>Ga0265293_10000025_pt1 | contig 314103 bp, 284 predicted proteins | sample Munlanlewell138R_FD_192505 | JGI IMG/M metagenome (GOLD analysis project Ga0265293, IMG submission 192505) | Leachate microbial communities from a municipal landfill in Southern Ontario, Canada - Leachate well 138R | ecosystem: Engineered > Solid waste > Landfill > Unclassified | place...
ATGAGCCTGACCCGGTTTCCCGGACAGTTCGCTTCTAGAGATCATGCCGCATCGGTCGTCTGGATGGGCCTCCTCTCGTAGTCCACGGGGCTGAGGTCGCCGACGGACGTGTGTCGCCGCCGGGGGTTATACCAGCCTTCGATCCACTCGAAGATCGCCCGCGCCAGCTCGGCGCGCGTGCCCCAGTTCCGGCTGTCGAGCAGCTCCAGCTGGAGCGTCCCGAAGAAGGATTCGATCATTGCGTTGTCGAGCGCCGAGGCGACCCGGCCCATCGAGCCGAGCAGCCCGGCCGCACGGAGCCGCTCACCGAAGGCCCAGGCGGTGTATTGCGAGCCGCGGTCCGAGTGGACCACGGTCTGGCCGGGCGGTGGACGCCTGCGCCAGCGCGCCATCTCCAGCGCGTCGACCACGAGCTCGGAGCGCAGATGGTCGGCGATCGACCAGCCGACGATACGGCGCGAATAGACGTCCAGCACCGCCGCGCAGTAGACCTTGCCCTCACGGGTCGGGTGCTCGGTGATGTCGGTGAGCCAGAGCCGGTCAGGGGCGTCCGCGACGAAGCGCCGGCGCACCAGGTCGTCGTGCACCGGCGGCAGCGGCCGCCGTCGCTTCCCACGTCGTCGGTAGAGCCCGCAGAGACTGTCCTTCCGCATCAGCCGCGCCACCCGTTTCCGTCCGCAGCGGACCCCACGCCCGAGCCGGAGTTCGGCATGCACCCGGGGCGCGCCGTAGGTGCCACGCGACATCGCGTGGATCTCGACGATCTGAGCGCTGAGCTCGGCGTCGGCCAGCGCACGCGCGGATGGGGCTCGGCCCCGCCACTCGTAGTAGCCCGAGGTCGAGACGCGGAGCACCCGGCAGGCCACCGCGACGGCGATGCCGTCTGCGGCCAGCTCACGGACCAGCCGGAACCTCAATTTGGGAGGTGCTCGCGGGCGAAGTAGGCGGCCGCCCGCTTGAGGATCTCGTTCTCCATCGCGAGCGTGCGGTTGGCCCGGCGCAGCCGCACCAGCTCGGTCCGCTCCTCGTTGGTCAGCCCGTCGCGGACATCCTCGTCGATGTCGGCCTGCTTGAGCCAGTTATGCAGGGTCGCGTCGGAGATCCCGAGCTCCTCGGCGATGTGCGCAATCGGCCGCTCACGCAGCCGCGCGAGCTCAACCGCCCGCCTCCGGAACTCGGGTGGGTACCTGGTAGCCATCTCGGACTCCTCCCTGGGCGACCAAATCGCCACAGTCTAGGTGTGCGGGAAACCGGGTCAGGCTCATTCCGCGACGAAGTTCGAGACTTCCTAAAGACGTACCTCCCCGAAGGCTGGAAGTCCGTGGGCTGGGAGGCCGACGACGAGGAACCGGACGTAGTGAAGCGCTTCCGTGAAGAGTTGATCCGGAAGCGCTGGCACGTCCTCGCGTGGCCCAGGCAGTACGGAGGTCTGGAGGCGGACTACCTTCAGCAGGTCGTCTACAACGAGGAAATGGCGATGGCTGGCGCGCCGGGCGGCAATGTCTGGGCCGGCGTCTCACTGGTGGGGCCCGTGCTCATGATCCACGGCTCCGAGGAGCAGAAGGCGCGTTTCCTTCCGGGTATTTCGGATGCTACCGACGTGTGGGCGCAGGGCTTTAGCGAACCCAACGCCGGCTCTGACCTCGCTTCACTCCAGACCCGCGCGACCCGCGAGGGCGACGAGTACGTGGTCAATGGTCAGAAGATCTGGACGTCCGGCGCCCAGTATGCGGACTGGTGCATCCTGCTCGCTCGTACTGATCCTGACGCCCCGAAGCATCGAGGTATTTCCTACTTCCTGGTCGACATGAAGTCGCCGGGTTTCGCCGTGCGGCCGTTGACGGACATGTCGGGCGGCCAGCCGTTCAACGAACTGTTCTTTGAGGACGTGCGCGTCCCCGCCTCGAACGTCGTCGGCGAACTGAACCGAGGCTGGTACATGGCCGCGACCACGTTGGACTTCGAGCGGTCGGGGATTGGCGCGGCCAGTTCAATTCAGCGGGAGCTCCTGACGCTGATCGGAGACGTGGCATCTTGGCCGGGGCACGGTTTGAGGGTGGCCAGCAAGCGGACCCAACTCGCCGAGATTGGCATTAGTGTCCAGGTGGCTCGGCTGCTGGCCTACCGGGTGGCGTCGATGCAGGCGCACGGCTTAGTGCCGAACTACGATTGCCGCGGGCACCAGCGAGATCCAGAGGAACGTCATTGCCACCCGCGGGCTGGGACTGCCGCGGGGCTAGTCGGCTGGCTTTGGCCGAAGCGGTGTCGTCCTCGGACGCCGGGTTTGTCGGGATCGTTCCCGCGAAAGGGAAGAACATGTCCGAGTCGATAGTGGTGGTGGACGGAGTCAGGACGGCGATCGGCCGGTTTGGCGGCGGGTTCGTCAATACCCCGGCTGCGGAGCTGGGCGCGATCGTCATCCGCGAGGCGGTCCAGCGCGCGGGCATCGAGCCTAGCCATGTCGACCAGGTGGTGCTGGGCTGCGTGGGACAGGTGGCGGAAGACGCGTACATCTCGCGCCACGCCGCCGTGAAGGCCGGCATCCCGATCGAGGTGCCCGCGTACAACGTGAACCGCCTGTGCGGCTCCGGGCTGGAGGCGATCACCACGGGCGCGCGCTGGATCCAGACCGGCGAGGCCGACATCGTGGTGGCGGGCGGCGTTGAGAACATGAGCATGCTGCCCTACTACCAGCGCACCGCGCGCTACGGGCTGCGGATGGGCAACGCGGAACTGGAAGACGCGATCCCGATCCTGCTGTCGGACCCGTTCAACCGTTACCACATGGGCATCACGGCGGAGAATCTCGCCAAGGAGTACTCGCTGACCCGCGAAGAGCAGGACGTCTTCGCCGTCGAGAGTCACCGCCGCGCCATCGACGCCATCGAGTCGGGCCGCTTCGCCGACGAGATCGTGCCCGTGGAGGTGAAGGCCGGCCGCGAGACCAAGGTCATTGACCGTGACGAGCACCCCCGTGCGGACTCGTCCATCGAGCGGATGGGCGGGCTGAAGCCGGCCTTCCAGGAGGGCGGCAGCGTGACCGCCGGCAACGCTTCCGGCATCAACGACGGCGCCGCCGCCGTGGTGCTGATGTCTGAGCGCAAGGCGAACGAACTGGGCCTGAAGCCGCGCCTGCGGCTGGTGGACAGTGCGGTGGCCGGCGTGGAACCCTCGCTCATGGGTAGCGGGCCGATTCCGGCGACGAAGAAGGTGTTGGAGCGCAGCGGCGTCCACCGCGACGACCTGGACTCGATCGAACTGAACGAGGCCTTCGCGGCCGTGGCGCTGGCGTGCTCGCGCGCGCTGGAGATCGACCCCGCGCGCACGAACCCGAACGGCGGTGCGGTGGCGCTCGGCCACCCCGTGGGGGCGACCGGCACAATCCTCACCGTGAAGTTGATGAATGAACTGGCGCGGACCGGTGGCAAGATGGGCCTGGTCTCCCTCTGCATCGGTGGCGGTCAGGGCATCTCGGCGATCTTCGAGAACGTCTCGTAGGCTTCCACGCACTCTTGGTGAACTGGGAGGCCTCGATCAATTCGGGTCGGATGGCCATGGAGGGCTGTGCCCTCCGTTGGTGTGACGCTGAACGGCCGCAGGCGATTAACCCTCGACCGTTGGTCTCGCTTGACACCGGCCAAACAGCCGAAATGGATAGCCCAAGACTGAAGGGCGTGCCCCGGACAACACCCAGTGTTATATCCACTGAACATGCGCGCTCGGGCGATTCTGAATCTACGAGGAGCAATCTAGCGAGCCCTCGGTTGATCCTCGGCTTCCTAGCAAGCGGTCGCGAGTTCGAGCTTTGTCTTGTGCTTCAAAATCCCCACTACTCCTGGTGGGAGGGGGCGGTTCTAAGCTCCGGATTCTTTCAAGGAGTTACTGAGGGCATTCAATAAGCTTTGTCGATTGATTAAGACTGCCTGCGCATCCAGACGACAGCCAGCGCTCGTGCTGTTGATGCTCCCATGCGCGGTTCCCAAATGGTGACAATGCAGAAGTGTGTGTTGGATGCTAGGCCAATCATCAGGATCACTGGAGCCGAGGGACAACGCAAACCCTCTATCTGAGCGGGAGGAGGTCCTGCCACAGCTCGCGGACGAACCTGTCGAGTCGATCGTGCCTCCGATTTCCCGCCACGACTCTCGAATTCCGGATGCCATGGCGGCATTGCGCTACCGGGACTTCAGGCTCCTCCTGCTCGGCGTCTTCCTGGCGATGAGCGGGTGGTGGATGATGATCATCGCGCAGGGCTGGTTGGTCCTCGAACTGACCGATAGCGCTTCGATGGTCGCGCTTGTCAGCGCCATGATGTCAGTGCCGTTTCTCTTCCTCGGCCCCTTCGCGGGTATCGCCGCGGATCGTCTCTATCGCAAGCATCTACTCGTCACGACACGTTTCATCGTCGCCGTGGTGATGTTCCTCGAGGGCTTCCTCATCCTGGCCGGATGGATCGAGGTGTGGCACATGCTGACCCTCGGATTCGTTGCCGGATGTGCCTTCGCGATGGATATCCCAGCACGGCAGTCGCTCATTCCAGACACCGTGCCGGACTCGACGGTTGCGAACGCAGTGGCGCTCAACGTCTCGGTCTTCTCCATCACGACCATTGCAGGGCCGCTGGTCGGCGCGGGGCTACTTGCCGCCGTGGGAGCTATGGGTTGCTTCATGGCGAACGGAGTCGGTAACGTCGCACTTGCACTGCTGATCGCTGCCATGCGTATCCCCCGCCGTGAACGTACCTCTGCCTTCGGGCTTAAGGACGAGTTCGTTGGCGGCCTTCAGCACGTGCGGCAGACGCCGCTCCTGATCCTCCTCCTTAGCGCTGCCCTCGTCGTGACGCTCGCGGGGCGGTCGTGGCAGCAGCTCGCTCCGGTGTTCGTCCGCGACGTGTTCGGCGCTGGTGAGGCCGCGCTCGGCTGGCTCTACACCGCGGCTGGAGTTGGTGCCGTGATGGGAGCTCTGATGCTGGTTGGACTGTCGCGGACACCCCGTCGCGCGCCCATCTATCTCGGCGCGCTACTTGCAGCGTTCGTCGCGGTCATCGGGTTCGCGTGGAGCCCCTCGCTGCTTGTGGCGAGTGCGTTCGTGCTCGTCGCCGGATTCGGTCTTCAGGTGTCCGAAGCTTCGGCGCAGACCGCCATCCTGGTCGAGACCCCTGAAGCCGTACGGGGCCGCGTCATGTCACTGTGGGGCCTGTTGTGGGGACTGCAGCCGTTGGGCACCCTGATGACAGGCGTCGTCGCTGACCTGGCGAACCCGCACATCGCGGTCGGGGGTGGCGCCGTGCTCGCACTCCTCGCGCTGGCGATGTTATTCAGCGCGCAACGGGATACCTTGTCTAGGTTCTAATCAACAACAGGAATTCTCGTAGTGGTTGGACGATGACCGAAAGCGAAGCTTCCGCAGTGACGTTCGAGGCGAGCCTCGTAGGCTTGGTTGACGGGTCGTCTCGCCACTCTCGCCTAGACTGTTGTCGAAGTTGACGTGCGATGCGCAGGTGGCTCCTCTATGGGCGATCCGCCGATCGCTGTCCTATGGCGATGTTGTTAACTGCTCTATAGGCGGATGCGGATGGTTCCTGGCGACGGCGCAGCCACCGAGGAAACGGCTGCCGTCTAGCCGAGAGACCGGTTCACGGAGGAGCGGATCGGCTTACACTCATGAGGCAAGACGAAGCACCTGCCCAGGGAGAATGACGGTACCCTGGCGCACTTGACGTCATTCAGCCTGACGATCTCTTCCCAATCAACCCCGAACCTTTGCCCGATGGCGATCAAGAAATCGCCGGCAACCACGGTCGCCGTCCGCGGAGCGGTCGCCTCGGGCTCCCGCACCGGCGGGCGGGGGCGTGGTCGGTGCTGGACCGCAACCAACGACAAACGCAGAGCCTTGAGCGAGTGCCCGGGGAAAGCCGTCGTGCCCGATCAGATCCCGGTGCTCCAGAGATGTGGCCACGAGGCCGGCCGTCCGTGCGCGTCGCAGCCTTCCCGCTGGAGAGCCAGTTCGACCGCGGACTACTCCGCGCCGACACGGGTCAGGCCAATCAGCGTGTGACCGCCCGGGAATCGAGTGGATCGAGCTCCCCACCGTCGTAAACCGAGCGACAGGTGAGGTGGCGGCATTCGCGAATCACCTCACCTCTTCGCGCTGACCGTGTCGTTCCAGCCGTGTGGTGTGCTCGGCCTGCTCTGATCATGTACGCGCCGCGCGTCTAGCTGTACTGAGCCATGAGGTTGGTGACGCGGCTGACGGGGGGAAGGCCGCCGAGTGCGGTGTGGCGTCGGTGGTGATTGTACTGATGGAGCCAACGGCGGAATACCTGAGTTCGGGACTGCTCTGATCTGTAGACCCGGACGTAGGCCCATTCCTCCAGCAGAGTGCGGTTGAAGCGTTCAACTTTGCCATTGGTCTGGGGCCGGTAGGGCCGGGTGAACCGATGGTGGACGCCGGCCTCGGCGCAGAGACGGGCAAAGTCGGTGCTGCGGTAGGCCGATCCGTTGTCGGTGAGCACCGCCTGCACCGCGATGCCCCGCTCCGCGAACCAGGCCTGAGCGCGGCCCCAGAAGCCGACCGCCGTTGCCGCCCGCTCGTCCCCCAGCACCTCGCTGTAGGCGAGGCGAGAGTGGTCATCGACCGCCGAGTGGATGTAGGCGTAGCCCACCCGCTGCCGCCTCCCCGCCCGACCGCGCCCATGCACCTTCCACCCACCCCCCGCCGGGATGCGCCCGAGCTTCTTGATGTCGACGTGCACGAGCTCACCCGGATGGGCGCGTTCATACCGACGGATCACGCGTCCGGTGGGGCGGTCGAGCCATGCGAGCCGGTGCAGGCCGAGTCGACGGAGCACGCGGTAGACCGTCGACGGCGCGAGGCCGAGCCGGTACGCGATGCGGACGGGGCCCAGCTTGAGCCGTCGGCGGAGACGTTCGATGCGGCGTTCCACAGCGTGCGGCGTCCGGCGCGGGCTGCGACGGGGGCGGGAGGAGCGGTCGTGGAGCCCCGATTCCCCTTCGGCCAACCAGCGCTGCCACCAGCGGCTCGCCGTCTGGCGGGCGACCCCCATCTCGCGGGCGACGTGGGCGATCGGTCGGCCGGTCGCAATGCGCTGCACGAGCAGCAGTCGTCCCGCGGCGGTGAGTTTCGCGTTAGCGTGCAATGTGGACCTCCTGGAGTCGGGTGGCTGTAGTAACCACACCTTCCTCAGGAGGTCCCCTTCGGTCATCTACACGCGTCACCAACGTGGGTGGTCAGTACACCTAGCGGGTTCACGCGCCAGGGAAATCGTCGCATGCGGGAGATTGCTCCCGTCGCTCGCGGAAAGCCACAAGAGGCAACAAAGAACCCGCCTTGCGGCGGGCTCCGCGCGCTGGAGCGTGGGGAAGAACGGGTCTTCTCCACCTCGCTCTACCTGCGAGTACACGGACGTTCTCCGGCTGAGCTTGACCGGGCGCAGGGCCGCGTCGAGGGCGCGCTCGGGGGCATGATGGCCGGGACGCGACCCGCACTCTACGAAATGCTCCCCGGCCTGCTGTCATGCTTGCCCGCCGGGCGGGACTACCTCGGGCGGCGGCGCAACCTCGACACCTCGAGCCTCGCGACCATGCTCCCGTTCACGTCGAGTCACCTCGGCGCCGGCAAGTCGTATGCCTGCAAGGTCGAAGCCCTGCGCGCGCTCCTGCTGGGCGGAGTCCTCTTGCTCGGGGGCGATGTGATCGCCCACAACCTGCTGCCGGTCAGCGTGCCGGTCAGTGTGGTCATGGGCGCCGTGGGCGCTCCCTACTTCCTCTTCCTGTTCTGGCGCAGCGGAGTACGGATCTGATGTCGCGACTACGGTCCGAAGCCATCCAGCTCAAATACGGCGGCTCGTCGGAGGTGATCGTCGATGACTTGAGCATCGAGATCCGCGACGGCCTGATCACGACGATCATCGACCCTAACGGCTGCGGTAAGTCGACATTGCTGCGCGCCCTCGGTCGCCTGATGGAGCCCGCACGCGGCACGGTCGTCCTGGATGGTGAGGCCATCCATCGCCAGCCGGCGAAGGACGTGGCGCGCCGCCTGGGGTTGCTGCACCAGCAGACGCAAGCCCCCGAGGGCATCACGGTGGAGGACCTGGCGCGGCACGGTCGCTACCCGCACCAGGGCTTCCTGCAGCCGCCCACCCGCCGTGACCTCGATGCGGTCGAGCATGCCCTCGATCTCGCCGGCGTCACCGCGCTGCGGAACCGACCCCTGGACAGCCTGTCGGGTGGGCAGCGGCAGCGCGCACGGATCGCCATGCTCAAGGGTTCGGCGCTCACCCCGTACCGTTTACGGCTCTCGGATGACCTGTACCAACAGCTGATCGCGGAGTACCAGCAAGAGGTCGTCAACCACTGCGGGACGTCGGCACCCTACTTCCTGCCGTTCAACCGCATTCTGATCTGGGCACAATATCGATCACGACTCGCGGTTGACGGGGGAGGTCGAGACAGTGGGTGAATCACGGCCGACCCCTCCGAGTCCTGAACTGCTGCGAGAGCACCTCTACGAGATCCAGGATCCGGAACTCGGGATGAGCATCCTGGAGCTTGTCTCATCTACCGCGTCGATATTGACGAGGACGGCCATGTCGCCGTGGATCTGACGCTCACCTCGCCGGCGTGCCCCGTCGGCCCGATGATCAGGGCCCAGGTCGCGGCCGTCCTCGGGGCGGTCGAGGGAGTCGAAGACGTCGCCGTCGAACTGGTGTGGGACCCTCCCTGGGATCCCCGCACGATGGCGAGCGAGGACGTGCGCCTCTCCCTCGGCGTGTGGTGACGGCCACCACGATGGGTGGCGCACTCTTGCACGGATCAGCGCCTGCTCTGCGAGACCGATACGGTCGGGGGGGCGGTCGCCGGCACGATGGGGTGACCGGACGTCAGGCTCAGAGAGAGTCGGTCACGGGGGAATCAGATGTCGCGAGCCTAGCAGGGTGCTGAAGAAGCGCCGTTTGGCGGCGCGATGACGGGCGTGGGCGTCCGCGCACCGGTGCTCGTGGCCGATCTGACGCCTCCAGGCCGCCCCGCGGGCGGCCGGAGGGCGCACTGATCCTATGCGGTCATCGTCTCGAGCTTGGCCATCCGTACCAGGTTGTAGGCTGCGGCGGTGAGCTTGAAGCAGAGTTCGTTCCGCGCCCGCCCGACGTAGCGCAGCTTGCGCAGACCGCCCACGGTCTTCCCCCAGCCGAAGACCTCCTCCACCCGCTTGCGCCGCCGCTGGCTCACCGCGTAGCCGGGGTGCCGCGTCGTGCGTCCGTCGACCGCGCTGCGACGGTTCCGGTCGTTCTGCGCGACGTGCGGCGTCACTCCGCGCTCCCGCAGCCCCGCCACGAAGTCGCGCGTGTCGTAGCCACGGTCCGCCCCCAGGGTGGCCTGCTTCCTCCCGCGCCGGCGGTCGAGCATCGCCAGCGCCGCCGTCCGCTCCGCGTATCCGCCGGCCACCGTCAGTTCCGCGTCCACCACCAGGCCGTGGCGGTTCTCGGTCAGCACGTGCCCCAGGTAGCAAAGCTTGGCGGCCTGCCCGGATCCCTTTGTATACAGCCGCGCCTCGGGGTCGGTGGTGGAGGCATGCGTCTCCCGGCGGCGGCGCTGGCCGCGGAAGTCCACCTCCGCATTGCGTCCGCCTCCCGTCGGCGGGTCCTGCCCGTCGCGCGGGCGGTAGCTCTTGAGCGAGGCCCACGCCTCCAGCAGCGTCCCGTCCACGGTGAAGTGCTCCGACGAGAGCAGCTGGCGGCGCTGCGCTTCGGCCACGACTTCGGCGAAGAAGGCGTCCGCCACACGGTGCCGCAGGAGGCGCTCTCGGTTCTTGGAGAAGGTCGTCGGGTTGAAGCTGCGGTCGCCCACGTTGAGGTCGAGGAACCACTTGAAGAGCAGGTCGTACTGGAGGCGCTCGCAGAACTGGCGTTCGCTGCGCACCGAGAAGAGGGCGATCAGCAGGCTCGCCTTGAGCAGGTGTTCGGGCGGGATCGACGGACGGCCGCGCGTGGCGTACATCTCGTCGAACAGCGGTGAGAGGCGTGCGAGCACCGCCTCCACGACCGGCTTGATGCGGCGGATCGGGTGGTCGGTGGGCACGAGTTGGTCGGGCGTGAGCGCGATCAGCATCTCCGCCTGCCGGTCGTCGTCGCCGCGCATCGGGCACCTCCTCGGCCCCGCCGCCGCGATGGTACCCGGCCGAGATCGCCTCAGCGATCCCCTCCCGCCGACTTTTTCAGCACCCTGCTAGAGGCGAGCGTACACAGCTGCGTCCAAACCAGTTGTAACGCGCGCGAACTGGATAGTCTACTCGAAACTGGAAAGACGTGCCTGACACGACATCCTGCGTCATAGCCACGGAACGCGCACGATCGGGCGATTTTGAACCTACGGGGAGCGATCTAGCGAGCCTTCGGTCCTCCTTGGCTTCCAAGCAGGATGTCGTGGGTTCGAACCCCATCTCCCGCTCCAACCACCTTCTCCAGCAACCGCAAGGGATTCGCTGGCGACTCGGCGTCGCTGAGTTTCTGTCTGGCGGGTTAACTGTCGCGGTTCGTCCCGCTCCACATCTTCCTCCACCTCCGCCCCATCCCACCTCGATCCGGCGGGACTATGCTCCTCCCGAATGACGGGGGTGTGGGATGTGGCCGGGGACGCGACTGACTGAACTGCTGGGGTCGAGGCTGCCGATCGTTCAGGCGCCGATGGCGGGGGCGCAGGGGGCCGACCTCACGATTGCGGTGTGCGAGGCGGGCGGGCTGGGCTCGCTGCCGTGCGCGATGCTGCGTCACGAGCAAGTGCGGTCCGAGGTCGCCCGCATCCGGGAGCAGACCGAGGCGCCGTTCAGCCTCAACTTCTTCTGTCATGCGGGGGCGGAGCCGGATCCGGACTCGGAGGAGCGGTGGCGACGGCGGCTGGCGCCGTACTTCGTCGAACTGGGCGTCGAGGCGTCTTCGACAGACGCGGCGCCCTCGCGGAGCGGGTTCGACGAGGCGGCGTGCGCGCTGGTGGAGGACCTGCGGCCGCCGGTGGTGAGTTTCCATTTCGGGCTGCCGGAGGCGGGGTTGCTCGCGCGGGTGCGCGCCACGGGCGCGCGCGTGCTGAGTTCGGCGACCAGCGTGGAGGAGGGCCTCTGGCTGGAGGAGCGCGGCGTGGACGCGGTCATCGCTCAGGGGGCGGAGGCCGGGGGCCACCAGGCGACCTTCCTGCGCGCGGACGTGACGGACGTCTCCGAGCAGGTGGGCACGTTCGCGCTGGTGCCGCTGATCGCGAGCGCGGTGCGCGTGCCGGTGGTCGCCGCGGGCGGCATTGGCGAGGGACGCGCGATCGCGGCTGCCTTCGCGCTCGGCGCATCCGGGGTGCAGGTGGGATCGGCGTACCTGTTCACGGAGGAGGCGACGATTGCGCCGGCGCACCGCGCAGCGCTGGAGGCGGCGGCGGCGGCCGGCTCTGCTCGCACAGCGCTGACGAACGTCTTCAGCGGGCGTCCCGCGCGCAGCATGGTGAACCGCATCGTGGAGGAGGTAGGGCCGATCAGCGCGGACGCGCCTGCGTTCCCCTCCGCGGGTCGAGCGCTGGCGCCGCTGCGATCCGCGCCAGAGGGCGCCGCGCAGTTCGCGTCGCTGTGGGCCGGGCAGGCGGCGCCGCTGGGCCGGTCGCTCCCGGCCTCGGACCTCACGCGCTTGCTCTGGGACGAGGCGGTGGCGGTGGCCGGCCAGTTCGCGGGCTGAGCCGAGGAGGCTGCCCTAGGAAGTCCCGAAGCCTCGAAGACGCGAGAGGGCCGGCAGCGGGAGTCTGCCGGCCCTCGGGAGAAGTCAGCGCGTCAGGTCAGGCGCTGACGAACAGCGGCGCCAGCACCAGCGTCACCGTGGCCAGCAACTTCACCAGCACGTGCAGGGACGGGCCGGCGGTGTCCTTGAACGGGTCACCCACGGTGTCGCCCACCACGGCTGCGGCGTGCGTGGGCGATCCCTTCAGGACCACCTCGCCATCCTCGTCCCGCATCTCGCCGGACTCGATGAACTTCTTGGCGTTGTCCCACGCTCCGCCGGAGTTGTTGAGGAACGTGGCCATCAGGATGCCGCCGATGGTGCCCACGATGAGCGTGCCGGCCACCGCGAGCCAGCCTGCGGAGTCGGAGTAGGTCACCCTGGCCACGGTGACCTCGGCGTCCCGGAAGAAGCGGAAGCCCAGGCCCACGGCGACCGGCAGGCCCACGGCCAGCAGGCCGGGCGCCACCATCTCGCGCAGGGCGGCCCGGGCGGTGATGTCCACGGCGCGGCCGTAGTCCGGGCGCACCTCGCCGGTCATGATGCCGGGGCTCTCCCGGAACTGCCGCCGCACCTCGTCAATGATCTTCTCCGCTGCGCTCCCCACCGCGCGGATGGTGAGCGAGGAGAAGAGGAACACCAGCATCATCCCCATCAGGCCGCCGACGAAGACGTCCACGTTGGAGATGTCGATAGGCAGTTCCTCCACCAATGGGATGTCGAGGCGCTCCTTCACCTTGTCCAGGTAGGCGCTGAAGAGCAGGAATGCGGCCAGGCCGGCAGAGCCCACGGCGTAGCCCTTGGTCAGGGCCTTGGTGGTGTTGCCGGCTGTGTCCAGCGCGTCCGTGATCGCTCGAGCGCCTTCCGGAGCACCGGACATCTCCGTGATGCCGCCGGCGTTGTCCGTGATGGGGCCAAAGGTGTCCATGGCCAGGATGTACGCGGCGGACATCAGCATGCCCATGGTGGCCACGGCGGTGCCGAAGATGCCGGCCGTGAACGCGGGAATGTCCGCGATCTCCGCCTGGGAGCCCAGCACGAACGAGCCCACCAGCGCGGCGCCGATCGTGATTGCCGTGGCGGCCGTGGTCTCCAGCCCCACAGCCGTGCCGATGATCACGTTGGTGGCCGGGCCGGTGCGAGACGCTCGGGCGATCTCCTGCACCGGCCGCCAGGAGCCGGACGTGTAGTACTGCGTGATGTAGACGAAGGCGATGCCCGTGGCAATGCCCACCAGTCCGCAGAAGAAGAACCAGTGCCAGACGTCGCCCAGCATCAACTTGGTGGAGATGAACAGGCCGCCTACAGAGAGGACGGAGACCACGTAGAAGCCCATGTCCAGCGGGCGCATGGGGTGATCGAAGTCCTCCTCGCGCGCGAACATGGGCATCAGGATGACGCCGACCATCGCCGCGAGGATGCCGAACGCGCGCAGCACCAGCGGGAACATGATCCACTCGATGCGCCCGGTGACGGCATAGATGGCCACGCCAAGGATCATCGCGCCGATGTTTTCTGCGGACATGGACTCGAAGAGGTCGGCGCCACGGCCGGCGCAGTCACCCACGTTGTCGCCCACCAGGTCCGCCACCACGGCGGCGTTCCGCGGGTCGTCCTCCGGGATGCCGGCCTCCACCTTGCCCACCAGGTCCGCGCCCACGTCCGCAGCCTTCGTGTAGATGCCGCCGCCGATCTGCGCGAAGAGCGCCACGAACGAGGCGCCGAAGCCGAAGCCGATGACCAGGAACGGTGCAATGGCGGGCGGGTTGCCCAGCAGGTTGCTGTAGACCAGGAAGATGCCGGACACCCCCAGCAGGCTCAGCGCCACCACCAGGAAACCGGAGACCGCGCCGCCTCGCATGGCCAGCGTGATCGCCTCCTTCAAGGAACGCTGCGCCGCCGAGGCCACCCGCAGGTTGGAGCGCACCGAGATGTACATCCCGATGTAGCCCGAGAGGCCAGACGCCGCCGCGCCTGCCAGGAAGGCCACCGCCGTCAGGATGCCCTCCTCCGTGGGGGACACCACGCGGTCGCCGTAGTCCAGCGCGCCCTCCGCAAAGATGATGGAGCGCACGCCCTCCGACATGGAGCCGACGAGCAAGCCGACTCCCGCGGCGACCACCAGGGAGAGCACGGCGATGGTGCCGTACTGCCGCCTGAGGAACGCCATGGAGCCTTCCACGATCATGTCGGCGATCGCCTGCATTTCCGGCGTGCCCGCGTCCTGACTCAAGACGTTGCGAGCAAGCCAGAAGGCAAACAGGACCGCGACGACGCCCGATGCGGGCACCAGCCAGACGAGATCCATCTACCCCTCCAGTCCAGCCGCCGGCGGGCGGGATGCCGCGCCTGGCGCAGGCACAGAGGGGTATTGGGCACGCAGACGCGGGCGGTCCGCGTCTCGTCCGTCGCCTGCGCGGTCAGAACCTGGCAGCCGTGGCTGCAAGGTTGCCGATCCCGGCCCCTCTGCGCTTCGACGCCGCGGATAGTACGAGCGTTGTCCTTAGTGCGCGAGTGGCAGCACAACCGAGATACCCGTCCGAGGGCCTGCTCACGTTTTGCTACCGTTCCTCCTCGCGCCTCCTCTCCCCGCCCTCCATGATGGAAGGCCCTCCATGATGGAAGGCACGACGGCGCCCAACACGGTGGCCACGGATGGATAGAGGCCTCGCGCATGTTCCTGGACGACCTCACGATCTGGATGGCCGACGTGGTGGATGCGCTCGGCTATGTGGGCGTGGCCCTGCTGGTCATGGTGGAGAACCTGTTCCCGCCGATCCCCTCGGAGTTCGTGCTGGGGCTGGCGGGGTTCGCGGCCAGCCAGGGAGACGCGACGGTGCCGGGCATGATCGTCGCGGCCACGGTGGGGTCCGTGGTGGGCGCGTGGACGCTGTACGGCTGCGCGGCCTGGTTTGGCCCCGTACGGCTGCGTCGGATGGTGGTCCGCTACGGCCGCTGGACGCGGGTGACAGAGGGCGACCTGGACCGCGCGGAGGGGTGGTTCGACCGCTGGTCCACCCTGGCCGTGCTGGTCTGCAGATGTGTCCCCGTGGTGCGCTCGCTGATCTCCATCCCGGCCGGACTCAGGCGCATGCCCATTGTCCCCTTCACCATCTACACCACGGTGGGGAGCCTGACCTGGAACTCGATCTTCGTGGTGGCCGGGTACCTGCTGGGGGAGCAGTGGGAGTTGGTGGTCCAGTATGCGGACTACCTGGAGTACCTGGTGCTTGCGGTGATATTCGTCGGCATGCTCGTGCTCGCGCGACACTGGCTCGCCCGCGGCCGCCAGCCGTCCGCCGTCTCCTCCGCCGCACGCCAGGAGGAAGGCGACCGCCGGTAGCCCGTACCGGTAGCCCGTACCGGTAGCCCGTACCGGTAGCCCGTACCGGTAGCCCCAGCCTGCCCGGGAGTCCGAGGGTGGTAGCGAAGCACTGCGCTCGCCTCGATTTGCCGGGCTTGTTCAGGTTGCGAGCCGTCGCATGGTGTCACTGTTACGGGTACAGAACAAGTGTTCTGCTACACTCCCTCGCACCTCTTGGCGGGGGAAACGATGTCCACAGTGCGAGTACCGCTGCGATCCCAGGTGCAGATACAGCCGTCCGGCAGCCGTCCGAGCCCGGACGGCTCCGTCGCGTGCCTCGCGATCCCGCCGCTGCGATGTGAACTGGCGGACCGCCCTGCGCTGGCTGGCACGCCGGTGGCGCTGGTGGACGAGGCGCGCCTGCGTGTGGTGGAGGTGAGCCCGGAGGCGCGCCTGCACGGCATCCACGCCGGCATGAAGGTCAGGGACGCGACCCAATGCTGTCCCACGCTGAACGTGCTGGAGCCGCGCCCGGCGCTGCTGGCACGGGCTGCGGAGGCCCTGGTGCAGGCGATGAGCACGGTCAGTCCGCTGGTGGAGGAGGCGTCCCAGGGCGTGGTCTTTGCCGACCTGCGCGGCATGGAGGCGATCTACCCGCGCACCGAGGATGTGCGACGCGAGGTGATGGCGGCGCTGGCCGGGCTGCCCGCTGGCCTGCGGCCGGGGATGGGGGTGGCCGGGTATCGCTTCACGGCCCTGGTGGCCGCGCTGCGCGCCGAGGCGGGCCAGGCCGTACACGTGCCGCAAGAGGAGGCCGCCGCCTTCCTGGCCGGTGAGCCGGTGTCACGGCTTCCGCTCGACCTGTTGGACATCGAGGTCGTCCAGCGGCTGCGGCTGCTGGGCATCGAGCGTTGCGGGCAACTGGCGGCGCTGCCTCGTCACGCGGTGGAGGCGCAGTTCGGGGCGGCGGGCGGGGTGGCGTGGCTGGCGGCGGGCGGGCAGGACCCGCGCCCGCTGCGGCCTCGGCCGTGGGAGCGCGAGCGGGTGGTGGAGCACGTGCAGGCGGAGCCGCCGCTCGTCAGCAAGGAAGCCATCCTGCACGCGCTGGAGCAAATGCTGGGTCGCACGCTGCGGCATCCGCGCGCGCGGCAACGCTTTGTCCGCCTGGTGCGGCTGCACGCGGAGACGGAGCGCGGCGCGCTCTGGGAGCGCGAGCAGGTCTTGCGTGAGCCGCTGGGCGACCGAAGCCGCCTGTGGACGGTGCTGCGCTCCCTGGTGGAGTACGCGGAGTTCCCGGGCCCGCTCTCCCTGGTCACGCTGGAACTGGGCGGACTGACCGAGGAAAGCGGGCGCCAGCACAGCCTGTTCGTGGAACAGATGCGCCGGCGCGAACAACTGGACGAGATGGTGCGCCACCTGAAGGTGCGCTTTGGCCAGTCGCCCATTGCGCGGGTGGTGGAGGTAGAGCCGTGGCACCGCCTGCCGGAACGCCGCCGCGCGCTGTTGGAGTACGACCCATGAGCCAGCCTCGAGGCCTCCGTCCGTCCGCTTCTCCCGCGTCTCGGGCGTCGTTGCGGCCCATGGGGCTGCCTCGTGGCCTCTCGGTGCGGGCAGACGTAGAGGGGATGCCGGTGGCGGTGACGCGCGTGGACCCGCGCGGCCGGCGGAGCGACCGCGAGGCGCGCGTGGAGCAGGTGGACGAGGTGTGGCGCGTGGCGGAGGCGTGGTGGCGAGAGTTCTCGCAGGCGCGCACCTACTTCCGCGTGATCCTGGAGGGCGGCCGTCCGCTGACCTGCTTCCGGGACGACCAGACCGGCCTGTGGTTCGAGCAGCCCTACGGAGACCCAGCGTGAGCCCGTATCGCGGCCAGAGGCCGTGGCCGTCCGCGTCCGGACAGTACTCGTGGCGGGCGTTCGAGGAGCGTCGCGCGCGTGTGGAGGCGGCGGTAGGGGACACACCCCGTTCCATGGCGCCTCGCAATCCCTCGTCGCCGGCGCCGCTGTCCGTGCTGGACGACGTGCCCTACGTGGAGTTGCACCTGCACTCCAACTACTCGTTGTTGGACGGCGCATCCAGCATTGACGAACTGCTGGTGCAGGCGGTGGACCAGGGGCATCGCGCGCTGGCGCTGACGGACCACGAGGGCATGTACGGCAGCATGGAGTTCGCACGCTCTGCCAAGGAGATCGGCCTGCGGCCCATCACGGGGCTGGAGGTGAGCGTGGCGGAGGCGGACGGTTCGCGCTCGCACGTCACGCTGCTGGCGGAGGACCGGCGCGGCTATTCCAACCTCTGCCGTCTCTCCAGCACCGCCTTCGGCCTGTTCGAGGACGCGCAGGACGCCCGCGAGACGCGCCGCCTGGACCCGGTGCTCCCGGTGGAGGCGCTCCGGGAGCACGCGTCAGGGCTGATCTTGCTCACCGGCTGCCGGGAAGGCCTGGTGCCCCGCCTCGTGCAGGCGTCCCAGTCTCAGGAGGCGGAGGCGGTGTTGCGTCGCTGGGTGGAGTGGTTCGGTGCGGCCAACGTCTTCGTGGAGTTGCAGGACAACCTGGTCTACGGCGACCGTCCTCGCAACCGCGCGCTGGTGGCCCTGGCCGAGCGGGTGGGGGTGGAGGTGGTGGGCACGGGGGACGTGCACTACCACGAGCCGGACCGCCACCGCCTGCAGGACGTGCTGGTGGCCATCCGCCACCGCAAGACGCTGGACGAGTCCCACCGCGAGCGCCGGCCGAACGGCGAGTTCTATCTGCGCTCGCCGCAGGAGCAGGCCCGGCGGTTCCAGGCCTACCACCCGGAGGCGGCCGCCAACTCCGTACGTATCGCCCGTCGTTGCACCTTCGACCTGACGGAGGACCTGGGCTATCGCCTGCCCTCGCCGCCCACGGAGGACGGCCGCACCACGGTCGAGGAACTACGCCGCATCTGCCTGGAGCGCGTGGACCATAAGTACGCGCCGCACGAGCGCGCCACGGCACGGGAACGCGTGGAGCACGAACTGCGCCTGGTGGAGTCCAACGGTCTGGCGGGCTTCTTCCTTGTCTACCACGAGGTCATGAAACTGGCGGAGGAGGTGGCCGCGGAGGTGCGGGGCCCCAGCCGCGCGCGCAGCGTGACGGGCCTGCCGCCGGGACGTGGGCGCGGGTCGTCCGTGGCCTCGATCCTCTGTTACCTCATCGGCCTCTCGCACATCGACCCGATCCGGAACCGGCTGAAGGTGGACCGCTTCCTGAACGACGGGCTGCAGTCGCTGCCGGACATTGACCTGGACTTTCCTCGTGACATCCGGGAGCGGCTGATCGAGCGGGTGTACGAGCGCTGGGGGAAGGACCACGCCGCGCTGGTGGCGATCTTTCCCACGTACCGTATCCGCAGCGCGGTGCGAGACATCGGCAAGGCGCTGGGGCTGCCGGAGGCGGAGGTGGACAGCCTGGCCAAGCGCGCCCGGCCCTTCGACCGCTCCACGGAAGTTGCGGACGAGGTGCGCCGCCAGCGTCGCGTGGCCGACTCCTCCGAGGCCTACCGCGAGGCCGCTGACCGCGAGTCTGTCGACCGCGAGTCCGCTGTCGCCTCAGACGTCGACTGGGCGGAGTCTCCGGAAGACCGGGCGTGGCGGCACCTCTCCGACATCGCGAGCCAATTGGCGGGGTTCCCTCGCCACCTGTCGCAGCACGTGGGCGGGATGGTGATCTCCTCGGAACCGCTGGTGGACTGCGTGCCGTGTCAGCCGGCGCGCTGGCCCAACCGCTACCTGGCGCACTGGGACAAGGACTCTATAGACGACGCGCGCATGGTGAAGATCGACTTCCTCAGCCTGGGGATGCTCTCCGTGGTGGAAGAGTGCGTGGACCTGGTGGAGCGCCACCGCGGACAGGTCGTGGACCTCTCGCGCACCCCCAACTTCGAGGACCCCGCCATCTACGACGAGATCTGCCGGGGTGACACGGTGGGCGTCTTCCAGATCGAGTCGCGCGCCCAGATCGCCATGCTGCCTCGGACGCAGCCACGCAGTTTGGAGGACCTGACGGTGCAGGTCTCCATCGTGCGGCCGGGGCCGATCGTGGGTGGGGCGGTGAACCCGTACGTGAGGCGTCGGGAGCAGCGGCGGCGCGACCCGGACTCGCCCATTCCCGTGCCGGAGTGCGTGCGCGAGGTGCTGGAGGAGACGCTGGGCGTGGTGCTCTTCCAGGAGCAGGTGATCGAGGTGGCGAAGCAGATGGGCGGCTTCGGCGCGGGGGAGGCGGAGACCTTCCGCCGCGCCATGAGCCGCAAGCGCTCCGCGCAGATCATGGAGGGCTACCGCCAGAAGTTCATGGAAGGCGCCGCGCAGCGAGGCGTCTCCCGGGACGAGGCCACGCGCATGTTCGACAACTTGCTGGGCTTTGCGGAGTTCGGCTTCCCCAAGTCGCACGGCGCGGCCTTTGGCCTGCTGGCGTTCCACTCCACCTGGCTCAGGCACTACTACCCGCCGGAGTACCTCTGCGCCCTGCTCAACGAGCAGCCCATGGGCTTCTACCCGCCGCACGTGCTCACCAAGGACGCGCAGCGCCATGGCGTGGACGTGCGACGCCCGGACGTCAACCTGAGCGACGCCCGCTGCACGGTGGAGGAGGTGCTGCCGGAGGACGAACGCACGGATCTGCGCGGCGCCGTCCGCATTGGCCTGGGCTACGTCCGCGGCGTGGGCGAGGCGGGCGCGATGCGGGTGGAGGAGGGGCGCCGGCAGGGCGGGGAGTACCGCTCGCTGTTCGATTTCGTGCAGCGCACGGGGCTGGCCCGGGAGGCCACCACCAACCTCATCCGCATCGGCGCGTTCGACGGCCTGGGGCTAAACCGCCGCGAGTTGATCTGGCAACTGGGGCTGTTCTCTGGCGGCATGGAGCAGGCGGATCTGCGGCGGCATCGAGACCGGCAGATGCGTATGCCGCTGCCGGTGGAGCAGGACCAGGTGGAACTGGCGGACTTCACCGCCTACCAGCGCATGGCCGGGGACTACGCGGTGCTGCACCTCTCGCCGGACAGCCACCCCATGCAATTCCTGCGCCCCGCCCTGGGCGAGGGCGTGGCCTCCAGCCGTCACCTGCGCGCCCTGCCGGCCGGCCGGCGCGTGGACTACGCCGGCCTGGTGGTCTGCCGCCAGCAGCCCCTGACCGCCCGCGGCATCATCTTCCTGCTGCTGGAGGACGAGTTCGGCATGGTCAACGTCCTGGTCAGACGCGACCTGGTGGAGGCGTACCGAGACGTGGTGCGCACGGCCCCCTTCATGCGGATCCGAGGCACGTTGGAAGACCGTGCCGGGGAGCAACGTACGGTCATTGCGGAGTCGCTGGAGCAGATATTCCCCGCGCAGGCGCTCTCCGTGCCTGAGGGCAAGTCCTGGGGCTGACCTCCTGACGCCCACGTCCAGCGGCGAGCGCACAGGCAACACATGCGGTTTTCCTGGCGCCGCGACGCCCGATACATCGCCGCGACCCGAGAGGGGATCACGCTCATGTCTGAACTCGCCGAGGTGGCGCCAGCCTTCCTTGAGATGGCCCACCGCATCGTCTGGGCAGGCGTCGCCACGACGGACCGTGGCGGGCGTCCTCGGACGCGCATCCTGCACCCGATCTGGGAGTGGGACGGGGAACTCCTGGTCGGCTGGATTGGCACCTCGCAGTCGCCGGTGAAGACTGCGGACCTGGCCCGCCAGCCGTCCGTCTCCGTGAACTACTGGGCTGCGGACCACGACACTGCGGAGGCGGGATGCCGGGCCGAGTGGCGCCTGGATGGGGAGACCTGCACGCGGGTGTGGAACCTGTTCAAGGCCGCGCCTGAGCCACTGGGCTACGACCCGGGCATGGTGCCGGCGTGGACTTCCCCTACGGACGGATCGTTCGCCGTGTTGCGACTGGAGCCACATCGGCTGCGCGTCTTTCCGGGGACGGTCCTGATGGGCCAGGGCGGCGCTGTCCTGACCTGGCGGGCCTAGCCTCGCCGGGCCAGAGGCTCCGTGCCCAGGCCGTACAGGTCCCAGATGGTCGAATCCCGCTAGGGGCGACAGGCGCGCCAGTAGTCGTCTGAGACGCGGATCACCTCGCCCGTGGCCTCCATGACCCGCAGGCCACGGGCGACCTCTTCCTGCGTGACGCCGAACTCTTTCGCCACATCCTGGAAGAACGAGGCGGGGTGGGCGGCCGCCGGGGCGGAGGCCAGGATGGTGTGGAGGATGTCGATCGGCCATCCGTCACCTGCGGCATGCCTGGTGCTGGTGTGGGCGTGCCGGATGCGGTGCAGGAACGCCTCATCGATCGCGCGGCCTGTCCCGGCGCCGCCACGCACTTCCAGGCAGGACGCGGGGTAGCCACAGGCAAGTTCGAAGGCGTCCGGGTCTTCCAGCAGCAACTCGTTCCAGTAGCGCTCCAGTTGCATTGCCGCCCGCCGCTCGCCTCGCGTTGCCAGCAGCGCCACCACTTCCCCCACAACCACGGGCCGAGGGCGGCTCACACGGCCGAGGACCTCCCGCACGCCGGCGCGGCACGCCTCGCGGTCCAGCACGCCGTCGCGCATGAAATGGCTCAGCGTCTGCTCCGCGTCCAGCGCCACATAGCGGCTATCACGCCGCGCGGCGTCCAGGTCCACGCCGTCCGCCCGCAGCAGTCGCGCCAGGGCGCCTCGATGTGCGGGGGTGGCGATCACCACCGCCGCGCCGTCTGCGGAGAGGAAGGGGAGAGTGAGGTCGCGGATCCACTCGATGAGCGCGGAGTCCGCTTCATAGATCCGGGCTGAGTGCGCCGCCAACGTGCCCACCTTCTTGCGTCGACAGCGTACGGGAACCCATCCGTGCGCCCGTGCGCAAACCTACCCCACGGCCCATGCGCCGGACGCGCCACCTCCGGCGCATCCTGCGGATCGCAACGAGATCGAAACGCCCAGCACCACATCGGCAGCATTCCGGCGCTTGGGGCAGCCAGAGGGGGGCGGGTAGGGGGCTACGCGGGGGGGCTGAGGCTGGTAAAGAAGCGTTCGATGTCCGGCAGTGCTCCGGCGATCATCAGCGTGTCGCCGGCCCTCAGCGTCTCGGAAGCGGAGGGGTAGACGGTGACGCGCTCGCCCCGGGCGAGCAGGAGCAGCGAGACGTTGATCCCGCGTTCGGTGATCGCCCGCGCGATTGTCTGTCCCACCAGCGCCTCCGGTACCGAGGCGCGGCTGATGGTGTAGCCGGGGATCACATCCAGCGAGTCTGTAACGTCGGCGGACGTCCAGGTGTGGGCCACGCGCAGGCCCGTCTCACGTTCCGGGTAGACCACCCGGTCAGCGCCCACCAGCGCCAGGATCTCGCCGTGCATCTTGTCCCGGGCCTTCGCCACCACGCGTTTCAGCCCCAGGTGCTTCAGGAGCAGCGTGGTCAGGATGCTGGTCTCCAGGTTGTCCGTGATGCCCACCACGGCAGCGTCGAACTCGGCCAGGTTGAGGCGCGCCAGGCTTTCCTCGTCCGTGGCGTCCGCCTGCACCACATGGGAGAGTTCGCCGGAGAGCGCCTGCACCGTGGTCAGGCGGCTGTCCACGCCCAGTACGTCATGCCCCAGACGCGAGAGTTCCGTGGCCACTGCGGAACCGAACCGGCCGAGGCCGATCACCACCACCTGTTGCTTCATGTGCATCCTCCGCTCGTCCTGCGCCGCTCGTCCTGGGCCGCTCGGCGCTGCGGGCCTCGCTAGCCAATGTTCACGTCCGCCTCGGGGTATCGCAGTCGCTCGTGGCCCTGGAAGCGCGCGGCCAGGGCCAGCGCGATGGTGAGCGGTCCCACCCGGCCCACGAACATTGTCACCACCAGGACCGCCTGGCCGGCCGCGTTCATGGTGCTGGTGATGCCGGCGGAGAGCCCCGCCGTGCTGAACGCCGAGACCGACTCGAACAGGACCTGCGCCGGATCGCTGTCCGTGGTCAGTTGCAACACGAAGGTCGAGGTGAACACGATCGCCACGGAGAGCAGCGCCACCGTGAGCGCGCGGTTGACCTGCCGCCAGGGGATCTCCCGGCCGAAGGCATGGACGTGCTCCTCGCCTCGGACGGAGGCGACGATGGTGAGGAAGAGGGTGGTGAAGGTGTTCACCTTGATGCCGCCGGCCGTGGACCCGGCCGCGCCGCCGATGAACATCAGGCCGGAGATGAATACGAGGATCTCCGGTTCGGCGCCCCCCAGGTCCAGCGCGGTAAACCCGGAGGTGCGGGCGTACGTGGCCTCCGCGAACGAGGCGACGAAGGCGTGGGGCAGGCTCAGGTTGCCTGCCGAGCCGCCGCCGAACGCCTCCCGTCCGAAGATCACGAACCCGCCGCCCACCGCCAGCACGACGAACGTGAGCAGCACGATCTTGGAGTTGAGCGTGAGGCGGCGCCAACTGCGCTGCTGGCCCACGTCCCACATCACGGCGTAGCCCATGCTGCCCATGGTGGCCAGCACGGCCACCACCAGCAGGATCGCCGGGTTGCCGGCGAACCCGCGCAGGCTCACGCCGCCTCCTTCGATGTCGAACCCGGCGTTGTTGAAGGCGGAGACGGCGGTGAAGAGGCCGCGCCACAGCACGGACGGGGCCAGGCTGCGTTCGTCCAGCGCGAACAGCGCGATCAGCACAGTCGCGCCGACCGCCTCGGTCACCAGCACCAGCGTCACGATGCGCCGCACGAGCACTCGAGGCGTCTCGAAGCCCAGGCGCCCCACCATCTCGCCCGTGACGAGGCGTTGCGCGAGCGAGAGCCGGCGCCCCAGCAGCAGCAGGAGCATGGTGGAGGAGGTCATGAAGCCCAGTCCGCCCAGTTGGATGAGCAGCAGGACCGTGACCTGGCCCAGGGTGGACCATGAGTCGCGAGTGTCCACCAGCACCAGGCCGGTCACGCACACGGCGGACGTGGCGGTGAAGAGGGCGCGCAGGAACGGGGCGCCCTCGCCGGTGGCGGTCATGGGCGGCAGCATGAGGAGCGCCGTGCCGGCCACGATCAGGAGCAGGAAGCCCACGACCAGGAAGGCCACGCCGGGGCGGCGCGGCTTGCGGATTGGCAGCCGTTGGACGTTCACTACCTCGCTGTGGAGGCCTCGAAGTCCCCGGGAGTTCCCGGCCGTGGAGCCCTGGCGTTGGTCGCCGCCTCGTTGCACGAGACCTCCCCACGAGCGCCCTCGGCGCGGCCGCCCCGTCTGACGGCGCGGCCGCGGGCGTAGCGCACCATTCTGCTCCCGGTTGTGGGTCTGGTCTATCCGTGGGCGGGGAGGGCGTCGCTAGTGGGCGGGGAGGGCGTCCGCCACCAACTCCAGCACATGGCGAGGCCGGCGGCCGGAGAAGTGCGTGATCTGCTGGCGGCACGAGACGCCCGTCACGAGCACCTCGGTGTCCTCGTCCGCGCTCATTACTGCGGGGATCAGGCTGCGCTCCGCCATTGCGCGGGAGACGTCGTAGTGCTCCACCTCGAAGCCGAACGAGCCGGCCATGCCGCAGCAGGCGGAGTCCACCAGCGACGTCTCCAGGCCGGGGACGAGCGCGAGGAGGGCGAGCGTGGCGTCCATACCGGCCAGGGCCTTCTGGTGGCAGTGCCCGTGCAAGAGCGCCCGCGGCGCGACGGGTTGGAGGGCCTCCCGGAAGCCCTCGTCGTCCACGGCGACGCGCATCACCAATTCTTCGACGAGGAACGCCTGCGCCGCCACCGTGCGCGCATCCTCGCCGGGCACGAGGTCGGGATACTCGTCCCGCAACGTGAGGATGCACGACGGCTCCGCGCCGACGATGGGGATGCCGCGCTGGGCGTATGGCGCCAGGACGGCGACGTTCTGGGCCGCCCACCGCTTCGCCTGGTGCAGTTGCCCCTTCGAGATGAGTGGGCGGCCGCAGCATCCCAGGCGGGGCACCACGGTCACCGCGTACCCCAGCGCCTCCAGGATGCGTACCGCCGCCTGGCCTACCTCAGGGTGGTTCGCCTCTGTGAAGGAGTCCACGTAGTAGACCACCTGGCCGCGCGGGGCCGGCGGGACGTCGCGCCGGGATGCGAACCATCGGCTGAACGGCTGACGCGCCAGGCGCGGCAGCGGGCGCTCGCGGTGGATGCCGAGGCGTGCGTGCATGACCTGGCGCACCGGACCCAGGTTGGAGCCCAGGTTCACCAGGGCGCGGAGCGGGCCCAGGTGGCTCGCCATGCGGTTGAGGCGGCCCATGTTGCCGAACAGACGGTCGCGCAGGGGGATGCCGTGCTCGTCGTGGCGGCGCGTGAGCACCTCGTACTTCAACTTGGCCAGGTCCACGCCGGAGGGGCACTCGGACTTGCACGCCTTGCACTCCACGCACAGGTCGAGCGCCTCCATGATGCGGTCGCCGGCCAGTTCCTCCAGCGGCAGGACGCCGTTGACCGCCTGGCGCAGCAGGTTCGCGCGTCCGCGCGTGGAGTGCTCCTCGTCGTGGGTGACCATGTAGGACGGGCACATGGTGCCGGCGTCCTTCAGACAGGCGCCCTGGCCGTTGCACTGCTCGATGGCGCGCACGAAGCCGCCCTCTGGCGACCAGTCGAAGACGGTCTGGACGTCCCGGCTGGGCGTCCAGGGGGCCAGCCGCAGGTTGTCGTCGAACGCCGGAGTGTCCACGATCTTGCCGGGGTTCAGGATGCCCTGCGGGTCGAAGGCGTGCTTCACCTGGCGGAAGGCCTCGGTCAGGCGGGGACCGAACATGCGCTCGGTGAAGACGCCGCGCAGGATGCCGTCTCCGTGCTCGCCGCTCAGGCTGCCGCCGAACTCCAGCACCAGGTCCGCGACGTCCGAGGTGATCGCCTTGATCGTCTCCAGCCCGTCCGAGGCCTTGATGTTCACCATGGGCCGGATGTGCAGGCAGCCCTCCGACGCGTGGCCGTAGTAGGCGGCTGTGGTGCCGTAGCCACGCACCAGCGCATCGAAGCGCGACACGTAGTCCCCAAGGCGCTCCGGGGCCACCGCCGTGTCCTCCACGATGGCGATGGGCTTGGTGTCCGTGCGCACGCTCATGAGCAGGCCCAGGCCCGCCTCGCGCATGCGCCAGAGGCGCAGTTGTTCGCCCGGATCTGTGAACACCACGCCCGCGAACGCAGCACCGGGACGCACCATGGCGGCGCCGATCGTGTCCAGCGCGGCGGCCACCTCCGCGTCCGATCCGCCCTCCACCTCCACCAGCAGCAACGCACCGGGGTCACCCTGCACGAACTCCACCAGCGAGGCGTAGCCGATGCTGTCGCGGCAGCGCGAGACGATCGTGTCGTCCACCAGTTCCACGGCGGAGGGGTCGTGCGAGAGGGCCTCCGGGGTGGCGCGACAGGCGTCCACCACGGTGGGGTAGTGCAGCGCCAGCACGCCCTTGGCCGCGGGCAGCGGCGCCAGGCGCACCTCCGCCTCCACGACCAGCGCGAGGGTGCCCTCTGACCCAACGACCATCTGCGCCAGGTCCATGGAGCCCGTCTGGTCCACGTCCACGAAGGCGTCCAGGTTGTAGCCGGAGACACGGCGGCGGATGGGCGGGAACCGCTCTGCGATCTCCTCGCGGTGTTCGTCCGCCAGGGAGCGCACCGTCCGGTAGAGGTCGCCCTGGAAGCCGGGCGTGTCCAGCATCCGCGCGAGATCCGGTCCTTCAAGGTGTTCGAAGCGGGCGGTGCTGCCGTCTGCCAGCACCACGGTGAGGGAGACCACCTGCTCCGCGGTCTTGCCGTACTTGACGGAGTGCGCGCCGCAGGAGTTGTTGCCAATGCCGCCACCAATGGTGGCGCGGTTGCGGGTGGACGGGTCCACGGGGTAGTGCAGCCCCAGCGGGCGAGCCTCCTTGCTGAGGCGGTCCAGCACCACGCCGGGCTGGACGCGCGCCACGCGCCGCTCGCCGTCGACCTCCAGCACGCGGTCCATGTGGCGCGAGAAGTCCAGCACGATGGCGTGGTTGACGCCCTGGCCGGCCAGGCTGGTGCCGGCGCCGCGAGGCAGGACGGGCACACCTCGCTCTGCGGCCAGTCGCACGACATAACTGACGTCGGCGGCGCTGCGAGGCCAGACGATGGCGACGGGCTCCATCTCGTAGATCGAGGCGTCCGTGGCGTAGAGCAGGCGCTGGCCACGCTCGACCGTCACGTCTGTGGCGCCGCCCTCCAGGCCCTGGGCGAGCGTCGCAGCGAGGTCTTCCAGGGCTGGCGTGTCATGCAGCAGGGCACGGGCCTGCTCCACGGACTCGTGCGGGGAGGGGGCGCGCCCTTCGATGGCAGGGCGCTGTCCGGCAATCGTCATGCAACGGACGGTAGCACGAGCCCCCGTTTCAGCGGCGCGGGGTGCTGCGCCGTGAGACGGGGGCTCGTGCGGACTGGCCGTGCGGTGCTACCGGCTGGCGGTGGCTGGCTCCGGTTCGGCCGCTGGCACGGGCGCCTCGAGGCTCTCGATGGCCGGCTCGCGCTCCACGCGGAGGTCGGGCAGCCACTGGAGCCAGGAGGGCATGTACCAGTTGAAGTCGCCCAGCAGGCGCATGGTGGAGGGCACCAGCACGGTGCGGACCACCGTGGCGTCCAGGAAGACGGAGACCGCTAGCCCCAGGCCGATCTGCTGGAACATCGCCAGGTCACCCAGTGCGAACCCGCCGAACACCGCGACCATGATCGCTGCTGCGCCCGTGATCAGGTTCGCCGTGTGTCGGAGCCCGTAGGCCACCGAGCCCGCGTTGTCGTGCGTCTCATCGAAACGCTCGCGGATCCGGGTGAGCAGGAAGATGTGGTAGTCCATGGAGAGGCCGAACAGGATCGTGAACATGAACAGCGGCAACCAGGCCTCGATGGCGTCCACCTGCGTGAACCCCAGCGCGTCCGCGCCCCAGCCCCACTGGAAGACCGCCACCACCACGCCGTAGGCGGCGCCCACGGACAGCAGGTTCATGATGATCGACTTCACCGGCACCACCACCGACCGGAAGATCAGCGTGAGCAGCACGAGCGAGAAGCCCAGGACGAACGCGAACACCCACGGCGTGTACTGCGCCACCTGGTCGAAGAAGTCGGCGTTGCCCGCGGTCGGCCCGCCCACGTAGACGTTCGCCGCCACGCCGCTGAACGCCTCCGGCACGATGTCCGTACGCAGGAACTTCATGGCCGTGATGGCTTCGTCCGAGGCGGCTTCGCCGGGGACGGCCACGGAGACCACGGCCAGGGCCGGGCTCAGCACCTGCGTCCCGTTGACCAGTGCGTACGTGGGGTCCGCAGCGATGGCCGCAGACATCTCGTCGATGGCGGCCTGCACCGCCGGCGAGTTGACGTCGTCCGCCTGGATCACGATGTCCGTGGGCTGGATGCGCCCGGCCGAGAACTCCTGGTCGAGGATCTCGAACGCCTGGCGCGCCTCGTAACGCGGGGGCAGGGCGTTGATGCCGGTGAAGCCCAGGGAGATCGAGAAGTACGGGATGGACATCACCACGAGCAGCGTGGTGGTGCCCAGCGCCATGACGAGCGGGTACCTCATCACGAAGCGCGCCGTGCCCGCCCAGAAGCCTTCGTCCTCCCCGTGGTGGGAGGCACCGCCGATGAAGGGGATGGAGAGACCGTTGATGCGGTCCCCCATCAGGCTCAGCAGCGCCGGCAACAGCGTCACCGATGCGACGATGGTGACGAGCACCACTGCGCTGGCGCCGATGGCGAACGAGCGGAAGATGCTGGTGGGCACCACGAACATGCCCATCAGCGCGATCACCACCGTCACGCCGGAGAACACCACCGCGCGCCCGGCCGTGTCACCGGCCACGCCGATGGCCGGCGAGCGTCCCTGCCCCTGCTCCCGCTGCTCGCGGTAGCGGGCCACGATGAACAGTGCATAGTCGATGCCGACTGCCAACCCGATCATCATCATCACGTTGGTGACGAAGAACGACATCTCGTACACCTGCGAGATGAGAGCGACCAGCCCGAACGTGATCCCGATGGCCATGAACGCGATGCCCATGGGCAGCAGCGCGGCTATGACGGCGCCGAAGACCAGCACCAGCACGACCATGGCGATGGGGAGCGCTCGGAACTCCGCCGCCAGGTCGCCCTCGGCCGCCTGGGTGAAGGCGGCGTTGCTGCTGGCGAAGCCGAGCGTGAGGACGCTGAAGTCCTCCCGGCCGCCGAACTCGGCCAGCGTGGCCTGCAGGACCTTCACGTGTTCGGTGGCTTCGTCAATCTCGCCCCGCAGCAGCGTGGGGACGATGGTGGTCTGGCGGCTCTCGGAGACCAGCGAGGGGTCGCCGACCTCGAAGTAGGAGAATGTCTGGAGCGGGTCGATCGCCTCCTCGTGCGAGCGGATGGCCGCGGTCAGTTCAGTGACGAACGCGCCGAACTCCGGATCGTCCACCGTGTAGCGGTCCGACTGGACGATGACCTGCTCGAAGAATGGCTCGCTGCCGCGGGCCTCCTGCAGCAGTTCGCGGGCAGTCTGGGACTCCGGGCTGTTGCTGAACTCGATGTCCGTGGTGAGGCGACTCCCGGTGACGCTGGAAATGCCGGTGATGACCACTGCGGCAACGATCCAGCCCGAAATGACCAGCCAGTGGCGGCGTGCACTCCAGACGGACAGCCGTCCGGTCAGGCCCAGGCTAGACATTGTTCGATCCTTCCGTTGGTGATGACGTGGTGGGTGTGCCAGGGTCTGGAGGCGGGACCGCCCCGACCAGCGCCTGCACGCGCCGGGCCAGATCCTGTGTGAACGAGGTGCCGATAAACTGGATGAGCAGGTTCCAGGCTGTGTCCGTGGCGTACGAGGCGCCATAGACGGTGGACATACAGCCAATGCCTGCGCCCACGGCATGGAGGAAGTGGGACATCGCGGTGGCGTCCACGCCTCGGTCGAACTCGCCCGACTCCTGCGCGGAGCGGATGAAGCCTGCCAGGTTCTCCACGGACTCGTCCAGGGTCTCCACCACGCGGCTGCGGAGGTCAGGCTCGCGCGAGGCGGCCAGGTAGGACTCCAGGCGCAGGATGCACATCTCCGCGAAGTCCGGGGACTGCCGCTGGTCGCGGACGCTGTCGCCCAGGGCCAGCAACGCCGCGCCCGGGGTATCGCCGGGGGCGGGGGCGGCCAGCCACATCTCCATGTCTTCTGAGACACAGCCGTGGGCGACCTCTGCGATCAGGTCGGACTTGTTTTCGAAGTAGCGGTAGATGCTGCCCGCGGCCACGTCAGCCTCCGCGGCGATGTCATTCACCGTGGCGGCGGCGTAACCTTTTTCCACGAAGACACGCCGAGCCGCATCCAGGATCTCCTGGCGGCGCGCCTCCACGTAGCGGTCGTTGACCCGGGTCATCGTTACAGCCAGATCCGGGCGCGGACCGCCTCTGAGTGATCGCGTCGCGCCTCGTCGTACGAGGGGTGCCCTCGGCGCGTGCCGGCGGCGGTGCGGGAGACCACGGCGTTGTAGTACTCACGGATACGCATTCTGGTCCTCCTCCAGGGGTGGGGTGGCGCTCAGGGCGGGTGTTGGCTTGTGTCACCCATCACCATCTGAACGAACGTTCATCCAAATGAATAATGATTCATTCCGCCCGGGTGCGCAAGGGCATCCATTGCCTATTTTTTGGTTCTGGTCTTCTGGATTCGGGCTTCTGGTCGCCTGAACGAAGGAGGCGGAGCCTCTGAACGAAGGAGGCGGAGCCTCTGAACGAAGGAGGCGGAGCCTCTGTGGCTCCGCCTCCTTCGCGGTCCCTAGTCTGTGGCAGGGTTGGCCGGCAACGGGAGGTTCGGGTTCACCCCGGGCTGCACGATCCGTGCGGCGTTCCCGAACGGGTCGCGGATGCCGAAGTCGGTCCCGTAGAACCGCTCCGTCGGCGGGTCGACCACCTCGACACCCTTCGCGACGAGGTCGTCGTACGTCCTCTGGGCGTCGTCCGTGTAGAGGCCGATCCAGCCACCCTGGGCGCCCTTGGTCAGCAGTTCGCGTGCCGTGGCGGCGGTGGACTCGTCCATCCGAGGCTGGCCCGGCACCTCCAGCAGGATGGAGCGCTCGTCGCCCGGGACGCCCACGGTGAGCCACCGCATGAACCCCAGGTCGTAGTCGTCTCGGACCTCCATTCCGAGTTTGCCGACGTAGAAGGAGAGCGCCTCCTCCTGGTCGAGCACGAAGAGTTGCGAGAGAGAGATTGAGGTGAACATGCTGGCCAGTCTGCCAGCGCCGGCGCAAGCCTGCTTCTCCAAAACTGCGCTCTTAGCGCAGTTCCGCGGACGCGGCTTCCTGGGACGCCATGAGGTCACTCGGGCGCGTCCACGACTTTACGAAGCACGACGGCACCGGGAAGCCGGTTGACCGATTCCGATAGCCGGAGGGCGGCAGGCCCACGATGGCGGTGAAGGTGGTGGTGAACGATCCGAGGCTGCGGAACCCCACCTCCAGGCAGATGTCCGTCACCGGTCGGTCGGTCTCGCGGAGCAGGAACATGGCTCGTTCCACGCGGCGGCGCTGGAGGTAGCGATGCGGCGTCTCGCCGAAGGTGGCGCGGAAGCGACGGATGAAGTGCGCCGGCGAGAGGTGCGTGATGCGCGCCAGCGTGGGGATGTCCAGCGGCTCCGCGTAGGCGCGGTCCATCGCATCCCGCGCGCGGAGCATCCGCCGGTTGGACTCCTCGACAGCCTGGCTCATGCAGCCATTAGACCACGCCTCCGGTAGGCGATGGCCCTTTCGTGCGCACGCGCCGCGGCACGCCTTGACGCTACGAGGCCGCCTCGGCGTCTGGATCGAGGTAGGGCATGAGGGCGTCCAGGAGGTCGGTGCGGGAGTCCAGGGTGCGGCCCAGGCCGGAGAGGAGTCCCATGACGCGCGCGATCAGGATGATGTCGCCAGGGACGTCCACCAGCGGGTTGGCGCGCAGCACCTTGCCCATGCGCTGATTGATCTCCGCCATCATCGCCTGATCCGCGTACGCCTGGCCGGAGCGCAGGACGTCGCCGAGGAACGCCTCTCCCAGGGCGCTGTAGGTCTCCACGTTGTCCTCGCGCGTACGGAAGCCCATCTCGTTCATGGAGGAGTACACGGCGTCCGGCTGCTCCGCGATGATCGCGCTGGTCAGCACGATCAATTGCTGGCGGAACCCGTCCGGGATCACTTTCGTGAGCCCGAAGTCCACGAGACCGATCTTCGCCCTGCCGCCCGGTTCCTCCGGACGCATCACGAACAGGTTGCCGGGGTGCGGGTCCGCGTGGAACGAGCCGTGCTTGAGGATCATCGTGTTGAACAGGTCGATCAGCGTGTCCGCCACCTGGCTGGGGTCGATCCCGGCCTCACGCAGGGCGGGCACGTTCGTGATCTTGATGCCGTCCAGGTAGTCCATGGTCAGCACTCGACGCGTGGAGAGGGGCCAGTGGATGGCGGGGATCACCACGTCGTCGCGTTCGGCCAGGCTGCGGGCGATGGTCTCCGCCGCGCGGCCCTCGTGGACGAAGTTGACCTCGTCAGGAGCGTTGCGCTGCATCTCCTGCGCGATGGGTCGGAAGTCGATCACCGTCTCCAGGCGCGCCCACAGCCGCGAGAGCAGGTCGATCACCTGCAGGTCCCACTCCACGATGCGCTCGATGCCGGGGTACTGCACTTTGACGGCCACGTCTGTGCCGTCGTGCAGGCGCGCCCGGTAGACCTGCGCCAGCGAGGCGGCGGCGATGGGCTGCGGGTCGAACTCTGCGTAGAGGTCGTCCACGGATCCGCCCAGTTCGTCCTCGATGACCGGGCGCATCTCCTCCCACGGGCGCGCGGGGACGCGGTCATGGACCAGCGAGAGGATGCGGACGTACTCGTCCATGAGGATGTCCGCGCGGCTCCCGAGGAACTGGCAGGTCTTGATGATCAGCCCCTGCTGCTTGATGGCGCGCCGCACGATGGAGAGCGCCGCGTCCTGGTGGAAGCGGTGCGTGGCCTCCGCCATCTGCTCCACGCCAAAGATGCGGCGCTTGATGCGCAGCCAGCGCCACTTCACCCACAGCCACGCGACCGTGACCGTCAGCGGCAGCAGCCGGCGCAGGCGCCCGTACGGCGGTTTCGAGGGCATCGCCACCAACTGGCGCTCGGGGGTGGGGAGCGGCGCGCTGGAGGGCGCGGGGTCAGAGTCCATGCGGAAACCTTCGTGTGGTGCGTGCTCGATGGGTCGTGGGGGTCGTGAGGGTCGTGGATGTCTCCACGATAACGCGAGGCGGGCTGGGTGGTGATAGCGCGTTGGCGGGGGAGCCTGCCGAGGCCCCTCGGAGCGACCGAGGCGGAGTCCCGGCCCTTCGGCCCTGTCCCCGGCGGCAGTTGCTCCGTAGGATGGCGTCGTGGCGTTCTTCAATCCCTTCCGCCCCTCCTACGTGCAGGATCCCTACCCCGCGCTGAAACGGCTGCGGGAGGAGGAGCCGGTGTTCCAGTGGCGCGAGCAGGATGGCTGGGTGATCACCCGCCACGAGGACTGCTCGCGCGTGCTGCGGGACTCGGACGCATTTTCCTCGGACCCCAGCAAGGCGCGCGGCGGCCTGGGCCAGTACGTAGCCCGCGGCCGCGCGCAGTCTCCACTGGCCGGCGCCCCCCTCATCGGATCCGTGGATGGGCCGGTGCACACGCGCCTCCGCGCCATCGTGAACCGCGCGTTCACGCCTCGGGTGATCGAAGGCGAGCGGGAGTTCATCAAGGAGACCGCGGCGGCGCTGCTGGACGCCGGGGGCGATCCGCTGGACGTGGCGCGCCAGGTCACGCACACGTTGCCGGTCACGGTGATCAGCGACCTGCTGGGCCTGGCCCCGGAAGAACGGAACCCGGTGCGGGACTGGGCGAACACGCTCATGGGCGTCCACAGCGATCCGGACGCCACGCCGCAGGCCCGCCGTGCCGCCGCGCTGGCCGCCGAGCGCTTCCGCGCCTTCCTCGCGCAGTATCGAGACCACCACGGTCCGGAGTATGACAGCCGCCTGTTCACGATCCTCGTGGAGGCGGAGTCGGCAGGCGACCGCCTGTCGCCGGAGGAACTGCTGGCCTTCGCGGTCTTCCTCTACACCGCCGGTTCCGGGCCCACGGCCATGATGCTGGCCAACGTCATCGCCCACCTGGCGCAGCATCCGGAAGCGCTGGAGGCCGTCCGCGCCGACCGCTCGCTGCTGCGCCCGGCCATCGAGGAGTCGCTGCGCTTCGACAGCGCGACCCACGTGCTGCTGCGCTACTGCGTGCAGGAGACGCAGGTGGATGGCCACACCATCCGGCCCGGCGAGACCGTCTACGTCATGGTCGCCTCTGCCCACCGTGACCCGGAGGTCTTCGAGGATCCCGACCGGTTCGACGTCACCCGCCAGATCGCGGGCGGCCGCCTGCTCTCCTACGGGGCGGGGCCCCACTTCTGCCTGGGCGCGCCGCTGGCCTACCTGCAGGGCGAGGAGTTGCTGGATGCGCTGCTGGACCGCTTCTCGAGCCTGGACATCGTGCGAGGCGGGCTGCAGATGGGCGGGACGTTCCTGCTGCGCGGGCCAGAGCGGCTTGTGATCACGGGGCGCTAGGTGGCGTTCTTCAACCCCTCACGGCCCTCCTACGTCGCGGATCCGTATCCCGCGCTCCACCGCCTCCGGGAGGAGGCGCCCGTGTTCTACTCCGCCGAACACGACGCCTGGATCGTGACCTCGTACGAGGCGTGCGTGCAGGTCCTCCAGGACTACGAGGTCTACTCCTCCGCCGTCACCGAAGCGCCCGGCCGCCTGGGCGACCGCGTGCGACGCGTGAAGCACGCCTCCGTGCTCGGCACGGCGCCGCGCATCGGCCAGCAGGACCCGCCGGCGCACTCCCGTCTGCGTGGCGTGGTGGCCCGCGCCTTCACCCCTCGACACGTGGAGGCGATGCGCCCGGCGATCGAGGCGCACGTGGCGTCGCTCATCGACGTGATCGCCGGGCTCGAGGGCGGCCGGCCGGTGGAGGCGATGCGCGCGCTCTGCGAACCGTTGCCGGCGGCCGTGGTCTCCGCACAACTCGGTGCGCCGGAGGAGGATCGCGCGCGGGTGCTGGGATGGGCGCGGGCGCTGATGCAGGTGGAGGGCGCGGACCTTTCGCCAGAGCGCCGCGCGCTGGCGGTGGAGGCACGCGACGGCCTGCTCGGCTACCTCGGGCGCGTGGCGGCCGGCGAGACCGGCGACCCGGATTCGCTCATCGCCTCGCTGGCCCGCGCGGGCGCCGGGGAGGAACGCCTGGACCTGGGCGAACTGCTGGCGCTGGTCATTGACCTGTCGCTGGCCGGGAACGACAACACGAGCAACCTGGTGGGCAACGGCATCCTGGCACTGGCCGCGCACCCGGAGCAGCAGGCGCTGCTGCGCGAGCGTCCGGACCTGCTCCCGGCCGCGGTGGACGAGGTGCTGCGCTATGACGCGCCCCAGCAGGCCGCCGTGCGCTTCGTCGCGGCCGGCGCGGGCGAGGTCACGCTGGGCGGCGAGCGCCTTGAGCCCGGGGACGTGGTGATCGTCATGCTGGGCGCCGCCAACCGCGACTCCGCCGCCTTTCCGGACCCCGACCGCTTCGACATCACCCGCGAGGGCCCTCGCCACCTCGCCTTCGGCCTGGGGCCGCACTTCTGCATCGGCGCGCCGCTGGCGCGGATGGTGGGCGCCGCGGCGTTCGAGGCGCTGCTCGCGCGCTTCGAGGTAGTCCGGCTGGCGGGGGATATCCCCGTGCGCCACGCGCCGGACTGGATGGCGCGCAGCGCGCGGGTGATCCCGCTGGATACGGCGCCGTTGCTGGACAGGTGGGGCGCGCCCGGTACGCTGGAAGCGTGACCACGGCAGCCGTCTTCAACCCGTTTGTCCCCTCCTTCAAGCGCAACCCGTACCTGCAGTACGGACGCTTGCGGCAGTCTGACCCTGTGCACCGCAGCCTGGCGCTCCAGTCCTGGGTGCTGACCCGGTATGACGACATCCTGGCGGTGGTGCGTGACCACGAGACGTTCTCCTCGGACTCTCGCCATGCCCGAGGGCAACTCGCGGATGCGCTCCAGCAGCAGCGGCGGGAGTCGCCGCTGCCGGACGCGGACACCATCCTGGGGCTGGACCCGCCGCGGCACACGCAGATGCGCGCCATCGTCAGCCGCGCCTTCACGCCGCGGCGCGTCCAGGAACTGCGCCCGCACATCCAGGAGATCGCTGCGGGCCTGCTGGACGAGGCCGGCGACCGCTTTGACCTGATGACTGACCTGGCCCAGCCGCTCCCGGTGATCGTGATCGCGGAGTTGCTGGGCGTCTCCCCGGACGACCGGCTGCAGTTCAAGGCCTGGTCCAACGCCGTGGCGGAGACCACCAACGTGATGCAGAGCGCGGAGACCGTGCGCGCCGCCCGCCGCGCCACCGAGGAACTCATCGAGTACTTCAACCGCGTGATCGACGCGCGTCAGGCCAACCCCACGGACGACCTGATCTCGGCGCTGGTGACCGCAGAGGTGGACGGCGCCCGACTCAGCCGCCCGGACCTGCTGGCCTTCTCGATCCTGCTGCTGATCGCAGGGAACGAGACCACCACGAACCTGATCGGCAACGGGCTCGCGGCGCTCCTCGAAGCGCCGGAGGCCATGGCGCGGCTGCGCGCGGAGCCCGACGGCATCCCGACGGCCGTGGAGGAGATGCTGCGCTACGACAGCCCCGTGCAGGGCCTGGTCCGCTTCGCCGCGCGCGACGTGGAGGTGCGCGGCCGCCAGATCGCTGCGGGCGACGTGGTGCTCTGCATGCTGGGGGCCGCCAACCGTGACCCCGAGGCGTTCGAGCGTGCGGACGAGTTCGACATCACGCGCGAAGAAAACCGCCACCTCTCCTTCGGGCAGGGCGTCCACTACTGCCTGGGTGCGCCGCTCGCACGCCTGGAGGCGGACGTGGTCTTCCGCACGCTGCTGGGGCGCACGAGCGACATCGGCATGGGGGAGGGCGGCCTTGAGCGCGGCGGGACCATGCTGCTACGCGGCCCGGCGGCGTTCCCCGTGGTAGTCCAGCCGGCCTGAGGCGATACTCGCGTCCGTAGTCCCGAGGAGGCCCCGTGACCTACGACCCGGACAACGTCTTTGCGCGTATCCTGCGCGACGAGATCCCCAGTGACCGCGTGTACGAGGACGACGAGTTCATCGCCTTCCGCGACATCGCGCCCGCCGCCCCGGTACACGTGGTGGTGATTCCTCGTGGTGAGCCCGCCACCTCGCCGGACGGCCTCGGGGAGGCGGACGCGGGCATGGTGGGGCGGCTGGTGGTCACCGCCACGCGCATCGCCCGGGAGCAGGGGCTGGCGGAGCGCGGCTACCGGCTGGTCATGAACTGCGGCGAGGACGCTGGCCAGACCGTGCCGCACCTCCACCTGCACATCCTGGGCGGCCGCGTCCTGGGTGCGCTGGGGTAGGACGCCGGCGACCTCCAGAGTCTCGGGCCGGCTCGGGGGGTTGCGAGTCAGAGCCACCACGTCCATGATGCGCGGGTGCGGCCCGCTCCGACCGAGGCGCAGGGATCGCTCAGGGTGCTCCCTGATGCGTCGTGCGGGGTGGCTCGGTAGCGTGGCAGATCAGCGCGCAGACGGGGAGCCCTCCCAGTGACAGCCGACGCCACCGTCCCCCACCGCACGACCACTGCGGCCACCCCCGACGTCACCACCGCGGCTGCGGGCGCCGAGGCGCCCGCCGACCGCATCGTCCCCTCGGACCCGGCGGCGGTGGCCGACTCGCTCTACTACTCCGTCTCGCACGACCTGCGGTCGCCGTTGCTGACCATGTCGCTCTCCGCGGACCTGATCACGGACGCGCTGGCGCGCCTGCCGGAGGCCGCCGGCGGCCCGGTCGCCGTGGCCCTGGACGCGATGCGCCATGGCGCGCGGGACATGGAGCGCATGCTGCAGGCGCTCACGGTCATCTCGCGCGCACAGCGGCGGACGCTCCGGCCCTCACGCGTGGGTATGCAGACGATCCTGGGCGGGCACCTCGTGATCTCGGACGTGGCTCGCCTCGGCGCGGTCGAGGTGGCCGTGGACCCTGTGCCGGTGCTTGAACTACTGGACGCGCTGGCCGCTGGGGGGACGCTGGAGGTGCGCGCACGTGTCGAGGGCGACGGCGTGCTGCTGGACTGCGATGCCCTGGGCGCGGTGGTGGCTGACCCGGAGGTCGTCCAGCACGACACCTCGCCCCTGGCACTGCTGGTGGGGTCGCTGCAACACCATGCGGGCACGCCAGTGGAGGCCATGGCCCGGGCGCAGGTGCTCCTCGAACGGCAGGGCGGCGCCGTGCACTGCGCGGGCGGGCGGCTGCGGATGCGGCTGCCGCTCGCCCGGACCGGCGAGTAGCCGTGTCCGTGTACACGCGCCCGGTGGTGATCGTGGATGACAACGTGGATCATGCGGTGATCGCGCGCACCGTGATCGCCTCCATGGCCCCGCAGGTCGAGGTGACCACGCTCACGGACCCGCGCGGGCTGGACCGGCGACTTGCGGAGGTCGAACGGGACGCCCTCGTCCTGATCGACCGCGTCCTGGACGTGACCGAGTCCTACGGCCTGATGCGACAGGTCGGCGAGGTACGTTCGGACCTGCGCTTCGTGATGCTCTCGTCCGCCCTCTCCGCGGAGGACGCCGAGCGTGCGGCCAGGGCGGGCGCGGTGGCCAGCGCGGAGAAGCCGGGCTCGCTGGATGGCTGGCGCTCGCTCCTCGCGCGCCTGCTGGACGAGGCCGAGGCCGCCCAACGCCCACCCACGGAGCGCGAGGGCGAAGGCCGCCGCGGTGGCGCCGTCGCCTGACGCCTCGAGGCGTCGCCAGCCCTCGGCGGGCGGCAGGCGTGGTGGGCCGGTACTATTGACGTATTCGGGCGTGTAGCTCAGCGGCCCAGAGCAGTCGGCTCATAACCGATCGGTCCCGGGTTCGAATCCCGGCGCGCCCACCATCGGAACGTCGCGTGCCACGGGGGTCATCGTGCGCCACCGTCTCACCTCCGCCCTTGCCGCCCGCGCTCCTCACGAGGTGCCGCTGGGCGACCTGCGCCCGTCTGCGGTGATGCTGCTGCTGTTGGGCGAGCAGGGCGACGAGCGCATCGTCTTCCAGGTGCGCACCCAGACCGTCCGCCACCACAAGGGCGAGATCTCCCTGCCCGGCGGCCGCCGCGACCCGGGCGACCCCTCTTTCCTGCACACCGCCCTGCGCGAGACGCAGGAGGAGGTGGGCATCCCGCCGGAGGCCGTCACCGTGCTGGGCGCGCTGGACGACGTGGTCACCATCGGCTCGTCGCATCTGATCCGCCCGTACGTGGGCGAGGTGCAACCCGGCGTCCAACCCTCGATCGCCGCGGAGCGCGAGGTGCACCAGTTGTTGGAAGTGCCGCTGGGTTACCTCCGCACGGAGGAGTGCCGGGTGTGGAAGCCGGTGCAGCGCGAGGGCGTGGTGGAGGCGACGCCCGCCTACGAGTACCACGGACACGTGATCTGGGGAGCCACCGCCCGCATCCTGGACCAGTTCATGGAAGTCGTGGAGGGCTGCGAGGCGCAGGACGTCTGCGATGGGCGCCAGGCGACGCGCCGATGACCCTCATCCTGGTGCGCCACGCGGAGTCCACCGGCAACAGCGGCGGCACGATCCAGGGATGGACTGACACCGAACTGACCGAGGTGGGACGGGCGCAGGCCGTGGCCGTGGCCCAGCGCCTGGCCGCGATGTCCCCCGTCGCCATCTACTCGAGTCCCCTCGCCCGTGCGCGTGAGACAGCGGACGCCGTCGCGCAAGTCTCTGGGCTGGCGGCAGTGGAACTGGACGACCTGCGCGAGCGCTACTACGGGCAGGCGCAGGGATTGACGTGGACAGAGGCCTCGGTGCGCTGGCCGGCCCAGGCCGCGCACGACCGAGACTGGGCCACCGCGGTGCCGGACGTGGAATCCCTGGCGGCGCTCAGGGCGCGCGCGGTGGCCGTGGTCAGTGGGCTGATGAACCAGCACCGGGACGACGTCGCGGTGTGCGTGAGCCACGGGGGGACGCTGGTCCAGGTCATCGCGCACCTGTTCGGGCTCCCGGTGGACGTGTGGCCCCGCATCCGCATGTCCAACACCTCCGTCACCATCGTGGAGGGCCCGGCGGAGCAGCCGCTGGTGCGGACGCTGAACGACATCTGCCACCTGGAGGACCGGGAGCGCGCCTCGACGCTCGCGCTCTAGCCTGTCCTATCCCTGCGGTTGCGTGCGGTGCTACGTGAGCAGGTTGCGACTGGCGACCCGGATGGACGCGATGGAGGCGAAGGCGAGCGCCTCCTCCGCCTCTCGCATCAGGCCGGCCGCAGTTACCTCGTCGTCCGGGAAGGAGGCGATGCCGGTGCGCACCTCCAGGCCCAGCAGTTCCTCGCCGACGGTCACGATCTTCTCCGCCACCACCTGGGCGCCCTCCAGACCTGTCTCCGGGAGCAGTGCGGCAAACCGCGCATCCTCCATGTGGATGAGCGTGTCCACCGCCCGCAGGCGCGCTAGCAGGTGCTGCGCGAGTTCGGCCACCACGCGCTCCGCCTGCGCGGGCCCCACGCGTTGCACGTGCTCCGCCCATGCGTCCGGGCCGATCATCAGCAGGGTGAAGGGCCGTCCGTAGCGACGTGCCCGCTCTACCTCGTCATTGAGGAGACGGTCGGCGTGGGCGCGCTTGGTGGCGCCGGTGACCGGGTCCACCGCCTCGATCTCCTCGATCACGCGGGCGCGCGCGTGGAGTTCGGCGTCGTAGGCGAGGAGGGCGTTGCGCAGGAGGTCCCCGGCGATGGCCGTGATCACGATGGCGAAGGCGCCCGCGGCGGCGGCGGGGACGTAGGGGGCGTCTGGCTCGGCGCCGTCCGCCACTGCGCGCAGTCCCTGCACGGCGGCGTAGGCTGCGGCAGCCAGTGCGGCGAATAGCAGGTGGCTCGCGCCGAAGGGCCGCAGGATGGACAGTCCGGCCGAGGCGGCGATGAGGGCGGCGGCGAGCGCCGCAGTGTCCCGCTCCGGGTCCAGGACCACCACCCCGCCCACGGCCAGGGCCAGCCAGACCGCGAGCATGACCACGCGTATCCAGATTTCGCGCATGTATTCGCTCATGCCGCCGCCTCCGTCGGTCTGTCGGTGTTCATGGTATGGCTGGCCTCATCACTGCGTAGAGGCGGTAGTCGCCCGCTTCGAACGCCAGCGAGAGCGACGAGGCCGAGCCCGCGAAGGCGTCCTCGTACGCCTGCTCGATGCGCCCCTCTCCCTGCCCGTGGAGGGGGCGGCGCACCAGGATGTAGCGAGCGGCCTCGAAGGACTCGTACAGCGCCGCTTCGTCGGCGGTGCTGGCCGGCGTGTGGAAACGGTCCAGGTCGCCCACGGTGAGCATGAGCAGCGCGTGCCGCTGCACGTCCGCTAACACGTCGCCTCGCCCGGCCTCCGCGCGGATGAAGTCCGCCATGCGCAGCACGTCCTCCGAGACGGCGGCCGGCGCTACGCCCGTGCGTACGGTCTCCTCCAGCGCCACCGCCGGCGGATCCGAGACGGGCATGAGCAGCAACACCACCGCCGACGCGAGCGAAGCCAGCAGGAGCCCCCCGGCCCCGGCGACCTGTGCGCGCCTGCGTGGCCGCTCGTAGGCGGACGGGCGGACGCCTCGCGTCCTGCGGCGTTCGCGGTAGGCGAAGATGGCGAACACCGGCGCCGCCGCGACGAAGAGGTGCGGCACGTGGGCCTGGCCGTGCCCGGTGAAGACGGCCATGGCTTCCGGCAGCAGGACGGACGCCGAGACGAGCGCCAGCGCCACCTGGCCCCGCCTGCCCTCGTACAGTCCGTAGGCCGCGAGTCCAGCGACCGCGACCGCGGAGGCGGGCGCGACCAGCAGGGCCCAGCCACCGACCCAGCGCATGGTGCCCAGCACGTTCCAGCGCAGATCCGCCGTCCGCTGGATCACCGCCAGGTCCTCTCCCCCCAGCCGCGACAGTGCCGAGGCCTCCCGGAGGTAGCCGAGGAACTCGCCGCGCGGGAACCAGGCCAACAGCGTCCAGAGCCCGGCGACGAAGACCACCGGCACCATGAAGGCCAGGGCGGTCGCGCGGGCGGCCTCCTCCTGGCGTGTCTCGCGCTCGTCCTGGCGGGCCACCCACCAGAAGGCCCAGCCCACCACCAGGGCGATCAGGACCACGTTGTAGCGCAGCAGGAACGCGACGCCGATGGCGAAGCCCACCATGACCACGGAGGCGACGTTACGACGCTCTACCCACTCGCCGAACTGCCACAGCGCCACCAGCATGAGCGCGGTGTAGAGGGCCTCCGGCAGCCCGAAGACGCCCGCGTAGACCAGCAGCGGGTTCAGCGCGAAGGCGAGGACGAACAGCACGGTGGCGGGCCTGGTCAGGCCAGCATGCCGCGCCAGCGCGCCCGCCACGATCACCGAGAAGCCGCCGGTGGCCGCAGTGGTGACCGCTGCCGTCAGGCCGTGCCCGCGCAGGGCCTCGACGCTGCCGAACGGGGCGGCGAGCGCCGTGAGCAACGGTGGTCGGTCGAACCCGAACCCCACGACCGAGGGCTCGAACCCGTCCCACATGGCGCCCACGCGCACGGTGCGCGCCACGGCCTCCGGCGACGTCAGCCCCAGGGCGCCCACGAGGTACCAGGCGAGCCCGGCGTACAGGAGCGAGACGAGCGTGGCGGCCGCCTCGAGGCGTCCGAAGCGCAGCGACAGGAGGGACTCGCGGCGGGGGGCCTGGCGTCCGCCGAGGCGCGTGCCGATCTGGAGCGAGGACACCTACGGGTGCTCCTCGATGACGCCGGCGGCGTGGAGGCCGGAGACGTTGGAGAGGCCGTGGACGGTCTTCTCCCAGTAGAACGGACGGTAGAACAACTGGAGGAAGCCCTTCCATGCCGCGATGGACATGAGCACCCAGTAGACCGGGGAGAGCAGCGCCCACTTCACCAGGGAGTAGTAGCGCCGCCTCAGACAGCCCGCCACGTTCATGTAGGCAAAGGCGAAGTTCCCCACGTAGAGCGAGACGGCGCCCAGGTAGTAGATGAACGTGGGGAAGATCTGCTGGATCACGCCCCATTCCGTGACGAACCAGACGCCGGTGAGCGTCCACAGCAACGGGTTGAGCAGGAAGCCGAAGAACGTCCCGCCGATCACCAGTTGGAAGGAGAGGAAGCCCGCCGGCCCCAGTTGCCGCCACAGCAGGATGGGGTGGCGCATATGCACCAGGTAGGTCTGGATGTAGCCCTTCACCCACCGCGACCGCTGGCGGATCCAGTTGTCCACCACTGAGTTCGCTTCCTCGAACGTGGTGGAGTCCACCACCACCGTCGCGCCGCCGAGTTTGAAGATGCGCAGGCCCAGGTCCGCGTCTTCCGTGACGTTGAACGGGTCCCACCCGCCTACCTGGCGCAGCGCCTCCAGTTTGAAGTGGTTGGAGGTGCCGCCCAGTGGGATCGGCGCGCCGGAAGCGTCCAGGCCGGGCAGGAACAGGTCAAACCACGTGGAGTACTCCGTGGTGAACCACTTGGTCAGCGCGTTCTGGTTGCGGTTGTAGTAGTTCAACTTCGCCTGCACGCAGACCACGTGCGCGGGCGACCGGTCGAAGGCCACCAGCACCTTCTTCAGTTGGTCCGGCTCCGGGATGTCTTCCGCATCGAAGATCACCACGTAGCGGCCGCGCGCGTGCAGCAACCCGTAGTTGCACGCCTTCGGCTTCCCCTTCGGCTCGCCGTGCGGAACGATCGTGATGTCGAAGAAGGACGGCAGGTTTGAGGTGCGCGCGACGCGGATGGTCTCCGTGTCGTCCTCCTCCAGGAGCAACTTCACGTCCAGTTTCTCCAGCGGGTAGTCCAGCCGAGAGAGGCCCGCCACCAGGCCAGGGAGGATCTCCGCCTCCTTATAGAGCGGCACCAGGATCGTGTAGACCGGCAGCATCCGGTCGTCCAGGGCGTCCAGGTCTTCCTGTGTGACCGGCACCTCCAGCGTGTGCGAGAGCGCGCGGTAGATGAGATAGAACTTGTAGAACGAGAACGACAGGTAGAACGCCGTGGCGATCGCCATCAGCACCGTCATGGTGGGGATGAAGAAGAACACCAGCATGGTCAGCAGAAACGCAGACAGGCTGATGAAGAACCACTTCTGGCGGCGGCTCAGCACCATGTAGGCGGACTCCGTGGGCGACCGGCGCATGAGGTCCGAGGCGGAGAAGTCCAGGTACCGGTCATGGAACAGGCGCTCCAGCGCGTCGCGGATGTCTGTGCGCGTGGTGGCGACGAACTGGAGCGGCTCCGAGGCCAGCGCGCGCGCCTCCTGCTGCGCGGCGTGGTCCGCTGGGTCCGCCACCGCCACGAGGATCGAGCCGTCCGCCTGCCGGTCCACGGGGATCATCTGGCGGCCTCGACAGAAGTCCTCCGGCAGCAGGTCGCCCATGCTGCGCTCCAGGTGCAGGCCGCGGATGGTGACGAAGGGCATGCCGGCTTGCTGGGCCAGTTGCTCGCCCAGTTGCTCCTCGGACACGACGCCCAGCGAGATCAGCGCCTCGCCCAGGCGCACGCCGGTCTGCTCCGAGAGTTCGATCGCGCGCTCCAGGTCCTCGCGTGAGAGCAGGTCCGCCTCCATCAGCAGGTCGCCGATGGTGCTGCGTCCGTGGGCGCGGTGTGTCGCTTCTCGGATGTCCTGGCGGGTGGCCGGCTGGACATAAAACTCAGCGCCGAGCCGTCGCCGCAGGCGGGCGATGGCGCCCTCGTCCAGCGGGTCGGCCATCGCCAGGACCATGACGCCCTCGTGGTAGCGGACCGGGACGGCGCCGGTCTCCAGGCTCTCGTCCAGCGAGATGCGTCGCGCCAGCGCGTGGTCCACGGGGTCCATCAGCACGCGCCGGGTCACCGGGTGGCCGCCCACGCCGCGGGAGGTCTCCATGCGGTCGCGCCGTGCGAGGCCCAGCGAGTCGGTCTGGAGGTACTCCGCGAACGCCTCGCGCAGGTCGGTGGGTGGGAGGAGGTCCAGGCGAGAGACGGCGACGTCCAGCGCCTCGCCGGTCTCCTGCATGCGCCGGAACATGCCCAGCAGCCGCACCCGCCGCATGCCATACCGCTGCTCCAGCAGGCGCCCGAACGCGACGTACGCCTCCGAGATCGCGCCGATGTCCACCGCCGCGAGGTCGAAGCGCGCGGTCTCCAGGTCGTCCTCGCGGGCCACGGCCAGGCGCAGGGCGAGTTGGTGCTCGCCGGCCAGCCGTCGCGCCAGGTCCGCCTGATCCGGCGACGAGATCGCGACGGTCAGCACGTCTCCTTCGCGCAGCACGGGGATGATCGGCGGCGCGTTCGGGCCCAGCGCGCGCAACGCCGCGGCCTCGGGCTGAGGACGCAGCAGCAGGCGGTGCAGGCGAGGGAGCAGGGCGTCCAGCGCCACCGCCTCCGAGCGCTTGTCGTTGTCCACGATCGTCCAGAGGCGCTCCAGGTCCGTGGAACGCAGCAGTTCCAGGTCCACATCCACGGCCTGTGCCTGTCCCCGCGAGACGAAGGATGCCTCCGCCAGCAGACGCACGGTGCGTTCCGGGTCGCCGATGCGGAGTGCGGCGGGCTGGCGGTCGGCCACGGTCTCCAGCACCGCCTCCAGGGCGCCACGTTCGAGGTAGACCGGGCGGATGTGGCGACCGAACAGCGCGGCCAGGCCTCGGCGCGTGCGCGTGTCCCACGGGTCCGTCATGCCGACTTCCACGTCGGACTCGCCGATGCCCACCACGGCGATGCCGAGGCGGCGGCTCAGCACCAGCGGCAGCACAGCCGGCGCGCCCGGCTCCACTGCGTCTATCCCTCGGAAGGGGCGCGCGCCGGCCATGTCCGCCATGGCGGTGCGGACCTGGCGCGCCGTGACGCCGGTCAGCCGCATGAGGGCCTGCTCCGGCGCCTCGTCCGTCTGGGCGGCCACGCGCCGCGCCGCCTCGGCATCGACGTTGCTGGCCAGGCCGGCGCGCGTCACGGCGCGAAGCGGGTCGCCCTGCGCGGAGATGTCGTCGTCCGGGACGGAGTCCAGCAAGACCTGCAACTGGTGGCTGTCCACCAGCACCGGCCGCACCGTCAGGCCGAACGTGGCCTCGATCTCCGTCATGGCGTCCACGGACGGCGGATCCGCCACGGCCAGGAAGAGTTCGTCGTCCAGCGCCCAGAGCGGCAGTACCCGCAGCCGGCGGAGGGACGAGGCGGGCGCCAGCCCGTCCAGGTCCGGCTGCGGCGGGTGCTCCTCCAGGTTGATCGAGGGCAACTGGAACGCGAGGCCCACGGCCTCCATGCGCTCGGCCTCTGTGACCACGCCCGCCTCCACCAGCGCCTGGCCCAGGTACGCCTCCTGGTCCGCGGCGAACGTGTAGGCGCTTGCCTGGTCCGCGCGCACCACCTGGAGCGACTCCAGCAGGGCCGCCAGCACGCGCCGCCAGTCCTGCGCCGTGGGGGCGCCGGTCAGCCCCACCAGGGCGAGGTCGATCTCCGCGCTGCTGGAGACGCGGAGTGTGACCGGCCGGCCGAAGCGCTGGCGCAGTTCGCGTTGCAGCATGGCGTTGCGTGTGCTCGTGGTGACGCACACCACGGAGCCCTGCGCTTCGCCCACGGGGATCACGTGGTGCTCCTGGCAGAACTCCACGCCCAGCCTCGCCACCAGGTCGCGTCGGACGGGGGTGCGGCTGACGGGGACGTACAGGCCCACGGTCTGCGCAGAGGTGGCTTCCAGGAGGGAGACGGCCAAAGGGGGCGCTACTTCCTGCGTCTGGACTGCAGGCCAGCGTACTCACGCAGCGTCCCGCTCAGGCCCAGAATGCCCATGGCCAGCAGGACGAAGATGAAGGGGATCACGAAGTAGCCCAGGAAGGCGACCAGGAAGAGCGTCATGGCGAGGAAGACCACCAGCGCCACCCGGGCCAGGACCGCGCCGGTGTCGACCACTGTGTACAGGACGCCCATGACGCCCCGGTTCCGCTCTCTCATTCCGGCCCCTTATTTATCGCCGGCGGCCGCCAGCGATCCGGAATCTGCGAGCACCAGTTCGATCTCGGAACGAGACTCAGAGGCAACCTCGAAGTCGAACGCCTTGAGGTCACGAATGCGCTCGCCCAGCGGGATGATGTCTTCGTAGTCTACCGCCAGGTGGAGCGTGCCGCGGTAGAAGCGCCGGACGCGCGTGTTTGTGATGCCGTGGAGTGTGCGCACGGCGGCCTGGAAGTCGTTCAGCGCGGCGAACGAGTGGAACGGGTACACCACCAGCGTCATGTGCTCCACGGTTGATACCGCGCCGCCCGGACGCTCTTCTGGCGCCACCACCTGCTCGTCCTCGTCGTACTCGTATCGCGGCGGCGGTGGTGGAGCAGCCGGGCGCGGCGCGACGGACTGAGGCGGCGTCGCGAAGGGAGGGGCGGGGACGGAAGCCGCCGGAGGGCGGCGTGGGCCGGAGGCCGGAGGCGGCACGGCGCTGGCCGGCACGCCGGGTGGCGTGTGGGCTGCGGGCCGCTGTGCGGGCTGCTGTGCGGGCTGCGAGGCCGGCTGCGATTGCGGCCTGGACAAAGGTGCATGCGGTGCTGCCTGGGCAAGCGGCGGCGCCGGGGCCACCGGGGGAGGGGCGGCCTGGGGCTGTATTGTCTGGGATTGCACTGTCTGGGACTGCACTGCATGGGGCTGCACTGTCTGGGGCTGTGCTGTCTGGGGCTGTGCTGGGTGAGGGGGCGCCGGTTGTGCCGGGGCAGCCTCCGGCGCGCGGAACACACGGAAGCGCGGCCGGGGTGGGAGCAGGGTTTCGCCCTCGTTGACCGCGGGGGCCTCCGCGCGGATGTCCACCTCCACCAACCGCTGGTCGCTGCGCACGTGCAGATCGAAGCCCTCGAACGCGGCGACGGCGTCCACCACGTCCTCCACGGAGAGGGCGCTCAGGGTGAACCACGCCTCGCTGTCGGTGACGCGCGTCAGGGCCACCTCGGAGAAGGCGCCGTTGCGCTCTACCAGCGCGGCGAAGCGCAACAGTTCGCCTTGCGCTCGGAATCCCCGCGCGTGCAGGACGATGGTCTGCGCGCCAGGCCGCCGGAACGGGATCGGCGACCGCAAGGCGTCATCTGGCCGCTCGTCCGAGGGCAGCGAGGGCGGCAAGGGCTGCGCCAGGGGCGTCTGGGTGATTGGCGTCTGGGTGATGGGCGTCTGAAGTACGGGGGGCCGGGTCACGTAGGCGTACGTTTCTAACTGAGGTTGGGCTTGCGTGGCCTGCGGCGGGCGGGTAGTGCTGTGCGGCTGCGGTTGCGCCTCATGACGCGCGCCAGCGTGACCGGGATCCGGAGGGGCAGCGTCGCTGGCGCCGTAGGAGCACTGGCAGGGGCCGCCGCCCACGCACCCCACACAGCAGTAAGCCTCGCCGTCAAAAAAGACGGGAGTGTGGCGAATCGCCTCCTCGCAACTCACGCACACCTCAGCGGTCATGTATCCAGTCTCCCGCGTCCGTCCTCAGAGCGGGTGTAGAGCGATCGTAGAGATCGGGTAAACGGTGCGTTTGCTCGAGATCTGGGAAGTACGCGCGTGTTATCCGGATAGACTTGCCAGCGCGCGGAATATGGCCATGGCGCTCGTGGCGGCGAGGAGGGCCATGGACAGTCGTGAAAAGAGCCGTTCGCTCAGCCTCGGACGGCCGAGACGACCCAGGGCGATGCCCGGCGCCAGCCCGCCAATGGCCGCTGCCGCGAACCCCCACGTGGAGGGGGCGAAGACCTGGCCGCCCAGCCCCAGCAGCACCGTGGGCACGCCTGTCCAGACGAAGTACGAGAACATGCGGGAGCGGATGCCCTCCGCGCCTCCTCCCGCCCAGTGGTGGTAGAGGATCACCGCCGGGCCGGGGAGCGAGACCGCGCCACGCATCACGCCGGAGACCAGCCCCACGCCGAGTTCAACCGGCAGCCGGCCGGCCCGGCGCGGGTGCGGCTCGCCTTGCAGCGTGAGGGTGAACACGGCGCTGGCCAGCACCGTCAGGCCGATCAGCAGCCGCAGGGTCACCTCGTCCGCTGCCACCAGCAGCCAGAGGCCGAGTGGCGCCGCGACGATCGCGGCCAGCGCCATGGGCGCCACCTCGCGCACGGGCGTCCTCGGGCGGTACTCCAGGTAGTAGAAGACCGAGCCCACCGTGCCCGTGATGATCGAGGCTCCAATGGCGTCCGAGGGCGCGACCAGCAACGCGGCCACCGGCGCGAAGAGCAACGAGTAGCCGAAGCCCAGGACCGCCTGCGCCGCGGCCGCCAGCACGGAGATCAGGACGATGGCGCCGTAGTCCACGTGTCCCAGCGTCCCCTCGGGAGTGTCCGAGGAGGCCTCGGCCTAATGAGTGGCCTAACGGGTGGCCTGTCGAGTGGCCTTACGGGTGGCGTCTTGTGCTACGCCCAGCGGTCGTGGCGGATGACATCCTGCACGGGTGGACGGCGGTTCTTGCCGAGGGGCGTCGCCGGGTAGCCCAGCGGTGTGATCGCCGCGATCTCCCAGCCCTCGGGAATGCCGAGGATGGTGCGGATGTTGTCGTTCTCGCGCCGCCAGAGCGTGGTGAGCACGGTGCCCATGCCCAGCGCGCGCGCCGCCAGCATCAGATTCTGCACAGCCGGGTAGACCGAGGCGCCCGTCATCATGCTGGTGCGCCCGTTGGGCGCCTCCACGCAGGCCGCGATGAGCACCGGGACCTCGCTCCACGGCTGCCGGCCCGCCGCACGGGCGGGTGCGTCGTCGCCGTAGACCTGCGCGAAACAGCGGTCATACGCCGCCGACAGCGCGTCCTTCTGAGCCTGGTCGCGCACCACCACGAACTGCCAGGGCATGGTGTTCTGGGAGGACGGCGCGCGCGTGGCGGCCTCCAGGATGCGCGTCACGGCCTCCTCCGGGACCTCGCGGTCGGAGAAGGCGCGCACGGCTCGCTGGCGGGGGAAGAGTTCCCAGACGTCGGTCACTGGCTCCACGGTCGGGCCCTCCTGGTAAGACTCGGACTGGACATGGTGGCCTGTAGCGCACCCTACACCAGCGTCGACGTGCGAGCCTGCCTGGCGGCGACCGCGTGCCGGCCCTCAGACTGCTAGACGGACTCGAGGTAGGCGATGGTGACGCCCTCTCCGCCCTCGGGAGGAGGGGCGGTCTCGTACCTGGTGACCAGGGGGTGGCGCTCCATCAGTTCGCGCACGGCGCGGCGGAGCGTGCCGGTGCCCTTGCCGTGGATCACCCGCACCCGCCCGCGCCCGGACCGCGAGGCGTGGTCCAGGAACCCGTCCACCGTGGGCAGCGCCTCCTCGATGGTGCGGCCACGCAGGTCGATCTCCTGCCCCACGTCCACCGCCTGCACCACCGTCCGGCCGACGGACGACGAGGGCGCGCCCGGTGGCTCCGCCCGAGAGACCTGCTCCAGGCGGACGCGCGTGCGCAACGAGCCGAGTTGCACCTCTATATCGCCGTGCTCGTCCGGCTCACCCAGCGCCTCGCCGGGCGTCTCCATGCCCCGCAGCCAGACGCGAGCCCCCGACACGATCTCCTCCGCGTCGATGGGCGGGCCGGTGGGCACGACCTCCGGCTCGGGGACGGGCGGCAGTTCGGCCATCTGCTGGCGAGCCCGGGAGAGGTCCACGCGCGCCTGTTCGATGCGCGCCGATTCCACCTCGCGACGGCTCTTTTCCAGCGTGCGCTCCAGTTCGTGCAGTTCGCGGCTGATGCGCGAACGCGCGTCCTGGCGCAGGCGCGCCTCGTCCGCCACGAACTCGGAACGTCGCTGCTCCAGGTCAGCGCGGAGGGAGGCGGCGGCTGCGGCGTCCGCGGCGGCGCGTTCGGCGCGCTCTTCGGCCTCCGACAGTTGTGCGCGCAGGTCGCCCAGTAGCGACTCCAGGTCCCGCTCCTCGCGCGAGAGGGTCCCGCGCGCCCGCTCGATCACGTCCGAGGGCATCCCCAGGTTCGAGGCGATGGCGAGCGCGTTGGACTGCCCCGGCAGGCCGATGGTGAGGCGGTAGGTGGGCCGCAGCGTCTCCAGGTCGAACTCCACGGAGGCGTTGCGGACAGCGGGGTTCTGGTGGGCGTAGACCTTCAGTTCGCTGTGGTGCGTGGTGGCGATCATCGTCACTCCCGCCTCGATCAGGCGGTCCACGATGGCGATGCCCAGCGCCGCGCCCTCGGTGGGGTCCGTGCCGGCGCCCAGTTCGTCCAGGAGCACGAGCGAGCGAGGCCCGGCGCGCTCGATGATGTCGATGATCGCGGTGATGTGGCCGGAGAACGTGGAGAGCGACTGCTCGATCGACTGCTCGTCCCCGATGTCCGCAAAGACGGACTCGAAGACCGGCACCTGCGAGCCGGGAAGCGCCGGCACGGCCAGTCCCGCGAGGGCCATGAGGGTGAGGAGGCCGGCCGTCTTCAGCGCCACAGTCTTGCCGCCTGTGTTGGGCCCGGTGATCAGGAGCGCCCGGAAGTCGCCGCCCACGTTCAGCGAGGTGGGGACGACCGCCCCGGGCAGGAGGGGGTGGCGCGCCTCCACGAGTCGCAGTTCTGCGGGCGCCTCCACGAGCCAGGGGATGCGAGGGCCGCGCACCGCCAGTTCCTGCGCGTCCATCTGCGCCGCAAGCCGCGCCCTGGCCTGTGCCAGGTCGACCTGCGCCAGCCGCGCGATGGCGTCGCGGATGTCCTCCTCCGCCTCTCCGGCGGCGCCGGAGAGTTCGCGCAGGATGCGTTCCACCTCGTGGCGTTCCTGCACTTGCAGTTCGCGCCAGGCGTTGGCCAGGTCCACCACCGCCAGCGGTTCGATGTAGACCGTCTGGCCGGATGCGGAGGTGTCGTGCACCACGCCGCGCACGGAGCCTCGGAAGTCCGCCTTCACCGGGAGCACGTAGCGCCCGTCCCGCATCACGATCAGCGGTTCCTGGAGGGCGTTTGCGATGTTGGGCTGTGTGAGCAGGCTCTGGAGGCGCTGCTGCAGGCGGGCGTGCGCCGCCGTCAGTTCGCGCCGGATCTGGGCCAGTTCCGGACTCGCGCCGTCGCGCACCTCGCCGCGCTCGTCGATTGCGCCCTCGATCAGGTCACGCAGGTGGCCCAGGTCCTCGATCCCGGCCGCACGTGCCGCCAGCAGGGGGGCCTCGTCCGCCACGCGCTGGAGCGCCCGCGACACGTTCGAGGCGGCTCGGCAGAGCGAGGCGATGTCCAGCAGGTCGCCGGCCGTGAGCACCTGCCCTCGTGCCGCGCCACCCACCAGGTCGCGCACGTCGCGCGCGCCGGCCATGGCGACCAGCGCGCCCAGCCTGTCCAGCGCCACCGCCTCGCCCGTCTCGCGCTGGCGTCGACGGACGGCCTCCAGGTCCGCGAGGGGGCGCAACGCGAGTGCCGCCTCCCTCCCTGCGGAGAACGCTGTCAGTGCCGCCAGGCGGTCCAGCACGGCGGGAAACTCCAGGACGGACAGTGTGCGGTCGTCCACGGGGACGGCCCTCTCAATCGCGATCAATTACGTTTGCCATGGCGGCGGCGATGATCCGAGGCCAAATCGACTCGGATCGTCGCATTCGGGCAGGTTTCATTGATCGTACTCCGCCGCCTCGTACCATCGGGAATAGAGCGCCGGACGCGCCGGCGTCTCACGCAACGTCGTTCCAAGGAGCCATTGTGAATCTGCGAATCCCCGGTCCTACCGCCGTTCCTCCGGAGGTAGCCCAGGCCGGCGCCGCCCCGATGATCAACCATCGCGGTCCGGAGTTTGCTGCGATGATCGCCCGCACCACCGAGGGCGTGAAAAAGGTCTACCAGACCGAGAACGACGTTGCCACGCTGACCGCCTCCGGCACCGGCGCCATGGAGTCTGCGGTGGTGAACTTCACCGCCCCGGGCGACCACTCGCTGGTGGTGGCCATTGGCGAGTTCGGCAACCGCTTCAAGAACCTGGTGCGGACGTACGGCGGCCACCTGGTGGAGCAGCAGTACGAACCCGGCCAGGCGGCGGACCTCGACAAGATCGAGGCGGCCCTGAAGGCCGACCCGGAGATCTGCACCGTCTTCATCACCCACAACGAGACCTCCACCGGCGTCACCAATCCGGTGCTGCCGGACCTGGCGGCGCTGGTGCACAGCCACGATGCGCTGCTGGTGGTGGACGCGATCTCCTCGCTCTCCTCGGTCGAGGTGAAGACGGACGAGTGGGACCTGGACGTGGTGCTCTCCGGCTCGCAGAAGGGCTGGATGACCGCCCCGGGCCTGGCCTTCGTCTCCGTCAACGAGCGTGGCTGGGAGCGCGCCGCACAGACCGAGGCGTCACAGCCGCGCTTCTACTTCGACCTCAAGCGGCACCTGGAGTCCGGGAAGACCGGCCAGACGCCGTGGACGCCCGCCGTGTCCATCTGGTTCCAGTTGGACAAGTCGCTGGAGATCATGCTCGCGGAGGGCCTCGAGAACATCTTCGCTCGGCACCAGCGCATCGGCGGCATGGTGCGCGACGGCGTGCGGGCCATGGGCCTGGAACTGCTCGCGGACGAGGGCGTGGAGTCCAACACCGTGACCGCCATCAAGGTGCCGGCCGGTGTGGACGGCGGCGAGGTGACCAAGATCGCCCGCGAGGAGTTCCAGACCGTCTTCGCCGGTGGGCAGGGCGCGCTGCGCGGCAAACTGATCCGCTTCGGCCACCTGGGCTACATGTCTGACGAGGACATCCAGGCCGGGCTCAACGCCCTGGAACAGTCGCTGGCCAAGGCCGGCTTCAAGAAGTAACAACGCTGCGGGCCGCCAACTGGCGGCCCGCACTGTTTCGCCCACCCCCATCCTCGAGGGACCCCGACTGACCATCCGGGGCACGTAGTAGGGAGCCGCGTCCGTGGCGAAGATCCTGATCGCCGACAAGATCGCCCAGCAGGGGATCGACCTCCTCTCTCGCTCCCATAACGTGGAGGTGCGCCCCGGCCTGTCCGAGGATGACCTGTGCGCGGCCGTGGTGGGCGTCCAGGCGCTCATCGTGCGCAGCCAGACGCAGGTGACCGCCCGCGTGCTGCGCGCCGCGGACGCCCTGCAGATCGTCGCGCGCGCGGGCGTGGGCGTGGACAACGTAGACGTGGAGGCCGCGACCGAGCAGGGCATCGTGGTGGTCAACGCGCCGCACGCAAACACCATTTCCACGGCGGAGCACGCGATGGGCCTGATGCTGGCGCTGGCGCGCAACGTGCCGCAGGGGCACGCCTCGCTGCAGGCGGGGGAGTGGAACCGTTCCGCCCTGCAGGGCGTGGAACTCGCCGGCAAGACGCTGGGCCTCGTAGGCCTTGGGCGCATCGGCACGGAGGTCGCGAAGCGCGCACGAGCGTTCGAGATGACGGTACTGGGCTTCGACCCCTACCTCTCTGACGAGCGCTTCGCGGCGCTGGGCGTGGAGCGCCGGACGCTGGACGCGCTGCTGGCGGAGGCGGACTTCATCTCGCTGCACTCGGTCCTGACGAGCGAGACGCGCAGCATGATCAACGCGGAGCGCCTGGCCACCTTCAAGCAGGGCGCGCGCCTCATCAACGTTGCCCGTGGCGCGCTGGTGGACGAGCGTGCGCTGTACGAGGCCGTGGAGTCGGGCCACCTCGCGGGCGCGGCCATTGACGTGTTTGCAGAGGAGCCGGCCACCGGCAACATCCTCACCACGTCCTCGAAGATCGTCGTGAACCCGCACCTCGCCGCCTCCACGCGCGAGGCGCAGGACCGAGCGGCGCTGGACGTGGCGGAGCAGGTGCTGGACGTGCTGGGCGGCGGCGCGCCGCGCTTCCCGGTCAACGTGCCCACGGTGGACCCGGAGACCATGTCCGTCATCGGTCCGTACCTGGGCGCGGCGCAACTGGCCGGCAAGGTCGCCATGCAACTGCGCGGCGGCAACCTGCAGCAGGTGCGCATCGAGTACCGAGGCGCCATCGGCAACCAGAAGGACACCACTCCCCTGAAGGCCTCGGTCGTGGTGGGCATGCTGGACGAGGTGGTGGTGGAGAAGATCTCCGCCGTGAACGCCCTGGCCGAGGCGGACGCCCACGGTCTACAGATCGCGGAGGCAAGCGGGCCGGAGATGGAGCCGTTCTCCAGCGTGGTCACGGTCACCGTGACCACTGACGAAGGCGTGGAGACGGTGGCGGCCACCAACGCGGAGAGTGGCCCGGCCATCGTCGGCATCAACGAGTACCGCGTGGAGATCGACCTCAACGGCCCCACGAGCAACGTGCTGCTGGTCGAGAACATCGACAAGCCCGGCTCCGTCGGCCGCGTGGGTACACTGCTCGGTAGCCTCGAGGTGAACATCTACTCGATGTCCGTGGCGCCCGGTACGAACGGCTCGGACGCCCTCATGTTGCTCGGCGTGGCCCGCAAACTGACGGAGGCCGAGGCCGAGCAGGTGCGCGCGCTGGAGGGCATCCACCGCGTCCGCCAGATCGAGTTGCGGTAGAGCCAGGTCGCGTCCGCCGGAGACGGTCTGGTCACATTCGCTAACGCCTCGTAAGCGGGAACGCTGGTAGCCTCGACCCGGTAACACGGATGGGGGCCTTCGCGTCGCGCCGCGGCCAATGTTCTCTCGTGCCTTCGTGGTGTTGTTCATCGCCATGTTCGTGGCGATGGCCGGGGTGGGGATGGTGTCCCCGCTTCTCCCGATCTACGTGCGCGACGAACTGGGCGGCCCGGCCATTGCGGTGGCGCTCTCGTTTTCCGGCCTCTCCATTGCGCAGATCGTCTCCGCGCCGTTCGTCGGTACGTTCGGCGACCGCTTCGGCCTGAAGCCCTTCATCGTCGGCGGGTTCGTGATCTACTGCGTCGGCGCGGTGGGGTACCTGTTTGCCGACTCCTGGGAGCAGGTGGTCTTCTTCCGAGTGCTCTCCGGCTTTGGCGCCGCCGGTGTGTTCCCCATGACCCTGGCCTACGTGGGCAAACTCGCCCCCGCAGGGCGCGAGGGCCGCTACATGGGCATCTTCTCCGTCGCGCAGGTGACCGGCTTCGGCCTCGGCCCGCTCATGGGCGGCGGCGTGCGCGACGCGTTCTCCTCCGAGACCGCCTTTGCCGCCATGGCGATCATGCTGGGGGCCACGGCGCTCCTGACCTTCCTCGGACTCCCGGCCAAGCCTCGAGGCGAGGGCTACGACGACGAGGAGGAGGGCTCGCTGCCGTGGTCGCAGATGGTGCGGCGGCGGTCGGTGCAGGGCGCGGTGCTGTTCATGATCCTGATGGCAACGGGATGGGGTGCTGCGTTCTCGTTCCTCGCGATCTTCGTGACCGCGGATGAAGGCCTGGGCCTGGACAGTGCGCTCTTCGTGGGCATCCTGCTCTCGTCACGGCAGTTCACCAACGCCGCACTCCAGCCGTTCACCGGGCGCATCGCGGACCGGGTGGACCGGATCCTGCTGGTCTCCGGCGGCCTGGTGCTGATGGCGGTCAGTATGTTCCTGATCCCGGTGGTGCCCCGCACCATCGCCTCGTTCGGTCCGGTGGACCTCGCACCGTGGGTGCTGGCGGCGATCCTGGTGGCCGGCGTGGGCGAGTCGTTCGCGATGCCGGCGCAGCAGGCGGTGTTCGTGACGCTGGGGCGCGTGGTGGGGATGGGCTCGCTCATGGGCCTGAACAACATGGGGATGTCCGGTGGCTTCCTGTTCGGGTCGCTCGCCGGCGCCGCCGTGGTGGGCCTCCTGGGCGTCAGCGCCGTGTTCATCTTCGCCGGCGTGGTCATGACCGTGGGCATCGCCCTCTACGTCGCCGTCATGCGAGGCGCCGCCGACGAGATGCTGGAGGCGGAGGAGTACGCCCGCCGCGCCGAGGAGCGCGAGCGGATACGCGGCGCGGTGGAAGCGGCAGGCTAGCGCGGCACCGGGGTGTCCGAGGCGCCGCGGGCCGCCGCGGCTACCGCCACATGCGACGCCAGTCGCGGCGGCCGAAGCGGGTGTGGCTGTAGATCACCCGACCGCCCAGGGCAGTGAGGATGACCGGCCAGGCTGAGTCCGTCCAGTCGGGCGAGACGATGCCCAGCGACTCCATCAGCCACATCACCCCCACCAGCACGAGGAACAGTGCCACCAGCATGACGCCCTCCTTCCGTCCTCGGCCAGCCGCGCGCCACGGGCGAGGCATCGCCGTGACGTCACGGTTGGCATCATGTCCGGCCGCGTCGAGAGGCGCTAGTCCTCCAGCGGGTTGAACACCATCCCCGTCGCCAGTTTCGGGTAGTAGAACGTCGTCTTCTGCGGCATGACCTCGCCGGCGTCGGCCACCTGGGTGACCTGCTGCGGCCGCGTAGGGTTCACGAGGAACGCGAGGCGCGCCTCTCCGGACTCCACGGCCTGCACTGCCTCGCCCAGATCCTCCGTGAACGACACGCGCTCACCCTGCGTCAGCACCGCGCGGTCGATACCGAACACCGGCGTCAACACCGACTCCGTCAGCACCAGCGCGTCCAGGCCCTTTGAGGCGTCCGAGATGCCCTGGGGCATGGCATTGTCGATGGCGTAGGGGAAGCGGGCGGTGAGCACGTGCGCCGACTGCGGCGAGGTGGCGCCCAGGAGCCCGAAGGTGACGGGGCCCTGCGCGTTCGCCTGTACGGCGTCCCACGCGGCCTCCGCGTCTGAGGTGGGCTCCACGCGAAAGAGGCCGCCCAACTGTTCCAGCAGCCGCTCCGGCACGTCTCCGTGGACCAGGCGGTGGATGGGCAGGATGGCCAGGCCGGGGTCGTCCTCCGGGATCAGGGCCATCAGCACGAAGTTCTCCGGCTCGTCTCCGGTCCAGCGCTTGGCGGCGGCGGCCACCTCGTCCCGGTAGTCCAGCGCGGTGTGCGTACGGTGGTGGCCGTCCGCGATGGTGACGTTGCTGGCGGCCACGGCGGCGGTCAGTGTCTCCACCTCGCTCGCGGCGTCCACCACCCAGAGGCGGTGACGGTCGCCCGCGGCGTCCTTTGCCTCCATGGCCGGCGTGCGCTTCGCCACCTCGGCCAGCAGGCGCTTCGCCTGACCCTCCGGATCCAGGAACATGCCGAACACGGGGCTGATGTTGGTGCGAGTGGCGCGCAGCAGGCGCAGCCGCTCCTCACGCGGGCCCTCCAGCGTGGCCTCGTGCGGACGGACGATGCCCTCCTCCGGCCGGTGGAGGCGCGTGCGTGCGAAAAAGCAGCGGCGCGTCACGTTCTTGCCGGCCAGCGCGCCGGCCGGCATCTTCGCGCGCTGCTCATAGACGTAGTAGGCCGGCTTCGTGTCGCGCTTCAGCACGTCGTCCGCCTGCCACGCACGCAGCAGTTTCGCCGCGCCCTCGAAACGTTCGCGCTCGCTGCCGGCGGGGTTCTCGAGGTGCGCCGCGTTGTACGGCGAGCGCTCGTGCAGCGCGGACACGGCCTCCACGCCCACCACGTCGTACGGGGGTGCGATCACGCCGCTTGCGTCCACGCGGGGGACGGCGTACCGCAGGCCTCGGAACGGGCGGATCTCGGTCATCGGAAGGGCCTCCTGCTGTGCTGCTCGGGGTGCTGCTCTGGTGCTGGGCGGCTGGGTGCTGCCACGGGCGCCGTGCCGGGCGCGCCTGGCCTGTGCCTCGCCTCGCGACGGGGCCTGTGCCTCGCGTGGCGGTTGGACGCTCCGCGAGGGCGGTCTAGACTGGCGGCCTTGCCGCTGATGTCCTCAGCGTGCAGTCTCGCGCCCCTGCGGGCGAGGGGCCAGTCGTGCGGAGATCGCACTATGACAGGCGGCTCATGGCTCGATACTGCGTGTTCTGCGAGATCGTCGCCGGGCGTGAGCCCGCGGATGTCCTCTACGAGACTGACGAGGTCATCGTCTTCCGCAACCGGCTCCGCTGGGTGCCGACCATGCTGCTGGCCGCGCCCAAACAGCATATGACGCAATCCGACCTCTGGAAGGCCATGGGCGCGGTGGGCGAGGCGGCGGAGAAGGTGGGCAAGGAACACTGCCCCAACGGCTTTCGCCTGATCTCCAACTTCGGCTACGACGGCATGCAGTCGCAGGAGCACGCCCACGTCCACATCCTGGGCGGCATGTTCCTGGGCGAGTACGCCTGAGGCGTTCCGGCGCTCCGAGGAGGCTCAGCGCAGCGGCGTCGCCTGCTCGCGTTGGAGCGCGCTCTGCAGGAACTGGCGGCCGTAGCGGACGTCACGCAGGCTGGTCCAGCGGGCGGGGCCCACCATGAGCGGGAAGACCAGCGCCAGGTCGCCCTCCTCGATACAGAGGTCGATGGAGTCGCGGATCGCCTCTGCGGAGTGGTCCGACTCGATCAGCCAGGTGGCCTCGTTGACGGGCCAGTTGGCCACGCCGGCGGCCTGGATGGCGCCCGAGAGCGTGGGGTATTCCTCGGCCGGCCGCGTGAGGCGGCACATGACGGTGTACAGCATGACGAAGTCCCGTCGTCCGGCTGCCCGGGGAGACAGCCGCCGCACTCGGGGTGATCGACATAAACCTACGACCGCCTCGATCGACCGTCAAGGGTTTTGATCAGATCAGCGATCAATTATTTTCGCGCCGCACAGCGGAGTGTTGGCGAGACTTCCCGGCAGTCCCATAACGCACGTCGCGTGTGAGGGTCGGTTGTGACGGTTGCGTCACTCCCACCGCGCCGTCCTTGAGACGTTGCGCTCAGCCGCCTCCGTACCTTCACGGCACCTGGAAAGGAGGCCACGCATGGTCGAACGAGAACGACAGCAGGATCAGCGGCAGCAGGAACAGCAGCGACAGCAAGAGCAGCAGAAGCAGCAGGAGGAGCAGGAGCGCCAGCAGCAGCAACAGCGCTAGCGGTCCAACCTCACGCGGTGTACTGACGGCCGGGGGATCCCCCGGCCGTCTCGGTGTCCTGCGTCGTCCGGAGCGAAGGCGGGGGCCTCGAGGTTAGCGGGACGTCTTCCAGGCCTGCAGCGCCTCGCGCTGCTTCACGAAGTGGCGTTCAATGCCCTCGCAGGCGAGGTCCACGAGTTCGGTCATCTGCGGGCGGGTAAAGGGGGCGTGCTCGGCGGTGCCCTGCACTTCCACCATCTGGCCGGTGCCCAGCATCACCACGTTGAAGTCCACGTCCGCGGACGAGTCCTCCCGGTAGTCCAGGTCCAGGAACGGGTGGCCCTCCAGCATTCCCACGGACATGCCCGCCACCTGCGTCTGCACGGGCGACGTGGGGAGCCCTCCGGCGCGCTGCAGCCAGTCCACGGCCATGGCCAGCGCCACCCAGCCACCGGTCACCGCCGCCGTCCGAGTGCCCCCGTCCGCCTGGATGACGTCGCAGTCCACGGTGATCGTCTGCTCGCCCAGCATCTTCATGTCGATACACGCCCGGAGCGACCGGCCGATGATCCGCTGGATCTCCTGCGTGCGGCCGTTCTGGCGGCCTCGGGCGGCCTCGCGGTCCGAGCGCGTGTGGGTGGAGCGGGGCAGCATGCCGTACTCAGCGGTGACCCAGCCGCGCCCAGAGTTGCGCAGCCAGCCGGGGACACCGGGCTCCACGCTGGCCGTGCAGATCACGCGCGTATCGCCGGTGGAGACCAGCACGGAGCCCTCGGCGTGCTTTGTGTAGCCCAGTTCCAGCGTCAGCGGGCGCTCGTCGCGCGTGCCTCTGCCGTGGGAGCGCTGGAACATGGTGCCTCTTCCGTGCCGCCGTCACATGATGCAGTGACGAGCGACGTTAGCACGCTACTCTCCTGACCTCAGGCTTCCACCTCACGCCAAAATCACGAGGAACACCGATGGCCGGCTATCGCCTCCGAGCGGACGAGCAGGGCAGGACCCACCTGGAGGACGTGGACCTCCTGGACTGGCCGTTCGAGAACGGCCCCGGCGACTTCAAGGGCGTGGGCGGCGCCGTCATGGGCGACGCCAGCCGCGTCATGCTGATGCGCTTCGAGTCCGGATCGCACCCCGGGTTCCACCGCGCCGTGCCCTCGTTCGCCGTCCTACTCTCGGGCGAACTCGTGGTGGACGACTCCACGGGGGCTGAGGTGACACTCCACCCCGGCGACTCGATCCGCGTGGAGACGACGGGCCGAGGCGGCTGGCGGCTGGGCAACCGCGGCGAGGACTACGCTCTGCTCGCGCTGGTGCAGATGCCCGCGGGCACGTCCTCGGGCAGCACATCGCCCGAGGCGGGGCGCGACGTGGTGCAGGGCTGACAACGTGAGTCGCTCCCACCGCAACTCCTTCGCCTCGCTGGCCAGGTGGCCCGCGCCTCGCGCGGATGGTTCAGGCGGTCGTCACCGGGAGCGTCGAGGCTAGCGCCAGCGCCCACTCATCATCGGCGCCGTCCTAACGTTCGGTCTGTACCCACAGGCGCTCGCCGTCCGAGCGGAACGTGACGTTGCCGTCCTCGTCCGTCCGGTAGAGCGCGACGTCGTCGAGGCGGGCGAGGACGTCCGGGTGCGGGTGGCCGTAGGGGTTTCTCGCTCCCACCGGGATCACCGCGACGGCGTGCCCCACGCGGTCCAGGAACGCGAGCGACGAGGACGTCTTCGACCCGTGGTGCGGCACCACCAGCACGTCCGCCGAGAGGTCCAGACCGCTGGCCACCAGCCAGGCCTCCGCTGAGGCCTCGATGTCCCCGGTCACCAGCACGCGGCGCTCGCCCACGGACACCATGAGGACGAGCGAACCGTTGTTGTCAGAGGCGAGCGCGCGGGTACGCGTGGCCACCGGCGGCGCGAGGACCTCGACCGCGATGCGGCCCACGTCGATGCGGTCGCCGATGTCGAACGGTTCCGCCGGGACGGCCAGGCGCGCGTGGGCCGAGGGCTCGGCGAGGACCACGGCGCCACCGTGCCGCCTCGTGACGGCCTCCAGGCCGCCGGCATGGTCGAGGTCGGCGTGGGTGATGACCACGGCGTCCAGGCGGCCCACTCCGGCGGAGGAGAGGGCGGCCAGCACGCGCTCGTCGCGCGGGCCGGTGTCGATAAGGACGGCGCGGCCGCCGTCTCGCGCGACCACGGCCAGTCCCTGTCCCACGTCCAGCACCGTGATGCTCGGAAACGTCTCGCCCGGCGCGAGCGCGCTCCACCAGAGGCCCGCCGCGACCACGGCGAGCGAGAGCGTGACGCTGGCCCCCAGGCGCACGGGTTCGAGGGCCAGGGGCGACGTCCGACGGCCGTGGAGCCACGCCACGAGGCCGACGAGCGCGGCCACGAAGACCACCGCGGCGATGAGCGGCAGCCGCAGCGGCACGGTGGCGGCCGGCAACGCCGCCAGCACCTCCACCAGCGCGATGAACGCGCGTGGGATGAGCGAGAGCACCTCGCCCAGCGGGCCGCCGCCGCCCAGCAGCGCCGCCAGTGCCGCCGTGAGCACGGTGGCCTCGTACAGCGGGGCCACCAGCACGTTCGCCAGCACCGTCCATGGCGCGAGCATCTCGAACGAGGCGACCTGCACCGGTAGGACCGCCAGCGCTGCGCCCGTGGCGGTGGCGCTCATCTCCACCAGCGCCGCTCGGCCGGGGGAGGTGAGCGCGGGCCACCTCGAGAGGACGGCGTCGCGCAGGGGTGGGGCGACCATGGTGATGCCGGCGGTGGCGCAGGCGCTCAACTGGAACGCCATGTCGCGCACCAGGGACGGTTCCACCGCCAGCAGCAGGGCGACCGCGTATGCGAGGTAGACCCAACCCGGCGTCCGCCTCCCGGTCACACCCGCGGCCACCACCGCCACGGCCATCACGGCGGCGCGCACGACCGGCGGATCCGCACCCACGAATACGACATAAGCAGGCAGCAGGATGAGCGTGATCACCGAGGCGATCCGACGCGAGATCAACGCCGTGAGCAGGCCCACCGAGAGCCCCAGCACCAGCGCCACGTTCTGGCCGGACACCACCACCAGGTGCGTAGTGCCGGTGGCCCGCAGCGCCTCGTCCAGGTCGTTGGGGAACGCGGAGCGTTCGCCCACGAGCACGCCGGCGGCGAGGGCGGCCGCGGGTTCCGGCATCGTCCGGCCGATGCGCTCCACCAGCGTGCGCCGCAGGTCCAGCAGTGAACCGCGCCAGCCCAGGTCCACGGCGCCCAGGCGTTCGAGGCCCCTCGGGAAGGACGCCACCAGGTAGATGTCCCGGTCGCGCAGGTACTCGGCGTAGTCGAAGGCCTCGAACGGCTCGGGGTGGCGCAGGTTCGCGGTGAAGGCGATGCGCTCGCCGGCGCGCAGGGGAGTGCCTTCGATGCGTGAGCGCAGACGGATGCCGCCGTGCGCGGGCGCGCCGTCCACGGACGCGACGTCCAGGTCCACGCGCTGGTCAGAGCCGGTGACCACGGCGTCCGCGCGCACCACGCCCTCCACCGCGCGCGTGCCCGTCATGGCAGCCAGCGCCGGCGGTGGGGCCACGTCCGCCGCCTCGATGCGTGCGTGGCCCGCTGCGGCGAGGGCGACGGCTCCGAGGAGGAGTAGCGCGCGCGAGTCCCCTCGGACGAAGGCGGCGAGGGCGACGAGTGCCGCGAGTACCGCACTCAGGTACCACCCGCCGCCGAGCACGGCGCCCGCGACCACGCCCGCCGCGTACGCGAGGCCCAGCAGTGGCAGCGCCGGCAGGCCGCTCGCCACTCGCGCGGTCATCGAGCGGTGACGAGCCCGCGGATCTGCTCGTACACGCCGGCGGGGATCACGGCGCGGTCCAGCAGTTCTTCCGAGGTGAGGTATGGTCGTGCGGCGATGATCGCGGCGGCCCGCACCGGGCCGATGCCCGGCAGCGACTCCAACTCCGCCTGCGTGGCGCTATTCACGTCGACCAGCGACAGCGCCACCGACTCGCCTCGAGCGGGCACGTGTACCGCGTCCTCGTCTCGCACACGCAGGGCCAGGTTGACGGCGCTCAGGTCAGCCTGGTTGTTGGCGCCGCCGGCCAGGGCGATGACGTCCGCCACGCGGTGCCCGGGCTGTGCGACCACCACGCCCGGATCGGCCACCGCTCCGGTGACGTGCACGTGGATCGCGTCCACCCCCGGCGGCGGGTCCGCCCGGATGACCTCGATGCCCGGGCTGGAGGGCTCGCGCGTGGCGAGCAGCACGAAGGCCACCAGCGCCAGGGCCAGCAGCAGGACGTTGAGCACGGTGGCTGGGCGGAGCCTGACCGTGGGGAGGGGGCGCTGGGATTCCGGCGACATGTCGGCAGGATGGTAGCCGGAGAGCGTCTTATTGAGGCCGCGTGACAACGGGCCACGCACGGAACGGAAGCCGTGACGGGATCGTTACTGCATTACACGACTCATAGTCGGTCCGTCGCGGCGCCCTCGGTAGGGTGTGCGCGGTCGGTCGTGGAAGGCGTGAAGATGTTTGACCCTGAGATAGCCGTGAGGTTCGCGCTGGGAGGCCTGCTGGTCGGTGGCTTCATCATGTTCCTCACCGCGCCCGAAAGCCGGCGCCCGGATGTCCCCACGTCCGTCCGAGGCTTGGACGGCGAGGATGCTACGCGGAGTTGACACTCGGGCCTCGGAGAATGCGGGCCGCACGTCCCTCACCAGGCGGGCCTCTCGTCCTTGAGGCGGGGATAACAAACCGTATACCGTAGTGCCGTTCCCAAGGAGGACGGCATGCGCGTACTGGTCTCGCTGGACGGCAACCTGGACGATGCCCTGTGCCGGGCGTCCGCCTACCTCTGCGAGGCGGGCCGTGACTCGGCGGCGCTCCTGTCTGTGATCCACCCAGACGCGGCGCGGGAGACCCACTCTGGACTCGGTTCCGGCATCACGCCGCTGGGCACCTCCACGGGGGTGCTCCTGAACGTGCCCACGCCCAGCACGCCCATGGCCGAAGGCCGCGACCAGGCCGTGCAGCGCGTCTCCGACACACGCCTCGCGCAGTTGCGCTCGCTGGCCGAGCGCTACTTCAGCCACGTCCCGGTCGAGGTGCGCGTGGACATCTCCGGCGACCCGGCGGCGGCCATCCTGGACGCTGCGGCGGAGGTGAAGGCGGACGGCATTGCCGTGGGGGCGCGCAAGCAGTCAGGGCTGGCGGCGGTGGTGCTGGGGTCCGTCTCCGGCGACCTGCTGAAGCGCTCCCCCGTGCCCGTGCTCGTGATCCGGGAGGACATGCGCACCGCGGTGGCGTGAGCGCCTGGGGCGTGTGATTCCTGCCAGGGCATTCCGGGTGTCGTAGCGTTCGACTGCTTCGAGAAAGTACCTATACCGCTACATAACGAGGGGTGCCTATACTGTCGGTTCTCGCAATGAAGCGGAGCCGGTACCCCGCGCGACAACGCGAAGGGGCGCCGGCTGCAAGGATGCCCGGAGTTTCCCCGTGATGGGCCGCGACTTCACTTCGATCCTCGACATCTCGCGAGACGAGATGGACCTCCTCCTGGACCTGGCGCTGGGTATGAAGCGTGACGGGCCCAGCCAGGTGCTGCGCGGGCAGACGCTCGCGATGATCTTCGAGAAGCCCTCGCTCCGTACGCGTACCTCCTTCGAGATGGCGATGTACCGGCTGGGCGGGAACGCCCTCTACCTCTCCGCGCACGAGGTGCGCATGGGGGAACGTGAGCCGGTGAAGGACGTGGCGCGCGTCCTGTCGCGCATGGTGCAGGCCGTGGCCGCGCGCACGTACGACCACGCTACGGTCACAGAACTGGCGCACTACGCCAGCGTCCCCGTGGTGAACGCCCTGTCTGACGACGAACACCCCTGCCAGGCGCTGGCGGACCTCCTCACCCTGCGTGAGCGCTTCGGCAACCTGGCCGGGGTGCGTCTGACCTACCTGGGCGACGGCAACAACATCGCCCGGTCGCTCGCGTACGCCTCGGTGATGGCGGGGGTGCACCTGACCGTGGCCGCGCCCGCCGGGTACGAACTGCCGAGCGAAACGGTGGAACGCGCGCTGGCGCTGCCCGGTGGCGGCAGCGTGACGCAGACCCACGACCCGCACGAGGCCGTGCGCAACGCCGCCGCCGTCTACACGGACGTATGGGCCTCCATGGGCCAGGAGGCGGAGGCGGCCCGCCGTGCCGAGGACTTCGCCGGCTTCCAGTTGAACGCCGAAGTCATGGCCAGCGCGCCCGCGGACGCCCTCGTGATGCACGACCTACCCGCCCACCGTGGTGAAGAAATTACGGACGAGGTCCTGGAGTCGCCTCGGTCGGTGGTCTTCGACCAGGCCGAAAACCGCATGCACGCCCAACAGGCCGTGCTCGCGTCTATCCTCGGAGGCTAGGGGGCGGTCCGGTGAGGCCGGCTCCGGAGACGCACCATCTGACGCCCGCGGGGGGCTGAGGGGAGTTCCGCGTGCCCGAGATCCCGGAAGGGCTGCGGGACGTGCTGGTCCGCTTCGACGTGTCGGCTGCCGTCGACATCCTGATCGTGTCCGGCTCGATCTACTGGCTTCTGCTCCTGGTGCGAGGCACCACAGCCATGACCGTACTCCGAGGCGTGGGCGTGCTGTTGATCGGCGCGTTCTTGCTCAGCCGCGTCCTGGACCTGCGCGTGATCAACTGGGCACTACGGAACTCCGTGACCGGCCTCTTGCTGGGGATGCTGATCGTCTTCCAGCCGGAGATCCGGCGCGCGCTGGAACGGCTGGGGCGCACCGGCCTGCACTCCATCCTGCGCAAGGAGGAGCGGCAGGACACCCTGCACATCGTGGTGCGCGCTGCCTTCGCGCTGGCGCGAGAGGGGACGGGCGCCCTCATCGTGATCGAGCGCGAGACCGGGCTCCAGGAGGTCACGGACACCGGCATCCCGCTGCACGCGTCGCTTTCCACGGAACTGCTGCTCTCGATCTTCCCGGAGAGTGGCCCGCTGCATGACGGCGCCGTGGTGGTCCGGGGCGGCTCGATCGTTGCTGCCGGGTGCACCCTCCCGCTGTCGGACTCGCCTCTGCCGGCCGAGTTCGGCATGCGCCATCGCGCCGCCGTGGGGCTGACCGAGCGCACGGACGCGGTGGTGATCGTGGTGTCCGAGGAGCGCGGCGCGGTCTCGCTGTCCTCGAACGGACGCATGGTGCCGAACCTGGACGAGACGCGCCTGAGCCGTCAACTGCACCGCCTGTTCGACATCGAGTACCACGACCAGGTGGAGGGCGCTGCCGCCGGCGCCGCGAGTGAACGGCGGGCCTCCTGAGCCGTATGACCGGGTTGGCGGACGGGCGGCGGGCGGAGGCGCTCGCGCTGGCGCGGGACGCATGGCGTCGCGCGCTCGCCTCGATCCGTCGCACGCCCGGGCTCCTGCTGCTCTCGCTCATGCTGGGCGTGTCGCTGTGGGTGTTCGTGACGGACACGGAGAACCCCACGGTGGTGGACTTCTTCCCCCAGCCCGTCCCCGTGGAGGCGGTGAACGTGGGTGACTCGCTGGCGGTGGCGAACCAGTTGCCTTCCGTCACCGTGCGCGTCTCCGCGCCCAGCGACCGCTGGGAGCAACTGACCGCCGCCAACTTCCGAGCGCTGGTGGACCTGGACGGCTTCGATGCGCGCTCGCAGCAGGTGCCGGTACAGGTGGAGGTGACCGGGATCAGCGGCGTACGGGTGGTGGAGACGGACCCGCAGCAGATCACCGTGAACCTGGAAGACCTGGTCAGCAAGACGGCGCCCGTGAAGACGCGCGTGGTGGGTTCCCTGCCTATTGGCTATGAACTGGAATCCATGACCCCGGCCATGACGGACGTCACAGTGACCGGGCCGGCCTCGCTGGTGGACCGGGTGACCGAGGCCGCCGCGGACGTGCCCGTGACGGGCCTGACGGTGGGCCTGGAGCAGACGGTGTCGCTCAAGCCGCTGGGGGCAGGGGGCGCGGAGATCCACGGCGTGCGCATTGAGCCGGCCACGCTGAGCGTGGACCTGGCGATCATCCAGAGCACCATCCTGCGCACGGTGCCCCTGACCGTGGAGGTGGTGGGCACACCGGCCCCGGGGTTCCGGGTGAGCGGCGTCAGCACCTCGCCGGCGGCCGTGCAGGTGCAGGGGCCGATCCAGTCGCTCCAGCAGGTGGACGCCATCGCGCTGCCGTCCGCCAACGTGAACGGCGCGCGGACGGACATCGTCCGTTCGGTGGCCATCCCGTTGCCGGAGGGCCTCTCCTTCGTGGCGACCGAGCGCGCCACCATCACGGTGACCATTGTGCCTGTGGACGGCTCCGTGCAGACCACGGCGGCGGTGGAGGTGGAAGGCCTGGGCTCGGGCCTGGCGGCGCAGGTGCAGGCGCCCGGCGTGACCATGGTGCTACGAGGCCCGTTGCCGGTGCTGAACGCGCTGGAGGTGGACGCGGTGCGCGCCACGGTGGACGCGCAGGGGCGCGGCCCCGGCACGTTTAACCTTCCCGTGCTCGTGACCACGCCGGACGGTATTACAGCGGACGCCGTGCAGCCGGGGATGGTCACGGTTACGATCGTCCAACAATGAGCCTCACGAAACTCGACACCGCCGAGAAGGCGCCCCTGGTCGCCCTGGTGGGGCGTCCGAACGTGGGCAAGTCCGCGCTCTTCAACCGCTTGACCAGGCGCAACCAGGCGCTGGTGGAGGACATCCCCGGCACCACTCGGGACCGCAACTACGGCGTGGTGGAGTGGCGCGGCCGCGTCTTCCGCCTGGTGGACACCGGCGGACTCATCGAGTCGGACGTGGACCCGTTCTCGCCGCTGGTGCGCCGAGGCGTGCAGCAGGCCCTGAACGAGGCGCAGGCGGTCCTCTTCGTCGTGGACGCCTCTACGGGCCCCATCGCCGCGGACTACGAGGTGGCGGACATGCTCCGCCGCAGCGGGTTGCCGGTGATCATGGCCGCCAACAAGACGGATACGAGCCGCGGCCAGGCGAACCTGCCGGAGTTCTACCGCCTGGGCATGGGCGACGTGCAGTCCGTCTCCGCCCTCCACGGCCAGGGCGTCGGCGACCTGCTGGACGAGGTGCTGAACCTGGTCCAGGGCGTGGCGCCGGAGGAGGCGCAGGACGAACGCATCCGCATCGCCATCGTGGGGCGGCCCAACGTGGGCAAATCGTCGTTGACGAACGCCATCCTGGGCGAGGAGCGGGCGCTGGTCTCGGAGATCGCCGGCACCACGCGTGACACGATCGACACCACCTTCGAGTTCGAAGGACGCCAGATGCTCCTGGTGGACACCGCCGGCATCCGTCGCCGTGGTCGCATCGAACGAGGCGTGGAGCGCCATTCCGTGCAACGCGCGGAGCAGGCGATCGACCGCGCGGACGTGGTGGTGATGGTGCTGGACCAGGCAGAGGTGCTCACGGCGCAGGACACCCACATCACCGGCTACGCGAGCAAGGCGGGCAAGGGCCTGGTGCTGGCGGTGAACAAGTGGGACCTGGTGGAGGACCGCTCCGTCCGTCCGGACATGGCCCGGCAGATCGACTATCGCTACCGCTTCGTCCCGTGGGCGCCGGTGCTCTTCACCTCCGCCGTCTCGGGGGAGGGCGTGCAGGACCTGCTGGAGTTGTGCGTCCACATCTGGGAGGTGCGCCGCCGTCGCGTCCAGACCAGCGAACTGAACCGCGTCATCCACCGCGCAATGGCGGAACACGGCCCGCCCACCATCCGGCACCGTCGCCTGAAGGTCATGTACGTCACCCAGGCGGAGGTGGCTCCGCCCACCTTTGTCTTTTTCGTCAACGATCCAGAACTGGTCCACTTCTCCTATCTTCGCTACCTGGAGAACCAGATCCGGGAGGCCTTCGACTTCGAGGGCACCTCGATCCGGCTCGTGTTCCGCCGGCGCTCGGAAGATCGGTTTGAGGAGACCGCATGAACCCCTTACTGGCGACGATCATCGCGGGCGGCGTGGGCTACCTCATCGGTGCGCTGCCCTTCGGCCTCTGGGTGGGGCGGGCAGCCGGCGTGGACGACGTCCGCAAGTACGGCTCCGGCAAGACCGGCTTCACCAACTCGCTGCGCACCATGGGCGTGAAGTGGGCCGTGCTGGTCGTGGCCGGCGACGTCCTGAAGGGCGTGGTGGCGGTGCTCATCGGCCGCTACCTCTTCGACGCGTCCACTGCCGGCGCGCTGGCCGGAGCGGCGGCCGTCTTCGGTCACGTCTTCCCGGTCTGGGCCGGCTTCCGCGGCGGTCGAGGCGTCTCCACGGCCTTTGGCGCCTTCCTGGCGGTCTCGCCGGTGGTGGCGCTGATCCTCTTCGGCGTGTCGCTGTTGGTGCTCGCGGCGTTCCGGTACGCCTCGCTGATGTCGGTCACGGGGGTGTTCACGGGCCTGGTTGCGATCGCCGTGATGGCGGTCTTCGGGTGGCTGGACTACGCGTACCTGGTGCTGTTCGCGGTGCCCACCGCGTCCGTGGTGGAGTTCAGCCATATCGGCAATATCAAGCGCCTGCTCGCCGGCACCGAGCCCAAGTTGGGGCAGGGCGGGGAGCGCCGCGCGGCCGGCGCGGGCTAAGTGGTCGCCGCGTTCGAACGGGCGGCCGTCGTCGGAGCGACGGCGTGGGGGACGACGCTCGCGGTCCACCTCGCACGGAACGGCCAGCCCACCACCCTCCTCGCACGCTCGTCCGAGGAAGCCGCCACGTTCCAGCGGCAGCGCTGCAACCCCGCACGGCTCCCCGGTGTCACGTTCCCTGACCTCCTGGATGTCCGAGGCGAGACGGAGGTGGTGGCCGGGGCGGATCTCGTGGTCTTCGCCGTGCCCTCGCGCACGCTGGAGGACAACGCCCGCCGCGTGTCCGGGTGCCTGGGGGCGGACGCCACGCTGCTGAGCGCCGTGAAGGGTATCGAACGAGGCAGCGGGCGGCGCATGTCGGAGATCCTCGCGGACGTGCTGCCCGGGCGCCCGGTGGCCGTGCTCTCCGGCCCCAACCTCTCGCGGGAGGTGGCGGCCGGCCTGCCCGGGTCCACCGTGATCGCCACCCACCAGGGCCCCGTGGAGGCGCTGCGGGCGGCGTTCCACTCCACCTCCCTGCGCGTCTACACCACGGCTGACGTGGTAGGCGTGGAGTTCGGCGGGGCGATGAAGAACGTGATCGCGATCGCCGCCGGGATGGTGGACGCCCTGGGCTTCGGGGACAACGGCAAGGCGGCGCTGCTGACGCGCGGGCTGGCGGAGATGACCCGCCTCGGCGTGGCCGCCGGGGCGTCGCCGCTGACATTCCAGGGGCTGGCCGGCATGGGCGACCTTGTGGCGTCCTCGTACAGCCCGCTCGCCCGTAACCGGCGGCTGGGCGAACTCGTGGGCGGCGGCGCGCGCCTGGAAGACGCCCTTGCCACCCTCGGTGAGACCGCTGAGGGCGCCACCACCATTGAGGCCGCCCGCACGCTCGCCGCGCGCTACCGCGTGGAGATGCCCATCACCGACGGCCTCCACCGCGTGCTGTTCGAGGGCCTCCCACCGCTGGAGGCGCTGGATGCCCTGATGGCCCGGGAACCGCGCCCGGAGATCTAGCGATAGCCCTCGGGCGGGACATCGTTGACGCGCTTCGCCTTGGGGCCTAAAGTGGACTAGTCCATTTCGATCTGATCGGAGGGCTCCTTGACCGCCGTCCCCCGAATCCAGAGGGCCGTCCTTGAAGTGCTCTTGGACGGTCGTACCCACGCCTATGAGGTGAAGCGACGCCTCGCGCCCTCCGTTGGCCACTCTTCCGTCTATGCCGCGCTCGCTCGCGCCGAGGCGAAGGGTTACGTGTCCTCCGAGTGGGAGGACATCACAGCGCGTCCACCGGGTAGCGGCCCGCCCCGCAAGTACTACGAGATCACGGCGCTGGGCGTGGGCGCCGTCCGGGAAGCACAGACGGAGCCCGCGAGCGTGGCTCGAACCCAGATACCGGGAGGGATGCTGACGTGACCCGGCTGATGCGCTGGCTGTTGATCCAGTACTTGGATGCCCTCGCCGGCTTCTCCGCGAACCCGCGCCGAATACGAAAGGAACTGAGCCTGCTATCGGGAAGCGTGGAGGTCGCCTCTGACCGCTTCCGTCGCCAGGGGGATGGTGAACTGCGTTCGATTCTGCGGGCGCTGTGGTCGGAGGCGGGAGAACTTCAGCCCCTGGCAGTGATGGGCAAAATTCGTGCTGAGACGGCCTCCGCCGAGGAACCGCGTCGAACGTCGCGGCGGGGTCTCGTGGCACTCGCGCTCGGAGGCGTCGCTGTCGCGGTCATCATGGGGCCGTTGGTGCTCGCCTGGGTTCTGCTGTGGGTGGCGTTCGGTACGGCAGGTTGGATGGCATTGCGGCTCGCCCTCACGACACGCAACTTCTGGTCCAGCACCGCGACCTTGGTGGTCGTCCTCTGGCCGCTGACTGGCGACATGAGGGATGAGGTGACTGCCGCTGCACTCGGAGGGGGGTTCCTCGGACTCATCCTGCTGCTCGGGCGTACACGCAGCCAGGCGGCTGGATCGCCATCGAAATCCCTGCTGATCGTGGTCAGCGCGATGCCGATCATCTATCTCGCGATCGTCACCATTGGCTCCCTGACCATTGACGGAGTCCCCAGGGCGCAGTTCGCGGACATGCGATGGGGCACATACGTCGGGGAGTGGGTGGCGCTCGTCCGGAACCTCCAGTTCCTTGCCTACTGGAGCATCGTTGGGCTCGCTCTGTCACTCGCGCGGCGGCAGTGCGTAGAGACGGAAGCCGTGAGCGCCTTGGGGTAGCCCGGCGCGTGATGCCTCATAAGTAACGGTTACCGAGGGCGAGGTGCTGCCTCACAATCCGGTTACCCGACGGCCTGCTGCTCTCCACTCCGCCTGCTATTCGACAGCTTGGTGAGGAGCCGGTCAATGCGGCGCTGGAGGTCGACCGGGTTGATGGCGAGGTACTGCGCCTCCAGCCTCGCGGCCACATCGTCTGGGAGTCCCGCAGCCAGCATGCGGCGGTAGGGGGTGAGCGGCGCGTCGTACCGCTTGCGCGTGCGCGAGCCAGCACGCTCCTTGCCCACGAGCCGTCGCACGGGCCGGACGTAGTTGAACTGGAGTTCGAGCAGCGGCATGAGCTCCCGCAGCGCCTGGTAGGTGTGCTCGCCCTCATAGCGGTCGTAGCCGATGCGCCGGCGCACGGCGATCCAGTTCTTCTGCTCGACGCGCGCCTGATCGTTCTTGCGGTAGCTGCGCCCCCGGGAGAGCTGGACGCCGTGCTCTCGACACCAGGGCACGACGACGTGGTTGATGAACTCGCCGCCGTTGTCGGTGTGCAGCGAGCGCCAGGGCACCGGCAGGCCACGCTCCACGAGGCCCAGGCCGTCCCGGACCCGGTACGGCGACAGGCTGCGCAGCGGCTGTAGGCCCAGCCAGCCGGTCGCCGCGTCCGTCGTCACGAACGTCGCCAGGTAGCGCCCGGCGGTGGTCTCGCCGCAGTGCAGCACGAGGTCGCCCTGGAGCTCGCCAGGGGCGGCCCCCTCCCACTCCGCCCAGGTCCGCACCGGCACCTCCGCCTTGAGCCCTGCCGGCGACGGGCTGGCGCGCCACGGCTGCCGGCGGCCGTCCGTGCGGGTCCGGCGCAGGCGGCGGTCGATGGTCGCTGCACTCATGCGCAGCAGCTCCGCGCGCACTTCCTCGGACAGCCGTAGTTCGCCGTGGCGCTCCAGCGCCGCGACATGCTCGGCCATCACTCCCACCAGCAGCTTCCCGCAGGGGCGGTCGGCGCTCTCCCACACCCGCACGAGCGCCGCCGTTGCCGCTCCCGAGTAGAGGGCCGGGCGCCCGGCTGGACGCGCCCGTGGACGCTGCTGTCGGGCGAGGAGTCGGATCGCTGCCTTGCGATGGAGGCCCGTGTCCGTGCAGAAGTCGTCCAGGATCCGGCCTTTCTCGTCACGGCTCGCTCTGCGGTACCGCTGTACCACCCGCGCCGCCAGTTCTCGTACCGCCCCACGCGTCATGCTGCCTCCTCGGTCTGGTAACCGAGTTTTGAGGCATCACCCTGACTTCGGTAACAGTTCTAATGAGGCAACTCGCGGCGGGGCTCGCAGGACGGGCCCGTTGCTACACTGGCTGTTGGAGATGCCCCTATGACGCAGGATGGATTCCCACCCGAAGATGACGACCTTGGGGACGATTCGGATGGTCTCGACGTGCCGGATGTGGCCGAGGTTCTGGACGACATGGAGAACGGCGCACCGCTGGAGCCCAGCCGCCTGCGCGCGCTGACCGACCCATCCGAGGACACCCTGCGTCGCGCCATCTCCGTGTGGCCCCGGATGTCGCCGGAGCGGCGCCGTGAACTCCTCGCAGCCCTCGAACGGCTGGCCGAGGAGGACGCCACGCTCGACTTCCACAAGGTAGCGCTGACGGCAACGCGTGACCCGGACCCGGCCACGCGCATCTTGGCCGTGCGCGGCCTGATGCACGAGGACCGGCCGGAGTACCTGCGCGTCCTGCTGGGCCAACTCCGGGATGACCCCACGCCCGACGTGCGTTCGCAGGTGGCGGACGTCCTGGCGCAGTACGTCGTGGCGATGGAACTGGGGCTGCTCCCGGAGGACGACGGCGAGACGCTGATCGCCACGCTCCGTGACGTGATCGAGGACATCGAGGAGCCAGACGAGGTGCGGGGCCGGGCGCTGGAGGCGCTCGGTGCGCTCTCGGACGAGGCGACCGCGGAGTTGATCAGCGAGCAGTACGAGATCGGCAGCCAGCGCATGCGCATCGCCGCGTTGCGCGCCATGGGCCGCAGCGCCTCCGAGGGCTGGCTGGACGTGCTCATCTACCACTTCGACGACGAAGATGCGGAGGTCCGTGCGGTCTCTGCGGAGGCCGCCGGCGCCCTGCTGGTGGACGAGGCGGTGCCGCCGCTGATCATGCTGGCGCAGGAGGACAAGGACGACGAGGTCCAGGTCTCCGCCATCCGCGCCCTGGGCGAGATCGCCACGGAGGAGTCGGAGCGGGTGCTGTCTCGCTGGCTCTCGGAGCGCCACGAACCACACATCCAGGAGGCCATCCGCGACGCGCTGGCGGAGGTGCACCTGATGACCGCCGACTTCGCGGATGACCGCGGCGATGACCCGGACTTCGACGGCGAACATGGGAGGGACGGGCTGAATTGACCGTCCGTCACGCGACCTCGTCCGGTGGGGTGGTCTACCGGGTGGGGGCTGAGGGCCCGGAGATCGTCCTGGTCAGCCGCCGCTCGCCCATCCTCTACGCGTTGCCGAAGGGCACCCCCGACCCTGGCGAGACGTCCGAGGAGACTGCTCTGCGCGAGGTGCAGGAGGAGACCGGCCTACAGGTACGCCTGGTGGCGCCGGTCGGGGACGTGCACTACTGGTTCACGGCGCCGGATGGCGACCGCGTGGACAAGGTGGTCCACTTCTACCTGATGGAGCCCACGGGCGGGGACGAGGCCGCCCATGACCACGAGTTCGACGACGTGGGCTGGTACCACCTGGCGGAGGCTGAGCGTCTGATGACTCACAAGAATCAGATGCACATCCTGTACAGGGCTGCGGAACTCATCGCTACACTGACCGCATGACCTCCACGAAGCCTCGTGTCGTGGCGGAGGGCCATCTGGTCCGGCTGCGCGAGAAGACCATGGACGACGCCGAGCGGGACTACGCCTGGCGCTGCGATCCGGAACTGGCCGCCTATGACGCGGCACGTCCGCTGGCGGTCCGCTTCCCCAACTTCGTCGCCACCATGGCGGAGGAACTCCAGTACCCCACGATCCACCGGCGCACCTACGCCATCGAGGATCGCGAGTCCAGCCGGCACATTGGCAACGTCATGTACTACGGCTACGACTCCTACGCCCGTGAGGCGGAACTGGGCATCACCATCGGCGACCGCGAGTTCTGGAGCCACGGCTACGGGACGGACGCGGTGCGGTCCATGCTGCGGTTCATGTTCACGGAGATGCGCCTGCGACGGGTCTACCTGCACACGCTGACGTGGAACTACCGCGCCCAGACCGCCTTCCAGCGCGCCGGCTTCCGTCGCATCCGCCGCGTCAACCGCGGCGGCTACGACTTCGTCTACATGGAGTGTGAACCCCGCGACCTGGCCGAAGCCGCCGACGCCGCCGAGCCCAACGGGGCGAACGGGGCGAACGAAGCGTAGGCGCCCCACGCTCTCTGCCCTCGCCGGAGACACGAGGAAGGCCGCCCTTGAGGGCGGCCTTCCTGTATGTCGAGTCGCCTCGAAGTGTGCGAGGGGGGTCAGGCCTGTGCAGCCACCGGGCGGCCCGGGAGGTCCAGGTCAGCCGGAGGCGGCGCCGGGTTGGCGAGGCCGCCCATCAACTGGCCGGGCACCAGGGCGCGGAGTTCGTCCATGTCCCACATGCCGGGCTTGGCGATCGTCCGGTATGGGGTCTCGTCGTGGGCCAGCGCGACGTTGCCGCCGGACACGTAGAAGACCTTGCCGTTGATGTTCCACGCCTGGTCCGTGAGGAGGTACGAGGTCATGGGCGCGACGTACTTGGGCTCACGCAACTGGTTGACGATGGAAGCCGGCCGAGGGGCCTGGGCAATGCCGGCACGCGCGCGCAGGTCACGAGCGCTGTCCGGAACGCTCTGCGTCATGCGCGTCTGGGCGCCGGGGCAGATCGCGTTGGCGGTCACGCCGTAGCGGCCCAGGTCGCGGGCGGCGCAGCGCACGCCACCGGAGATGCCGGCCTTGGCCGCGCCGTAGTTCGCCTGGCCGGCGTTGCCGCCCATGCCGGAGCCGGACGAGAACCCAACGATCCGGCCGTAGCGGTTCTGGCGCATGATGATGGAGGCGGGCTTCACCACGTTGAAGAAGCCCGTCAGGTGGACCTCCACCACGTCGTCCCACTCCTGCTCCGCCATGTTGAAGATCATGCGGTCGCGCAGGATGCCGGCCACGTGGATGACGCCATCCAGGCGGCCGAACTCGTCCATGCACTGCTTGATCATGTTCTCGCCGCCGGCCTCGGTGGCCACGGTGTCCATGTTGGCGACGGCCTTGCCGCCGCCCTTCACAATTTCGTTGGCCGTGTCGGCTGCGGGGCCGGCGTCCGAGCCGGAGCCGTCCAGGTTCACACCCGGGTCGTTGACCACCACGCTGCCGCCGTTGGCGCCGATCAGGAGGGCGACCTCGCGGCCGATGCCCCGGCCGGAGCCGGTGATCACGTAGGCGCGTCCCTCGAATGGCTTCTCTGCCATGATGCTGTCCTTCTCTCTCTCGCCGCTGCCGGCTGGACTAGTCCAGCGACCGAGCGGGGACGTCGCGGCCGGGGACCTCGACATCGTCGCGCGGAGGGGCGGGGTTGTTGATGTCCTTCATCAGGACGGTCTGCACCGCGTCGTCCAGTTCCCCCAGCGTCCACAGGCCCGGCTTGAAGACCGTGCGCATGGCGGTGGGCTGGTGGGCCACGGAGACGGTGCCGCCGGCCACGTTGAAGACGTAGCCGTTGATGTTCCAGGCGTCGTCAGAGGCCAGGTAGCCCACCATGGGCGCCACGTACTCCGCATCCCGCAGGCCGGCGAACTGGCTCTCCTGCGGCGGCTGGTTGGTGGAGGCGCCGGCGCCCTGGATGCCGGCGGTGGAGCGCAACTGCCGGGCGGACTCGGGCACCGACTGCGTCATGCGCGTGGCGGCGCCGGGGGCAATGGCGTTGGCGGTCACGCCGTAGCGGCCCAGGTCACGAGCCACTACGCGGGTCATGCCCGCAATGGCGGACTTGGCAGCGCCGTAGTTGAACTGGCCCGTGTTCCCGATGATCCCGGAGGTCGACGAGAAGTTGATGATGCGGCCGTAGCGCTGCTGGCGCATGAGCACGGACGCAGGCTTGATGGTGTTGTAGTGGCCCTTCAGGTGGACCGCGATGACGGCGTCCCACTCCTCCTTGGCCATGTTGAAGATCATGCGGTCACGCAGGATCCCGGCGACGTTCACGAGGACGTCGATGCGCCCGTAGGCGTCCACCGCCTGCTTGACCATGTTCTCGCCGCCGGCAGCCTCCGCGACGGAGTCCGTGTTGGCCACGGCCTCACCGCCGGCCGCCTTGATCGCGTCCACGACTTCCTGTGCGGGGCCTGCGTCCCCACCACTGCCGTCCACGTTGACGCCCGGGTCGTTGACCACGACCTTCGCGCCCTCCTTCGCGAACAGCATCGCGATGCCGCGGCCAATGCCGCGGCCGGAGCCGGTGACGACGGCCACCTTGCCGTCCAACGCACCCATGTCCTGGTCCTCTCCTGCCCTCAAGGGGCACTTTCCTTGGTCGCCCGCCGCCCATGGCTTGATATGAATGGGGGCCGGCCTATCGCCGGGTGCGACCCGGCTCCTTGCAGCCCGACTACCCCCTGCTGGGTAGCACGACGCGCGCCGTGCCCGGCGTGGTCTTCTGGCCGCTTGGGTTCTGTGTCCACACTTCGAGTTCGACCACGTGTCGGTCGCCCTCCACGGACTTCCCGGTCACCACGCCACCGCAGACGATGTCCTGATCCGGGTAGTCCATGCCGCGGTACTGGCAGCCGAACTTCTCGATGCGCCCGCCCGGCGCCACCCAGTCGTGGAGCACCTGGCCCAGGAACGCGTGCTTGAGCGCGCCATGCACGATGAGGTTGTCCAGGCCGGTCCGCTTCGCGAAGTTCAAATCGTAGTGGATCTGGTAGAAGTCGCCGGAGGCGCCGGCCCAGATCACCAGTTGCTGCGTGGAGCAGTTCTTGCGGATCTCCGGGATCGGCTGCCCCACCTCTACGTCTTCAAAGTAGACCTGCTCCGCCACGTGTGCCCCTCTCCCGGTCTGGTCCTTGGCTTGGGACTAGTAGTGGATGATGTTGCCGTACACCTTGGCAACGACGGTGTCATCCGCGCGCCGGTACGTGGTCTCCCGGTAGACGATGAGCATGGGGCCAATGGAGCCCGTCCGCTCCTGGTACTCCGTGACCTTCCCACGCGAGGTGATTACGTCACCCGCGCAGATCGGCTCGAAGTACTCGTACGTGGTGCCGCCGTTCAGGATGCGCTTGTAGGGGATCTTGATCCCCTCGCCCGGTGGCCCCTCCGCACGCTCCGCCCGCTCGGCGTTCGGCCGGTAGACCGGCGTGCCGAGGAACCCCGGAGGCGCCACGACGTCCCGGTACCCCCGGGCGCGCGCCGCCTCTGCGTCGAAAAAGATGGCGTCCCCATGTCCCACGGCCCGCGCAAAGAGGCGGCAACCCGTGGTGGTGACTTCGGAGACAGTCTCAGGCCCTTCCACGCCCAGTTGAGCGCGCATGTCGTCCGTGACGACGGATGGGGCCGCAGATTCCGCCATCGACTACCTCCTCTGGGTGAGTGAAATGTCGATTTCTCGGCGTGGTGTCAGGCGACTGCGACACCTGGATGGTGTGGGGGAGGCAGGCGCGCGCGAAACATATCGGCGCCCCGTGGAGGTGTCAATTTCTGCCCCTGCCCGTCCGTTGTAGGACGGCCCGTCCCGCGCGGGTCACGGCGCCGCCACGAGCGCCGCAGACGCGATAGTCTGGGCCCGTGACCCTGGATCCGAGCATCCCCTCGCACCTGGTGGACGCGGCGCCGGAGGACTACGAGCCTCGCGCATCGCGGTTGCTGGTGCCCGCACTCCAGGGGCTGCGCACGGAGGTGTGGATGGGCGGCGTGCACACGGCCCTCGGCGAGCCGGTGGGCTCCCGGGACGTGCGCGCCGCATGGGTGGTGGACTGCGCGGGCGAGATGCCTCCCGCGCTGGCCCGGGACGCGGGCCGCCACATCCCGCGCGTGTTCGCGGACATCGAGGCGGTGCCGGGCAACCTGCCTCGCATCCGTGCGCTGGTGGAGGAACTGGGGGCGGCGCTGCACGGGGCGGATGCTCCCGCCCGCGTGTACGTGATGTGCAAGCAGGGCCTGAACCGGAGCGGGCTGGTCTCCGCGCTGCTGCTGCGCGCGCTGGGGACGCCCTCCAGCGTGGTGCTGGAAGTGATCCGCGCGGCGCGGCCCGGAGCGCTGAACAACGTCACGTTCGCGGACCTGGTGGCCGGGGAGCCGGGGGGCGCCCGGGGCGACGGGCAGAACTAGCAGGACGAGCGGACGGGACGCCTCGAGAAATCCGGCGTCTGGTGGCCCGGAAACGCTTGGCATCGTTGTCCGGGGGAGTAGACTACGCCCGACTCATGATCCGGGCAGAACGGCGGGCACAGGTCCGTGCCGTCCAGCCCTGCCCTCCTCCCCGCGGCTCCCCTGGGATGCCGACGCGGAGGCGGAGAGGGCGCCCGGCGAAAGTGACGGACCTGAAGGGGGCAACATGGAACTGCAGAACGTTGTGATTGTGGACGCGGCCCGTTCGGCGTTCACCCGCGGTGCGCGCGGCGCCTTCACCGCAACTCGACTGGACGAAATTGGCGCCCAGGTGGTGCGTGCGCTGCTGGAGCGCAACCCCAAGGTCAGCCCGCACATGGTGGAAGACATGGGCCTGGGCCAGGTGGGCAGCGCACCAGAACTGGCCGGCATTGGCGCGGACAACGTGGCGAAACTGGCCGGCCTGCCGGCCGAGGTGGCAACGTTCGAGACCAACCGCCAGTGTGGCTCCTCCATGGACACCCTGCAGCGCATCGCCACGCAGATCATGGTGGGGGCGATTGACTGCGGCATCTCGATCGGCGCCGAGCGCATGGGCCGCACCCTGGGCGGCGGCCGCCGTGACGGTGAAGAGACGCCGCTCACCAAGTTCAACGAGCGCCGCCTGCAGATGTCTGACACGCAGCGCAACCTGCCGCCGAACTTCGCCGATGACTTCAGCCGCCCGATCCCGGACTACATCCTGGACGCGCCGCCCGTGACCTCCATGCTGCAGACGGCCCAGAACGTGGCCGAGTGGTACGAGGTCTCCCGCGAGGCCATGGACCAGTTCGCTGTGGACAGCCACGCCAAGTACGGCAAGGCCCTGGAGAACAACGTCTACGCCGAAGAGATCATCCCGATCGAGGTCTACCTCCCGGTCTTTGACGACGAAGGCAACGTGGTCTGGGACCAGAAGGGCGACCAGAAGGTCGTCACCTTCGACGAGGGCTACCGCGCCGGCACGAACATCGAGGCGCTGTCCGGCCTGAAGCCGATCCCCGGCCTGAAGTCCTACGGTGACAAGGAACTGCTGATCACCGCCGGCAACTCCTGCCCCACCAACGACGGTTTCTCCGCCGCCCTCCTGATGAGCGAGAAGAAGGCGCTGGAACTGGGCCTGGAGCCGCTGGCCCGCATCAAGGGCTTCGGCATTGCCGGCGTGAAGCCGCAGGTCATGGGCATCGGCCCCGTGCCCGCCACCCGCAAGGCCCTGCGCCACGCGGGCATCGAGGCTGGCCAGATCGACCGCGTCGAGTTCAACGAGGCGTTCGCCGCGCAGGTGATCCCCTCGATCGAGGAACTCGGCATTGAGATGGGCAACGTGAACGTCAACGGCGGCTCGCTGGCCATCGGCCACCCCATGGGCGCCACGGGCGCCCGCCTGGTGGGCACCGTTGCTCGCGAGGTGCGCCGCTCCGGCAAGCAGTACGGCCTGGCCACCCAGTGCATCGGCGCTGGCATGGGTATCTCGACCATCGTCGAGGCGCTGTAGCCAGCACCTTCCGCCCACCATCCGGAGGGACCGGAACGCAGAAGCCCCCGCCGCAAGGCGGGGGCTTCTGCGTCTGTCCGTGCCAGCCGTGCCAGCCGTGCCAGTCAGTCCGGCGGGCGCGCGAGTGGGTTGGCGGCCAGGTAGGCCTTGCGCTGCTGCTCGATGAGGCGCCAGCGGTCGTGGAGGTCGTCCGGGACGTCGTGGTAGAGGGGATCCTCGATGACCTTGCCTCGGGTGAGGTCCACCGGCCAGAAGCGGCCCGCGCGGATCTCCTCGATCAGGTCGGCCTCAGTGCGGATATCGCGGTCGAAGTAGGTGACGGCCTTGCCCACGTCCGCCACCGCGTGCGCGTCCGTGGCCGCGGTGCGAGGGAAGCCCATGATGTCCGCGACCTTCACGGAGAAGGCGTTCTCCTCCAGTTTGCCGCGCCCGTTGCCCACCTCCATGGCGGAGATGAAGCGATAGGCGCCGTTGCGCTGCGCGCGGTCCAGGGCGTCCGCCCATTCCTTCTCGCTGGTCCAGTCCCAGGGGTGCTGGCGGCGGTAGGGGTGGGCGGCGATCATCACGCCGTCGTCCTCCCGGACGTGGCCGGCGAGTTCGTGCGACCGATGCATGCCGTAGACATAACGGTGTGTGCCGTACACGAGGATATGCCCGTCCTCCGTGTTGATCTCCATGCCGGGGAGGACCAGGAAGTTGTGGCGCTTCGCCAGCCGCTTCACCTCCTCCGGGTCCCACGCCCAGTCGTGCTCGGACAGCACGATGCCATCGAGGCCGGCCTGTCGGGACCGCTCGATGAGTTCGTCCGGCGTGAGGAAGGAGTCCCAGGAGCCGGGGTGGGTATGTGTGTGCAGGTCGATCAGCATGGAGGGCCGCGGTGGCGGCAGGCCGTCCTCTCAGGTCAACAGTGAGGGCGGCCCCATGGCCGCCCTCACATGGTCACGCTTGGTGCGCGTGGGGACTAGTCGTCCGCCACCAGCACCAGGGTGCCGGTCACGGACAGCGAGCCGCCCGTACCGTTGACGATCGCCGTCTTGGCGGACGTCTGCTTGCCCTCGATGCCGTGGATGCCGTCCTCCGCCGTGCCGGACAACTGCCGGTACGCCTCGATGAGGAGCATCATGCCGTACATGCCGGAGTGGCTGAACGACAGGCCGCCACCGTTGGTGTTCACCGGGATGCCGGAGCCACCGGGGCCCGCCTTCCCGTCCGCCCAGAGGCTGGTGCCCTCGCCCCGAGGGGTGAGGCCAAGCATCTCCGCCGTGATGCCCGCGGTGATCGTGAACGAGTCGTAGATCATCGCGAGTTCCATCTCGGAGGGACCCATGCCCGCCATGGTGTACGCCGCGTGCCCGGAGGCGTAGGCGGACGTGGCGGTGAAGTCGCCCATCTCCAGCATGGAGGTGTGGCTCTGGTTCTCGCCCGCGCCGGCGATCCACACCGGTGGGGTGCGGAAGGAGCGCGCGCGCTCTGCGGATGCCACGATCACCGCACCGCCGTGATCCGTGACCAGGCAGCAGTCCAGCAGGTTCAGCGGCCACGCGATCATGCGGCTGTTCAGCACGTCGTCGATCGTGATGGGGCCGCCGGCCGGGTGCGTCTCCTTGGAGTGCATCACGGCGCGCGGGTTCAGCGTGGCCCAGTCGCGCGTGGTGACGGCGATCTGCGCGAAGTCTTCCTTCGTGCTGCCCCAGCGGTGCATGTGCCGGGTCAGGGCGTGCGCGTAGTTGCTGGGCGCTCCGGAGGTGCCGTACGGCGCCTCGAACATGGAGGCGGGCGCCCACGGGTCGCCCGGGCCACGCCCGCCGCGGCCCTTGCCGCTGTTCTTGCGGGCGGAGTAGCCGGACTCGCCGTGCGCGACCACCGCAATGTCAATGATGCCGGCGTTGATGGCCGCCATCGCGTGGTGCACCTGCATCTGGAAGGAGCAGCCGCCCACGGAGGTGGTGTCGATCCACTTGGGGTGGATGCCCAGGTACTCCGCCAAGAAGTTGGCGGCGTTGGGCGCCGCGATGCCTTCGATGTCGGACGGGCGGATGCCCACCTGGTCGCAGACGTTCTTGATGGCCTCGATGAAGAGGATGTTGTTGGTCGTGCCCTCTTCGATGTAGCCGATCTTGTTGGATTCAGCCGCGCCGACGATGGCGGCGGACATGCTTGGATTGGTCGGCATGATCAGTCCTTTCCGCTCGCCTTAGCCCACAACCCGCCAGAAGGGGATGTGGACGTCCTCGGTTGCCGCTTCGAACTCGACCTTGACCGGCGCGCCGACCTTGATCTCCTCGGGCTTGTTGCCGTCCACGCCCCGCAGGACGGTGAACATGCGGTCGCCCTCCTTGAGGTCGATGTAGGCGGTGACGAAGGGCACCTCGTCAGCCCAGCCGCCGAAGGCGCGGTGCTGGACGGCGAAGGTGTGGATCCAGCCCTCGCCAGACGCCTCGAACCACTCGATCGCCGTGGAGTGGCAGAACGGGCAGATGATGCGCGGGTAGAAATGCGCCCGGTTGCAGTCCGTACAGCGAGGCAGGAAGAGTTTGCCCTGCTTCGCCCCGTCCCAGAACGGCCCCGTGGTATACGGGTCCGGATCCGGGATCGGCTTCTTGTAGTCGGCCAATGTCCGCTCCTTCTTCTCCTGAGGTCCCCCCCGATGTGGCCGGACGTAAGGGGCGCGGCGCGCATCCCGGTGACTCGCCGAAGCGGTCGATCCGACCCCGACGGGGACGGCATCGAACGTCGTGGAGGGCCTGGGAGATCCGGTTCGCGCGCCCGGTCGCGACCGCGCGCACTCTACCGACGGGCCGCGCACCCGGTCAACCTGCCCCGCCCTCCGGAGGCGCCTCCGAGAGGGCTCGAGGCGTGCGTGGCCGCGTGCGTGATATGCGCGTGGCGCTTTCATTGCGCCTCATTCGGGCGGGTGCTACGTTCCGCTCGCCTCTGATGCCGTCCCAGACGGCCACTTTCAACCGGTGCAGTGGTGTTGGGAAGGACGCGTGGAGTGATCCCCGATCTCTTCGGACGCGTCGGGATCCTGGTTGTCCTGGCGGTGGCATTCCCCATGCTGCCGCTCGGCTTGTCGTACCTGTTCTACCGGTTGCGCATCCGTCCGGAGCAGTCAGATCCCATCAAGACCGCCACCTACGAGTGCGGCGTGGAGGCGGAAGGTACCTCCTGGGGCCAGTTCAACGCTCGCTACTACCTGTTCGCCCTGGGCTTCGTCATCTTCGATGTGGAAGTGATCTTCCTGTACCCGTGGGCGGTGGAACACGCGTCCATGCCGCTGGGCACGATCTTCAAGGCGGCGCTCTTTATGGCGGTGCTGGGCTTTGGCCTGGCCTATGCGTGGCGCAAGCGCGCGCTGGAGTGGCGCTAGCCTTGGCGCGCGGACCTCGCCAGTTGCTCGCGCAGCCCGTCGCGGAGGCCCTGGAACGGGCGCTGCCGGGCATGGTGGTCTCCTCCAACGACGAGTGGGTGGAGGTGGCGCCCGACCGCGTGGAAGAGGCCCTGCGCTGGCTGCACGACTCGGAGGAGTTTGACGCGGCGCAGTTGAGCAACCTCACCGCCGTGGACCGCTACGATCACTTCGAGGTGGTCTACCACCTGCAGTCTCTGGACCTGAACCACCAGATCGCGGTGAAGGCGCTGGTCCATGAGCACGACGATCCGGTCATCCCCAGCGCCTACCCCGTCTACAAGGGCGCGCTGCTCCAGGAGCGCGAGGTCTATGACCTGATGGGGATCCGGTTCCTGAACCACCCGGATCTGCGTCGCCTCCTGCTCTGGGAGGGCTTCCCGGGGCATCCCCTGCGCAAGGACTGGATGGGTATGGTGGGCGACCACACCTCCGGCCTGGCGGGCTTCCCGTACGAGGACAAGGACGCACCGATCCGTCCCATCAACGCAGACAACCTGGTGCCGGGCATTGGCCCCGGCGGGCAGGGGCACTAGATGGCCTCCCACGCCTTCGAAGTGGACCAGACGGGTACCGGGAGCGCGGAGCCGTTCGTCCTGAACATCGGCCCGCAGCACCCCTCTACGCACGGCGTGTTCCGCCTGCGCGTGGTGATGGACGGCGAGATCATCCGCGACCTGGACATGATCGTGGGCTACCTCCACCGCTCCATGGAGAAACTGGCGGAAGAACGCACATACACGCAGAACATCCCGTTCACGGACCGCGCGGACTACCTGGCGGCCATGACCGGCAACCTGGGCCTGGCGCTGGCCGTGGAGCGCATGACGGGGGTGGAGTCCCCGGATCGCGCGGAGTACCTGCGCGTGATCTTCAGCGAACTCCAGCGCATTGCCAGCCACGCCATGGCCAACGGCACGCTGGTCTCGGACGCGGGGGCGTGGCAGACCCCGCTGCTCTACATGTTCCGGGAGCGCGAGAAGATCCTGGACCTGTTCGAGATGACGTGTGGGGCGCGCCTCACCACGAACTACATGCGCATCGGCGGCGTCGCGTTCGAGCCGCCGGCGGAGTTCTGGCCGGCGCTGCAGGAACTGCTGGACGAACTGCCGGAGCGCACGGACGAGTACGCCCAGTTGCTGGTGGACAACGAGATCTTCCTGGCGCGCACGCGCAACGTGGGCATCATCTCGGCGGAAGACGCGATCAACGCCTCGCTCACGGGTCCGGCGCTGCGAGGCTCTGGCGTGCCGTGGGACCTGCGCAAGGCGGAGCCGTACTGCGGCTACGAGAACTTCGACTTCGACATCCCCGTGGGCAAGGTGGGCGACGTCTACGACCGCTTCATGGTGCGCATGGAGGAAGTCAAGCAGTCCGTCCACATCATCCGCCAGGCGGTGGAGCAGATCCCCCCGGGCCCACACAAGAACGACATCCCGCTGGCCCTGAGGCCGGAGCCGGGCGAGATCTACAGCCGCATCGAAAGCCCGAGGGGTGAGATCGGCTTCTATCTGGTCTCGGACGGGACGCCCGCGCCGTACCGCTTCCACCTGCGGTCGCCCGCACTCATCAACCTGTCGTTGCTGCGCGAACTGGGCGAGGGCGCCTCGTTGCCGGACGCCGTGGTGACGCTAGGCTCGATCGACATCGTGCTCGGAGAGATCGACCGATGAGCGAGCAGCCGCTGCAGGCCCCCATTCGCCGCCCCGCCACGCCGATGCTGCGCCAGATCGAGGACCGCCCCGGCCTGAAGGAGATGGCGCTGGGTGTGCCGTTCGGCCTGAAGGTCATCGGCGCGATCATGGGCCTCGGTGCGCTCGTGCTGATGGCGGCCGTGGGCTACCTGGTGGTGGACGGCCGTCTGGACGGCCAGTGGTACGACGTGCGCGACCTGGGCCACGCCGTGGCCGGCCTGCGCGACTGGTTGGACGGCGAGGGCGTGGACCACCGCCTCACCTGGCTGATCACGGGCGCCCTGGGCGGCCTGGCCATCATGAGTATCGTTGGCGGCTGGCTGCTGATCGGCTCGTGGGTGGAGCGGCGCGTGATCGCCAAGTTCCAGATCCGCATGGGCCCCAACCGCACCGGCCTCTTCGGCCTGCTCCAGCCCATTGCGGACGCCGTGAAGTTGATGACCAAGGAGATCATCATCCCTCGCGGCGCGGACCGCTTCCTGTACTACATCCCGCCAGTGCTGGTCTTTGTCCCGGCCATGCTCGGCTGGGCGCCGATCCCGTGGGCGCCCAACATGGCGTACATGGACATCAACGTGGGTGTCCTCTACGTGGTCGCCATCTCCTCCATTGGCGTGCTGGCCATCTTCCTGGCCGGGTGGTCGTCCAACAACCACTACTCGCTGCTGGGCGCCATGCGCACGGTGGCGATGATGATCTCCTATGAGATCCCGATCAGCCTGGCGTTGTTGTCCGTGGTGCTGCTCACGCAGTCCATGCAGTTAAGCGAGATCGTGGCGTTCCAGGGGCACTACCACGTGTGGATGATCGCCATCATCCCCTTCGCCGCCTTTGCCTTCCTCTTCGCCTCCACGGCCGAGATCAACCGCTCACCCAACGACATTGGCGAGGCGGAGTCCGAGATCGTGGCGGGCTTTTACACCGAGTACTCCGGAATGAAGGCTGGCCTGTTCATGGCCGTGGAACTGGCGCACGCCATCCTGGTGGGCGCGTTGATGGCCACGTTCTTCCTGGGCGGGTACACGCTCTTCGGCCTGGAGGAGTGGGTGCCGGGCTACCTGATCCTCGCTGCCAAGATTGGCGCGGTGTACTTCCTCTTTGTGTGGCTCCGTGGCACGCTTCCGCGGTTCCGCCTGGACCAGTTGATGGGGTTCGCATGGAAGTTCCTGATCCCCCTCGGCATCATCCAGGCGTTCATCGTGGCGATCGAGGCGTCCGTGTTCGTGCGCGTGGACGCGCCGGCGTTCATCACGCTGGGTGCGTTCGCGGTGGTGAACCTGGCCTCCACGGTGGTCATGGTCCGGTTCTGGGCGGACCGGCTGGGCTACGCACCGGCGCAGCACGCCACGAAGCCTGAACTCACGAACGCGCTGGGAGGCCTGAAGGCCGCCCAGCGTCTGCGGTCATAGCGGGAGCCTTCACCGGCACAGGGGTACTCAGAGCCCCCACTGGGGTAGCGGGAAACAGGACGGCTTGGACTCGACTGGCATTGTCATTGGCTTCTGGGTGTTGAGCGCGATCACCGTCGTGTCGTCGCTGCTCGTCCTGGTCGCGCGCAACCTGATGCACGCGCTCGCGTTCCTGGTGCTGGCCTTCCTGGGGATGGCCGGGCTGTTCATCACGCTGAGCGCGGACTTTGTCGCGGTGGCCCAGGTCTTGATCTACGCCGGGTCCATCTCCGTGCTGATGGTCTTCGCCGTCATGCTCACGCCGCTGGCCTCGCGCGACAACGGCAACTCGCTGTACGTGCTCCCCGGCGTGGTCGCGGGCCTGGGCATCGCCTCGCTCGTGGCGTTCGTGGCCGTGGACACGGAGTGGGCCGAGCGCACTGGCGCCGCCCTGGCCGAGTCCGACTTCGCGAGCACCGTGGGCGAGGTGGGCCGCCTGCTGCTGGGCCGCTACGTACTTGCGTTCGAGGTGGCCTCCGTCCTCCTGCTGATCGGCCTGCTCGGGGCGATCGTCCTGGTCCAGGAGCGCCGCCGCGCGGCGACTCAGTCCCCGGATGAGGCGGCGGACACGGGCGCACGAGACGGGGGCGCCCTGTGAACCTCCCGGGGGGCGACGAGGTCACGGTGACGCTGGCCCACTACCTGGTGGTGTCTGGCCTGGTGTTCGGCATTGGCACCACGATCGCGCTGTCCAAGCGCAACGCCATCGCGGTGCTGATGGGGATCGAGTTGATGCTGAACGCGGTGAACCTGACGCTGCTGGCGTTCTCTCGCTTCTCCTCCGCCTTCCCGGCGGGCGAGGAGCCGCTGAGCGGCCACGCATTCGTCGTGTTCGTCCTGACGGTAGCCGCGGCCGAGGCCGCGATCGCCCTCGCCATGGCGGTGCTGTTGTACCGCCGGCGGGAGACGGTCGACCTTGACCGTGTGAACCTCATGCGCTGGTAGGGACGGCAAGACGATGTGGGTGAAGTTCATGGACGCGCCGGACGGCTACGCAGCCGAGATGTGGCGTGAGTTGTTCAACCAGGAGGCCCTGGCCGTGCGGATCGTCCCGCCCGTCCAGATGGGGTCAATGAAGGAGCCGCGCGAGATCTGGGTACCGGACGGTAAGACACACGTCGCGCGTGAGGTGTTGAACAAGATCTAATGTCGGACATTCCTGAAGCAGCAGTCTGGGCGATCTACTTCGCGCCGATCATCTCGTTCGTGGTGATCGTGGCGTTCCTGCGCCGCCGGCCACTCACGGCCGGGCGCATCTCCGTGCTCGCCGTCTTCGTCGCGTGGCTGTTGTCCGTGTGGACGCTCATCGCCGCGGTGCAGAACGACGGCGAGGCGCTCGCCTTCCAGCCCCACCTGTGGATGTCGCTCTTTGAGTTCGATGTGGAACTGGGCCTCCGCATTGACGGTCTGAGCGCAATGATGATCTTCGTCGTCACGTCGATCTCGCTGCTCGTGCAGATCTACTCCACCGGCTACATGGCCGGGGACGGCGGGTATCCTCGGTTCTTCGCGTTCATGTCGCTGTTCACGGCCGCCATGCTCGGCCTGGTGATGAGCAGCAGCCTGCTGCAGTTGTTCGTCCACTGGGAACTGGTGGGCCTCACGTCCTACCTGCTGATCGGGTTCTGGTTCCACCGCCCCAGCGCCGCCGCCGCCGCGAAGAAGGCGTTCATCGTCACGCGCTTCGGTGACGTGGGTTTCCTCATCGCGCTCGTCCTGATCTGGACCAAGACCGGCACGTTCGACATCGCCGAAATCAACGAGTTGGCGCAGACCGCCCTCTCCGGCGCGGTGCTCACCGGCTTCGTGCTGGGCCTGCTGTCCGGCGCCGCCGGTAAGTCGGCCCAGTTCCCGCTGCACTTCTGGTTGCCGGACGCCATGGAAGGCCCCACGCCGGTCTCCTCGATCGTCCACTCCGCCACCATGGTCGCGGCCGGCGTCTACCTGCTGGCGCGCTTCTTCCCGGCAGTGGAGGCCGCTCCCGGCGGGGTGCAGACCACCATCGCCTACATGGGAGGCTTCACGGCCATTTTCGCCGCCACCATGGGCGTGGTGGCCACGGACATCAAGCGCGTGTTGGCGTACTCCACGATCTCGCAGTTGGGCTACATGGTGATGGCCATTGGCCTGGGCGGGTACGTGGCGGCGGTGTTCCACCTGTTCACGCACGCCTTCTTCAAGAGCCTGCTCTTCCAGGGCGCGGGCTCCGTCTCACACGCCACCAACACCTTCGAGATGCCCCTGATGGGCGGCCTGCGGCGGTTCATGCCCTGGACGTTCTGGACGTTCCTGATCGGCTCGGTCTCGCTGGCCGGCGTCTTCCCGCTGGCGGGATTCTGGTCCAAGGACGAGATCCTGCTGGACGCCTGGAACCACGACAAGGTGCTGTGGGCGGTGGGCACCATGGTCGCCTTCCTGACCGCGCTCTACATGTTCCGCGCCATCTTCATGACCTTCTTCGGCCAGTACCGTGGCGGCGCCGCTCCGGAGGCGGACCACGGCGGCCACGAGGCCGACGCGCAGGCAGCCTCGACGCACGAGCCGGACAGCCACGGCTGGCTGGCGCACCCGCACGAGTCGCCTCGGTCTATGGTGCTGCCGCTGGTGCTGCTCTCCATCCCGGCCATTGCCGCTGGCTGGCTGGCGCCGTCCGGATTCTTCGGCGAACTGGTCGAGGGCGCGCTGAACGCGGACCTGCGCCACTTCGCCTTCAACCCGAACATCGTGGTCATCGCCACCTCCACCGTCGCGGCGCTCGCCGGCATCGGCGTGGCGGCGGCGATCTACTACGCGGGACAGCCGCGCTCCGAGGAGATCCGCAGCGGCCTGGGCCCGCTGCCCCGCCTGGTCGAGCGTCTCTACTACGTGAACGAGATCGCGGAAGACGTGCTGGTGCGGGGCGTGCTGCTTGGCGGCATCGGCCGGCTGGCGGCGGCCATCGACACGTACGTGGTGGACGGTGTGGTCAACGGCGCGGCGCGGGCCACTCGCGTGGTGGGTGACGTGTTCCGCCGCACGGAGACGGGCCAGTTGCAGGCGTACACCTCGGTCTACGTCCTGGGTGTGGTCTTCGGGGCGGGCGCGCTGTTCCTGTTCGCGGGCGGCCTCCTGGATCGGGTGATGCCGTAATGCTCACGACGTTCCTGCTGCTGCCGCTGGCCGGCGCCATCATGGCGATCTTCCTGCCCGCCGAGCGCGAGCGCGACGCCCGCTGGGTGGCGCTCTTCTTCACGCTGCTCGCCTTCATCGTCTCGGTCATCATCTTCGTCCGCTTCGACACCGCGGCCGAGGGCTACCAGTTCGTCGAGTCATTCGAGTGGATCGCGGCGGGCGAGGCGGGCTTCTCCATCCAGTACCTGGTGGGCGTGGACGGGCTGTCCGCCCCCATGGTGCTGCTGCTAGGCCTGCTCTCGCTGGTGGGCGTGCTCATCTCCTGGAACATTGACCTGAAGCCGAAGCAGTACTTCGCGTGGCTGCTGTTCCTGGAGACGGCGGTCGCCGGCGTCTTCATCTCGCTGGACCTGATCCAGTTCTTCTTGTTCTGGGAACTGGAACTGCTCCCCATGTTCATGCTGATCAGCCAGTGGGGCTCCGGGCGCCGCCTCTACAGTGCGACGAAGTTCCTGCTGTACACGCTGGCCGGTTCCGCCTTCATGCTGCTGGGCTTCCTGCTGCTGGGCTTCTCCGCCGGCACGTTCAACATGGCCGAACTGGCTGCCAGCCCCGTCACCGACGCGATCGTGCCGATGGCGATCGTCTTCTGGGCGATCACGCTGGCCTTCCTGGTGAAGTTGCCGGTGGTGCCGGTGCACACCTGGCTGCCGGACGCGCACACGGACGCGCCCACGGCGGTGTCCGTGATGCTGGCGGGCGTGCTGCTGAAGATGGGCGGCTACGGACTGCTGCGTATCTCGCTTTCGCTGATGCCGGAGCAGGCGCAGGAGTTCAAGGTGATCCTGGCGGGCATTGCGGGGTTCTCCGTGCTCTGGGGCGCGGTCATCACGCTGCGCCAGACCGACCTCAAACGCCTGGTGGCGTACTCCTCCGTCTCGCACATGGGGTACGTGCTGCTCGGCGCGGCGGCCATGACGGACGTGGGGCTCTCCGGCGCCGCCCTGCAGATGTTCACCCACGGCACCATCACCGGCCTGCTCTTCGTGATGGTGGGTGCCATCTACGACCGCACGCACACGCGCGAGATCGCGAAGATGTCCGGGCTGATGCACCAGATGCCACTCATCGGCATCGTATTCGTGATCGCTGGCCTGGCCTCGCTGGGGCTGCCCAGCATGTCCGGCTTCGTCGCGGAGTTGACTACGTTCCTCGGCGCGTTGCAGGCGCATCCCGCGGCGACCATTGCGGCGATCTTCGGCGTGGTGCTGTCTGCCGGGTACATCCTGTGGACGGTGCAGCGCATCTTCCACGGGCCGCGTGCGCCGGAATGGGAACACCTGGAGGACGCCCGCAACTGGCCGGAACTGGTGGCCATGGGAGTGCTCGTCATCTCGATCATGGCGGTGGGCATCTACCCATCCATCCTGACCAACGCGGTTGAGAGCGGCATTGCGCCGATCGCCGCCATCGTGGGAGCCGTCGCGTGAGCCTGGCGCAGGAACTGCACTACATCGGGCCGGCGCTGGCGCTCTTCGTGGGGGCGGGCGTGGTCTTGTTCGCGGACGTCCTCTCTGGCCGTCGTGCCCCGCGCTGGGGGCTCACCCTTGCCGCGCTGGCGGTGGCCCTCGCGTGGACATTCGTCCTGGCCATGGACGGCGACGCACGAGGTGAGGCGCTCTCCGGCGCGGTGCGCGTGGACGCCTTCTCGATCTACTTCGCCTTCCTGCTGGTGGGCGTCACCCTGGCCGTGGTGCTGTGCGCGAAGCGCTGGGCCGACTCCATTGAGCAGGGCGCGGAGTTCTACGGCCTGCTGCTGATCTCCGCCGCGTCCATGGTGTTGCTAGCCCAGGGCAACGACCTGATCACCATCTTCGTGGCGCTGGAGACCACCTCCATCGCCCAGTTCATCATGGCCGGACTGGCCCGCACGGACCGTTCGGCCGAGGCGGGCCTGAAGTACCTGTTGACCGGCTCCGTCGCCGCGGCCGTGCTGCTGTACGGCTTCGCCTTCCTCTTCGGCATGGCCGGGAGCACCTCGCTCCCCGTGGTCGCGGAGTACGTGGCGAGCGCCCCGGAATCCGGCCGGCTGCCGCTGCTGCTGGCGTTCGTGTTCATCATCGGCGGTTTCGGCTACAAGATGGCGCTGGCGCCGTTCCACGCGTGGGTGCCGGACGTGTACCAGGGCGCGCCCAGCATCGTGGGCTCGTTCCTCTCGGTCGCCTCGAAGGCCGCCGGGTTCGCGGTGGCGCTGCGCGTGTTCTACACCGGCCTGGGCGGCGGCGACTCGTTCATGGCGGAAGACTGGGCGATCTTCGTCGCGGTGATCGCCGGACTGTCCATGATCTTCGGCAATACCGGGGCGCTCCTGCAGACCAACGCCAAGCGGTTGCTGGGCTACTCCTCAGTGGCGCAGGCGGGCAACGTGGCCGTCGGCTTCGCGGCGGTGGCGGCGGGCAGCACGATCGGGCCGAGCGGCGTCCTGTTCTTCCTGGGCACCTACGCCGTCACCAACCTCGGCGCGTTCATTGCCGTGCACGTCGTGGCGGAGCGGCTGGGCACCGAGGAGATCGCCGACTACGCCGGGCTCTCGCGGCGCTCACCGGCGCTGGCCGCGGTGCTGTCGCTGTGCCTGATCTCGCTGACTGGCATCCCGCCCACGGCGGGGTTCATCGCCAAGGTCTACATCTTCAACGCCGCAGTGCAGACGGGGCATGACTGGCTCGTGGTCCTTGTGGCGGTCGCGGTGGTGAACACGGCCATCTCCGCGTTCTACTACCTGCGCTGGGTGCGCACGATGTGGATGGACGACCCGGTGGAGGAGACGCGGTTCCAGCCCGCCGGCGCCGTGCAGGTTGTGCTGCTGCTCTCCGGCTTCGGCGTCCTCCTCTTCGGCGTCTGGCCGGGTCCGCTCATCAACGCCGCGCGCTCCGCTGCGGAGACGCTCTCCATCCTCTAGCCTCCGTCCGAGGGCCCACCACGTGTCCACGGTGGCCCCCGGCCGGGAGGCGGCATGCACACAAGCATCGGAACGCCCATGCCCTACCTGGTGAACCTGGACGCAGACGACGGGGTGGAGGAGCGCGCAGACGGCGCAGCGCTCACCGCCATGCTGGAGCGAGTGCTGACGGAAGACGGCGTGCCGGACGGCGCCTCGCTCTCCGTGGTCCTCGGGGACGACGTCATGCTGCGTGAACTGAACCGCCGCCACCGGGACACGGACGCCCCCACGGACGTCCTCTCCTTCCCCGCGTCCGAGGGCGAGGACGCGCCGCTGGCCGAGGATGAGGCGGGCTACCTGGGCGACATCGTGGTGTCCGTGGAGTCCGTCGAGCGCCAGGCGGAAGAGGCCGGCCTCGCAGCGGACGAAGAACTCGCCCACGTGGTCCTGCACGGCCTGCTCCACCTCCTGGGCTACGACCACGAGGAAGCGGACGACGAGGCGGTGATGAAGGCACGGGAGGAGGCCGTCCTGGGGCCTACAATCCACGCCGGCCGCGAGGCCCACGGCGACTGACGGCGCGGCCTCGGCGACGCTCGATCCGCCCTGACCCCACTCGGGGCGGTTGATACACTCGACAGTGCGGCGCGTCGGACTCCCCCCTGTGCGCGCCCGGGGGTGCCCTTGGCCCAGGAAGTGCTCTACCGCAAGTGGCGGCCGCGTCGTTTCGCTGACGTGTCCGGCCAGGATCCCGTGATCACCACGCTCCGAAACGCGGTGGCCCACGGCACGCCGGCGCATGCCTACCTCCTGTCCGGGCCTCGAGGCACGGGCAAGACCTCCACGGGGCGCATCCTGGCGAAGGCCGTGAATTGCGCCGCTCCCGTGGAGGGCGAGCCGTGCGACGAGTGCCCCTCCTGCATCTCCTACGACGAGGGCCGCGCGATCGACCTCATCGAACTGGACGCCGCCTCCAACCGCGGCATCGACGAGATGCGCGACCTGCGCGAGAGCGCGGCGTACGCGCCAGCGGCGGGGCGCTACAAGATCTACCTGGTGGACGAGGTCCACATGTTGACGACCCAGGCGTTCAACGCGCTGCTCAAGACGCTGGAGGAGCCGCCGCCGCACGTCATCTTCATCCTTGCGACCACGGAGCCGCACTCGATCCCCCCCACCATCCTCTCGCGCTGCCAGCGCTTTGACCTGCGCCGCATCCCGCTGGACGCCGTCATCCGCCGCCTGCAGGTGATCGCGGAGGGCGAGGGCATTGAGGTTGACCCGGCGGGTTTCGAGTTGATCGCAAAGCAGGCCACGGGAGCCCTCCGCGACGCGGTGAACCTGCTGGACCAGTTGGTCGCGTACCATGGCCGCACGCTGACGCTGGAGCAGGTGTGGAGCGGCCTGGGCCTGGTGGTGGACACGCGCGCGTCAGACCTGGCGCGCGCGGCGATTGAGAAAGACCTGAAGGCCGGCCTCACCATCCTGGGCGGCGCACGCGACGACGGCGTGGAGATCCGCGCCTTCGTGCGCGACGTGGTGGACGTGCTGCGCATGGTGCTGCTGCTGAAGGCCGGCGCCGGCGACCAACTGCCGCTGTCGGACGCGCAATTGGAGGACATGAACCGCACCGCCGCGGCCGCGCAGGTGTCGGTCATCGTGGAGGCCCTCCAGGCCTTCGGAGACATCGACTTCAGCGGCGACGCGTACGACGCGCTGCCGGCGGAGATCGCCTTCGCCGCCCTGGCGACGGGGATGCTGAACGTCGCCGCGGCGCCCGCCGTGGCCGCTCCGCCGCCCCCGGCGCGTCCGGCCGCTCCTGCCGGTGTGGGCGCGGGAGGACGAGGCGCACCGCAGCGCCAGGCGGCCCCGCAGCAGCGCCAGGCGCCGCCTCAGCGCCAGCAGGCGCCCGCCGCCGGTCGAAGCGACGCCCCAGCCCATGCTCCCCATGCTGGCGCACACACCGAGGCCCCGGCGGCCGCCTCGCCACCCCCGGCGCAGCCCTTCTCTCCCCCGGACGCGGGCGAGGTGAGCGAGGAACTGGCGGCGCTGCGGGCGAAGTGGCCGGAGGTGCAGACGCTGATGCGCGCGGCCAGCGTGAAGACGGGCGCCCTGGTCTCTAGCCCCAACCAGGCCTTCCCGAAGGCGGCCACGGCGACGGACGTCACCATCGGCTTCCGCTACCCGCGACACGTGGAGATGGCCCGAGAGCCGGACTTCAGCCGCATCCTTACCGAGGCGGTCTCGCAGGTGCAGGGACGCGCGGTCAACGTCTCCGCGGAGGAGTGGCCAGAACTCGCGGACGCCGGCGCCGCCGCCCCCGCGCGCACCCCGGGCGGCCACATAGTCGAGGAAGCCCTGAAGCAAGGCGCGCAACGGATCGACGGCTAAGGCGTGGTCATTCCGGAGGTTCCCGGGGGGGACATGTCCCCCATCCAGCGGTTGGTGGACGCCTTCCACCGCCTGCCCGGCATTGGCCCCAAGTCCGCGCAGCGCCTGGCGTACCACGTGCTGCGCGCGCCGGTGGAGGAGGCCCGCGACCTGGCGGAGGCGCTGCTCCACGTGAAGGAGTCGATCGTCCTCTGCGCCCGTTGCCAGAACGTGACGGACCGCAGCCCGTGCCGTATCTGCGCGGACACCTCCCGCGAGCGCACGGTGATCTGCGTGGTGGAGGAGCCGCTGGACGTGGTGGCCATCGACCGCACGGGCGGCTACCGCGGCCTGTACCACGTCCTCCACGGCGTGGTGTCGCCCTCGGACGGGATTGGGCCGGAGGACCTGAAGATCGAGGAACTCCTGCGGCGCCTGCGGGACGTGGACACGGAAGTCACGGAGATCATCGTGGCGACCAACCCGAATCTGCAGGGCGAGGCGACCTCCATGTACCTGGCGCGCCTCCTGCGGCCGCTGGGCCTGAAGGTGACGCGCCTGGCGCGCGGCCTGCCGGCGGGTGCGGACCTGGAGTACGCTGACGATGTCACGCTCGGCCGTGCGATGGAGTACCGCCAAGAGGTCTAGGCGCCGCGCCCGCACACGCGCACGTCCGAGCAGCAAGGGGGACTCGTGGGCGACCTGGTGGCATCCTGGCGGAACCTCTCGCGGTTCTGGAAGACGTTCACGGTCACGTTCCCGGTGCTGCTGGTGCTGTTCACCGTCCTCTACGGCGCGATCGTGCCCGGGCTCATCAGCGGGCTGATCTGGTCCGCGGCCATCGCCTCCATGGCGCGCATGCTGGACCGCATGCGCGAACGAGAGCCGTAGCGCACAGGTGGCCGGCCGTCCTCCCCGCGTCACCAAGACCGAGGCCATCGTCCTCCGATACCGACGCCTGGGAGACGCGGACCGCATCGTCACGCTGCTGACCCCGCATCGAGGCAAGGTGGACGTGGTCGCCAAGGGCGTGCTGCGCGCGCGCAGCAAACTCGCGGGGCACCTCGAACCGGGGACGCGGCTGGAGGTGGTGCTGGCGCACGGCCGCTCCATGGACGTGGTGACGCAGGCGCAGAGCGTGGAGGCGTTCGCCACGTTGCGAGCCGACCTCGACCGGCTGAGCGCGGCCATGTACCTGCTGGAACTGGCGGACCGGCTGACTGTGGAGCACGCGGAGTCCGGGGCGGTCTACCGCCTGCTGCACGCCTCGCTCACCCGGCTGGCCAGGGGTGACGGGCAGCAGATCGTGACGCGCACGTACGAACTGGCGCTACTGGACGCCACGGGCTTCCGCCCGGAACTGGTGGTCTGCCTCCAGTGCGGGGAGGCCGTGGACGCCTCGCGCGCCTCGTGGTCGCCGCTGGAGGGCGGGATCTACTGCGCGGAGTGCGCGGGCCGCCGTCCGGGCGTCTCACCCATCGACGGGACGGTGCTCAAGGTCCTGCGCGCGTACCAGTCGCAGCCGTACGAGGAAGCCGGCCGCATCCGGCTCTCCGACGAACTGGCGGCACGCATCGAGAGCGTCATGCACACGCTGATGCACGCGGTGGCGGAGCGCGAGATCCGCAGCGCCTCCTTCGTCAGCGCCGCCCGCCGCGCCCGCGTGCGCGGCGAAGCCCACGAGGCCGAGGCCGAAGCCCGAGCCGTCGAGGCTGTCGAGGCTGTCGAGGCCGCCGAGGAGTAGAGGTGGCCCGGAACTCGCCGAACGTGGAGAACGCTAGTTCTGGCGCTCCAGGACGTAGTCCACCAGGCCATCCAGCGTGTCGCGCACCTCGCCGCGTGGGAGGGGAGCCAGGGCTGCGCGGGCCTGCTCGCCGAACTGGCCCGCGGTGGCCATCGCCTGGTTGACCACGCCGGAGTCCAGGATCTCGCGGATGGCGCGGTCCAGGTTCGCCTTGCGACGCACGCCTTCGAAGGCCTTGCGGATGGGGTTGTCCTCGGAGCGTTGCTGCATGTAGAGGATGGCCGGGAGGGTGAGGGTGCCGCCGTGCAGGTCGGAGCCCACGGGCTTGCCCATCACCTCCGGATCGCCGGTGAAGTCCAGGATGTCGTCCACGATCTGGAAGGCGATGCCCAGGCGCAGCCCGTACAGCCGCATCGCCTCGGCGAGTTCGGGTGGAGCGCCCGCGGCCATGGCGCCGCCCTGCGCCGCGGTCCCGAAGAGCGAGGCGGTCTTGCCGGTGATGCGGTCCAGGTAGCGCGCGACGTCCTCGGAATACTCGAAGACGGTGATGTCCTGTGTGAGTTCGCCGCTGGCGAGCGTCATCAGGGTCTTGGCGAAGAGGCGCACCACCCGGGGGTTGTCCGTCTGGGCGATGAAGTCGGCGGCGTGGGCGAACATGTAGTCGCCCAGCATCACGGAGGCGGCGTTCCCGAAGAGGGCGTTTGGCGTCTGCTGGCCTCGGCGCGACTCCGCCTCGTCGATCACGTCGTCGTGGACGAGCGTGGCGGTGTGCAGCAGTTCCACACTGGCGGCCAGCGGGACGAGTTTCTCCAGGTCGTAGTCGCCGAGGCGGCCCCCCGCGAGGGCGATCGCCGGCCGCATCAACTTGCCCGAGCCCGCCAGCGCCGCCTCCAGCATCTTGCGCAGGAAGGCGAACTCCGCCGCTTCCGCGATCGACTGGATCTTTGCGGAGACCTTCGGCAGGTCGTCCGCGACGGGGCCGTAGAGGCGCTGGAGTTCGCTGGAGGTCGTCATGCGCCGTCTCCGCTGGCTAGCGTGAAGTCGAACAGCCGGGCGGCGTTCGCCGCGGTCTCTCGAGCCACCTCGTCCGCCTCGCAGCCTCGCAGCGAGGCGATGAAGCGCGCGGTAGCCGCCACGTATGCGGGTTCGTTTCGGCGGCCTCGCCACGGCACCGGCGTCAGGTACGGGCAGTCCGTCTCCGTAAGCATACGGGCGAGCGGGACTGTCCGCGCGACCTGTTGCCCACGCTGGTTCGAGGGGTAGGTCACGGTCCCCGGCACCGAGATCAGAAAGCCGATGTCCAGGTATCGCTGCGCCAGGCCCACGTCCCCGGCGTAGCAGTGCATCATCCCGATCTCCCGGTCCGGGCCCAGGTAGCGCCCGACCCGCCCGGCCCACCGTTCGAGGATGGCGAAGCACTCCTCGTCGGCGTCGCGGCTGTGGATGACCACCGGCAGGTCGTGCTCGCGCGCGAGTCCAAGTTGCCATTCGAAGGCCGCCACCTGCGCCTCCGGCGGCGAGAGGTTGCGGTAGAAGTCCAGGCCGATCTCTCCCACGGCCACGAAGCCACCGCCGGCGACCGCCGCCGCCAGCGCATCGCGTTGCTCGGGGAGCCGGGAGGCCTCGTGCGGGTGGAGGCCGGCTACGGCGTGGATACGTGGGTCGGCCTGGGCGAAGGCACGGCACTTGAGCGACGTGTCCACGTCCACGCCCACCTCCACGATGGCCACGAGGCCCGTGGCCCACGCGCGCTCCAGCACGGCCTCGCGTTCGTCCTCGATCTGGCGGTCCCACGTGTGGGCGTGCGCGTCCACCAGGCCGGGCAGCGGCTGCGGAGGGGGGGCGGTGCGCTTCTTGCTCATCGCTCTCGGTCCATGCGGTGCGCGGGGGATGAAGGCTGGCCGGCTGGCTACCGGGTCAGCCGTGCCTCTTCCTCCTCGACGACGCTGTCGTCGAGTTTCTTGAAGAGCGGCGTGGGCTCCGGGAGTTCGGTGCCGGCAGCGACGGGGGTACGCCTCCACCCGGCCGCCTGCACCTCGCCCGGGTGGGCCAGCAGCGTCCAGACGCGCTGGGAGGTGAACGGCAGCACCGGGTTCAACAGCGACGCGAGGCCGCTGATCACGTTGAGCGCCACGAACAGCGTCTCCGCCGCATGGTCGCGGTTCTGCTTCACGTGCACCCAGGGCGCGCGGGCGTCCAGGTACTGATTCGCCGCCGTCGCCACCTCCATGGCGAGGCCGAGCGCGCGGCGCAGGTGCACGGCCTCCATGGCCTCTCCCACAGACGCGAACGCCTGGTCCACGCGCTCCAGGAGGGCCGTGGACTCCGGCGAGAGGGTGGAGGGCGCCTGGGGCACGCGGGCCTCGAAGTTGCGGCGGGTGATGGTGAGCACGCGGTTCACCAGGTTGCCCCAGCGGGCCACGAGTTCATCGTTGTTGCGACGCACGAACTCCGCCCACGTGAAGTCGGAGTCGCTGGTCTCCGGCGCGGCGGCGGCCAGGTAGTAGCGGAAGGGGTCCGGGTCAAAGCGCTCCAGCGCGTCCGGGGCCCACACCACGCCGCCTCGGCTCTTGGAGGCCTTGGCGCCGGACATGGTCAGGTACTGGTTGGCGGGCACGTCGTACGGCAGGTTCAGGTCGCCGTAGGCCAGCAGGATGGAGGGCCAGATGATGGTGTGGAAGGGGATGTTGTCCTTGCCCTGGAAGTAGACGGACTTCGCGTCCTCCGCCTGCCACCAGAGGCGCCAGTCCTCCGGGTCGCCGTTGGGGTTCAGGGGGCTCGCGGCCCACTCCTTGCTGGCGGACAGATAGCCGATGACGGCCTCGAACCACACGTAGATGCGTTTCGACTCGTAGCCCTCGAGGGGGATGGGGACGCCCCAGGTGAGGTCGCGTGTGATGGCGCGGTCGGGCAGGCCCTCGCGCAGCATGCCCAGCGTGAAGTTGCGGACGTGGGGGCGCCAGTAGGTCTTGGGCTCCACCCATGCGCGCAACTGCTCGGTGAACGCGGACAAACGCAACATAAAGTGCGAGGTCACCCGACGCTCGGGCGTGGCGTCCGAGAGGCGGGAGCGCGGGTTGATCAGGTCCACGGCGTCCAGCGTGGCGCCGCAACTGTCGCACTGGTCGCCACGCGCGCTCTCGAAGCCGCAGCGAGGACAGGTGCCCTCCACGTAGCGGTCGGGGAGGAAGCGGCTCACCTTCGGGTCGTACAGGAGTTCCTGCTCGGCCTCGTACAGGTGGCCGCCCTCGAGCAGGCGCAGGAAGATGTCCTGGGTGACGCGCGCGTGGTTCTCGGTGTTGGTGGAGGTAAAGAGGTCGAACGAGATGCCATAGCCCTCGAACGTATCGAGGAAGGACTGGTGGTAGCGCTCGAAGATCGCTTCCGGGGTGGTGCCTTCCTCCTCGGCGCGCACGGTGACGGGCGTGCCGTGGGAGTCTGAGCCGGAGACCATGAGCACGCGGTTGCCCCGCATGCGGTGGTACCGCGCGTAGATGTCCGCCGGCAGGTAGGAGCCCGCGAGGTGGCCCATGTGCAGGTGGTTGTTCGCGTAGGGCCACGCGACGGCGACGAGGATGGTCTCGGGTGGGGGAGAGTGTGTGTCCTGGGGCATCAGAGGCGGAATCGTAGCACGCGGCCCTCTCAGGCTCTCGCGCGCCCTCGGTAGGAGGCTCGTGCGAGGCGTGTGAGGGCGGGCGCGGTTTCGTGAGCGCGCCTTAGCAGTTCATGTTGACCCTCGTGGACGTGGAGGCATATCCTGATTGGAAATCCCCGACAGAAGGTCATCCAGGCAAGACCATGCGTCGCGTAGCGATTTGTCCGTCCGCCCCGTCCATGCCGGGGCAGCGTGCGTCCAAGACCAACCCCCTCAACTGAGGGGGTTGCGCGTTTCTGAGATCAGAAGATGGGTGGGGTGCAATTTTGGTTACCAGCGAGCGGACCAGCACTGAACTTGCAGCCACGTCCGTCAAGCCAAAGGTGTTGGATCACGCCTACGGCTATGACGACGTCGCCATTGTGCCGGGGGCGGTGACGACCAACCCGGAACTGGTGGAGCCCACCTTCACCCTGGGCGAGCAGACCTTCGCCATTCCGATCCTGGCCTCCGCCATGGACGGCGTGGTTGACCCCGACTTCGCGGTGCGCATCTCCAAGATGGGCGGCCTGGGCGTCCTGAACTTGGACGGCCTGTGGGCCAAGTACGAGGACGCGGACGCGGTCCTGCAGGAGATCGCCTCCGCCGACCTGGAAGAGTCCACGCGCATCATCCAGCGCGTCTACCAGGAGCCCAGCAAAGAGCACCTGATCGCCGAGCGCATCGAGTGGATCAAGGCGCAGGGCGGCACGGCCATCGTCTCCGTGAACCCGCAGAACACGAAGCGGTTCGCGCCCATTACCAAGGAGGCCGGGGTGGACTTCCTGGTGGTGGCGGCCACGGTCACCACCGCCCGCCACGTCTCGCGCTCGCTGAAGGGCCTGCAACTGGACGAACTGGTCCAGCAGATGGCCGGCGTGCCGATCCTGGTGGGCAACACGGTGGACTTCACCGCCACGCTGGAACTGATGGAGACCGGCATCCACGGTGTGCTGGTGGGCGTGGGGCCGGGTGCGGCCTGCACCTCGCGCGAGGTGCTCGGCATCGGCATGCCGCAGGTGTCGGCGACCATCGAGACGGCGTACGCGCGGGACGTCTACTTCGAGCGCACCGGCCGCTACGTGCCGATCATCACGGACGGCGGCATCCGTACGGGCGGTGACGTCTCCAAGTCCATCTGCGCCGGGGCGGACGCGGTCATGATCGGCTCTCCCTTCGCCGCGACCGAGGGCGCACCGGGGCGCGGCTTCCACTGGGGCATGGCCACCCCGCACGCGGAACTGCCTCGAGGCGTGCGCGTGCACGTGGGCCAGAAGCACAGCCTGGAGACGCTGCTCTTCGGCCCGACCTCCAAGACCGACGGTACGGAGAACCTGGTGGGCGCGCTGCGCACCTCCATGGCCACCTGCGGCGCGCAGAGCGTCAAGGAGTTCCACGCCACCCGCATGATCATTGCCCCGTCCATCAAGACGGAGGGCAAGATCTACCAGATGGCCCAGACCCGCCCTGCCGGCATCTAGGACGCTCGCCCTGCACCTCACACGGACGGCGCCCGAGGGGGCGCCGTCCTGTTGCCCGGTGGCGTCGGGCGCCGCACAACCTCGTGCACCCGGCCTCAACGAGGGGTAGCCACGTCTCCTTCGCTACGGGGTAGCCTCACCGCATCGGTTGTGAGAGGTGTGAAGGAGGCCGAGATGAGCAGCATCCTGCAGTCCACCGACCATGGCCCGGCACGCATGACGTGGGTCTACCGCAACCAGGGCAAGGTCGCTCTCGCGGTGGGGCGGCTGTACGCGATGCAGTCCGGGGCCAGCCGGAGCGGCGTCCTCCACCGCCTGCTGCCGTTCCGGTACCTGCCGGAGGGCCGCTACGACCTCACGTTCGCCCGCTACGGGGTGGCCTGGCCCGTCACTCTGCGTCGTGACCCTGACGCCGACAGGTACGGGGACCGCCGGCTCATGATCGCGGAAGGTCGCGTCCCCCTCTAGCGTGAGGGCTGTAGCGTGAGGGCTGTAGCGTGGAGGTGACCCGCCAGCAACGGGCTCAGCAGGAAGGGCACGCCATGACCACCGGATCCGGCCACCCCGACGTCTTCGACCAGATCGTGCTGGTGGCGGATCAGCGCCTGGGCACGGACGCGACGGAAGACATTTTTCGCGCCGCGGTGATCTCTGGCGCCGCCTGCGCGCGCTCACTGGTGGAGCGCGTCGCGCCGTTCCAGGAGGTCTGGAAGGACGCGGACGCCTCCGGCGGCGAGGAAGTGAAGATCGGGGCGGCGCTGCTGACCGAGTTCTGGTCCGGCGTGATCGCTGCGCGCATGCTCGGCAAGGTGGATGATCGTGACGAGGTGCTGGCCGCTATTTCCGAGCGCTTCGCCGGGGGCGTCTTCGGCTCATCCACGAGCGCGCTGGAGTGGTCCCTCCACACGTTCGAGGACCAACTGGCGCTGGGTGGCGAGGTGAACACCGTGGACGGCAGCGTCACGGCCAGCCCGATGACGTGGCACTACCTCTACTGGCGCTCCCGCGACCTGCTGGTGGGCGACCTGCCGCTGCAGGGCCGCTTCCACCCTGCACCTGACCTGGAGACGTGGCGCGCGGACCGGCGCAACGCTGAACTCGACCCGCCGATGGACATTGAGGGCCCAACGATGATGCGCGAGATACTGCTGTGGGGCCTGGACGCCGCCTCGCAGCACTTTGCCGCGCTCCGCCAGGCCGCCGAGCAGCACGAAGCCGAGATCGTCGGGGGCGCCAACAGCGCTGGTCCCGGCGACATCGGCTACGGCTCCGTGGACGCCCACGACCGCGACATGGCGGACGGGCAGATCGGCTGACCCGAGGGGGCCAACGGCGACTGCCCTAGAACCCCGTGCGCACCTCCAGGCAGCGGCGGATGCCGCGCAGGTCGCGGTGCTGCTCGGTCTTCGTGACGGGGCGCCCGGCGTCCGTGAGGGCGGTGACCACCAGGTCTTCCACCCACGCCATCTGTCCCGCGCCCACCTCCAGGATGACGGCGGCGTGCTCGGACAGGTGCGCGTCCATCTGGTCGCATAGCCGCTCGATGATCTCGATGCCGGTCGTGCCGCCCTCCACGGCGATGCGTGGCTCGCGGTCACGGATCTGGGGCGGCAGGCCCTCGTAGTCCAGCGTGGGGACGTAGGGCAGGTTGGCGCACAACACGTCGATCGGCTCGTCGATGGCTTCGAGGAGGTCGCCGGTCTGGAGCACCACGCGGTCTTCCAGGCCGAAGCGGCGCATGTTCTTGCCCGCCCACTGGAGGGCCTCGGAGGACACGTCCGTGCACCAGACCTTCGTGTTGGGGGCGTGGGCCGCGATCGAGAGGCCGATGGCGCCCGAGCCGGTGCCGATGTCCGCCACGCGCACCAGGCGCTGCGCCTGCGGGTGCTCGCGGACCGCCGCCAGGGCCGCCTCCACGGACTCCTCGGTCTCCGGCCGCGGCACGAGGCAGCCCGGGCCCACGAGGAACGTGCGTCCGTAGAACTCTCGGCGGCCCAGGATGTACGCCAGCGGCTCGTGGTCCGCGCGGCGCTCCAGGAGCGCGCGGAAGGCCTCCAGGTGGGCGGGGGCTGGCGCGTCGGCGCCGGCGGCGATGACCTGCGCGCGGTCCAGGCCACTGGCCTTCCCGTACAGCAGTTCCGCCTGCAGACGGCCGTCGTCCGCGTCCTCCGCAGCGTGGCCGGCGATGAGCATGCTGGCCGCATCCTGGAGCACCGTGCGCAGGTCGCTCATGCCCGCTCCCGCTGGTGCAGCACCTCGTACAGCACGAGGGCGGTCGCCACGGCAAGGTTGAGCGAGTCCGCGCGCCCGCGCATGGGGATCGCGACCATGACGTCGCAGACGGCCTGGCGCTCAGGGGGGAGGCCGGCACGCTCGCTGCCCATCAGGATCGTGGTGCGCTCGCCGTAGTCCGCCGTGCGGTAGTCGTGCGTGGCGTCGCCGGCGGCGCCCACCACCGTCACCACTCGCGTCCGGGCCCAGTCGACGAACTCGTCGAAGGTGGCGCGCACGAGGCGCTTCGTGAAGACGGCGCCGGTGCTGGCGCGCATGGCGACGGGGTCGTACGGGTCCGCGGTGTGATCCAGCAGGATCACGCCCGCCGCGCCGGTGGCGTCGCACGAGCGCACCACCGTGCCGATGTTACCCGCGTCCGCCGCCTCTTCGAGGGCTACCCACGTCTCACCGGTGACCGGCAGCACGTCCTCCAGGCGCTCCCAGCGCTGACGGACGACGGCGGCGATGCCCTGCGGGCCCTCGCGCCGGGAGAGGGTGCGGAAGACCGTCTCGTCCACCTCGATGACCTCGGTGCCGGCGGCGCGGGCGAGGTTCACGGCGTCCCACGCCACCTGGCCCTTGAGCAGCGCCGGGCAGATGACGAGGTGCTCCACGGGCGCCTCGACCTGGATCGCCTCGACGACGCTGCGGATGCCCTCCACGAAGGCGAGTTGCTGCTCGTCGCGCTCCTTGCGCATGCGCAGGGCACGGATCTTCTTGATCCGCGCGTTGGCGGTGGAGGTGATCACGGCTGCCATGGTGGGGTCAGGCGGTCGCGGCGAGGGCGCGCGCCTGGTCCTCGGACGCCACGGCGTCGATCAGCGGGTCGATCTCGCCCGACAGGACGCGAGGGATCCCGTGGAACGTCTCGCCGATGCGGTGGTCGGTGATGCGGTCCTGGGGGAAGTTGTAGGTGCGGATCTTCTCCGCGCGCTCCGCGTGCCCCACCTGGGCCTTGCGGAAGGCGCTCTGCTCCGCGTCCTGCTTCTCACGCTCCAATTGGTAGAGGCGCGCCCGCAGTTGGGCCTCCGCCTTGGCGCGGTTCTTGGCCTGCGAGCGCTCGTCCTGGCACTGCACCACGATGCCCGAGGGGTTGTGGGTCATGCGCACGGCCGTGGCGACCTTGTTCACGTTCTGCCCACCGGCGCCCCCCGAGTGGAAGATGTCGATGCGCACCTCGTTCCAGTCGATGTCCACGTCTACCTCGTCCACCTCGGGCATGACGGCCACGGTGGCGGTGGAGGTGTGGATGCGGCCCTGCGCCTCCGTGGCGGGTACTCGCTGCACGCGGTGCACGCCGGACTCGTACTTCAGGCGGCTGTAGGCGCCTCGGCCGTGGATCTCGAATACGATTTCTCGGTAGCCGCCGGCCTCGTTGGCGCTGGTGTTCGTGATCTCGGTGCGCCAGCCCTGCCGTTCCGCGTAGCGCTGGTACATGCTGAAGAGGTCGGCCGCGAAGAGTCCCGCCTCGTCGCCCCCGGTTCCCGCGCGGATCTCCACGATCACGTTGCGGTCGTCCGCCGGATCTTTCGGGATCAGGGCCACCTTCATCTCGTGGTCCAGCCGCTCCACCTCTTCGGTGAGCCGCTCCACCTCCTCGTGGGCCAGGTCGCGCATCTCGTCGTCGGACTCGCTGCGCATGAGCGCACGCGCCTCCTCGAGTTCTCGAGAGGCGGACCGGTATTGCCGGTAGAGCAGCACCACGTCCTCGATGCTGGAGCGCTCGCGCGCGATCTCTTGGACACGCCGGTGGTCCGCCATGACCTCCGGGTCGGAGAGCATGTCGCTCAACTCGTCGTAGCGAGCCTCGATGTCGGCAAGTCGTTCCAGCATGGGACAGTCAGAATATCAGCGGGTGCGGTTAGAGACGCGACCTAACCCGCCTGGATTGCGGCCGCCAACTCCTCGAGGGCCACCGTGCGCTGTTCGCCGTCGCCGCGGAGCGGCTTCACCTGCGCCACGCCCTCGGCGGCTTCGCGGTCGCCGATGATGACGGCGTAGGCGGCGTCCACTGCCGAGGCGCCTCGGAGCGCGGCCTTCATCGAACGGCCGGGGATCGAGGCGCGCACGGTGATGCCGGCCGCGCGGAGGTCGCGCGCGACGCGGATGCAGGCGGACGCGCCCGCCTCGCCCAGGGGGACCGTCACGACGTCGACCGGCTGTGACGCCTCGGGGCCCAGGCCGCGCGCCTTCAGGTTGAGGGCGATGCGCTCGATGCCGGTGGCGAAGCCGACGCCGGGCGTGGGCGGTCCGCCGAGCAGTTCCATGAGCCCGTCGTAGCGTCCGCCGGCGCCCACGGTGGACTGGCCACCGGCCTCGGCCGGTTCGAACTCCCAGACGGTGCGGCTGTAGTAGTCCAGGCCTCGGACGATGTACGGGTCGACCTGGTAGGCGATGCCGGCGTCCCGGAGGTGCTGCTGCACCTGGCCAAAGTGGGCCGTGTCCGCCTCGTCCAGGAAGTCCGGGATCTTCGGCGCGTCCGCCACCGCCTCGCGGTCCTGCTCCTCCTTGGAGTCCAGGATGCGCAGGATGTTGGTCTCGAAGCGGCGCTGCGAGTCCTTCGAGAGGCTCGGCAGCAGGGGGCGGAAGTATTCCCGAAGCGCCTGGACATAACGGGCGCGACTCTCCGCGGTGCCGATCGAGTTCACGCGCAGCACCAGGCCGGTCAGGCCAAGCGCCTCGTAGAGGGCGTGCTGCAACTCGATCAGTTCCGCGTCCGTGGCCGGCGAGTCCGAGCCGATGGCCTCCGCGCCGAACTGCCACAACTGGCGGTAGCGCCCGGCCTGGGGGCGGTCATAGCGGAAGTAGGGCCCGATGTAGAACAGTCGCACCGGCTGCGGCCACGACCCCATGCCGTGTTCGAGGTACGCCCGGCAGATCGCCGCCGTGCCCTCTGGACGCAGCGCCAGGCGGTCCCCGCCGCGGTCCTCGAAGACGTACATCTCCTTCTGGACGATGTCGCTCTCGTCGCCCACGGTGCGCAGGAAGACGCGGGCGTCCTCCACGATGGGCGTGGTGATCTGTCGGTAGTCGAACAGCCGCGCGACGCGTTCTGCGGTGTCGCGGATGTGCCGCCAGAGCGCGGCATCCTGCGGCAGCGTGTCGTTCATGCCTCGCGGCGCCTGGTGGTGGGCCATGCCCGTGATGCTACGAGCCCGCCCCGCCTGCCGCTAGCGCCCGCCGGCTGCCAGCACCCCGCCTGCCGCCAGCACGAGGTGCTCCCCGGCCCGGAGGGCTGACGGCAGGCTGCCTCGTGGTGGCGCTGGCGTCAGGGAGGGCGGGGCGCGGTAGACTAGACGGAAGATGGTGGTATCCAGGCCCCTGCCCGCTGGCGGCGCTGAATTGCTCGAGGAAGTAGCGACCTACCTCCCCGAAGATCGCGTGGCACTGGTTGAGCGCGCCCTCGAATTCGCGATCCAGGCGCATGGCGAGCAGAAGCGACGTTCCGGCGACCCGTACATCACGCACCCGATTGCCGTGGCGCGCCTCGTGGCGTCGTTGCACATGGACCCGCCCACGCTGGCGGCGGCGCTGCTGCACGACGTGATCGAGGACTGCGACGTCAAGCCGGAGACGCTGCACGCCAAGTTCGGCGCTGACGTCGCCACCCTGGTGGAAGGTGCGACGAAGATCGACCAGTTGCCGGACCGCGCGCTGGACCTGGCGCAGGCAGACGCGGAGACCCTGCGCAAGATGTTCCTCGCCATGGCAGAGGACGTGCGCGTGGTGATCGTGAAACTGGCGGACCGTCTTCACAACATGCGCACGCTGGAGTGGCTGGGCGAAGACCGTCAGCGCGCGCTGGCCCGCGAGACCATGGACATCTACGCGCCGCTCGCCTCGCGGCTGGGGGTGTGGCAATACAAGTGGGAACTGGAGGATCTGGCCTTCCGTTTCCTGGAGCCGGGTGAGTACCGACGCGTTGCGACGATGGTCCGCGCCAAGCGCTCCGAGCGCGAACGCTACGTGCGCCAACTGACCCAGGAGATCGAGCAGGCGCTGGGTGCCGCAGGCATCAACGCCGACGTGGACGGGCGCGCGAAGCACCTCTATTCGGTCTACCAGAAGATGCAGCGCTACCAGGCCGGCGGCCGCTCGTTCGACGAGATCTACGACCTGCTGGCGGTGCGCGTCCTGGTGCCCACGGTGGCTGACTGTTACAACGCGCTGGGCATTGTCCACCAGAAGTGGCGGCCCATCCCCGGCACCTTCGACGACTACATCTCCTCGCCCAAGGAGTCGCTCTACCAGTCGCTGCATACCTCCGTGCTCGGCCCCGGCATGCGCACGTTCGAGGTGCAGATCCGGACGTTCGAGATGCACCAGATCTCGGAGTACGGGGTCGCCGCGCACTGGCAGTACAAGGAAGAGCGTTCCAAGCGCGACCAGCAGTACGAGGAGCGCATGGCCTGGCTCCGCCACCTGCTGGAGTGGCAGCAGGAGGCTTCCGGCACGGACGACTTCCTGGAGTCAATCAAGACGGACGTCTTCCGCGACCAGGTCTTCGTCTACACGCCGAAGGGCGAGGTGCGCGTACTGCCGGCGGGCTCCACGCCCATCGACTTCGCCTACCGCATCCACACGGACCTGGGCCACAACACGGTGGGCGCCAAGGTGAACAACCGCATGGTGGCGTTGAACACCGCGTTGAAGAACGGCGACGTGATCGAGATCGTGCGCTCACGCACGGCTCGCGGGCCGTCGCGGGACTGGCTGGTGCCATCGCTGGGGTTCCTCGGCAGCAGTCACTCGCGCCAGAAGGTACGCCAGTGGTTCCGGCGCCAGCACCGCGATGACAACGTGGACCGCGGGCGCGAGCACCTGGAGCGCGAACTGAAGCGCCTGGGGATCCGTGAATTGCCGGCGGACTTCCATCGCACGCTCGGGTTCCAGGACAGCAAGGACCTCTACGCCGGCATCGGTTCGGGGGACTACTCGCCGCAGCGACTGTCCAACCGGCTCATGGAACTTGCGCCGCCCTCGGAGTCCGCGCCAACGGAGGTGACGCCGACTCCCGCGAAGCCGGGGGCGACGCCGGGAGTGAAGGGCGTACGCGTGCTGGGCACCAGCGGCCTGCAGGTGCAGATCGCGCGCTGCTGCAAGCCGCTGCCGGGCGACCAGATCGTCGGCTACATCACCCGCGCCCGAGGCGTCACCGTGCACCGCGCGGACTGCCGCAACGTGCACACCGGCCACCAGGAACGCATCGTCGACTGCGACTGGGGCCCCAGCGGCGACATCTACACCGCGAGTGTGGAGGTGGTCGCCTGGGACCGCGTGGGCCTGCTGCGCGACCTCAGCACGATCATCGCGTCCTACCGGGCGAACATGGTGGGCGTGCGCACCATCGAGCAGGACGACCGCACCACCATCGTCCAGATCACCCTGGAGACTGAGGGCGGCCCCGCCTTCGCCCGCCTCCTGACGCACCTGGACTCCGTGCGGGGGGTGATCTCAGTGCGGCGCACGGGAGCGGTGGCGTAGCGGCGTCCTGCGGGATCCCCACGCCGAGGGCAATGACTCCGAGAGGAACCTCCCGTCGACCCAACGAGCCAAACCCTCCTCCGCTGTCCGAGATTACGAACGTGACTGACCTCGGTGATTTGGAGCCAGCACCGACTGACACGCTTGATCACGGAGGACGGTAAGCAAACTGCCTGTGCCCACGTGCTGCCGATCTCTACTCACTCAGATCGAATGGCCGCCAGCATCGAGGCGTGCGTGGGGGCGTCGGGAATGTGGGACGGCCGCCCCTTTGCGTTCTCCTCGCGGAGGGCGGGCACGATCTCCCTGCCGAGGATCTCGATCTGCTCCAGGACCGTCTCCAGCGGCAGGCCGGCGTGGTCGGTCAGGAATAACTGCCGCTGGTAGTGCCCCACCTGCTCCCGCATCCCGGCGTAGCGCTCGATGATCTGCTGAGGGCTCCCGACGGTCAGCGGTGTGGTCTTCGTGAAGTCCTCGAGCGAGGGGCCGTGTCCGTACACGGGCGCGTTGTCGAAGTAGGGCCGGAACTCCCGCACCGCGTCCTGCGAGTTCGGGCGGGCGAACACCTGGCCACCCAGGCCCACGATCGCACGCTCACCGGGGCCGTGGCCGTGTCGCTCCCAGCGTTCGCGGTACAGGCTCACCATCTGGGTGACGTGTTCCATGCGCCAGAAGATGTTGTTGTGAAAATACCCATCGCCGTAGAAGGCGGCCTGCTCTGCGATCTGCGGGCTGCGGATGCTCCCGTGCCACACGAACGGGGGGATGCCGTCCAGCGGCCGAGGCGTGGAGGTGAACCCGCGCAGGGGCGTGCGGAAGCGGCCCTCCCAGTCCACCTGCTCCTCCCGCCACAGGCGGTGGAGGAGCGCGTAGTTCTCGTGGGCCAGCGGGATGCCGTTCTGGATCTCCTGGCCGAACCACGGGTAGACCTCGGCCTGGTTGCCGCGGCCCATCATCAGGTCCACGCGGCCGCCGGCGAGGTGCTGGAGCATCGCGTAGTCCTCCGCGATCTTCACCGGGTCGTTCGTGGTGATGAGCGTGGTGGCGGTGGACAGGATGATGCGCTCGGTCCCGGCGGCGATGTAGCCGAGCATGGTGGTGGGGGAAGACGGCACGAACGGCGGATTGTGGTGCTCGCCCGTGGCGAACACGTCCAGCCCCACCTCCTCGGCCTTCAGGGCGATCGCCACCATGGCCTGGATGCGTTCGGCCTCCGTGGGGGTGCGGCCGGTGGTTGGGTCGGGCGTGACGTCGCCCACGGAGAAGATGCCGAACTGCACGGGCGTGGCCTTTCGAGGCGTCAGGGACGGTCCGCTGTCCGCCGTTCCACGATACCTGCTCGGTGAGTCCGCCCACGGACTTTGCGGCGGAGAGTCACCTGCCCCATCGCGATAACGCCTGAGTTAGGTAGGATGCGGCAGCACGAAGGGCCGCACGTGAGCCTCGCCAAAGTCCGCAGCGCCGCCCTCCGGGGCATCGAGGGCATCCCCGTGGACGTCGAGTGCGACATCGGCAGTGGGCTGCCGGCGTTCAACGTGGTGGGGCTGCCGGACACGGCGGTGCAGGAAGCGCGCGAACGCGTGCGCGCGGCGATCAAGAACGCGGGGTTCGAGTTCCCGCTGCGCCGCATCACGGTGAACCTCGCCCCGGCGGACGTGCGCAAGGAAGGGCCCATCTACGACCTGCCCATCGCCGTCGCGGTCCTCGTGGCGTCCGGGCAGGTGCCGGACCGCTTCCAGGACACTGCGCTGATCGGCGAGTTGTCGCTGGACGGACGCCTGCGGCACGTGGCCGGTGTGCTGCCCTTCACGGCCATGTGCGCGGAGGAGGGCTTCGCGCAGGCCGTGGTGCCGCACGAGGACACCGCGGAGGCGGGCCTGGTGGCCGGCGTGCGCGTCATGGGCCTCGAGACGCTCGGCCAACTCGCCGAGCCGCCGGAGTCCTGGCCGGCGCCGCTCCCGCCGTCTGAGGCGATGAGTGGCCTGGAGCCGCACGACCTGTCCACCGTGCACGGGCAGGAGCACGTGAAGCGGGCGATGGAGGTGGCGGCGGCTGGTGGACATAACCTGCTGATGCAGGGGCCGCCCGGCGCGGGCAAGACGCTGCTGGCGCGGGCACTACCGGGACTCCTCACGCCGTTGCACGCGAGCGAGGCGATCGAGGTCAGCAAGGTCTACTCCGTCGCGGGCCTGCTGAGTCGTGAGAATCCGCTGCTCCGCGACCGTCCGTTCCGCTCGCCGCACCACACCATCTCGCACGCCGGCCTCGTGGGCGGCGGGAGCAGCATCCGGCCGGGCGAGGTGAGCCTGGCGCACCGAGGCGTGCTCTTTCTGGACGAGTTCCCGGAGTTCTCCACGGTGGCCCTGGAGTCCATGCGTGAGCCGCTGGAGTCTGGCCACGTGACGATCTCGCGTGCTCGAGGCTCGGTGACGTTCCCCGCGCGGTTCCTGCTGGTGGCGGCGATGAACCCGTGTCCGTGCGGCTACTACGGGGACTCGCTCCGCAACTGCACGTGCCCGGAGGCCTCGGTCTCCCGCTACCAGCGGCGCGTCTCCGGGCCCATGATGGACCGCATCGACCTGTTCGCGGACGTGCCACGGGTGGACCTGAAGGAACTCGCGGGGGAGCCCTCCGGCGAACGCTCGGAGACCGTGCGCGCGCGGGTGATCGAGGCACGGGCGCGGCAGTCGGCTCGGCTAGAGGGCTCACGGGCGCTGACGAACGCGGAGATGAACCCCACGGAGGTGCGGAAGCACTGCCAGGAGACCATGTCGCCGGACGCGCAGCCGCTGCTGAATACGGCCATGCAGCAACTGGGCCTCTCCGCCCGCGCGTTCCACCGCGTGCTGAAGGTGGCGAGGACGGTGGCCGACCTCGCCGGCTCGGACCGCATCGAGACGGTGCACCTGGCGGAGTCGATCCAGTACCGGCGCCGGGGGGCGGATTAGGCGCGAGGCGGACGCGTACACTCCGCCGCGAGGAGGGCACCCCATGGACCAGTTGCGCCCGTTCCGCGTGGAGTTCACCCCGCGTGCGGTGGATGATCTCAAGCGCCGCATCGGCAACACGAGGTGGCCCGAGCAGGCGTACGACACCGGCTGGACGACCGGCACGAAAGACGCCGTGCTGCGGGAACTGGCGAACTACTGGGCCCGCGACTACGACTGGTCCGCGTGGCAGGAGCGCCTGAACCAGCACGCCCACATCCGAGGCCCGGTCAAGGGCGAGGAGGTCCATGCCGTGGTGGACCTTGGCCCCGCGGGACGCACGCCGCTGCTCGTGATCCACGGTTGGCCGGGATCGTTCGTGGAGCACCTGGACTCGTCGCGGCGCCTCGCGGCCGAGGGCTTCGACGTGATCGTGCCCTCCATCCCCGGGTTCACGTTTTCCGATGCGCCTCGGGAGCCGGGGATGACACCCGTGAGGGTGGCGGAGCGCTTCCACCAGTTCATGCTCGCGCTGGGGTACGAGCGCTACGGCGTCCAGGGCGGGGACTGGGGCGCCATCATTGGCAGCGCCCTCGCGCGGATGCACCCGGAGGCCGTGCTCGGCCTGCACCTCAACTTCGCCATCGGCTTCCCGCCGGGTGAGGGCGAGACGCCGACCGAGGAGGAGCGCGCATTCCAGGCCGGCCGGGCGGCGTTCGAGCAGGAGGAGACGGGCTACAGCCGCATCCAGGGTACGCGGCCCCAGACGCTGGGCTACGCACAGACGGACTCCCCGGTGGGCCTGCTGGCGTGGGTCCTGGAGAAGTTCTGGGCGTGGACGGACCACGGGGATGACCTCTGGGACACGCTCGACCGCGACCTGGTGCTGACCAACGTCACGCTCTACTGGCTCACCGGCTCGATCACCTCGGCCGCGCGCATCTACTACGAGGCCACCCACAACCGCGGCGGCTACGGCCTGGGCCGCGTGGAGGTCCCCACGGGCTACGCGCGCTACCCGAAGGAGCCCTGGGCGCCGCCTCGGAGCATGGTGGAGCGCGCGTACAACCTCGTGCACTACCGCGAGATGTCGGCGGGCGGCCACTTCCCCGCCGTCGAGCAGCCCGAGGCGTTTGCGGCAGACGTGGCGGCGTTCTTCCGCTCGCTGGAGGTGGAGGCGTAGCCGCCGAGAACGCCCCTCCAGTTATGCCCTAGTCTGTTGCCCGCCTCGGGGGGCGAGGCTGGCATGAGGGGAGATGGCATGTCTGGACCGCTGACTGGCGTCCGCGTCCTGGACTTCACGCAGGTGATCGCCGGGCCCATGGGGGCGCAGCACCTGGCGGACATGGGTGCGGACGTCGTGAAGGTGGAGCCGCTGGCGGGGGAGCCCTGGCGGCTCACGGCGCAGTTCATGCCGGGGGAATCGAAGGCCTACCACGTCCTCAACCGCGGCAAGCGTTCGCTGGCGCTGGACCTGCAGCACCCGGCGGCGCGGGAAACCGTCCGCCGGCTGGTGAAGACCATGGACGTGGTGGTCATCAACTATCGGCCGGACGTGGCCGCCCGCCTGGGCATTGACTACGAGACGTTGAGCGCGGTGAAGCCGGACCTGATCTACGTGGATTCCACGGCCTTTGGGCGCAATGGTCCGTGGGCCAACAAGCCTGGCTACGACATTGTGGCGCAGGCGGTGTCCGGTGTGCTCTCGGCGGCGGCGAGGTTCGACGAGCACGGGACGCCAGTGCTGATGATGGGCGGGCTCCCGGTGCTGGACCTGGCCACCGGCTACGCGATTGGGATGGCGACGGTGGCGGCGCTCTACCACCGCGCGCTCACCGGCGAGGGGCAGTTGGTGGAGACCTCGCTGCTGCAGACCGGCCTCATCCTGCAGCACGGCCGCTTCTCCTCGTTGCCGGCGGCGGACGTCACCGGACGCACGCGCTACCTGGAGGACCTGCAGCGCTCCCGTGAAAACGGCGAGGGCTACCAGGCGTTCGTCCAGCGCCAGCGCGCGCAATACGAGGCGGGCCAGGTGGCGAACATCTACTACCGCGTCTACTACACCAGCGACGGAGCCATCGCCGTGGGCAACCTTTCGCCCGGCCTGCGCAAGAAGTTCCGGGAGGCGATGGGCATTGAGTACGACCCGCGCGACGACGACCCGAACTACGACGCTGCCTCCCCGGAGGCGCTGGAGTTCGGACTGCGGCTCCGCGACGAGGTGGAGGCGAAGTTCCGCGAGCACCCCTCCGCATACTGGAGCGACTACCTGGACGCACAGGGCATCCCGAACGGGGAACTGACGTTCACGGAGGAACTGCTGGAGCACGAGCAGGTGCGCGCCAACAACTACTTCGTGGAACTGGAGCACGAACTGCTGGGCGGGGGTGAGTTCCAGCCCGCGCCGCCGTTCCAGATGCAGAAGACGCCGCTGCGGCCCACCAAGTCCTCGCCACCCCTGGGCGCGCATGCGGACGAGGTGCTGGCGGAGGTGGGCTTCACGGTCGAGGAGGTCGAGACGCTTCGGCAGGACGGCGCAATCCTGTAGCGGCGTGCGCACGTGGGCGTCGGGCTCGCCAGGCCGTGACCTGACGGGTTGTCTCTTGGACCTGATGCGTTGTCTCTTGCAAATAATCGCAGGTAGAGTAGCGACCGGCACGAAATGCGGTGCGGGAGGCGATTCGATGGTCCGAAGGTTTGGCTGGTCCACCCCCCTGGTGGCGTTGCTGGCCCTCGTTGCGCTGGTCGGCGTGGCGTGTGGCGGCGACGAGGACGGGAGCACGGGGGGCTCGGCGGACAACGATGGGCGCGCCCTGGTGGTGGCGCTGACCAGCGAGCCCAGCAACCTCAGCCCCGTCTTCCTGGACGTGAACGCGGGCAACTGGAAGATCTTCAGCGGTCTGGTCGCCTTTGACCAGGATCTGCAGTTGGTGCCGGACCTGGCCGCAGAGATGCCGGAGTACAGCGAGGACGGGCGCACGGTGACGGTGCGCCTCCGCCAGGACGTGACGTTCCACGACGGAGAGCCGCTGACCTCGGAAGACGTAGTCTTCACCTGGAACGCGATCCTGGACACGGACGTGGCCACGCCGATCCGCGAGCGCCTGGCGCTGGACGGACTGATCGAGGGCGTGCGCGCGGTGGACGAGTTCACCGTGGAGTTCACGCTCTCGCGCATGGACCCGGCGTTCATGGAGCGCCTCTACACCGGTATCGTGCCGGCGCACCTGCTGGAGGGGGAGGACCTCAACTCCACCTCGTTCAACCGGGAGCCGGTGGGTACGGGGCCGTATCGGTTCGCGTCATGGGTCGCCGGCGACCGCCTCGTCTTCGAGGCGTACGAGGACTACTACGGCGGCGCGCCGGCCATCAAGCGCGTGGTCTTCACCTTTGTCCCGGACGAGAACGCGCGCGCCGCGCTGATGGGCAACGGGGAGATCGACTTCACCCGCATGTCGCCCCGCCTTGCTGAGAACTTCGAGGCGAACGAGGACGTGCGCGTGGTGCAGGTACCCAGCGCGTCCATGTACCAACTGACGCTGCCCAACAAGCACCCGGCGATCTCGGACGTCCGCGTGCGGCAGGCGTTGTCGATGGCCGTGAACCGCGAGGAGATGGCGGCCACGCTGATCGGACCGCTGGGACAGCCGGCCTACGGGCCGTTCCGTGAGGGCCACTGGGCGTATGACGACAGCGGCCACGTCGACTACGACCCGCAGGGCGCGCGCGACCTGCTGGCGGAGGCAGGCTGGACCGAGAGCGACTCGCAGGGCTTCCTGCTGAAGGACGGGGAGCGGCTGACCTTCACGATCCTCTACCTGGCCAGCAACGCGGAGGACCAGGAGTTCGCGCTCGCTCTGGCGAGCGACTTCCAGGAGATCGGCGTGGACGCCCGGGTGGAGGTGGGCTCCAACCCCGGCTACCAGGACCGGTTGGACGCGGACGCGTTCTTCCATGGCGTGGGCATGCCGTATGACCCCGAGTACGTCATGCGCGCGCGCTTCCACTCGGACTACGCGGACGTGGCCGCCAACCCCGCGGGCATGGCGAACCCGGACGTGGATGCCGCCCTTGATGCGTCCCGAGCCACCCTGGACCCGGAGGAGCGACGCGAGGCGTTCATCGACCTCCAGCGCGCGCTGCTGGAGGATGGCAGTTACCTGATCATCGCGGAGCGCCCCACCGTCGTGCTGGTCTCCGCAGACATCGAGGGACTGGTGCCGCAGATGGCAGGCTCTCCGCACGCATTCGTCCGAGGCCTCTCGTGGAACCTCGAGGACTGGTCCTGGAAGTAACGTGATCGCCGTCGTCGGTCGCCGTCTGCTGGCGCTGCCACTGATCCTGTTCGCGGTGGCGCTGCTGGTGTTCCTGCTGGCATGGGCCTCGCCGTATGACCCGGCGGAGGCCTACGTGCAGGGCGCGGCGGCCGGCGACGCGCTGACGCCGGAACTGCGGGAGCAGTTCGAGCGCGCGTGGGGCCTGGAGGACCCCATGCCGGTGCAGTTCCTGAGTTGGCTGGGACGGCTGGTGCAGGGCGACCTGGGCGAGTCGCGCTACCTCTCCGGCGCTCCGGTAGTGGACGCGCTGAAGGACCGCGCGTACCCGTCGCTGGTGTTGCTCGGATCGGCGCTCGGCGTGGTGCTGGTGGGGGCGTTGCTGGCGGGCGTGGCGGCTGCTGCGTTCCGCGACTCGCCGCTGGACTGGCTGATCCGGACGTCGGCCTACGCGGCCACGTTCGTGCCCTCGTTCTGGGTGGCGCTGCTGGCGGTGTTCGTCTTCGCGGTGCAACTGGACTGGCTGCCGGCGGCGGGCGCGTCCAACCTCCGCAGCGTGGACGGCGGCCGCGTGGAGTTCCGCCACCTGCTGCTGCCCATGCTCACGCTGGCGCTCACCCAGCACGGCTGGTTCACGCTCTACGTGCGCGACACGCTGCTGGAGGTGCTCCGAGACGACTACGTCCGCTTCGCGGAGGCACAGGGCGTGGGGCGGGTCGCCGTGCTCTTCCGGCACGCGCTGCCGAACGCCCTTATCCCCTTCGTCACGCTGATCGGCACCCACATCCCGGAACTCATCGGCGGGTCGATCCTGATCGAGAGCGTGTTCGGATGGCCCGGGCTCGGAAACCTGACGCGCCAGGCGGCCATCGCGGTCGACATCCCGCTGTTGCTGGCCATCGTGCTCGTGGGCGCGGTCCTGGTGGTGCTGGGCAACCTCATCGCCGACCTGCTCTACCGCGTCATCGACCCCCGCATCCGGGAGTCCATGCGATGAGCGCCGTGCCCACCACCCCCGGCGCCCCGGGCGCCGCCGGCACCCCGGGCATCGAGGCGCAGCGGACGGGGCGGGTGCGCCGCTTCCTGGGCCGCAAGCGGCCCGTGACGGTGATCGTGGCGGCCTCCGTGCTGGGGCTGCTGGTGTTGGCCGCCGTGACCGCGGACTTTGTGCGGCCGATGGACAGCCGAGGCATCAACCTGGCGCGTTCGCTGGAGGCGCCCTCGCTCGCACATCCCATGGGGACGGACCAGGTGGGGCGCGACCTGCTGACGCTGGCGGTGCACGGACTGAGGCTCTCCTTCGGGGTCAGCATCCTGGCCGCGATGGGGGCAATGGCCGTGGGCGCGCTGATCGGCGTGGCTGCGGGGACGCTGGGCGGGCGCGCGGACGGCGTGATGATGCGCGGCATTGACGTCTTCCAGTCGCAGAACCACTTCCTCTTCGCCATCCTCATCGTCGTCCTGTTCCGCCCCACGCTGGGCGGCGCGGGCGCCATCGCGCTGTCGGTGGCGGTGACGCACTGGGTGCAGGTGGCCCGCATCGTTCGAGGTGAACTGCTCTCGCTGCGCGAGCGGCCGTTCGTGCAGGCGGCGGTGAACGGCGGGGTGGGACGCGCCCGGCTGGCCACCCGGCACTTCCTTCCGCACCTGATCCCGCAACTGGGCCTGGCGTTCGTGCTCATGATGCCGCACGCGATCTTCCACGAGTCGGGCCTCTCCTTCCTTGGACTGGGGATGCCGCCGGACCAGGCGTCGTTGGGGAACCTGCTGTCGGATAGCCGCAGGTCGCTGATGCTGGGCGGCTGGTGGACGGCGTTCTTCCCGGGCGCCCTCATCTTCATCGCGTCGCTCTGCGTCGGCGTCGTGGGGGAGTACGTGCGCGAGCGCTCCAACCCCCGGTGGCGCTCGGAACTGGAGTTGTAGGCGATGCCAGCCATCGAGGCGCGAGCGCTGAGCGTGGGGTTCCGCACGGAGCGGGGCGTGGTGCAGGCGCTGTCCGACGCCTCCTTCGCGATCGAGCGGGGGGAGACGCTGGTGGTGATCGGCGAGAGCGGCAGCGGCAAGACCGTGCTCGCCCACGCACTGATGCGGCTCCTGCCTCGCAACGTCACGCTGGCCGGGGAAGTGGACCTGGAGGGCCAGCCACTGCTCGCGCTGCCGGAGGACGAGATGCGCCGCGTGCGAGGGCGGCGCATGGCGCTGATCCCGCAGGGCGCCGGCTCCGCGCTGAACCCGGTGCGCCGCGTCGGCGGGCTGATGCTGGAGATGGCCCGCGTCCGTGGCCTGGGCCAGGGCGAGGCGCGCGAGGCGCTGGACGGGTCCCTGCGCGAACTCGGACTGTCGTTCCAGCAGGTGGCGGAGCGCTACCCGCACCAGTTGTCCGGTGGCATGCAGCAACGGGTGGTGAACGCGATGGCGATGGTGGGCGAGCCGTCCGTGGTGATCGCCGACGAACCGACGCACGGCATGGACCCCGAACTGGTGGACACGACCGCCGAGCAACTCGGCATGATCGCGCGGCGGGGTGCGGCGCTCCTGGTGATCACGCACGACCTGAGGCTCGCGGAACGCCTGGGGGGCCGCACCGCCCTCATCTACTCGAGTTACATCGTGGAACTGCGGGACACCGCAGCCTTTTTCTCGCAGCCGGAGCACCCCTACGGCCGGGCGCTGCTCGGGGCGCTGCCCGAGCACGGCGGCGTCGCCATCCCCGGCGTGTCGCCTGAACTGACGCAACTCCCGCGTGCCTGCGCGTTCGCGCCGCGCTGCCCCGCGCGCTTCGAGCCCTGCGACGAGGCGGTGCCGCCGATGTTCCCGCTGCCCGGCGGTGGAGAGGCGCGGTGCTACCTCCATGCTTAGCGCGCAGGGCATCGAGCGGCGCTACGGACGAGGCCACTCGCAGGTGCGGGCGGTGGACGGCGTATCGCTGGATCTGAGGCCGGGGCAACGCCTCGCGGTGGTGGGGCGCAGCGGCTCGGGCAAGTCCACGCTGGCGCGCGTGCTGGCGCTGCTGGAGGCGCCAGACGCCGGCAGCGTGAGCGTAGACGGGACGGTAGTAACGGCCTTCGGGATGCGCACGCCTCGGCCTCTGCGGCGCGCGGTGCAGTTGATCTGGCAGTCTCCCCGCCTCGCGTGTGACCCGCGCCTCCGCATCCGCGAGATCGTGCTGGAGCCCCTCATTGCCAACGGCCTGGTCGGCCGCGCCCGAGACGAACGCGACCAGGTGGTGCGGCACTGGGCCGCGCGCCTCGGCATTGCGGACGAGTTGCTGGAGCGCTTCCCGCACGAGGTCTCGGATGGCCAGTTGCAGCGCGCCTGCCTCGCTCGCTCGCTCGCCCTCGAACCCCGCTACCTGATCTGCGACGAGATGAGTTCGATGCTGGACGTCTCCACGCAGGCCGCGCTGCTGGAGGTGGTGGCGGAGGAGCAGCGCAGGCGCGACATGGGCGTGCTGCTGGTCACGCATGACCACATCCTGGCCGACCACTGGTGCCACGACCGCATTGAGTTGGTCGACGGCCGCGTCAAGGACGCCCGCGAGTCGGCCTCGGCGCTGAGCGGACGTTGACCCGCGTCGTATCCTGCCGCAATCGAGCCGGGGGAGTTGGAGACCAGTGACCGCGGGCCACGTGCTGCCAGAAGGCGACCTCGATCGGGTCCGAGCACCCTCCTACCTATGCCAGCCCACCAACATCTTCTGGGGCTGAGCGATCCGTAACCGCCGCGAGCGCACCAGGTGGTCCATCGGGAGGCTGACCAGAGGGGACGGCGGCCGGAATGCCGGAGTGCGCCGCCGGTGCTCACGCTTACCCGCGTCCTACCCCTCGCAAATCCTCGAGGCTGTACGGGAGCACCAGCGGCCGGCCGGTGCGGGCGTCCGTGACCACAGCCGCCTCCACGCCGAACACATCGCGCACCAGTGCTGGCGTCACCACCTCACGAGGGCTGCCTGTGGCTACCACCCGCCCCTGGTGCATGACGACCAGGTGGTCGGCGTAGCGGCAGGCCTGGCTCAGGTCGTGCAGGACCATCACCACCGTGCGGCCCTCGTCCCGGTTCAGGGCGCGCACCAGGTCCAGCACCTCCACCTGGTGTGCGATGTCCAGGAACGTGGTGGGCTCGTCCAGCAGCATGATCGGCGTCTGACGGGCCAGCGCCATGCCGAGGAACGCCCGCTGGCGCTGGCCCCCGGACAGTGCGTCCGTGGTGCGGTGCCGCAGATCCGCGGTGTGCGTGGTCGCCAGCGCCGCTTCCACGGCGCGTTCGTCCTCTGCGCTCCACTGGCGGTACCAGCGCTGGTGCGGCGTCCGCCCGCCGGCCACCAGGTCAGCCACGGTCACGTCCACCGGGGCAACCGGCGCCTGCGGGAGCAGGCCCAGGCACTGCGCCAGCGCTCGACGCCTGGCGCGGTGCAGGGGCTCACCGTCCAGGAACGAGCCGCCCGCAGAAGGCTTGAGGAGGCGTGCCAGGGCGCGGAGTAGCGTGGACTTCCCGCAGGCGTTCGGCCCCACGATGGCCGTGATCGCCCCGTCCGGCACTTCCACCGACAGACGCTCCGCCACCACGCACCGGTCGTACGCCAGCGTGGCGTCGACCGCGCAGAGGCGGCACGGACGCGGGAGCATCGAGGCGGCCTCGGCGCCCGGGTTGCCCTCCGGGAGTGCGGGCGCTCCCAGGGGGACGCAGATGGGCGCGCCCGTCCGGGGATGGGCGACGACCTCGGTCGCGATGCCGAAGACCCGCGCAAGGATCTCCGGCCGCACGACCTCCGCCGGCGTCCCCTGGGCGACGATGCGTCCGTCCCGCATGGCCACCACGTGGTCGCTGACGCGCGCGGCCTCGTTCACGTCGTGCAGGACCATGGCCACCGTCTTGCCTTCGTTGCGGTTCAGGCGCTGGACCAGGTCCAGCACCTCCTGCTGGTGGGCGATGTCCAGGTAGGTCGTGGGCTCGTCCAGCAGGAGGATCGGCGTCTCCTGCGCCAGGGTCATGGCGATCCACGCGCGCTGGCGCTGGCCGCCGGAGAGTTCGTCCACGGAACGGTCGCGCAGGTCGTCCACTCTGGCGAGCGTGATCGCGCGGTCGATCGCGATGCGGTCACGGTCGGTCGGTGGCGAGAACATCGCCTGGTGGGGGTAGCGCCCCCGCCGTACGAGGTCCTCGACGGTGATGGCATCGGGAGCGGCGGCGCCCTGCGGGAGCAGGCCCAGCCGGCGCGCTACCTCCTTCGTCGGTTGCCGGTGGACCGCCTCGCCGTCCAGTAGCGCCGCGCCGCGACGAGGCCGCAGCAGCCGGCCGAGCGCACGCAGGAGCGTGGACTTCCCGCACCCGTTCGGGCCGATGATCGTGGTGATCTGCCCGTCCGGCAGGTCCACCGACAGGTCGTGCACGATCTCCGGGCCGTCATAGGCCAGCGTGAGCCCTCGGGCGCTCAGGCGGCTCAGGACGTCGAGGTCATCGAGGGCGTGGAGGGTGTCTGGAGGTGGCTCGGAGGCGGGCGCGGGCAGGGTGGCGGTCATGGCTAGAGCCTCACGTTCGAGCGATACAGCAGGAACAGGAAATAGGGGGCGCCCACCACGGCGGTGATCACGCCCACCGGCAGCGTGACGGGGAGGAAGTACTGGCCAACCACATCGGAGGCGAGCAGCATGATCGCCCCCAGCAGGGCGGTGAGCACCAGGACGCTGGCAGTCATCGCGCCGGCCAGCATGCGCGCCACGTGCGGCACCATCAGCGCCACGAAGCCGATGGGCCCCGCCAGGCCGACCGCGATCGCGGAGAAGCCGCATCCCACCAGCACCAGGGTCAGACGGGTAGCCTCCACCGGCAGTCCGAGCGAGGTCGCGGTGTCGTCGCCGAACTGGAGGATGCGCAGGTGCCACATCAGCACCATCGCCGCGGGCGTCAGGATCGCCAGCGCCGCCCCGAGCGTGGTGACGTCGCTCCACGTGCTCGCGTAGACGGAGCCCGCCGACCAGGCCACGGCGGCGCCCACCTGTTCGATGGGGAAGCGCACGAGCAGATACGTGGTGCCCGCCGCCAGCGCGGCGTTCAGCCCGATACCCACCAGCACGAGGCGGTTGGGGGCCACGCCGCCTCGCCAGGACAGCAGGTAGACCGCCAGCGCCGCCGCCACCGCCCCCGCGAACGCCACCGGCGCCAGGGTGGTGCGGCCCTGCCCGGTCACGATCCAGAAGACCGCCACCAGCGTGGCCCCCTGGTTGATGCCGATGATGTCCGGAGAGACCAACGGGTTCCGCACCAGTCCCTGGAAGATCGCGCCGGACATCGCCAGCGCGGCCCCCACCATCAGCGCCGAGAGCAGGCGCGGTAGGCGCAGGGTGCGCACGATGAACTCGTGGTCCTCGGATCCGCGGCCCAGCACGGCGCGCAGGACGCCCTCGAGCGGAATCGGGAACGAGCCGAGCGTGAGCGACCACGCTGCGAGGGCGAACAGGGCGGCCGCTGCGAGGCCCACAAGGCCAAGCGTGCGCAGGTTCAGGCGGAACGAGACGCCACCCGCGCGGACCGTCCGCAGCGGTGGGTGCGCGCGGGCCTCGGACGCCGCGCTCACAGGCCGGCCACCCGTCTCCGCCGCGCGATGACGATGAGGAAGGGGGCGCCGCAGAATGCGGTGATAATCCCCACCTGGAGTTCGGCCGGACGCACCACGAGGCGTCCCATGATGTCTGCGCCCAGCAGGAGCGTGGGCCCCACCACCAGGCAGTAGGCGAGTACCCATCGGTAGTCCGGCCCGGAGACCACGCGCACGATATGCGGCACCGCCAGGCCGACGAAGCCGATCGGCCCCGCCGCCGCCACCGCCGCTCCGGTCATCATCACCACCAGCAGTGCGGAGACCAGGCGCACGCGCCCCGTGTGGAGGCCCAGCGCCTTCGCCGTGTCCTCCCCCATGCTCATCACGTTCAACTGGCGCGACATCAGGAGCGCGCCCGCCAGGCCCAGCACCAGGAAGGGCGAGACCGTCCAGAAGATGTCCAGCGGGCGCCCGGCCAGCGAACCGGCGCTCCAGAAGCGGGCGCGGTCCAGCGTCTCTTGATCCAGTAGCAGCAGCGCCGTGCTCCACGAGGCCAGCAGCGCCGACACGATCACCCCGGACAGCGCCAACTTCACCGGCGTCGCGCCGCCTCGTCCGGCCGAGGCGATGCCGTAGACCAGGAGCGAGGCGGCGGCCGCACCCACGAAGGCAAACCAGACATAACCGCTCGGGGTTGAAATGCCGAGGAAGTAGATCGCGCTTACCACCGCGAACGAGGCGCCGCTCGACACCCCGAGGATCGACGGCCCCGCCAGGGGATTCCGCGTGGCCGCCTGCATCACCGCGCCGGAGACGGCCAGCGCCGCGCCCGCGCCCAGGCCGATGAGCGTGCGCGGGAGGCGGAGCGAGCGCACCACCGTCTGTTCGTAGGAGTCAGGGTCGTACTGGAAGAGCGCCGCCACCGTGTCCGAGGTCGACAGCCCCAGCGCGCCGATGCGCAGGCTGAGCAGGGTGGTCACTGCCAACGCCCCTACCAGCAGCAGCAGCACTGTCGCCCGGGCGAGACGCCATCGGCTGGCGTCCGTTGTGACGGGGATCGCGCTCGCGACCAAGTGGCGCCCCTCACCGCTGGCAGGCCACATTCATCACTTTGTTGCGTCTAATTGCGAGAATGTGTTGACTGCGTAACGAGATTAGACGGGGCTAAGTCGTGGGGTCAACATCCACTCTGTCCCCCGAGTCCCACGCCCACGCAGATGCAGCACATGCAGGAGGAACCGTGACTGAGGGACCGTACGAAGCAGAAGACGAAGGACGGCGACTGCGCCTGGCCGTCATGCAGGTGAGCCGCCGACGCTTCCTGGGCGGCCTCGGCGCTGCGGGCATCGCCGCCGCATTCCTTGCCGCCTGCGGGGGATCCGAGGACGACCCGACGCCCTCGACCACTGCGGGGAGCACCGGGAGTGCGACGGGTACGGCGGCGTCCACCGGCACCGCGGAGGCGCCCGGCACCCCCGCGGCGGCAGACGCGTTTCCCGTCACCATCGAGCATGAGTTCGGTAACACGACCGTGGAGCAGGCGTCGACGCGGGTCGTCGCGGCCGGGTTCAACGAGGTGGACTTCCTGCTCGCCTTCGGCGTGGTGCCGGTGGGCGTGCGCGACTTCATCGGCACCTACGACGAGACGAAGCGCCCCTGGGCCATGGACCTCATCGGCGCCTCGAATCTCGTAGACATCGGCGGCACAGAGATCGACTTCGAGCGCGTCGCGGGGCTGAACCCCGACCTGATCATGGCGGTCTACGCGTTCCTGGACGACGGCGCGTACACCAACCTCAGCGGCATCGCCCCCACCGTGACTGCCCCCGCCGGCGGCGCGACGTGGCAGGAGCAGACGCGCATCACCGGGCTCGCGCTCGGCCAGGAGCAGAAGGCCGAGGAACTCCTGGGCGACATTGAGGCACGCTTCGCTGCGGTCGCCGACGAGCACCCGGAGTTCGAAGGCAAGACGCTCGCGATCGTGTGGGGCACGGGCGACCCCGGCGCGCAGTTCTACCTGCTGCCGCCCACGGACCTGCGCGCGCAGTTTTTCTACAACATGGGCTTCGTCCCGCCCGAGAAGACCGGGGAGATTAGCGCGGAAGAGGTCAACCTCCTGGACCAGGACGTGGTGGCGGTCTTCGGCTGGGCGGAGGAGTCCATGGCGGGGAACCCGCTGTTCCAGACTCTCGCCGCCGTGCAGGAAGGCCGTGTCACCTACATCCCGTGGGAGAGCGACCTGGCGGGCGCCCTTGGCTTCTCGAGCCCGCTCAGCATCCCGTACGCCATCGACATCGCAGCGCCGCTCCTCGCCTTGACCCTCGCGGGGAACGGATAGCCCGCCCGGCGCGGTAAGCGGACGAGCGCAGCCGGCGGGGCGTCCGGGACCCCGCCGGCGCAGAGGGGATCGACTCATGGAGGACTACACCCAGATCAGGACGTTCCTCACGTCCGTGCGAGCAGTGCGACAGGTCACGCCGCTGGTGCGGCGCATCACCTTTGCGGGGGGCGACCTCGGCGCCTTTCGTTGCATCGCACCGGATCAGTTCGTGTACCTGCTGCTGCCGCCACCCGGACGCACCGCGCTCACGGTCGACCAGGGATTCACCTGGGCGCAGTACCGGCAGATGCCCGAGCCCGAACGCCCAGTCGGCGCCTACTACACCGTCCGGGAGCACCGCGCCGGGGCCGGGGAACTCGACATCGACGTGGTGCTGCACGAGCCCTCCGGGCACGCCTCGGGGTGGGCCGGGCGCGCGCAGCCCGGGGACCCGGTGGCCCTCTGGGGTCCGAGGACGGCCTACGCGCCGCCGGCGGACACGGAGTGGCATCTCCTCGTCGGCGACGAGACGGCCCTGCCGGCGATCGCCGCGATCCTGCGCGCGCTGCCCTTGGGCATGCGGGCCACCGCCGTCATCGAGGTGGCCAACGCGCAGGAGGAGCAGCCCCTCCCGACGCCGGCCGAGGCGGACGTCCGGTGGCTCCACCGCAACGACGCCGAGGCGGGACACATCAACCTGGTGGTCGAAGCCCTCGAAGACCTCGCGCTGCCCTCGGGCGTCGGGTACGCGTGGGGCGGGGGCGAGGTGAAGATGATGAACCTGGCCCGCCGGCTCCTGCGGCAGCGGGGCCTTGACCGCGCGTCCACGAGCCTCGTGGGCTACTGGCGCCACCCCCAGCACGCCGACCTCCCGGACGAACGCGACATCTGACCTCCGGCGTGCGCGCCGCGCGTCAGGAGGGCGTCGAGCGGAGGCGGTACCCGGCGCCCCGCACGGTCTCGATCAGTCGAGCGCCGAGTTTCTTGCGCAGGTAGCCGACGTAGGCGTCCACCACGTTCGAGCCGGGGTCGTAGTCAGCCCCAGACGTGCGACAGCAACTGCTCGCGGGAGAGCACCTGGTCCGGGTGGCGGAGGAACATCTCCGCCAGCGCGACTCCCGCGTCGAGAGGTCCACGCGCCGGCCCTCCACCACGGCGCGCCGGGAGGGGAGGTCCAGGGGCACGCCGCCCGCGCGTAGTTTGTCCGGTTCGCCCTCGCCCCCAGCATCTCCTCGAACGCGGGGAGGCGCGGGTCGGCGAGGTGCGGGGGTATCGAGGTGAGGGTTGGTGGTCGTCAAGTCTGGCGAAGGCTGGTGAGGCGACCGTAAGACGTGGATGGGAGAGTTATGCAGGGCAGCCTCGCGCCGTCAGTCCAGGCAGGACGGTCGTCGTTATGGAGGTGGAATGCCTTCGCTGCTAGTGTCCGAGCCTCGGCGGGGCGGGTGCACTCGAGGCTTTCGAGCCGAGGGGGAGCGGACGCGCCTGATGGCACCGGACCTGACCCGGAACCCGGGCGTGACGAAGAACATGGTCCGCGTCGCCGGCGGGCGCTTCCGAATGGGGTCCGAGGACTTCTATCCCGAGGAACGCCCCGTGCGCCAGGAGTCCGTGTGCGACTTCTGGATCGACGAACACCCCGTCACCGTCGCCGAGTTCCGCCGGTTCGTGCAGGACACGGGCCGTGTGACGCTGGCCGAACGGCCCCCCGACCCGAGGCTCTATCCGGGCGCCTCGCCCGACCTATTGGTGCCCGGCTCGCTGGTGTTCCAGCCAACCGCCGGCCCGGTCTCCCTGGATGACCACCAGCAGTGGTGGGCCTGGGTTCCCGGCGCCTGCTGGCGCCACCCCGAGGGGCCCGACAGCAACGTTGGGGGGCGCGAGCGGCACCCCGTCACCCACGTCGGCTTCGAGGATGCGCTGGCATACGCGGAATGGGCCGGCAAGGCGCTCCCAACCGAGGCGGAGTGGGAATTCGCCGCCCGGGGCGGACTGGAGGGCGCGACGTACCCCTGGGGCGACGAGTTCGCCCCGCGCGGTCGCATGATGGCCAACACGTGGCAGGGCGAATTCCCCTGGCAGAACCTCCTGCTCGACCGCTTCGAGCGCACCTCGCCGGTGGGATCCTTCCCCCCGAACGGCTACGGCCTGTTCGACATGGCCGGCAACGTCTGGGAGTGGACGCGGGACGACTGGTCGCCCGACCACGCGGGCGGAGGCTACGAGGCCTCCGAGAGCGAGGCGGGCGCCTGCTGCGCACCGTCGGCACCCCTCGTCACGTTTGGTAGCCCGGTGGAGCAGGGACTGTCAGTGATCCCGCGTCGCGTAGTGAAGGGCGGCTCGCACCTCTGTGCGCCCAACTACTGCCATCGCTACCGGCCGGCGGCGCGGCAGGGCGAGCCCATCGACACGTCCACGTCGCACCTGGGCTTCCGCTGCGTGGTGAGGGTGGACGCATGACGAGCGAGAGCGAGACCCGGCTCCCCGCCGACGACGAGCCGGAGGAGGCCCTGGACGAGGTGGACCAGCCGGGCGCGGGGAGCCTCCGCGCCGCCGTGGAGGAGTACGCCCAGCGCGAGTTCCAGCGAGGCCGGTTGCCCTCGGACGCGATCGCCGGGCTGAACAGCGCGGTCGCGAGCGTCCCGGACGGGATGGCAAGCGGCCTGCTGGCCGGGGTGAACCCGATCTACGGCCTGTACGCCTGCATCGCCGGGCCGATCGTGGGAGGCCTGCTCTCCAGCAGCCAACTGATGGTCATCGCCACCACCAGCGGTCTCTCGCTCACCGCCGGCCAGGCGCTGGAGCACCTGACCATCGAGGATCGGACGGACGCGCTGTTCGCCCTCGTGATCCTCGCCGGGGTGATCCAGGTGGCGCTGGGCCTGTTCCGCGTGGGGGCGCTCACCCGGTTCGTCTCGTTCTCGGTGATGACTGGCTTCATCATCGGCATTGGTGTGCTGACCATCCTGACCCAGATCCCCACGCTGACGGGCTACGCTCCGGAGAACGGCAGTCGCGTGGGTCAGGCGTTCGAGACCCTGACCCACATTTCCGAGGTCGACCCGGTAACCGTGGGCGTGTCTGTGGCGGCGTTCGTGCTCGTGGTGATCCTGCCGCGATTCCTCGGCAGTGTGGGGACGCTGCTGGGCGTCGTGCTGCCGTCCGTGGTGGTGTGGGCGTTCTTCGACGGCGTGGAGGTGGTCGGCGACGTGGGAGAGATCCCCAGCGGGCTTCCCATGCCCGCGCTCCCGCCCGTGGCCGCCATCGATCCGGCGGTGATCTCGGGCGCCATCGCGGTGGCGATCATCGGCATCGTGCAGGGGGCGGGGGTCAGCCAGAGCGTCCCGAATCCGGATGGGAAGCGGCGCAACGTCTCGCGCGACATCCTGGCGCAAGGGTTCGCGAACGTGGCGTCCGGCGGCTTCCACGGCATCCCCGTGGGCGGTTCGATCAAGACCACGGCTCTGACCGTCCTGTCTGGCGCACGGTCGCGGTGGGCCACCGTCTTCGCAGGGGTATGGATGGCCATTCTGGTGCTCGCGGCGCCCAACCTCCTGGTCCAGGTGGCCATGCCGGCCCTGGCGGCGCTCCTGGTCTACGCCAGCCTGTCGCTGGTGCGGGTGCGCGAGGCGCGCTCGCTCTGGATGACGGGATGGCCCTCCAGGCTGGCTTCGGTCACCACCTTCCTCACCACGCTCGTCCTGCCGATCCAGGCGGCGGTCGGCATCGGTGTGGTGCTGTCGGCGCTGGTGAGCATGTACGCCGCGTCCGCGGACATCTCCGTGGTGCAGTTGATTCGCCACCCGGACGGTAACGTCGAGGAGCGCGTGCCGCCCGGTGACCTGCCCTCGGACGAGGTGACGGTGCTGGACGTGTACGGTCACCTGTTCTTCGCCGCGGCGCGCACGCTGGAGCGCCGGCTGCCGGGCCCGGACTCCGCGCACCACCCCGTCGTCGTCCTGCGGCTGCGGGGTCGCACGAAGGTGGGGGCGACGCTGATCGAGGTGCTCACGAACTACGCCGACCGGCTGCGCGAGGTGGACGGGCGGCTCTACCTCAGCGGCCTCTCGAACGAGGCCTACGACCAGATCGTGCGCACCAAGAAACTGCGGCTCACCGGCCCGGTACGCGCCTACGAGGCGACCCCCGTCCGAGGCGAGTCCACCCAGGAGGCCGCAGCCGACGCGCGGACGTGGCTGGTGCGTGTTCTGGAGGACGAGCAGGGCGACGAGACTCCCGAGCAGACATAACCACCGGCGGGAGGGCTCAGGACGCGGCGTGGGGCGGCGCCTCGCGCGCGGGGAGGTGGGCGCCCCTGGGGCGACGGGAGAACTCGCCGGCCAGGGGGAACAGCAGCACCATCGAGATCAGGCCGGCCGTCGCGAGGAAGATCAGCACGTTCGGCTGGTCCGCGAAGTTGCCGGTGGCGACGATGAAGGCCGCGGCCAGGTTGCGCTGCCCCGATCCGAGCGCCATCACCCGCCGTTCGACCCCTGCCGGCACCGCAACGAGGTATCCCGACACGACCGCAGTCGCTATGAGCAGGCCCGCCGCGAGGATGCCGCCCGTGCCCACCAGATCGAAGACACCACCGACATTCTGGCCCACCGATGCCACGAACAGCAGCGCCAGGCTGATGGTGGAGGTCTGGGCGACCATGGGCCGGTACTGTGCCGCCTCCTCCTCCCAGCGCCACCGGACGAACAACCCGATCGCGAGCGGGAGCAGCATCTGTCCACCGAGCGACCGCACAATCGCGAAGGAATTGACGGCCACATCGGGCAGCAGCAACGGCAGGGCGAGTGGGAGGTAGACCACCGTCGCAAGGATGAGCAGCGTCATGAGCGCCACGCCGCTTGCCACGTCACCCTTCGCGATCTCCACCAACTTGACCACCATCGGCGCACCGGCGGCGGTGGCCAGCAGGAGCAGCCCGATCCGCAGGTCCTCGTCGAGCCCCAGCACCCGGATGAGCGCCAGCGCGACCAGCGGGACGAGGGCGAAGTTGACGACGAGCGCCGCCACCACGGCGCGCACGTTCCGCAACGGTCCCAAGACCTGGCCGACCGTGAGGCCGAGTCCCATCGAGAGGAGCGTGCTCACGGCGAACGCCATGGTGAACACGCCTGACAGCTCGGCGAGGAGATCGCTCATCGGCCCTCCGAGCCTGCGGCCCCGCGCCCTCCGTGCTACTCCACCACCAACGCGGCCCGTAGGCGGTCCTCCGCGGTAATGCGATGGTCCTCGTCGGGGCCGTCCTCGCTGATTGCGATCTCGGCCCAGCGGACCCGGCCGGTGAACACGTCCTGGGAGTAGTCGGGCGTGACGTGTGATCCCTCGTCGTGGCCGATATCAAGCGGCTCGTCGCTGGCGAATGGGAGCGGCTGCGTGCGGCCCACCCGGCCCTCGCCCACGGCCTCGCCGTCCACGAGCAGGCGCACGTCCCCTCCGAGGGCAACGTCGGCGCCGTCGTAGTCGAACTCCATCCGCACCTGGCGGGTGCCGGGCTGGAGGAGAGCCCTGCTGTCCACGTGGAAGAGGTCGATGCCGTAGAAGTTGTAGCAGTACTTCAGGCGCCCCTCCTTCGCGTAGAGCGCCCAGCCACCGACGCGTCCACCCTGCGCGACGATCACGCCCTCCGCACCGCCTTCCGGCACCTCCACCTCCGCGGTGACGGAGTGGGACTTGTTCTTGATGCTGATCACAGAGAACGCATGCAGCCGGCCGACCTCCGGGTAGATCAGTTGCCGGTTCCCTGTGACCAGGTGCGGGCGCCCCGCCAGGTCTGGGTTCGCACGCTCCGCCGCACGGTCGTCCAGCGGCAAGACGTTGTGCTTCGCCGCCTCGATCAGGAAGAGTTCCTGCAATTCACGCAGTTTCTCCGGCTGCTCGGCTGCCAGGTCATGCGCCTGGCTCCAGTCCGTGTTCGTGTCGTAGAGCTCCCACCTGTCATCGAGGAACGGGCCGGGGAGTTCCTCCGGCACCGGCGGATTGTGCGCGGTCACCGCGGTCCAGCCCTTGTGGTAGATCCCACGGTTGCCGAGGACCTCGAAGTACTGCGTCTCGTGACGGTCGGGCGCGTCCGCGGCGTCGAACGAGTACGCCATGCTGACGCCTTCGATCGGCTGCTGCGCCACTCCATGCACGATCAGCGGATGCGGCAGCCCCGCCACCTCGAGGAATGTCGGCGCGACGTCAATGACGTGGTGGAACTGGTTCCGCACCTCGCCTCGAGCCTGGATGCCCCGCGGCCAGTGCACGATCAGGCCGTTGCGGGTACCGCCCCAGTGCGAGGCGACCCGCTTTGTCCACTGGTACGGCGTATCCATCGCGTGCGCCCAGCCGAGGGAGTACTGGGGATAGGAGTCCGGGGTCCCGAACGTATCCAGGCGCTCCCGCAGAAACTCGGGCGTTTCGATGTGGGTCATGCCGGTCATGATCAGGGACTCGTTCCAGGTCCCGTTCAGCGTGCCCTCGCCGGAGGCGCCGTTGTCCCCTGTGATGATGTAGACGAGCGTGTCCTCCAGGACGCCGTGCTCCTCCAAGGCGTCGATGATTCGTCCGAGGTGGTAGTCGGCGTGTTCCAGGAAGGCGGCGTACAACTCCATCTGCCGCGCGAGGACGGGCTTCATATCGTCCGGGATGTCCTCCCAGGCGGGGATGCCCTCTGGGCGCCGGGTGAGTTCGCAGTGCTGGGGGATGACGCCCAACTCCTTCTGGCGCGCGAACGTCTGCTCGCGCACCACGTCCCAGCCCTGGTCGAACTCGCCTCGGTAGCGGTCGAGCCAGTCCTGCGGCAGGTGGATCGGCGCGTGCGTCGCCCCGGGCGCCCAGTAGAGGAAGAACGGCCTGTCCGGGGCCAGCGAGCGCTGTGTCCCCAGCCACCCACGCGCCCGCGTGGCGATGTCATCGGTGAAGTGGTAGCCCTCCTCAGGGGTGCGGTCGGGCATGACCGGCGCACGGCCTTCGGTCAGACTCGGGTAAAACTGGCTCGTCTCGCCACCGATGAAGCCGTAGAAGTACTCGAAGCCGTTCGTCCCGGTCGGCCAGCGGTCGAATGGCCCTACCGGGCTCGTCTCCCAGACCGGCACCTCGTGGCACTTCCCGAACTGCGCCGTGGAGTACCCGTTCAAACGCAGCGTCTCCGCAACGGTAGCCGCCGTGTTCGGCCGCACGGAGGTGTAGCCAGGCGCGGACGTGGCCATGTCCGCGACCGTGCCCATGCCTACGGAGTGGTGGTTGCGCCCGGTCAGCATCGCCTGCCGGGTCGGCGAGCAGATGGCGGTGGTGTGGAAGCGCGTGTAGCGCAGGCCGTTGGCGGCCAGCCGCTCGAAGGTGGGCGTCCGGCACGGCCCTCCGAAGGCGCTCGAGGATCCGAACCCGGCGTCGTCCAGCAGGACCAGCAGGATGTTCGGGGCGCCCTCCGGTGGACGCACCGGCTCAATCCTGGGGTAGGTCGCCTCCGGGTGTTTCGCATCGGACATCGTGGCCCCCACGTGGGGACGGTCCGGGATCGGGAGCACCTCGCGGCCTGGCCGGCTCGGCATACGGATCCCCTTCGCGCAGGTGGGAACGCGGGCGCGGTGGTGAGTGCGCACGCGATCAAGGTCGTGGAACGCCGATGATGGCGGGGAGGCGCTCGCAACGGCCCTCACCCGGTCACGAGGCCGCTTGCAGTTGCGTAGCAGTCGCCGGCTACAGCGCTATCCGACCTCGATGCGGACGGTCTGGACGCCGCCGGCGACCGTGACCTCCACGATCCTCGGCTCGCTCTGGTCGGGCATCCGTCAGCCTAGGCGCACGGTCCTCGTTTCAATCCTCGCCCGGCTTGAGGGCCGGGCGCGACGTCCACTGCCGAGCCTCCACGACAACCGGCTTCTTCCTGTTTCAATCCTCGCCCGGCTTGAGGGCCGGGCGCGACGGCGCATCGTCATTGAGCAATTCACCTCGACTCAGGACGTTTCAATCCTCGCCCGGCTTGAGGGCCGGGCGCGACACCGCGAGATGGCGAAGGAGATCCCGGTCACGGTCAACGTTTCAATCCTCGCCCGGCTTGAGGGCCGGGCGCGACGACGAGGCCGAGGCGCTCGGCGCGTGGGAGGCCACGTTTCAATCCTCGCCCGGCTTGAGGGCCGGGCGCGACCGGTGGCTCCGGGGCCGCTAGGGGCGGGGGAGCACGCATGTTTCAATCCTCGCCCGGCTTGAGGGCCGGGCGCGACGCCCACCGAGGCCGTCGAACTCCACCGCTTGCTCACGTGGTTTCAATCCTCGCCCGGCTTGAGGGCCGGGCGCGACGCCCAGTCGCGCCTCCATGAGGGCCTCGGCGAGTGCGTTTCAATCCTCGCCCGGCTTGAGGGCCGGGCGCGACTGGCCTTGCTCCCTCGCCTCACTAATGGTGTATAAGTTTCAATCCTCACCCGGCTTGAGGGCCGGGCGCGACTGGCGACTGGCTATCAGTGGGTTGTCGGCGCGTGGGTTTCAATCCTCACCCGGCTTGAGGGCCGGGCGCGACCTGTCCACTGAGCTACGAGGGCATGCAAGAGATTTTGTTTCAATCCTCACCCGGCTTGAGGGCCGGGCGCGACGGTTCACCGGCGCCGCCACTGCCCACTCGGGCTCGATGTTTCAATCCTCACCCGGCTTGAGGGCCGGGCGCGACCCAAGTCCTTCGACTTGGTGGGGTTGTTGTCGTTTCAATCCTCACCCGGCTTGAGGGCCGGGCGCGACGGTAGCGCGTGCCGGGCAACAACTCCCCCGTCTCCTTGTTTCAATCCTCACCCGGCTTGAGGGCCGGGCGCGACTGCGCTTGTTCCGCAGGCTGACCTTCACCTCGTAGTGGTTTCAATCCTCACCCGGCTTGAGGGCCGGGCGCGACTGCGCGAACAGAGGTTCCGAACGAGCGGCGGCGAATAGTTTCAATCCTCACCCGGCTTGAGGGCCGGGCGCGACCGGACGCGCTGAAGGCGACCGCCCCCGTGGTGGTGGTTTCAATCCTCACCCGGCTTGAGGGCCGGGCGCGACCGTAGGCTCGTCAGCGAGGGCGGCGCGCACAGCCTCGTTTCAATCCTCACCCGGCTTGAGGGCCGGGCGCGACCGCCCCTCCAGCAGGACGACACCGACCGGCACGTTGTGTTTCAATCCTCACCCGGCTTGAGGGCCGGGCGCGACCGTACCCGAGCCGAGACGGCATGCAGCGTCACGGGATGTTTCAATCCTCACCCGGCTTGAGGGCCGGGCGCGACGCGGCGAGATCACACCCGATGACAAGCGCTACCTCGTTTCAATCCTCACCCGGCTTGAGGGCCGGGCGCGACGGCGATCACCCGGAGCACTACGCCGACGTGGCCCCTGTTTCAATCCTCACCCGGCTTGAGGGCCGGGCGCGACCGCAGGAGCAATACCGCCCAGTAGGACGCGGTGTTGTTTCAATCCTCACCCGGCTTGAGGGCCGGGCGCGACGTTGGGGTTGTGGACGCGGGGCCGGACGCCGTAGGTGGGGTTTCAATCCTCACCCGGCTTGAGGGCCGGGCGCGACGCGATCTGTTCGGCGGTGGCCACTAGACCGTCTCCACGTTTCAATCCTCACCCGGCTTGAGGGCCGGGCGCGACCTCCTGCCAGATCGTGTAGCCGGCGGTCCAGTTGCCCCAGTTTCAATCCTCACCCGGCTTGAGGGCCGGGCGCGACACGAAGCAGCGCCTGCACACGGGCGCGTACGACCACTGGTTTCAATCCTCACCCGGCTTGAGGGCCGGGCGCGACTCGTACCAGTAGTCAAGAGTCCGCTTGCAAGAATCCGTAGTTTCAATCCTCACCCGGCTTGAGGGCCGGGCGCGACGGTGTTCATCCCGTCGTCGGTGCCCGCAGGGGCGAAGTTTCAATCCTCACCCGGCTTGAGGGCCGGGCGCGACGGTCTCATTTCTGGTGATTTCTCTCCTCTCTCGGGTGATGGGGCTGGCTGCGTGGGAGGATGGGGGGTTTCCGCGGCACTGTACACCATCGATCTGAGGCGGTCTTGACGGGTTACGTGCGCGGATCGGGGATGTGGGGGGCGATCACGGGTGGTCCGCGCTGCCACGGCTCGACGTCGCGCGTGGCTACAGGATCAGCGGGTCGTGGATGTCGTAGGCGGGCTCCACACCGAAGATCTGGGTGTAGCGCGACCGTGGTTCCAGGAGATGGTAGACGCGCAGGCTGTCTTCGCCACGTTCGATGGTCTCCAGCAGGCGGTTGATGAGTTCTTCTCGTCGGACGCCGTCCACCACGCATTCGAACACGGACTGTTGGACGCGCTGGCCGTAGCCTTCGCAGATCTTGGCCACGCGGCGGAGCCGTCGGCGGCCCTCCTTGGTCTCGGTCGACACGTCATAGGTCACGAGTAGTTCCATGGCTCTCTCCGCTCACTGCTCAGGGACGGGGGGCACTGCTGAGGGACAGGGGCCCCTGTCCCTCAGCAGTGCCCGACGGGGGCGCGGGTCAGCGCCCGACGAACGGCTGGTACTCCTCCAGGTCGCCGCGTAGGTGGCGCGCCAGGATGCGCGCCTGGACGTGCGGCAGCAGGCCGACCGGGAGCGCGCGACGGAGCAGACGGTGGCGGACCACTTCCTCCTTGCGCTGCTGGTAGGCGCGGATCACTGTTCGGCGCCCCTCGTCGCTGAGGTAGAAGGCCCCTCCTGGCTGCTGCTCGAAGTCATCGAGGCCGACCTGTCTCCGGTTGACCAGCGTCAGTGCGAGTCGGTCGGCGAGGATCGGACGCAACTCCTCCATCAGGTCCAGCGCAAGCGCGGGACGTCCGGGCCGGAGGGTGTGGAGGTAGCCGACCTGGGGATCCAGGCCGACGCCCTCCAGTGCGGCCACGCACTCGGCGCGCAGCAGCGCGTAGAGGAATGAAAGCAGCGAGTTCATGCGGTCTCGGGGCGGGCGGCGCGTCCGCCGCAGCAGGGTCAGTGCCTCCTGGTCGGTCTTTACCAGGTACCGGAAGACGGAGAAGTAGGCGCGGGCGGCATCGCCCTCCACGCCTCGCAGGGTTTCGATGTCTTGCACCATGCCGGTCTGGACGATCGCCTGCGCGATGTGGTCCGCCTGGCGCGTGAGTTCGACCGACTCGTCGCCCGCCTCGCGTGCGCCTCGCATCAGGACGTGACGAGTGTTCTGGAGTTTGCCGGCCACCACCTGGCGCGCGATGCGAAACGTCCGCTCTGCATCGTCCAGTGCGAGGTGTTGGGCGCGTCGGAGCAACACATTCCCGCGCGTCCTCCCCTCCACGCGGGCCAGGAACCGCCCTCGGCTGTCGAGCCATACGACGCTTCGGCCATCCTCCGCGCAGCGTGCGAGCAGCGCAGTGGTGATGGAGACGCGCCCGACGGCGACGATGCCGGCGAGGCCGTTCAGCGGGAAGCGCGCGCGCAGGCTGCGCTCGACCTCTACGCGCACGGCATCCTGTTCCAGCCGCAGGACGCTGCCCGTCGTGACGACATACAGCACGTTCTGGAGTTCAAGCACCGCCGGACGCCTTGCGATCCGAGGGCGGGGCCAGCGGTTGCGGGCGGAAGAGGTCGCGTTGTGCCCGCCGCAGCCTTGAAGACGACGCCACGAGCGAGGGAAGGCAGGCGTTGATTAGAGAGCAGTGTCTGCAGCGCTGATCGTTGGGCGCCTCCGGCACCGTCCGCCGGGCGACCTGCTGTCGCACAGCCTCCACGATCTCCAGGGTCTGTTGCCTCAATGGCGCGTCGATGGGGACGTGGTAGCGCTGACGTTCGGCCCGGAAGTACAGCGCGCCGGCCTCCACCGATCCACCGAACATCTCCTCCAGGCAGATCGCCTGGGCGCACAGTTGCAGGGCGGCGTGGACCCCGCGACGTCGCCCGACCTTGTATTCCACCGGGAACGGGCGTCCGTCCCGGAACTCCACCAGGTCCGCCTTGCCGACCAGGCCGTACCGGTCTGACCAGAGCGATAGGGCCCTGACCTCCCGTACGCCGCGTGTCGAGCGCTGCTCGCCGCTGTCCACGCGCTCGTGCGCTATCCGTCCTCGGATCGTGAACTGGTTCTCCTCGTACGTCTGTTCAACGTGGATGAGCGCGCACTGTCGAGGGCAATAGGAGAAGTGCTCGATCGCTGAGATCGGGACGTCGACGCGGTCGTCCGCGTTCAGGAGGTCGAAGGTCGTCCCGTCCTCCAACGCGTCGAGGTGGGGCGACATCAGAAGACCTTGCCGCCGGAGCGTGCGGCGAACTGGCGGGACCGGTGCGCGATCCTGGGCAGGTCTGCGGGCGGATCGTGCCACCGGTGGTCTGCAGTGGGCGCGTGTGCGTATGTCATTGCCGGCCCTCGTAGCGTCCAGAGGCTAGCAGATAACGAAGGGTATTACGTGTAGATAGAGTGAGCCGGAGCATAACCGTACGGAGGGCAATAGCGGCGTCGATGTGGCGTCGCTACGCCTCGAGGTGTTGCGCGGCGCCTGGTGCTGACGTCGGGGCGGGGAGGTGGCGTGCTAGTGTCGGTGGGATGCCGGGTTCCCTCCCCTCGCCGCCGTCTGAGGCCTCTGGTTCGGTCCTGTCCGCCATTGCGGACGCGGCGTTGCGGCCGCGACCGGTCTGGAGGTCGGAGCGCGCCTATGTGCTGGCCACCATCGCGAGCGTGGTCGGGTTGGGGAGCCTGTGGCGCTTTCCGTACATGGCCGGCCTGCACGGCGGGGGCTCCTTCGTCCTCGCCTACTTTGTCTGCGTGATCGTCGTTGGGATCCCCCTCGCGGTGCTCGAGAGTGGCGCAGGGAGCCTCTCCCGGCGGTCGCCGGTGGGGCTATTCCGTCGCGCAGCGGGTGGGCCGGGCGTGGTGATTGGCTGGACCGCCATCGCGCTGACGGTCGCCATCATGAGTTACTACTTCGTAGTCACTGGCTGGACGCTGGGGTATGCGTTCGATGCCGTGCTGGGGCGCCTGACCACGTTCGCGGAATTCACGACGGGGATGGCCACGCTATGGCTGTTCCTGATCGTGTGTGCGCTGGTGTTTGCGTTCCTGGTGCGGGAGATGTCCGCGTTCGAACGTGCCAGTCAGGTGCTGATGCCGGTGCTGCTGGTGATCGTGGTGGGCATGGCGGTCTATGGCCAGACGCTGGAGGGGGCGGGCGAAGCGCGTTCGTTCTACCTGGGCCTGGACAGAGACGCCCTGCTGAACGGCGCCACCTGGCGCGCGGCGGCGGGGCAGGCGTTCTACTCCATCGGCGTGGGGCAGGGGATCCTCATCGCCTACGCCAGTTACATCCCGGCGGGCACCAACATCCTGCGCACCACCAGCATCGTGGCGGGGACGAATGCGCTGGTGGCGCTGGTCGCGGGGCTCATGGTCTTCCCCATCGTCTTCACGTTCGGCATTGCGCCTGACGCCGGCAGCCATCTCTCGTTCACCGCGTTCCCTCGCGTCTTCGCTGAGGTCGGGGGCGGGGATTTCCTGGCGATCGCCTTCTTCACGCTGCTGTTCGTCGCTGGGTTCACCTCGTGCCTGGGGATGGGGGTGGTGGTGATGAGCGCCCTCCGCGACGAGACGCGGCTCACGCGCACCCGCGCCGCGCGGGTTGTGGTGGGCCTGGTGGTGCTGCTTGGCCTTCCGTCCGCGCTCAGTTTCACGCAGGTGGGGTTCGAGGTGGCCGGCATTCCGTTCCTGGACGCCGTGGACCGGGCGACCGGTTCCGGCATCATGGTGGTGACGGGGCTGGTGGGCACGACGGTGCTGGCGCTGCGCCTGCCGAGGCGCCGGCTGATCGCCTCGTTCAATGCGGGCCGAATCCGGCGCGTGGGTGGCGTCCGGCTGCGCGCGAGTTGGATCGTGACCTGGGCGACGCTGTTGCCGTTGGTGGCGGCGGCCATCTTTGGGGCCACGCTGCTGGGATGATGTTACTCGGATGACGAGATGACCTTGATGGGAGCACGGACATGCGCGTGAGTACGAGCATTGCGGACGCGCTGGGCGCGGTCGCCCGGCGCGTGGCCTTTGCCGTGCGCAACCATCCGAGGATCGCGATGGCCGGCGCCAGTTCCGCCGGCGCGACGGTCGCGGCAGCGGTGATGGCGAGACGCCGACGCACGCAGTGGGCGCCGGACCTACCGGACGTCTCGGAACTGGCGACGGTCACCGCGCTGTCCGTCCACAACGCCGCCAAGGGGAGCGTGATCACGAAGGTCCGCGAACACGACGAGCCGTCGCGATCCCTGGCCATGGAGTCGGTCCGGCAGGCCATCGCGGAGGCTGCGTCCTCCGGCGTGGACGTCACCTCTGCCGCGCTCGGCGCGGTCGAGGGCGCGATTGAGGCGGCCGACCTGCTGCGCGAGGACCGGCTGGAGTTTGCGCAGGAGGCCGCGGAGGCCGCGCGCTTCGCCGCCGGCGTCGTCGGCTCTGTCGCAGCCCGCCGCGTGGGCGACGCACTGGCGTCCGTACTCCAGGCGCAGGGCCGCTAGACCGGCGGGGCCGCCTCCGCGTGTTGGGGGCTGAAGGCGGGTAGGAGGGCGAGTTCGCGCCTGGAGCGCAGGCTGAGTTTGGTGCGCACGTTCTGCATGTGCGTGGAGACGGTGCGCCGCCGGATGTCCAGGGTGAGGGCGATCTCGGCGTCGGTCAGGCCCTGCGCCGCCAGGCGGGCGACCTGCATCTCGCGCTCGGTCAGGTCGCCCTCGCCGCGCTCGCGGGGAGCGCGGCGCCCGGCCAGCCGGTAGAGGGCGCGCATTTGCTGCAGGTCAGTACCGGCGCGGCGCTGGAACGTGTACGCCTCGCCCAGGAGGGGTAGGGCGCGCTCCGTCTGGCCCTGGCGGAGGTAGGCCTCTGCCATCTGCTGCTTGCACTGTGTCGCGCGCGAGCGGTAGCCCGCGCCCGCGAAGCAGCGGGCGGCCGCGTCCAGGTGAGCCACCGCCTGCTCAAGGTCGCCTCGGAGCAGGGCCTGCTGGCCCAGGGACTGGCGATAGCCGCCGGCGGAGACGGGGAAGTCGGGCGTGCCGGCGCGTACCTGTTCGAAGTGGCCCACCGTGACGGCGAGCGCAGCCTCGTCCTCCATGCGGAGGGCGGCCTCGGCCTGTCGGGGCAGGAGGTCGCAGAGGAGGAGACGCTCCCGGCCGGGGGTCTCCCGGAACCAGTCGATGACGGTGGTGACCGCCCGGTGGGCCTCGGCGAAGTTCCCCTGCGCCATCTCCTCCGCGTGGGCGGCCAGGGCCTCCATACTCAGGGCGTTGAGCATGTCCATACGGTCCGCGCCGTTCCAGAAACGCGTGGTCTCCGCGTCCTTGCCGGGCTGGCCTCGCAGCGCCCGGATGATGCGCACCACGCTATGGGAGCGCGGCAGCGTGCGGTTGCGGTGCAGCCCGGCGTCGATGTGCATGACGCGTCGGGCGGCGCGTTCGGCTTCGTCCAGGTTGCCGAGTTCGATCTCGCCCAGGGCGTAGCGGGCGCCGGCCCAACTGAGGACGGAGTAGTCGCCCTTGCTGGTGGCCAGGCGGATCGCGCGGCGGAACCAGCGCATGCCTCGCGGCAGCGAGAAGTCGCAGATTGCGTTGCCCACGGCCGAGGTGCTGCGGGCGACGGTGGACGCGTCGCCGGAACGGCGCGCGAGTCTGAGCGCCAGGCGGGCCTCCGCCAGCGCCTCCTCCGGGTGCGCGGCGTTGCGCTCGATGGTGTAACGGGCGAGGACGGCGCGGCTGGCGGTGCGGTAGTCCGCGGCCTGGAGCGCCTCGCGGAGGGCGTGCTCCAACTGTTCCAGCGCTTCCGGGTCGCGCCCCAGGAACTGGAGGACACGCGCGGCCTCCACGCGGGCCTGCGTGACCTGGGGGTCGGGGGCAGTCGCGGCATCGGTGGCGCTGGCCACCAATTGTTCGTAGACCGACCAGGCGTCCAGGTGCCGCCCCAGGGCCGTCAGGTCCCGCGCGCGACGTCGCGCGATCTGTGGGTAGCCCGGCGTACCGGTCGCCAGTCCGCTGAGCAGGCGGTGGGCGCGAGCCGAGTGGCCCGTGCGCGTGAGGGCCTCGGCGTAGAGGGCGCTGAGGGTGGGGGGCAGGGCGGAGTGTTCCGAGGCGTCCTCGCGCTGCCCGTGGCGCTGGCGCTCGCCCTCGCCCTCGCCCTCGCGTGCGAGTCGGTCCTGTAACCCGGCGAGTTGTTCACGGGCGTCCACGAAGCGGCTGCGGCTCGTGAGGATGCGAGCGGAGCGCTCGAAGAGGTCGTAGCCGGTGGTGAGAGGGCGGCCGCCCTCCAGGAGATGCTCTGCCAGGGATACGGTCTCGTCGTCCGTGAGGTCTGGCAGGCGCTCCTCCAACAGGGCCGCGCTCAGCCGGTGGAGGCGTCGACGCAGGAGGGGCGGCGTCTGCAGGTAGAAGGCGCGCGCAAGCAAGGGCGGGGAGATCACGAACTGGTCGAGGGCTGCTCCACCAATTCGGCGCTGGGGGCCGGTGGGACGCGCCTCCACCACCTCGCGCTCGAGCAACTGCGTGAGGCCCATCTCCACGTCTACGCCGTCGTCCACGAGGCGGGCGACGGCCTCCTCCGAAGCGGCGCGGCCCCAGGCGGGATGGTCCCAGACTCCGAGTGCGGAGGCGACGGCGCGGGCATCCGGCGAAAGCGGCTCCAGCACGCGCTGGGCGCGGTCGGCCACGCTGGGCGGGACGGGCGCGCTCTGGATGGAGCGGCTCTCGGCCAGGAGGTCCAGACGGTCGGTGTCCTCCAGGGCGTGCATCATGGCGAGGAGGTCGTGCAGGTCATCCCGTTGTGCTCCGGCATGCGCGGTCAGGTCGTCGACGAGCCGTTGCGAGGCAGCCCCGGGGCCGAGGATCGCGTCCGCGAACTGACGTGCCTCCGGGGGCTGGACGGGGTATAGGTCCAGGACCTCGCAGCGCTGCTGGGCACTCACGCGCTCGCGCAGGGCGGTGAGGCCGCTCCACCTCGACCCGTCCGCGCGCCGCGTGGAGGCGAGGCCTACGAGGAGCACACCGGATGACCGAGGTGGCGTGCCCAGGAGGTTCTCCACTACGGCGGCGTCCTCCGCAGGGAGTTCCTCCAGGCCGTGCAGGAAGAGCACCAGGCTGCACGGCGGCCCCTCCACCTCGCGCAGGGCGGCGCGGATACGGCGGGTGAACTCCACGGAGTCGTGAGGATCGGCGTCGTCCACCTCGAGCGTCTCGGCCAGGGCCAGGGCAAACATCATGGGTGGCTGGCCCGGCGAGATGCGGATGGTGGCGGTGCGGCGGGACTGGGAGCGCGCCAGGCCCTCCATCCGGCGGACGAATTCGAGGTGCCCGGCGCCCGGCGTCCCCAGCACGAGCACGGCCTGCGAGGCTCGTTCGCCCAGATAAGCGTGAATCGCAGGGTCGATATCGGCGGTTCCGCCATGTTCGGGAGGCGTGGGTACGTATTTCACCGGCATGGTGCATACGATAGCCCAGTCTGTCTCAGCCAAGTACGTATATCTGGCGACCAGGTCGGAACGTAGCGTTTTCGTCAGGAGGACGATGCGATGAGTCGTCTGCTGCTCGCGTACCGGGGGCTCCGGTCCCAATCCGGGCGAGTTCTCCGCAGGGAGGGCGCCCCACGCGGCGTCCCAATCGAGCGTGTCCAGTGAGGGCCTACCTGGTCCGCCGCATGGCGGAAACCATCCCCGTGCTCCTGGTGGTGAGCCTGATCGTCTTCATGCTGATGAGGCTCCTGCCCGGCGACCCCATCGAGGCCTTCCTCGGTGAGGAGGGCGGCAACCTGTCCGTGGAGCAGCGCGCTCAGATCGAGAAGAACCTGGGCCTGGATAAGCCGCTGCCCATCCAGTACGTGGACTGGGTCACGGGCCTGGTCACCGGCGACTGGGGTACGGACACCTATCGCCAGTCCGTCGCGAAGACCGTGGGCGAGCGCTTCACGGCCACCGCGCAACTGGCGACGCTGGCGTGGGTCCTGGGGCTGGCCATTGGGGTGCCACTGGGCGTGATCTCTGCCCTGCGACGCAATAGTTGGACGGACGTGGGGATCACCACCGTCTCACTCGCAGGCCTGGCGACGCCCAACTTCCTGCTCGCGATCCTGCTGATCCTGATATTCAGTGTCTCCTTGGGTTGGCTGCCTTCCTTCGGCTTTGTCTCGATCATCGATGACCCGGTGGAAGGGCTGAAGCGGATGGCGCTGCCGGTGGTGGCGCTGTCGACCGGCCTCATGGCCGCGATCGTCCGGCAGACGCGCTCCGGCGTGCTGGAGGTGATGGCGGAGGACTACGTGCGGACGGCGGCCGCGAAGGGGCTGAGCCGCAGTCGCCTGATCATCAAGCACGTCCTGAAGAACGCGCTGCTCCCCGTGGTCACGGTGGCGGGCATCCAGATCGGCAACCTGGTCTCCGGCACGATCATCGTGGAGACCATGTTTGCCATCCCGGGCATCGGTTCGCTGACGCTGCGTTCGATCCTGATCCGTGACTTCCAGACCATCCAGGTCCTGGTGGTGATCATCGCGGTGTTCACGGTGATGGCGAACCTGCTGGCTGATATTGCCTATGTGTTCCTTGACCCGCGGATCCGGCTGTCATGACCAGCACTTCCGTAAACTCGACGACGTTGCACGTGACAGGACAGGGAGCGCGCTCGCCGTTCTGGCGGTCGCCGCTGGGGCGGGTGCTCCGCATCAAACTGGCCGTGTTCGGCCTGGTGGTGATCGGCGTCGTGGCGGTGGGTGGGCTGCTCGCCCCCGTGCTGGCCCCGTATCCGCCGAACGCGACCGTGACGTACGTGGCCGAGTCCCCCTCCTGGAGCCACCTGCTCGGTACGGACTCGATCGGCCGTGACCAGTTGAGCCGCCTGCTGTACGGCGCGCGCGTCTCGCTGACGGTGAGTGTGATGTCTGCGGTGGTCGGGGTGGTGATCGGCGGCGCGGCTGGCCTTGCGGCCGCCCGTCTCGGCGGCATCGTGGACTCGGTCATCATGCGCATCGCGGACGGCATGCTCTCGCTGCCGGGGCTCGTGCTGCCGCTGGCGATGATTGCGGCCATCGGTGGTGGGGTCTTCACGGTGGCCCTGACGCTGGGCATCAGCCTCTCGCCCTCGATCGCCCGGCTGATGCGAGGGCAGGCGCTGGCCCAACTGGAGCGCGACTACGTGCTCGCGGCCCACTCCATTGGCGTGCCGGGCGCCCGCATCATGTTGCGGCACGTGGCGCCGAACTGTGTCGCGCCGATCATCGTTGCCGCCTCGCTCGGCATGAGCAGCGCCATCGGTGCGGAGGCTGCCCTGAGTTTCCTGGGCGCGGGAGTCACGGCGCCCACGGCGACGTGGGGAAACATGCTCTCGCAGGGCCTCGAATACATCCGCCTGACCCCCTGGATGATCGTCGCCCCTGGGGTGGCGGTCTTCCTGCTCATCCTTTCGCTGAACTTCCTCGGAGATGCGTTGCGGGACGTCCTGGACCCAAGGCTCCGAGGCAGGACATGACGCCTGGCATTACCGGCCACCGTCGGCCGTAATTGCACCATAGGGAATAGGTTCGGAGTTTCTATGACGCCAATCGGCAACTATTGGGAACGTACACTCGGGCGGCGCACCGTGCTGCGCTCGGCCGGCTTGGTCGGCGCCGGGCTTGCCGGTGCCGCGCTCATCGGGTGCGGTGGTGACGACGATCCCACTGCCACCAGCACGCCCGGCGGCGCCGGGGTCACGGCCACCGGTACGCCGGCGCCGGCGGACAGCGTGCCGCAGGGCGGCAAGGTCTCCATTGGCTACTACGCCGAGGCGGACAAGGGGCTCTCGCCTCGGACGTCCGATGCCGCCTCCTACATGGGGTACATGGAGTTGATCGGCGACACGTACGTCTACCTGGGCGGTGACGGCCGCTCGGGTGACGCGCGACACGCACTCTGGGAGGAGATTGAGTACCCGGAGCCAACCACGCTGGTCGCGAAGATCCGGGAGGGCGTGAAGTTCCACGACGGCACCGACTTCACGGCGGAGTCCGTGAAGGCCCACCTGGAGTTCCTGATGGACCCGGAGAAGGCGCCGGACTTCCGGTACGCCACTTCCCTGGCGGCCATCGAAAGCATCGATGTGCCCGGCGACGGCACGGTGCGGCTCAACCTGAGCGCTCCGGACTCGACGCTGCTCTTCACCCTGGGCACCAACCCTGGCATGCCGTTCTCGCTGGCGCAGGTGGAAGCGCTGGGGAACGACGAGATCGTGAAGCCGGCGCTGACCGGTCCCTACATGGTGGACACCTGGCGGGACGGCGGCGCGGTCTTCAACTTTGTCCGCAACCCGAACTACTGGGGCACGTCCGGATACCCGTACCTGGACTCGATCGACTACCAGATCCTTCGCCAGGGTGAGGCCCGCGCGGCGGCCCTCGAGTCCGGCCAGGTGGACATCATTGGCTTCGAGGAGGGCACCGCGACCAGCGCCCGCCTGCAGCAGGACAGCCGCTGGCAGTATCAGGCGGTCCCGGTGGGCCCGGCCAACACGTTCCTGAACCACTTCAAGGCGCCGCTGGACGACATCCGCGTCCGCCAGGCGCTGGCACACGCCAGCGACCGTGAGCGCGTGCTCCAGACGATCTACGTGGGTCAGGGCAGCGTGGCTACGTCTCACCTGCCCACGGGCGGGCAGGGCTGGTCCGACTACGAGCCGTACCCGTACAACCCGGACGAGGCGCGCAAACTGCTTGCCGCTGCGGGCTACGAGGACTCCAAGCCCGTCCTCTCCGCGGAGATCACCGGACTGCCTCCCAAGCAGGAGGACGTCAACCAGATGTCGCTGCTGAAGGAGATGTACGACTCCATCGGTTTCGACATTGAGATCGCGAACGTCTCGGACGCCACGGCCTTCCGCCGGGAGAACCGAGGCAACATCCGGATCGGCAGCACGTCAGTGCGGCACCCCGTCCTGATGTACGAGATCTTCTTCTCCACGAGCGGGTCCTTCAACGCTGGCCACGACTCGCGCGAGCCGGAGCAACTGCGCATCGACGACCTCGTGAGCCAGGGCAAGTTGGCGACCGAGGACGAGTTGGAGGGCATCCTGGACGAGTTGCACCGCATCACCCGTGACGAGGTGTACGGCGCAATCCCCCTGGTGACCCGCATCAAGCCCGTGTTCGCCAACGACAAGGTTGGCAACTTCGACACGCCGGAGTTCATCGCCCCGATGATCGGGGGCACCTTCCGGCCGCGCACCGTATACCGCATGGACGCCTAGTCCGTGCCTGCGTCCCTGCGGTGGCCCCTCCCGCCGCAGGGACGCAACCCGGCCCCATAGAGACATCACCGCAGGAAGGGACGAGAGATGAGCCCGGACGGCCCCCGCCTGATCGAGGTGGAGCGCCACGACCATGTGGTGCTCATCCGGTTGAACCAGCCGGATCGCCTGAACGTGTTCAGTTACCACCTGCGGGTGCAACTGGCGGACGCCATGGATGCCGCCGAGGCCGATCCGGACGTGCGCGCGCTGGTGCTCACCGGGGCGGGCGCGCGCGCCTTCTCCGCGGGCGGCGACCTGAAGGAGATGGCGGACCCCGCCTCGCGGCCCCCGCCGGCGAGCGAGGACGAGGAGCGCCGCGCACGTCGCGCGACCGACCGCTTCCGCCGCACCGAACTGCCGGTGATCGCGGCCGTGAACGGGGACGCCTACGGAGGCGGCGCCACGCTGGCGCTGTCCTGCGACATCCGCCTGGCGGCGGAGCACGCGCGCTTCCGCTTCCCGGGCGCGGACATGGGCCTGGTGGTGGGAGCGGCCCAACTGCCACGCCTCGTGGGCGCGGCTCGCGCAAAGGAACTGGTCTTCACGGGGCGCGTCTTCTCCGCGGAGGAGGCCTACCGGTGGGGCTTCGTCAACGAGGTCTACCCCGCAGACCAACTGGTCCCGGAGGCGCTGGCCATGGCGAAGCAGATGGCGCAGGGATCGCAGGCCGCCCTCCGGTTCGCCAAGCAGGTGATCGACCGGGCCACCCTGGACGCGGAGGCGGTGGACCTCCAGAACGAGGCGAACCAGACGCTCCGAGGCACGGCGGAGCAGCAGGAGCGCGTGAAGTCCATGCACAAGCGGGTCACGGACGGCTAGCAGCCCTCGGTGACCGGGAACCCAGACTCCAACCGAGTCTCGAATGAAAGAAGCAGACTGATGACTGGACCACTCGCGGGGATCAAGGTGCTGGACTTCACGTGGGCGCTGGCGGGGCCGTTCGGGACGATGATCCTGGCGGACCTGGGCGCGGACGTGTGGAAGATCGAGACGGTCTTCCAGAACGAGATGCGGCGCGGAGGCGCGCCTTACGTGCACGACGTCAGCACCTATTTCTTCTCCGCGAACCGCGGCAAGAAGAGCGCCATGCTGGATCTGAAGTCGCCGGAAGTGCGCGAGGCGATCTACCGCCTGGTCCCTCAGGTGGACGTGGTGACGGAGAACTTCCAGCCCGGCACCATGAAGAAACTGGGCTTCGACTACGAGACGCTGCGTGAACTGAACCCGCGCCTGGTGTACGCCTCCACGTCTGGCTTCGGGCAGACCGGGCCGTACAGCGAGCGCGGAGCCGTGGACATCATCGCGCAGGGGATGTCCGGCGTGATGAGCCTGACTGGCCACGTGGGCGGCCCTCCGGCGCGTGCGGGCTACTCGATCGGCGACATGGGCGCTGGCGTGTTCACGACTATCGGCGTGCTCGCGGCGTTGCAGGAGCGCCAGGTGAGCGGTGAGGGCCAGCACGTGGACGTGGCCATGCTGGACGCGCAGATCACGTTCCTGGAGAACGCCATCGTGCGCTACACCTCCACGGGCAACGTCCCCGGGCCGGTGGGCTTCCGCCACCCGATTGGTACGCCTCACCAGGCGGTGCCGGCCAAGGACGGCTGGCTCGTGATCGCCGGCGTGCGGGACCACACCTGGGCGCTCTTTTGCGCGCGCGTGGGCCTGGACGAACTCGCCTTCGACGAGCGCTTCTTGAAGGTGGTGGACCGCACCAAGAACTACGCGGACCTGGAGCCTCTGCTGTTCGAGGCGTTCCGCAAGCGCTCCGTGGCGGAGTGGCTGGAAGAACTGGCGGAGGTCTGCTGGGTGGGCCCGCTGAACACGATCGACAAGATGATTGAGGATCCGCACGTGCAGTCGCGCGACATGATCCGCGAACTGCCCACCTGGACCGGGAAGACGCTGCGGGTGGCGAACACGCCGTTCAAGATGTCCCGCACGCCGACGGGCCCGCAGGGTGGCGCGGCGCGCCCCGGCGAGCACACGGCGGACCTGCTCCGCATGGCAGGGCTGGACGACGACGCCATCAAGGGCCTGATCGAGAGCGGCGTGGCGGCGGACCAGCCCTCCTCCATGGCCGGTACTCGGGGCGCCCTGCTGAAGGCGAACCGGGCCGAGCACCAGTAGGCTCCGGGTCGCCGCAAGGAGGGCCCACATGGCTGAGGACTCGACCGTCCTGTACGAGCAACACGGTCGCGTGGCGCGGATCATCCTGAACCGCCCGCAGTACCGGAATGCGCAGTCCAACCGGTTGATCGCGGAACTGGACGCCGCCTTCGACCGGGCGACAGACGATCCCTCCGTGGGGGTGATCGTCCTTGCAGCGGCGGGCGACCACTTCTCGGCTGGGCACGACCTCGGCAGCCCGGAGCACGCGGCGGACGTCCGAGCCAACCCGTCGCCGTCGGGCATCCGAGGCAAGTACGACCGCCAGTGGCGGCGGGACATCGAGTCCGGCCTCCGCTGGCGGGACCTGCCGAAGCCCACGATCGCGGAGGTGCGGGGATACGCCATCTATGCTGGCGTGGCGGTGGCCGAGTCATGCGACCTCATCTTCGCGTCAGACGACGCGATGTTCCTGATGTCCAACTACCAGTACTTCGCCGTGCCCTGGGACCTGGGCGTGCGCAAGGCGAAGGAGATCCTGTTCGAGTCCCGCTTCGTCGGAGCGCAGGAGGCGTGCGAACTGGGGCTTGCGAACCGCGTGATCCCTCGCGAGCGCCTGGAGGAGGAGACCATGGCTTACGCCGCTCGGGTGGCGGAGAACGACCCGTTCCAGTTGCGCATGATGAAGTTCGCGATCAACCAGGCGCAGGACGCACAGGGCTTCACCAACCAGGTGCGCTCGTCGCTCTCCAACCACCTGGTGTCGCGGGCGGCCGAGGAGGACGAGGCGTACCTGCTGGACAAGCCGCAGGCGTCGGGCGTCCGCCGCCGGCCGATGGTGCAGCGCGCCCTGGAGAATTACGAGCGCGACCTGGAGCGGCGGTCCGCTGGCGCCTGAGCCCGCATCCAGTCCGGAGAAGAGGAGCACGGTGATGTCCGAACAGCCCGAACCACAGGAAGCCGAGTCCTACGACTGGCCGGACCTGGTCGACCAACTGAACCGGCTGCTCCGCCTCCGCGTCACGCCCATCGGCATGAAGATGTTCGAGTCCGTGGCGGAGATGGAGGCGGTGCCGGGTATCCGGAGGCCCTCTGCCATCCACACCACCGACCAGATCGTGGCCCAAGCAGCGCGCCTGAACTGGACGGTGGGGATCACGCAGGAAGACCTGGTGGGCGCGCAGTGTGGAGCCGTGATCGGCCTGCATCCCCAGGACGAGAAGTGGCTGGCCGGCCGCAACTACGCCGGCGTCTGGTACGAGACGCTGGAGGACGCGGCCGCGCACCAGGCGGCGATGGACGTGGTCCCCTTCGGGAAGTACGCCGCCATGGCTGTCTCGCCGCTGACCTCGGGGCGCCTCGATCCGCCGGACATCTGTCTGCTCTACGGCACGCCGGGGCAGATGATCATCTTCATCAACGGCCTGCAGTGGGCCGGCTACTCGAAACTGGAGTGGGGCGTGGTGGGCGAGTCCGCCTGCGCCGACTCCTGGGGGCGGGCGCTCAAGACCGGGCAGCCCAGCCTGGCGCTGCCCTGCTTTGCCGAGCGCCGGTACGGAGGCGTACTGGACGAGGAGATGCTGATCGCCCTGCCGCCGCACTTCCTCCCCAAGGCGATCGAGGGCATGACACGCCTTTCCCGGAACGGCCTGCGCTACCCCATCCCGCAATACGGCATCCAGATGGATGTGCGTCAAGGCATGGCCGTCAGTTACGACTGAGCGACACTGGCCCCCTGGCCGAGGGGGGCCACCCGCGTGCTACCCGTCGGAGGAGCGGAGGCGGTAGCCGGCGCCGCGCACGGTCTGGATGGGATGGGCGCCGAGTTTCTTGCGCAGGTAGCCCACGTACACGTCCACCACGTTCGATCCGGGGTCGTAGTCATAGCCCCAGACGTGGGAGAGCAACTGCTCGCGTGAGAGCACCTGGTCCGGGTGACGGAGGAACATCTCTGCCAGTGCGAACTCGCGGGTGGAGAGATCCACGCGGCGGCCGTTTACCTCGGCGTGGCGGGAGCGGAGGTCCAGGACCACCGCTCCAACGCGGAGGGCGTCCGGTTCGCCCTCGCCTTGCGTGCGCAGGCGCGCCCGGATGCGCGCCAGCAATTCCTCGAAGTCAAAGGGCTTGGTGAGGTAGTCGTCAGCGCCGGCGTCCAGCCCGGCCACCTTGTCGCGCGTGACCTGGCGGGCGGTGAGGATGATGACCGGCAGGCGTTCGCCGCGTGCCCGTACCTGGCGGAGCACCTCGTGGCCGTCCATACCGGGCAGGCCCAGGTCCAGGAGGAGCAGGTCGAAGTCGGCGTCCGTGGCGGCGGCCGCGGCGAGCGGGCCGTCTCCCACCACGGTGGTGGTGAAGCCTGCGGCCTCCAGCCCCTTCTTCAGGAAGGAGGCAATGCGCGGCTCATCCTCCGCTACCAGGATGCGGGTCATGCCTGTCCCCGGTCCAGACCCCGCTGTCCGACCTCGGAGCGACGCACCGAGGCGGGTTCCTGCGCCGGCGGGGAGGCCGGCAGGATCAGGGTAAAGCGTGAGCCCTTGCCCGGGGTGGAATCCAGCCGCACCCGCCCGCCGTGCGCTCGGACGATCGCCTGCACGATCGCCAGGCCGAGGCCAGCGCCCTCGCCCGTCCGGCGTCCGTCCGTGCCGCGGGCGAAGCGATCGAAGATGCGCTGCTGGTCGACGGAGGCGATGCCGGGCCCCTGGTCCTGCACCCAGATCGCGTAGTGGTGCTCGCCCACCATTTCGCTGCCCAGGCTCACCGGCGTGCCCTCCGGCGTGTGCTCCACGGCGTTGCGACAGAGGTTCATCACGGCCTGGGTGAGCCGCTGCGGGTCGGCGAGCACCACGGCGATGGCGCTGCGCTCCATCGTCCAGGCCTGGTCCCCCAGCGCGGCCGCCTTGGCGGCGAGGTCGTGCGTGAACTCGTCCAGGTCCACGGGCTGGAGGTCAAGGAAGTCGCGCTGTTCTGTGCGGGCCAGCAGCAGCAGGTCCTCCACGATGCGCCCCATGCGTCCCAGTTCGTCGCGCACCAGCCGCATGGTCTCGTCCCACTCGGCCGCGTCGTCCGAGGCCAGTTCCAGGTGGCCTCGGATGATCGTGATGGGGGTGCGCAGTTCGTGGCCGGCGTCGTCCACCAGTCGGCGCTGGGCCTCGAACGCGGCCTCCAGGCGGTCGAGCATGTCGTTGAACGTCCGGGCCAGGAAGGCGACCTCGTTGTCGCCCTGTACTGCGATGCGGTCCGCCCAGTTGGACTCGCTGACGGAGCGTGCGGCGGCCGTCAGTTGGGCGATGGGTCTGAGGATGCTGCCGATGGCGAACCAGAAGGCGATCGCAGACACGACGACCACGCCGAGGAAGAGCAGGGCGCCCGTGCGGATCACGTTGCTGATGTCCGCCAGGCTGTCCTCCAGGAAGTAGGCCGCCACGAACGTGCCCATCACGCGGCCGTCGAAGGACACCGGGGCGGCCAGGTAGCGGACGCGGCCGGCCTCCGTCTCCATGTCGTCCTGGGCGGGGGTGTCGAGGCTGGCCCAGGCGGCCACGAGGTCCGCGTCGTCCAGCAGTTGCAGGGGAGCCACCGTGGATGCGTGCGGGCGGCCGTCCACCAGCGTGAACAGCGCCTCGTTCTCCACGGGCAGGTTGCGACGCAAGAACGTGTCGAAGATGGCGCGGATGTCGTCGCCGAAAGGCTCGCCGGTCTCGGGGTCGCGCCCGTCCACCAGCCGGCGCAGTTCCTCCACCTCCTGCAGCAGTTGCGCGTCCACCTCATCGTCCAGTTGCGCGAGGAGGAGCGACCGCTGCGCGAAGATGCCGAGGGCAAGGCCGAGCACGGTCACCGCCAGGTACCACCCCAGCAGCCGGACGCGAGTGCTCGCGGGACGTCGCCAGGGGAGCGGTGATCGCGGCGCCCCTGGCTCCAGGTGTGTGCGGGTGGCGTGCTTGCTCATACCCCAGCGTGACACACGGTCGTCCACCGGGGGTAGGGGTGCGCGTTAGAACGAGTCATCCGGTGAGTCCACGGAGTCGATCGACTGGACTGAGTCCACCGAGTCAAACGACTGCACGGAGTCCACCGAGTCGAACGACTGCACCGAGTCCACTGAGTCGAACGACTGCACCGAGTCCACCGAGTCGAACGACTGCACTGAGTCCACTGAGTCGAACGACTGCACTGAGTCCACTGAGTCGAACGAGTCCACGCTCTCAGGCGAGTCGATGCTCTGGACGCTGGCGAAGGACTGCACGGAGTCGCTGTCAGAGTCGATGCGCACCACCGGAGCGTCGACGACCTCGAAGCCCGCGGGGGGCGCCTCGAAGGTGGCGACGGCGGGGGTGACGTCCTGCAGGTCGATGCGGGACGGCATCGAGCGTGCGTCCGAGTCGCCACCCGCCAGGGCAAAGCCGGTGACACCGATGGTTGCGGCAATGGCGGCGGTGAGGCCCAGTTTCTGTTTACGGTTGAATTCCATCTCACTCCTCGTTTCCTGGCCCGCCGCGGTCCGGGCGGGCGTTGCATCTGTCTGTGGTCTGGTGCCCCTCGGGGGCATGTCTTCATGCTGACTCAGCGGCGTAAGACCCACCTGAGAGCGGCATGAGGGAGTTCTCATCCAGCGCCATCCCGGCGCTCCGAAGGCTGACCTCGATACCGGCTCGGTGCACCCAGGCGGCGGCCAGGTGGAGGCGGCGCCGGGTTTCGGCCTGCCAGCCGTCCATCTGGACGCGGAACGGGCCGGTGGCAAGCCCGAGTACGTTCGCGGCAACGTGTGCTCCGAGCAGGTCGGGGTGGTGCAGGCCCTCGGCATTGCGGAGCAGGCGTTTGGCGTACGCACGCAGACTGGGCTGCTCCTCCGGCGCGGCGAGGGCCATGGAGGTGGCGAACTGCGCGATCATCGTGGCGCTGTCGCCCACGGGCTCGCCCATGCCCACGGTGTCCAGGTCCAGGAGGCCCGTGATGCGGCCGTCTTCCACCAGCACCTGTCCGGAGTGAAAGTCACCGTGCACGGGCACCAGCGCGTCCGAGGGCGGAACCGCGCGCAAGCCACGCTCCAGGGCGTCCAGGAGGGAGGCGTCCTCCGGCGCCAGCGCTCGGAGCATCCGCAGATGGCCCAGCGCCGTGCGCAGGCCGGAGCGCGCCCGGCGGCCGTCGTTGAGCGCCGGGAGGGCGGCGAGGAGCGCCTGGAGGTCCTCCGGCGAGGGCAGGGTGTCGCCTCGGACGATCGTCGTGCGCAGGTCGTGGCCGGGGACGGCCGCCAGCAGGAGGATGCCGTGTTGCGCCGACCAGCCGTGGCTAGCCGGGGCTGCGATGTGCGACGCGATTGTCGCGTGTCGCTCCTGGAGCGCGGCCACCTCTGCGGGTGGGACGACCTTCAGGAACAGCCGGTGGTCCCCCGTACGCGCTTCCACCACGGCGCGCCGCAGTGGGCGGTACGCCCGCATCCGCAGGTGCACCGGCGCACGAAGCACCCCGGCCTGCTCCAGCAGGTCTCGCACCGCCTCCGGATCGAGGGCAGCGCGGAGTCCCGGCAGCAGAGGGTCACGGGGGACCTTCCAGACGGCGACTTCCTCACAGCCGTCGGAGCCGGGCGCGTGGGGCAGGTGCACGCGAGGGACGGGTACGCCCTCGATGCGGTCGCCGGTGGCGGCGACCAGGTCCAGGCGCCGAAGGCCGCCGTGAGTCTCGACGAGTGCGTGGAAACGCACCTCGGCACTGCGGCCCGGCCTCCACGTGACGTGGCTGCGCCGCGCCTTCCGGACCGCCCCCAGGCCGAGCGCCGTCGCGAGCGTGCCGACGGCGCCGTCGCCCAGCATCCCCTCGAACGCGGGGAGGTGCGGGTCGGACAGCGGCGGGGTGGAGGGCAGGTTGGTCACGCCTCCATGCTGCGGGCGGTGGGTGAGGCGACGGTAAGACGTGGATGAGAGCCTTCTCATGGAGCAGGCTCAGCGGTGCGCCCTCGCTACCCGGCGACGGGGCCGAGGGCGCAGCAACAGAGGATCCCCGCTGCGGCGAGGTACGGGCCGTAGGCCATCGTGGCGCTGCGGGATGCGCCGCGGGCGAGCATCGCGGCGGCCACGACGGCGGCGAGGAGGCTCGCCAGCACGAGGTAGACCGGTACGGTCCCGAGGCCGAGGACCGCGCCGCCGAGGCCGGCAAGTTTCACGTCGCCCATGCCGAACTGTCCTCGTGCCGCGACATAAGCGACGCCTGTGACGCCGATGGCCATGCTAGCGCCGAGGCCCGCGCTCGTCAGGGCCTCGACGCCGCTGAGTGAGGCGAGGATGAGGGCGAGCACCATGCCGGGCAGGGTGACCACGTTCGGGATGCGGCGAGAGCGCAGGTCGATGATGGCGACAGAGATCATGGCGGCGGCGAAGAGCGCGGTGATGGCGACCGTGGGTGGGGGAGCGCCTCGGCTCCACACGACGCCCGCGATCACCAGGGCCGCGACGCCGCTGGCCACGAGGTCGCGAGGCGCTACGCCTCGGCCTCGGGAGGGCGGTCGATCCTCAGACGGTCGCCGAGCATGAGCCGGGAGCGTGCGATCTCGCCCGCCGGTAACTCCAGGATGTCGCGTGTCCTGCGGCTCGCCCAGCGGAAGCGCCACGGTCTGACGTGCTGAGCGAGCCATGTGACCTCCGCCATTCCTTCGTCCGCACGGCTGAGCCCGACGAGGTCGAGGGGCTGCCGCATGAAGCAGGTGTGCACCGAGTTGCAGGGCCGGATCAGAAGTCCCTGTCCAGCCTCAAGGCGTGGGCGTGCGAGCAGGCCCCGTCCGCGGGTGAGGAACGAGTCGGCGACCACGGCGGTGATCGTGGCGGAGCCGGCCGCCAGGACGAGCGTGTCCATGGTCAGCCACCCATCACTTCGGCGGCGTTCATCGCCACCGGCGCCAGCAGGAGCAAGAAGAACGTGGGAAAGATGAAGAGCACCATGGGAATGGTCATCTTGACGGGGACCTTGTTGGCGAGTTCCCTCGCGACGAGGCGCCGGTGCTCGCGCAATTCACGGGCGCGGGCGCGGAGGATCTCCCCGACCGACACGCCGGAGCGCTCGGCCTGGGCGATCACCCTCGCGATGCCTGCCACGTCGGACGAGCCGGTGCGCTGGGCCATGGCGTTGAGGGCGTCCTCGCGCGGTACGCCGACGGAGATCTCCCGCATCGTGCGGGCGAACTCGACGGCGATGGGACCGGTGAACTTCTGGGAGACCACCATCATTGCCGCCTGCAACCCGAGGCCGCATTCGATGTTCGTGACGATCAGGTCGAGCACCTGCGGCAGCGCTCGGTCGATGCTGCGGGTGCGGGCCATCGCGCGGCGGCGGAGGAGGAGCCAGGGCCCGCCGACCATGATCGCCAGCAGGATGCCCGCGGCGAGCAGCGGCGTCCTCTCGCGTGCGTCGGCGGTGAGCCAGGCTGCTGCCCCAGCGACCGAGGCGATACCCAGCACGGCCCAGATCGCCAGGAACTGTCCCGCGCGCATCGACTCGGCGCCGCCGCGTTCCAGGAGGGACTCGGTCGTGCGCATCAGCCTCGGCGGGACGAGCCGTCCGAGGGTGGCGCGCACCGTGCGGCCGAGCGCGCCCTGACGACGCGGCGGCGGTGGGGCGGGCAGGCCGAACTCGGTGCGTTCGCGCAGGTTGTCCATGCGCACTCGGGCGCGCTGGTCCGGGGCGCCGGGACGCACACCCAGGACGAGGAACGCGATGGCGAGGGCTGCCCCGGCGGCAAGCATGACTTCCACGGGCTACATCTCCAACTTCGCCAGGCGGCGCGCCAGGGCGTAGCCCAGCAGGTCCATGCACAACGCGACCCCGAGCACGAGGCGGCCCGTCGGTTCGGTGATAAGGCGCCCGAAGACCTCCGGCATCATCGCCATGAGCAGTCCGGCGAGCAGCAGCGGGAAGACCGCGACGATGATCGCGGAGAACCGCTCGCGCGAGGTCAGGGCGTGCAATTCCTGCTGGAACGCCTGGCGTTCGCGGATCGTCTGGCCCACGCCCTTGAGGATCTCCGAGAGGTTGCCGCCTGTCCGTCGCTGCACCTCCAGCGCCGTCGCGACCACCTCGAAGTCCGGGCTGTTGATGCGGGTGCGCGCCTCCGCCAGGGCTCGGTCGAAGTCACTGCCGAGGCGCACGGCGTCCAGGAAGCGGCCCACCTCCTCGCCCAGCGGGCGGCCGATCTGCTCAGCGGCCGCGCCCAGGGCCTGCATGTAACCGAAGCCGGAGGAGAGCATGGTGCTCATCACCTCGCAGAGTTCGACTAACTGGCGTTCCGTCTGCCGGGCTCTCCGTGCGATGCGCACGCGGAGGTAGACCGCGGGGAGCAGGAGACCGAGGGCCGCCCCGGCGCCTGCGGCCATCGGCAGAGGCATCGCGCCTCCTCCTGTCTCCGAGCCGGACGAGAGCGCCGTGAAGAGGGCCACGATGCTGCACCCGGCCACGAGGGCGGCCCGGACCATGAAGAAGTCACCGAGGCTCATTCCGATCCCGGCGCGGTCCAATTGCTGCCGCGGCGCGGTGCCGAGGAAACGGCGCAGCCCGCGGTCCACGAGCCCCAGCAGGCCGGCGCTACGGCCTCGAAAGATCGAGGTCGACGCTGCCGCCGGGGGTAGGCGCGTCGCCTCACGGTCGAGGGCGGCCAGGCGGGACTGGACGAGGATGTCCTGCGACAGCACCAGGCGAGCCACCGCCATCACCAGCAGCAGGACGGCCGTCCCGGCGCCGGCGGCCAGGGCGATGATCGTTGCGTCCATGGTCACTGCGCCCATTCGTCTGCGGGGGATGAGTTGAAGCGCTCCGCGAACCGAGGGCGGATGCCGGTGGGCCGGAGGTCTCCCGCGACCTCGCCCTCCGGCCCGGGCAGGCCGCGCTCGAAGCGGAAGATGTCCTGCAGGCCCACAACGGCGCCCTCCAGGTGTGTGACCTCTGAAATGGCCATGAGGCGCCGCGACCCGTCCGGCAGGCGCGAGACCTGGATCACGAGGTGCAACGCGGAGGCGATCTGTTCACGGATGGCGGTGACCGGCAGTTCGAAGCCCGCCATCAGCACCATGTTCTCCACGCGCGACAGGGCGTCTCGAGGTGAGTTTGCGTGCACCGTGCTCATGGAGCCTTCGTGCCCGGTGTTCATCGCCTGCATCATGTCGAAGGCCTCGGCGCCCCGGACCTCGCCCAGGATGATGCGGTCCGGCCGCATGCGGAGCGCGTTGCGGAGCAGGTCACGCTGGGAGATCTCCGCCCGCGCGTTCATCACCGCTGGGCGCGCCTCCAGCGTGACCACGTGTCGCTGCCGCAGGCGGATCTCCACCGGGTCCTCGATGGTCACGATGCGCTCCGCCTCCGGGATGGACTCGGAGAGTGCGCTCAGCAACGTCGTCTTGCCGCTGCCGGTGCCGCCGGAGATCAGGACGTTCACCTTGGTGCGCACGCACTCGCGCAGGAAGGCCGCGGCCTCCTCGGTCAGTGCGCCCACGCGCACCAGGTCGGCCATGTCGAAGCGGTCGTGGCGGAACTTGCGGATAGTGATGCTGGGGCTGTGCACCGCGATCGGCGGTAGCACCACGTTCACGCGCGATCCGTCCGCCAGGCGCGCGTCCACCATCGGCGCGGTCTCGTCCAGTCGGCGGCCCAGGGGCGCCACGATGCGGTCAGCGATGCGCTGGATGTGGGCGGCGTCACGAAAGCGCGACTCGCTCTCGTGGAGGACGCCGTCGCGTTCGTAGTAGACCTCGTCCGGAGCGTTCACCATCACCTCGCTGACCTCGGGGTCGTCGAGGAGCGCCTGGATCGGGCCCAGCCCGAGCACCTCGTTCGTGACCTCGTCGATCACGTCGCGGCGTGTGACGCCGGGCGGTGTGGCTCCGGCGTGGGCGAGGACCGAGGAGATGGACGCCTCCAGGTGCGCCCGGCGTGAAGCCTCCGGCAGCGCCTCCAGGGCACGGAGGTCCAGGTCTCGGATGATCTGGTCATGCACCTGCATGACGAGGGCGCGCCGGGAGGCGTCCGCATCCAGCAAGCGCCTGCTCATCGTCAAGGGGGTCATAGGGGGCATGGGGTACGGCTCGACGCTCATCGTCCACCTCGTTGTGTCAGGGCTCGTTGTGCCAGGGCTCGCTGTGTCAGGGGCTGTGTCAGCAGGGATCGCAGGCTGCGGCGCCCGGGCTGGGCGGCCGTCCCGGTAATGGCGGCGGCCATCTCGTAGACCGCCCGTGAGAACCCGCCGCCCGGTTGCTCCAGCAGCACAGGGACGCCTCGCTGGACGCTGCGGCCCAGGTGGCGGTCATGGGGGATGGCCTGTGCGACGCGGAGCCCGGTGGCCTCCGCCACGTCGGACGCGGTCACCGTGCTGGCGTCCGTGCTGTTGTTGATCACGAGGCGGATGCGACCGGGGTCCACCTCCAGCGACTGCAGGATGCGCACCGCGGTCTTCGTGTCCTTGATGCTGGACAGTTCCATGGAGGTCACCAGCAGCACGATGTCGGCCTCGCAGACCGAGGCGGCGACCAGTTCGTTGATCGTGCCGGGCGTGTCGACCACGACGTACTCGTGCGTCTCGGCCAGCGCGGTGGCGATGCGGGCGATGCGTTCGGGGCCTACCACGCGCCAGTCCTGTGGTTCGGGGAACACGCCCAGCACGTCCACGCCGCTGGAGTGCGTGACGAGGCAGTCCGCGACGGCCTGGCGTGAGACCTCCATGGCCCCACGCGCGAGGAAGGAGATGCAGCGTTCGGCCGTGGTCTCCACGTCCAGCATCACGCCGACGTCGCCAAACTGGACGTCCGCATCCAGCAGCGCAACGTCCTGGCCAGACGATTGGCGAAGGGCCACCGCCAGGTTCACGGCAAGCGTGCTCTTGCCGATCCCGCCCTTCGCGCCGGCGACCGTCACGATCGTCCCGAGGCCGCGGCCCTCGCTGGTCTCGTCCCCGCGCGCGCGCTCTTGCGCGAGGGCCGCCTGCACCGCCTCGGCAAGGTCATCCGGGCGCATGGGCTTCAGGAGGAAGTCGCGCGCGCCGGCGCGCATGGCCCGCCTCAGAAATGCGGGCTCGGCGCGAGAGGAGTAGGCGACCACCGGCACCTGCGGGATCTGTCGCTGGAGCGCCTCGATCGTCGTCAGCCCGCGCATCGGCGGCTCTTCGAGCGAGAGCAGGATGATCGAGGGCGCGCGTTCCACCGCGAGGAACGTGGCCTCCGCGCCGTACGCGGCCTCGGCGGCCACCACGAGTCCGGCGCGCTTCGCGGTGGCGACGGCCTCCAGGCGGCTGTCCAGGTTCGGGTCCACCACGAGCGCGGTGAGGGCCGCCGTGGACTGCCGGTTGTCCGGAGTGGCGAGGAGCGTCATCGCGTGGCCACCTGCGGCCGGTCGGAGGGTGTGCTGAAGACTGTGACGGGTGCTATCGGGGCCGTGAGGGTCTCTCCGAACGGCCGCAGCGCGAGGCCAATCGAGCCTTCCATGACCGCCATGAACAGCACCTGGGCCTGGTCCGGGCTCACAGCGAGCGTGACCGAGGCCGCCTGGGGCTGCACCTCGGCCTCGTCGGCTCGCTGCGCGCCGGCGTCGCGGGCCACGGCGGAGGCCGGGCTCACGGACTGGCCGATGGCGAGCACCAGAGCGTCCTGCAGGATCGTGACCACGGCGCCGTGGTCACGAGTGGTGTCGCCCATGTCGCTCTCGGCCATGGCGCGCCGCTCGTGGCCCTCGATGCGTCGCGAGTCGACGGCGGCGAGGACGTCCACGCGGTCGCCGGGGACGATCAGGCCACCAGCGCCGGAGACCTCGGAGAGCGGGACGGAGACCGCGCGCATGCCGTCGGGGATGACGAACGCCAGGCCCGTGGAGGCCGGCCGTTCGGTGTCCACGAACTTCGAGGCGAGGATCTGCTCACCCGCCGCCACCGGGTAGCGGAGCATGCGGCCCTCGGCCTGTTCGAGCGTGGTGAGTGCGCCCGCCGCCACGGAGGCCGCGGGCATCTCTACCACGCGGACCGCGCCGCCCTCGATGGCGGCGCCGGCCGCCAGGTCGCGGGACGCGACCAGGACTTCCGTGCTCGCCTCGCGAGGGGCGCTCTGCTGCTGGTCGTCCGCAAGCGTGGGCAGCCAGGCCAGCACTCCTGCGAACGTCGCGCCGCCCAGGATGAGTGCGAGCAGGATCGGGACCCGGCTAGTCCCCATTGCGCGTGAGAGTCGTGACATTGAGGTGCTCTTTCCTGGTGTCGACCGGTCGCTGGTCGTCTACTGGGCAAGCCGCGCCTGCGCGAGGTCTGCGATCGTTCGGAAGGCGGCCTGCAGGTCGGATGGCTCCGGAGCGTCCAGGTAGACGCCGCTGCCGATGCTCGCGATCTGCTGAAGGAAGGTGTGGTCCACGCCATCGCCCAGGCCGATGACGTAGATGCGGATACCGGCGTCCGCGGCCAGTTGCGCCTGCTGTTGGGCGTAGTTCTGACCCTGCGTGGTGTTCGTGGGCAGGTTGGGAATCCCGTCCGTGAGGAGGACGATGATCTTGGCCGCATCCGTCTGTGCACTGGCGCCGGTGAGTTGCCCGCGCGCGAGGAGTAGCGCTGCGCCGATGTTCGTGGAACCGCCCGGGGTCATGTCCTGCACGGCCGCCTCGAACACGCTTCCCGCCCCGAACGAGGCGCCGAGGGCACGGTCCGTGGAGGCGGTGGACGCGTAGGAGACGAGCGCGAGTTGGTCGTACACCGGCGAGAAGTTCCGGCTGAAGTCGATTGCGGCGTCCTGGACGTCGTTGAACGGCGCCCAGTCGCTGGGCGTGTTGGGACACGTGTTGCTCGTGTAGCCCAGCGAGTCCGCACACATCGAACCCGACCGGTCGATCACCACCGCCAGGTCGCGCCCGGAACTACACGCCACCGCCGTCGCACCTACGTTCCACTCGGTAATGCCGAGGTACCGCAGGAAGAACGACGGTGGCTCACGTTCGATCGTGACCTGCACGCCGGTCGCCAGGCCGTCGCTCCCTGAGAAGCAGTTGTCGACCAGGGAGACGGTGAGGCCCGCGTCGTTGGGGACGCCGTTCTTGCCGGCCCAGGCGATGGCGTGCGTCACTGCGGAGACCTGGTCCGTCGCCTGCACCGTCGGGTTGGATGAGAGTGACAGTTCGAGCGCTCCGGCGAGTGCGGAGTTGTCCGCGTCGCCCTGCGCGTCCCGCCGGGCGTTCAGCATCAGGCCTACGTCGATGACGGCCGCGCCGAACATGGCAAAGAGGAAGGCAAACAGGACGATGAAGATCGCCGCCTGGCCCTCCGCTCGGCGAGCCACGCGCCATGCCGAGGAGGGGCGGGAGCGCACGAGGTGGATCAGCATGCCGGTCCACCTCGTGCCACTGGAATCGCCGGCGCCTGCTCGAGCCGCCCGGTCGAGCACGCGCTGAGGGTGATGCTGGCCGGGAACCCCGCCTCGCCCAGAAAGGCCATGAGCGAGCCGAGCGGCGTGACCATCGCGTAGTGGTGCGAGACGTGCACCACGACTGAGTCACCCCGCGCGACACTCCCCGGACCTCCCGGGTAGGAGACGGTGATCTCCGAGCACTCCAGGTTCTCCGCGCTGGTGTTCAGCGCCCGTCCTCGGACCGTGTTCGGGGCACAGGTGGCGTTACCCGGAGGTGACCCCAGTGCCCCGTAGCGGGCGCCCTCCGCCGCAGCATTGCTGACGGCGAGATGGCTGTTGAGGGCGAAGCCAAACTCCACGACCGCGAAGATCATCAGCAGGATGAGCGGCAGCACGAGCACCAACTCGACCACCGCCTGTCCCTCCGACTTCAGCACGTGAGGCATGGCAGCCCTCCTCCTGGCCGCGTGTCGCCTAGGCAGCGAGCGCGCCGGTGACCTTGCCGATGGCCGAGGCGACGGCGCCCTTCAGCGGATCGACGGCGCCCACCACCAGGACCACGGCGATCAGTCCCGTGACCAGGACGTATTCGACCGTGCCCTGGCCCTCTTCGCGCTCGGCACGGGCGGACAGGTTGAGGAAGAAGTTGTTGATGCGAGACATGAGGTCCTCCTGTGAAGCCGGTCTTGTGTGAAGCCGGCCTGGCCGGCTTCGTGTTCAGTGTTTGCGTGTGCAGTGGATGGATGTCGTGCTGGTGCGATCACTCGCTAGCAAGGTGTTCTGAATGTGCGCGCATCGACCCCCTCACGGACCCTGATGGACCCCTGTTCTTCGAGTGGAGTTGGGCTGGTTGACGCTGTCGGTTGGGTGCCGCCCCAATGCCAGGTCTTCCACAGATGACCCGGGCTGCATCTTGGAAGAGCGCGATGCAGAAGAAGTTGAGGAGGAGTCACTCCTCAACGTCAGGTCAATGTCAGACTTACTGCGGCGGATAGAAGGCTCGACAATGCCGGCGGCGTGGCCGGACTCAACAGGCGGGCGGTAGGACGGTCCCGGTCAGCGGCGGTCGAGTTCGCGGGGGGGCCCGGCGGCTCAGCGGGGACGCCGGCCGCAGGGACGCGGGCCTCGATGGGCCTCGACGCGGGTGGGCGCGGTGTCCTGTGGCGGGCCAGCGAGGTGTGACCTTCGCGTGGTCACAGGGTGCGGGGCAACGCGATGAGACCGACGCAAGGGCATGGCACGGGTGGCCGGGCGCTTCCGGATGGGGGCCCAGGACTTCTGATCCAGGTGAGCGCCCATCCGTGACGGCCTCGGCTCGCAAGCGAAACGTTGAGGGCTACTCCCCGTACTTGATGCGGTGTTCGTCCAGCGCGTCCGCGTCGAACTGCATGCGGACGGCGCGCACCGTCTCGTCGCCGATGGAGGCCACCTCGTCCGTCCTCAACCAGTAGTCCGGCTCGCCCGGGACGTCGAGCAGGAACGCACCGTCAGTGATCCGCTTGATCCTGCCCACGGGCCGCCCGTCCGAGGTGAGGACCCAGTTGTCGATTTCCGGTTGTATGGCCATGTCGCTGCCTCTCCAGCCACGACCCCGGGCGCACACCGCTGCGCGCCATTCCGAAGCCAGCGTACTCCAGCCATCGAGCGCCTCGCTCACGGTCGATGGCTGGAGGGCGGGCTGATGCCTGCGTCCGTTGCGGGCTTAGTAGCGAGCGGTGCCGATGACGCCGCCCTGGTTGTCCAGCACGCGGGCGTCGTCCGTGAACCAGATGGCGGCTCCCTGGTCGATCGCCGCACCCAGGGCGGCCTCCACGGCGTCTGCGTCCACCGGCGACTCGCGCAGCCGGCTGTCGTCCGCGTACCCCATGTGCTGAGTGGCGTCCTGGTGGACGATGAGGCTGGCCACGCGGCCCTCCTCGGCGGCGCGCTGGATCACCTCCACGCCGCCCAGGGTGTTGGGGCTGGCCCCGGAGAACCATTCCTCCACCCGACGGCCGGCACGCTGTAGCCGTGACTCCTCGGCCAGGCGACGCAGGCGGGCGAAACGGTCGCGCTCGTCCTCCTGCGGGTCCGGTGCGCCCAACTGGACGGCCTCGTCCTGCAGTTCTTGCGACAGGCGCGAGAGGACCTGTTGACGTGCCTCGTCCACGCCTTCGATCACCAGCAGGTCGTCTGGCTCCAGGAACCGCGCCAGGTGCTCGGCCGCCTCGTTCGCGAACAGGTCACGCTGGTGCTCCACGCGACGCTGCTGCTTCAGGTAGGCGTGGCCGCCGCCACGTTCGTCCGCGCGCAGGCCGCCTCCGAAGTTGTCGCGCTTGGTGTCCTGGCCACGCTTGATCAGGTAGTGCGCCGGCCAGTCCACCTCCGCGGTGGCGGCTGCCGCGCCGTACTTGATGCGCGTGACGCTCATGGTGTGCACATCCGTGGTCACAAGGGCCACCGGACGATCCAGGAAGGCAGTGCGCGCGACCTCGAAGATGCGGGCGCGGTAGCCGGCGTGGAGGCTGGTGCGGACGGGCGTGTCCAGGTCCACGACGATGAAGTCGCCGGACTCGGCGCGCGGCGTGTCCGGGTCGTTGTCGGGGTGCGCCACGTAGACGAGGCCGAGCACGCCGCGCTTCGTTGCGTCCTCCGCGATCGCCTGCAGGTCTTCCACCTCGGCCTCCACGGCCCAGGCGACGCGCTTGTCCAGGCCCTCGATCGCCTCGCGTGTGGCCTGGCGGAAGACGCGTAGGGCGGGCGGCTGGCCCGTGCTGTCCGGCGTCAGGTCCAGAGTTGCGGTGAGTGTCAGGCGATCGCCGGCCTCGCGCAGTCGCGTGACGAGCGTGTCGAGGCGGTCGGAGGAGTCGTTGTTCATCGTGGTCCCTTCGGTGTAGCGAGCGTCTTCTCTCAGCGACCCCCCGAGGACGGGCCGCCTGGACAGCATCGCGTCCCCTTCAGTCCATCCATCCTACGGGCAATGCTATCCGGCCCACGTGTGTCCGGCGGTGGACTCAGGTCCCACCCGGGTCGGGCGCCTGCCCGTGATTAATCAGACGCTAACAGCGGACATCTCTACTGGTATTGCGGAGGCAGGGAACAGGCGGAGGCGGTGGCCCCGCCTCGTCATGCAGGACGGAGGAGTGGTGGCCGACGTGCTTGTGGTCGAGGATGAGGACGCCATCCGGGAGGTCGTCGGTTACCAACTCGAGCGGTACGGCCACCAGGTGCGGTACGCGAGCGATGGTGTGGACGCGCTGCGACAGATCCAGGAATCCCTCCCGAACCTGGTCATCCTGGACCTGATGCTGCCGCGCTTCGCCGGGCTGGACCTGCTCCGTGTGCTCCGCGAGCACTCCCAGGTGCCCGTGATCATCATCAGCGCGCGGGATACCGAGGCGGACCGGCTGGCCGGCTTCGACCTCGGCGCGGACGACTACCTCACCAAGCCGTTCTCCGTGCGGGAACTGATGGCGCGCGTCCAGGTGGCGCTGCGGCACAGTCCACCGCGAGTGGAGGAGGAGCCGGAGGCTCCGGAGGAGACGCTGACCCTGGCCGGTGGATCGCTCCTGCTGGACCTCGGACGGCACGAGGTGCGCAAGGACGGACGCCTGCTGGACCTGTCACCCAGGGCGTTCGAACTGCTGACGTACCTGGCGCGTCACGCGAACCAGGTGCGCAGCCGGGACCAGATCCTGGAGGCGGTGTGGGGCTACGCCTACGGCGGCGACACCCGCACGATCGACGTCCACGTCCACGCCGTGCGCCGCAAGATCGAGGACGAGCCTCGGACGCCTCGTCACCTTGTGACCGTGCGCCAGTACGGCTACAAGTTCGTCGACGAGTAGCCGCCCGCCCATCCGCCCCGCGTGCGCTTCGGCCAGACGCCCTTCCAATACCGGCCATTACCGGCGCAAAGCCTCGTCCGCGGCACTCACGTAGACTGGAGGAGTCCCGCTCATGGCTGCGTGGGCGGATTGCCGCGTGTGTGCGGGAGGAGAACGCCATATGTGCGGCATTGCGGGCATCGTTTCACTGGCTGGGGACAGCGCTCCGCCGGCGGTCGTGGAGCGCATGGCCGCCACCCTGGAGCACCGAGGCCCGGACGACGGCGGCCAGCAGGTCGCGGGGCCCTGTGGGATGGCGCACTGCCGCCTCTCGATCATCGACCTCTCCGCCGCTGCCCGGCAGCCGCTGCGGGACGAGCGCGGCGACGTCTGGCTCATCACCAACGGCGAGATATACAACCACGAGGCGCTGCGGGCGGAACTGGTGGCGCGCGGCGTCCAATTCGCTTCGCGGAGCGACTCCGAGGTGATCGTGCATCTGCTGGCGGAGCGTCCGGACGATCCGGAGGCCGTCCTCAACCAGATCGAGGGGATGTTCGCGTTCGCCGCGTGGGACGCGAAGCGCGGCCGGCTGCTGCTGGCGCGGGACCGCATGGGCGTCAAGCCGCTCTACTGGGCGCGCAGCGGGACGTGGCTGCTGTACGCCAGCGAGCCGAAGGCCATCCTCGCCAGCGGCCTCGTCGAGGCGGAGCCCGATCCGGCGGCGATCGCCTCGTACCTGGCGTACCGGCACCCCATTGCGCCGCGGACGATGTACCGAGGCATCCACGCGCTGGAGCCGGGCCACTACCTGGTCGCGGAGTCGGGCGAGGTGGCGGTGCGTCGGTACTGGGACATTCCCACCCCTCGCCACGATCCGTCGCGCTCCGAGCATGACTACGTGCAGGGGACGCGAGACCTGATGGAGGAGGCCGTCCGCAAGCGCCTGATGTCAGACGTCCCGCTGGGCGCCTACCTTTCGGGCGGCCTCGACTCCAGCATCATCGTGGCGTTGATGGCGCAGCAGTCGTCCACGCCGGTGAAGACGTACTCGGTCGGCTTCGGGGACGAGGGGTTGGACGAATTCCCCTACGCCCGCCTGGTCGCGGAACGCTACGGGACTGACCACCACGAGATCAGACTGGACGCACCGGGATACTTCGACCTGTTGCCGCACCTGATCCGCTTCCGCGATGCGCCGCTGGCTGTGCCGAACGAGGTGCCGCTGTACGAGATGTCGCGCACGCTGAAGCAGGACGTCACCGTGGTCCTCTCTGGCGAAGGGGCGGACGAAGTCTTCGGCGGCTACGGCGACTACGCACGCATCCCCTTCGACTGGCGCAAGGGACGGGCGCTTGCCCGCCTCCCGGGGTTTCTGGCGTCGCCTCTCGCCGGAGGCATGGACGCGAAGTACGGCCCCGCGACGTACGAGGCGGATCCGGTGCGCCACTTCCTGGCGGGCTACGGCTGGTTCAAGCCCGCGGAGATCGCGAGCCTCCTGACGCCCCAGGCGCTCGCGGAGGCCGGCAAGGGTGGGCGGGACGCCTTCGTACGCCACTTCGCCGCGGCTGACGGACGCAGCGCGGACGACCGCGTGCTCTACATCCTGCAGAAGGTCCACCTGGTGAACCTGCTGTCGCGCGTGGACTCCATGACCATGGCCACGGCGGTGGAGGCCCGCGTCCCGTTCGTGGACCACCGCGTGGTCGAGTTCGCCTCGACCATTCCGTTCGACCTCAAGATGCGGTGGCGGTCCCCGCTGCATCGCGCTCGGGCCTGGCTCTCGTACTCGGACCGCTTCCGGGAGCGCGACGACATCACGAAGTACGTGCTGCGCCAGGCGTTCGCGGCTGACCTGCCGGACGAGATCGTGCAGCGGCGCAAGGTGGGATTCAAGGTGCCGCTGGAGCGCTCGTTCGGCGGACAGTTGACGGAGATCGCCCGCGGCCTCCTGCTGTCCGAGCGCACCCGGCAACGTGGCATCCTGGCCGTGGACGCGGTGGAGCGATGGCTGGACCGCGGCCCGGAGCACGGCGGTGGGGAGTTCGGACACCGGGTCTGGATGCTCATCAACCTGGAACTCTGGTGCCGGATCGCCTTCGACGGCGACGAGCCGGACCTCCGGCAACTGGCAACGGTGGGGGCACGGCGATGAACAAGTTCCGCCTCCCGCTGGCGAAATCGAGCGACGGCCCGATCTCGCTGCTCCTGAACCGGCCGCTCTCGCACGCGATGTCCGGCCCGCTCGCGGGCGCCGGCGTCACGCCCAACCAGGCGACGCTGCTCTCCCTGGCGATCGGCCTGCTGGGGGCCGTGGGCTACGCGACGGGGACGTGGTGGGTTGGGGGGCTGCTCGTGCAGTTCTCCTCGGTCTTCGCGGGGGTGGACGGCGAGATCGCCCGGCGTACGGGCGCATCCTCGAAGTACGGGGACTTCCTGGACACGGTGGCTGACCGGTTTGTGGAGTATGCGACGTTCGTGGGCCTTGGCGTGGGCCTGGCGCGCACGACGGACCTGGAGGAGTGGGCGTGGCCTCTGGCGGCGTTCGCGATCGGTGGATCTTTCATGCTCGCCTCGGCCTCTGAGAAATATCGCTCCGTGATGCACGAGAACTACCCGAAGCGCCAGTTGGAGCCCGCCTTCGCCTACCTCGTCGGGGGGCGCGACGCCCGCGTGTTCTACCTCGCCGCCGCCTCGGTCGCGGCGATGTGGCGCGTGGAAGTGCTGGTAGCGACGGTCGTCGTGATGACGGCGCTCGTGCACCTGAACTACTTCGTGCGGGTGCTCATCCTGCGGGGGCGGATGGCGTGACGAGGCCCAGCGTTGTCTTCTTCGACCTCGGTGACACCATCTGGCACCACCCCCACCGGCCCGCCCCCGACGTGATCGAGGCGGAACTGGTGCGACGCCTGGAGGCCGTGCTCGGGGCGCACGACCTCCACCCCCGCATGGGCGCCAGGGAGGTCCAGCGCGCGCTCGGCGCCCGGGGCGAGGCGCTGGAGGCGAAGGCGGTGCTGGAGGGGGACGGCGACTACCAGGCGATGACCCTCGAGGTCCTGCGCGAGGCCGGGCTGAACCCGTCCCCGGAGCAGGTGGAGGCCGTCTGGGAGACGCGTCGCCTGGGCGGGCGGTTCCTGCAGCGCGAGATCCTGCCGGGCGCCTACGAGATGCTGGCCACCCTCCGCGCGCGCGGGTTCCGGCTGGGCGTCATCACCAACCGCGCCCACGGGGGAGCCTCGTTCCGCGCAGAACTGGCGGACTACCAACTCGACACCTACTTCGACGCCCTGATCTGCTCCGACCGGGTTGGCTACCGCAAGCCGCACCCGCGGATCTTCGAGGTGGCGCTGGAGGCGTTCGGGATCGCGCCGGAGCAGGCCGTGCACGTGGGCGACAACCTGGAGGCGGACGTCCACGGAGCGCGTCAGGTCGGAATACTCCCGGTATGGATGCGTGGCGTCCAGTCACCGGGGGGAAATCCTACGGAAGATGTCCATTCCGTATCTCATGTCATCCACCATCTCTCAGAGTTGCTTTCCCTTCCATTCCTATCGGCGTATCCGCCTTGACGCGCCCTTAGAACCTTGTTACCAATTCAATGCCGAGTTCCGTCCGCCGGACGGAAACGGGGGAACCGCCCTCGGGGGCAACACCCTGAGGGACGCGACGCTTCGGCGTCGCAGGGGCGAGTCCTCGCTGTCGCGAGGTAGGTCACTTGCCGACCGAGCCCGTCAGCTCACCTCGTAGGCATGGCCAAGCGTCCGAAGCGCCGGACATCGTTTGAGGTCGACTCAATCGCCAGACCTCCGCTGGCATGCCGCACTGCGGCATGCCTCGCCCGCGCATCGGCTAGTAGCAGGAGGACACTTGCAAGTGCCACATGGCAGCGCCGCGCCCCCGCGCAGGCGCACCGAACGTCTGTCCAGCCGTCACATGGACGCGCGCCCCACGGAGGCGGTGATCCTCGCCGCGGGCGCAGGGGAGCGCCTGCGATGTCGCGACGAGGCCCCCCCCAAGCCGCTGACGTCGGTGCTGGGCAAGACCTTGCTGGAGCACTCGATCAGGACGTTCGTGGGCGCGGGCGTCCAGCACTGCACCGTGGTGGTGGGGTTCGAGGGCGCCACCGTGGCCCGCGCCGCCCGTGGGCTCGGCGAGCGATACGCCGTACAGGTCACCACCGTGCACAACGCGGACTGGGAGCGCGGCAACGGGACCTCGGTGCTGGCTGCCTCCGCGGTGGTGGCAAACCCGTTCTTCCTGGCGATGGGCGACCATCTCTTCGAGCCCGCCATCCTCGGCGCGCTGCAGGCGCAGGACGGCGGCGCCCCGCTCACGCTCGCCGTGGACCACGCCTGGGACGCCCTGGACCACGCCGACCTGGACGAGGCGACCAAGGTCAGGCTGAACGGGTCGACGATCGTTGACATCGGCAAGGAAATCCGCACCTTTGACGCCGTCGACACCGGCATCTTCCTCTGTCGCCCGGCGGTCTTCGGCGCCCTCGAAGCCGCGCAGGCTGGCGGGGACGCCTCACTGAGCGGGGCGGTGCGGGTGCTCGCGGCGCGCGCTGAGGCCGAGGTCGGCGACATCACCGGCCGCTTCTGGCAGGACGTGGACACCCCCGCGGACCTCGCCCGCGCCGAGCGCCGCCTCGGTGCGCTGCTCGCGGAGCAGGGCAGCAAGCGCGCTGTCGACGGGGTGAGTCTGGGCCGCCGCGCGTAGGGAGCGAGCGCTCGCCAGCGGCAGATAGCGTCCCGCAGGCCGGGGCGCGGTATCGAACATAACGCAACATCACGCGAAGGCTCGGAGCCGGGGACCTGTCCCGCTCCGAGCCTTCCTCGATCCAGGCATCCCCAGTCGTAGCAGGGTGCCGCGTGCGAGAGGCGGCACATCCGGATCACGGGCAAACCTGTGCTGTTGCTCACGCCTCCCTTGACACTGCCCGCGAGATTGGGGGACAGTTCCGGAAACGTTCTCGGTCGGAAACGTTCTCGGAGCGAGGTATGCGTCAGCGTCGATCAGTCACGATCCGCGACGTCGCGAGCGAAGCACAAGTCGCCGTGGCCACCGCGTCGCGCGCGCTTTCCGGCCGCAGCGAGGTCAGCGACGAGACCCGAAAACGGGTGGAGCGCGCGGCCAAGAAGTTGGGCTACGTGCCCAACCAGTCCGCACGCAGCCTGCGCGCGGCCTCCACGCGCATCATCGGCGTGGTCGTCCCGTCCATGGCGAACCCGATCTACGAGTTGTACCTGCGCGGCGCGGCGCACGAGGCCGTGGCCCACGGTTACTCCATCTTCATCTGCGACGCCGAGTATGACCCCGCCCTCTACCGCACCCACCTCCGGACACTGCTGGAGCACCGGGTGGACGGTGTGATCATCGGCGAGGTCATCCAGGCGCCCTCCCTGCTGGTCCCGTTTCTGCGGGCCGGGATCCCGGTAGACCCTTCGGAGGCCGCCCGCAGGGGCGCGCAGTTGCCACAACTGGTGCGCGGGACGGAAGCGTTCAAGGCGGCCTACACGCACCTGCTGTCGCTGGGCCATGAGCGCATCGCTTACGCGCGCCTGACGCGACCCGGCATCGCGATGCAGCGCGTGGGTTCGGACGCGCGCATGGCGTGGCTGCAGGAGGCCGCGGCGGAGGCCGGACTGCCGGACGACGCGGTGGTCCCGGTGGAATTTGTACCCGGCGAAGAGACCTCGGACCGTCTGCTCCGGCTCTTGAGCAGCGGCGACCGGCCCACCGCACTCGTGGTGACCGCGCCGCTGCTGCAACCGGTGCTGGTTGCCATCCACGAGACCGGCCTGGAGATCCCCCGTGACCTCTCGCTGCTGATGGTGGGGGATGCGTCGTGGGCGCGTGCAGTGCGACCACCGATCGCCTCCGTCTCGTCCGACATGTACGAGGAGGGGATGCGGGCGCTGCGCCGGATGGTGGGACGCATCCAGGGCGATGCGGACCTGGAGGCGGAGGGCGCCCCACAGCCCGCGCGCTTCCTGCCCCGCGGGTCGCTGGGCCCCGTCGTCCGACTGCCGGGGCGCGTGGCGCCGGGTGCGCCTCAGAAGACAACGCGGGCGGCCTCGAAGCAAGGCCCCAAGCAGACTGGGAAGAAGCAGAAATGAACCCAGCCCTGGATGGCGTCCTGGTCGCCGATCTCTCGGGCCGGATGTCCGGCGCCTGGTGCTCGCGCCTCATGGCGGACTTCGGCGCTGACGTGGTCGCGGTGGAGCCGCCCGGCGGGAGCAAGATCCGCCGGCTCGAGCCCCTGGACTCGGAGGGGCGCAGCGTCCCTGCGATGTACGCGCTCGCCAACAAGCGCTCGGTCGTCGTCGACCCTGCCGACGGCGAGCAGGTCGCGCTCCTGCAGACGCTGCTCGAACGCTGCGACATCGTGATCGAGGGCGACGGGGACGGGGCACTGGTCCACTTCGGCGTAGACCGCGAGGCGCTCCTGGGGCGTGCGCCGCAGCAAGTCCTGGTGTCGCTGACCGCACACGGAGTCACGGGGGGGCGCGCCGGGCGCGCAGGCAATGACCTGACCGCCTGGGCGTACTCGGGCTGGGCCTCCATCAACGGCCTGGCGGATCGCGAGCCGCTGAAGGGCAGTGGCTGGGTGGCCTCCTATCTCGCCGGCGTCGCCGCCTACGGAGCCGCCGTCAGCGCGCTGGTCTATCGCGACCGCGGCGGCGAGGGGCAGCACGTCGATGTCTCCGAGACGGAGGCGCTTCTGGAGATCTTCGGCCCCAACCTCCTCAGCGCCGCCTACGGCTCCGGCCGCACGCGTCGGAAGTCGATTGACATCTCAGGGACGTTCCCGGTGGAAGTCGGGGACGGCCACCTCTCGCTCACGATCGCTCGGGGCGAGCGCTATCGGGACGCCCTCATCGCCATTGGCCTGGTGGAGGAGGCGGACGACCCGAAGTGGGCGCCGCTGTCCGCGCGGGAGACGCCGGAGTTCTACGCACTGGTGCAGGCCCGCCTGCGCGAGATGGACCGCGCCACCCTCTTCGAGTCGCTCTCGGCGCTGCGCGTCTCCGCCGGCCCTGTGCTGCGCCCGGACGAGGTGCTGGAGAACGAACAACTCGGAGAGCGCGGCTTCTGGCGCCAGGTGGAGGAGTGGCCGGACGGCCCGCCGTTCGCCGGCCCGCCGTTCCTGATGGAGAAGACGCCCGCGCGACTGCGCCGCCGGCCCCCCGCGCCCGGGGAGCACACGCTGGACGAGGTCGCGTCTGGAGCCGAAGGGACTACATCGTGAGTGAGTGGGGGCCGCTGGCCGGCATCCGCGTGCTCGCCATGACGCACGCGTGGCTCGGGACGTTCTGCACGGAACTGATGGCGCTGAACGGCGCCGAGGTCATCCAGGTGGAGTCGCGACGGCGTCCGGACGCCTGGCGCGGTGGCTACGACGGCATCTACGCCGGCGCGGTACCGCCCACGCCCGGTCTGCGTCCATGGAACGTGCGTAGCCTCTACAACGCCGCCAACCTCAACAAGCAGGGGATTACGCTCGATATTTCCCAGCCCGAAGGACGAGAGATATTCCTGCACCTGGCATCCATATCAGATGTGGTGGCGGAGAACTTCTCTCCGCGTGTGATGCGGAATCTTGGTATCTCGTATGAAGACCTTACTCAGGTCAAACCTGATCTAGTCATGATCTCGCTCTCCGCATACGGTGGATCTGGGCCCTGGCGCGACCGGCTCGGGATTGGCGGGACGCTCGAACCGTCCTCCGGGATGTCGGCGCTGCTCGGCTATCCGGGCGGCCCACCGCTGAACTCAGGCCAGATGCTTCCAGACCCGGTGGGCGGCTACTACGGGTTCGCGGCGGTGGTGACGGCCCTCCGTCACCGGGAGCGGACTGGCGAGGGCCAGCACATTGACCTCTCCATGCAGGAGGCGAACCACACGCTCATCGGCGATGCGAGCCTGGAGTACGCGCTGACCGGGAACGTCCGCGGCCCCATGGGGAACCGGCACACCACCTTCGCGCCGCACGGCGTCTACGCCGCCCGCGGCCACGAGCAGTGGGTCGCCCTGGCCGCAGAGACCGAGGAGCAGTGGCGCGCCCTCTGCGAGGTGGCTCGGCGTCCAGAGTGGGCGGCCGACGGGCGGTTCGCGGACCGGGCGTCGCGTAAGGCGAACGAGGACGAGTTGGACGCCCTCATCGGCGGCTGGCTGGCGGGCCAGGACCGGGACGACGTGGTGGCGGCGCTGACCGTGCACGGGCTCCCCGTGGCGCCGGTGCTGGACGGCGATGAAGTGGCCGCGGACGCCGTGTTCCGCGAGCGCGGGGTGATCGAACCCGTGACGCACCCGGAGGCGGGAACCTGGCCTCAGGCCGGCATCCCGTACCACTACTCGCGCACGCCGATCCAGGTCACCCGGCCCGCGCCCATGCTGGGCGAGCACTCCGCCGAGGTGTTCGAGCGCTACTGCGGCGTGACGCCGGAGCGCTACGCCGAACTCGAGGAGAAGGTCATCACCGGCGGGGGGCCGCCACCGGAGTGGGAACCGGCCCCGCAGGTTCAGTCCTGACCGCTCGCGCGGCGGGTTATCCAGCGCCAGGAGGAGAAGAAGTTGTCCGACGAAGAGTTCCAGACACTCACCTACGAAGTGGTAGACCGAGTCGCCCGTGTCTCGCTCAACCGGCCGCGCTACAAGAACGCGCAGAGCCGGCTGCTGCTGGAGGAGATGGACGCCGCCTTCCGCAAGGCCGTGCTCGACCCTGAGGTGGGGGTGATCGTGCTGCGCGGCGAGGGCGACAGTTTCTCCGCCGGCCACGACCTGGGCACCCCGGAAGAACTGGCGGACCGCGAGGTGCGCCCGTACGAGGAGGGTCTGCGGGGTCGCAACCAGCGTTCCTGGGACCTCTACGTGGACTTTGGCCTGCGCTGGCGCGACCTGCCGAAGCCGACGATTGCGGCGGTGCAGGGCTACTGCATCTTTGGCGGCTGGATGATCGCGTCCTCCATGGACGTGATCTTCGCGGCGGACGACGCCAAGTTGCTGCCGTCCAAGTTCCAGTACTTCGCCGTGCCGTGGGACCTGGGCGCGCGGAAGGCCAAGGAGATCCTCTTCCAGGGCCGCTTCCTGAGCGCCGAGGAGGCCTGCGAGGTGGGCTTCGTGAACCGCGTGGTCCCGGTGGACCGCCTGGACGACGAGGTGATGGCCTACGCGCGCGACGTGGCGGAACACGACTCCTTTGGGCTGCGCCTGACCAAACTCGCCATCAACCAGATGGAGGACATCCAGGGGTTCACGGCCCACATCAAGGACGCACACACCATTTACATGCTGGGCGCCGCGGACACCGGCGGTGCACCGCGGGTAGACGGCATGCGCCGTCTGAAGGGCGTGCAGGCAGCCTTCGAGCGGGCCGAACGCGGCGACGGCAGCGAGGGCGACGCCTAGCGCTGACCGCCACCACCCGTCACCGGCCACACCATCACTGGCCACACCATCACATTGCCACGCCTCGGGAGACCCCGAGGCGGCAAGCGAAACGCGAGCAGCGGCGGCTACCGCTGTCCCAAGAGGGGATGACATGACAGAGAACACCAACTACTGGTTGAAGAACCGGGTCGGGCGGCGCAGCATGCTGCGCGGCGCCGGCCTGGCGACCGCGGGCCTGGCGGGCGCAGCCCTCATCGGCTGCGGCTCGGATGACGACTCCGGGAACGCGAACGGCGGCGGGGGCAACGGCTCGGACGGCACCGCCACGGCGACACAGCCCGCAGGCGCGGCGCGACGTGGTGGCACCGTGACTTTCCGGCGCGCCTCTAACGTGGCGTTCACGGACCCGATGCGCCAGAGCGGCGGCTATGACCCCACGGTCACCCGTCTGTACGCGGAGACGCTGCTGGGGGCCACCCCGGACGGCCAACTGCTGCCCATGCTCGCCGAGTCCTGGGAAGTCGAGCCGGAGCGGGTGGTCCTCAACCTGCGCCAGGACGTGAAGTTCGGCGACGGTACGCCGTTCAACGCGGAGGCCGTGCGCTACACGTTCGAGCGCGGCCAGAGCGCCGAACTCGCCGCCCCCGTGCGGTCTACTCACGTGCAGGTCGGCGAGGTGGAGACGCCGGACGACTACACGGCCATCCTGCACCTCAACGAGCCGAACGTGGCTTTCATCTCCAACCTGGCGCAGAACCCCGGCGCGATCATCTCGCCCACGGCCCACTCCGAGGCCGGCGATGACCGCTTCAACGCCCACCCGGTGGGCGCCGGTCCGTTCAAGGTCGAGCGCATCGAGCAGGACGGCGAGTCCATCTTCGTGCGCGACCCGGAGTGGCCCATGCAGGGCGAGGACGGTTCCGCGCTGCCCTACCTGGACGAGGTGCGCCTGCGCATCATCCCGGAGGACGCAGTCTCCATCGCGGCACTGGCCGCGGGCGAGATTGAGTTGGACTACGTCGTCCAGGAGTCGGACATCGAGCAGTTGCGGCGACGCGACGGTATCGAGGTGGACATCCAGGACGGCATCCGCTGGGCCGTGATCGAGATGATCATCAACAAGGGCGTCACAGAGGACGATCGCGTCCGCAAGGCCCTGAACTACGCGATCGACCGCGAAGAGTCGGTGGCGGTGCTGTCGAACGGCGTGGGCACGGTGGCCCACGGCTCCCTGAACGAACTCTCGTGGGCGTACGACCCGACGGTGCCGTACTACGACTACGACCCGGACGAGGCGATGAAGCACCTGGCCGCGGCGGGCTACGACGACCCGTCCTCGCTGCAGTTGTCCATCGCCACCTACGACGCGCCCCAGGCGGAGTTGGCGCAGGCGCAACTCTCGCGCCTGGGCATCCGCGTGGAGGTGGAGGCGCTGGAACTGGCGGTCTACCAGGACGAGTTCCGGGCGAAGGGGAACATCCCCCTGGGCACCGCCGGTGGCCCGTCCGTGGTGGGCGACCCGGATACGTTCTTCCGCCAGCGCTACGGCAGCGCGGGCGCATACAACCCCGGCCGGCCGGAGAACCCTGAGTTCGACGAACTCATCCGTCGCGGTGCGGAGGAGCCGGACCAGGAGGCTCGCAAGGAGATCTACAGCCAGATCCAGCAGATGTCCTACGACTGGGCATACCGGATCTGGGTGGTGCGGCGCCCCAGCTCGCGCGCTCGCACGGAGAAACTCCAGAACCTGATCTGGAACGGCTACAACTCCCGGCTGATGGAGGCCTGGCTGGAGGGCTAGTCAACGGCCCGATTCCCTCCCCGGGGCGGTGCGACCAACATCGCGCCGCCTCGGGGCCTCGGGAAGCGGCCGGAACAAGGGGGGAACGATGGCTCGGTACACCATCCATCGCATGGCTCAGATGGTCCCGGTCCTCTTCTTCGTCACGATCGTGCTGTTCTTCGTGATGAGGCTGCTGCCGGGAGACCCCATCCTGGTCCTGGCAGGCGACGAGGCGGGATCGCTCGATCAAGAGACGATCGAACTGATGCGCGACCAACTAGGGTTGAACGACCCGGTGTTCGTGCAGTACTTCAACTGGGTCAGTGACGCGGTGCAGGGCGACCTGGGCCGTTCCACCCGCAACAACCTCCCGGTGATGGAGGAGTTGGTACGCCGCATTCCGGCCACCGCCCAGTTGGCGGCGCTGTCCATCGCGGTCGCGGCAGCGATCGGCATCACCACGGGGATCATCGCGGCCGTGAAGCGCAACAGCATCGCGGACTTCGGGGCCACGTTGCTCGCAATGTTCGGCGTGGCGATCCCGAACTTCTGGTTCTCGATCATCCTGATCTCGATCTTCGTCGTGTGGCTCGGATGGCTGCCGTCCAGTGGGTTCGTGCCCATCTGGGAGGAGCCGGTGCGTGGCATCAAACTGATGATCCTGCCCGTCACCGCCCTGGGCACCACACTGGCCGCGGCGATCATGCGCCAGACGCGCTCCAACTTGTTGGAGGTCCTGAACCAGGACTACGTCCGGACCGCCCGGGCGAAGGGCGTTTCCGAGTTGCGCGTCATCACGAGGCACGCCCTCGCGAATGCGCTGCTCCCGGTCATCACCGTGGTGGGACTCCAGTTGGGCAGCCTGCTCGCGGGCAGCGTCATCATCGAGTCCATGTTCAGTATCCCCGGCCTGGGCCGGCTGGCCGTGCAGGCTATTTCCTCCCGTGACTATCCGATGCTGCAGGGGGTGGTGTTGCTGTTCACGCTCATCACGGTCCTGGTCAACCTGATCACGGACCTCTCCTACGCCATCATCGACCCGCGGATCAGGTACTCCTGATGGCTACCAACACGGACGTCACCACCATCGCCGGGCCGCGGGTGGGCGGCTGGGACCGGGCGCTGGTCACCGCTGGCCGCATCGTCCGGCGCTACCCGCTGGCGGTCACCGGCGGCGTGATCGTGCTCACGTTCCTGCTGATGGCGATCTTCGCGCCGCTCATCGCCACCCATGACCCACTGGAGGCGGACGGCCGCAACGCCTTCCAGACGCCCAGCGCCGAGCACTGGTTCGGCACGGACGGGCTGGGCCGCGACATCTTCTCGCGCATCGTGTACGGCTCGCGCGTGTCCATCCAGGTGGGCGCCATGGCCGTCTTCTTCGCGGGAGGCATCGGCGTCCCGTTCGGCCTCCTGGCGGGGTACCGAGGCGGGATCGTGGACGCGGTGGTGATGCGCATGGCGGACGCGATTATCGCGTTCCCCGGCCTGATCCTGGCGCTCACGCTGGTGATGGTGCTGGGCCCCAGCGCGGTGAACATCATGCTGGCGATCGGCATTGGCGCCGCGCCCGGGTACGCGAGGCTGATCCGCAGCCAGGTGCTCTACCTGAAGACGCTGGACTACGTGACGGCCAGCCGCTCGATCGGGGCGACCGACGTGCGCATCATCTGGAAGCACATCTGGCCCAACGCGCGCGCGTCCATCATCGTGGCGGCGTCGCTGACCATGGGCGGGGCCGTACTGGCCGAGGCGAGCCTGGGCTTCCTTGGCGTGGGCATCCGGCCGCCGACGCCCACGTGGGGGCGCATGCTGAACGACTCGTTCAGCCAGATCTACAACGCCCCCTGGCTCTCGATCTTCCCGGGGGCGGCGATCTTCCTGATCACGCTCGCGTTCAACCTCGTCGGCGACGGGCTGCGCGACGCCCTTGACCCCAGGCTCCGGCGCTCCGGCCGCTAACCCTCCCGCGGTGGGAGCGTCGGAACAAGGGGCACGGACGACCATCCGTGCCCCTTGTGTGTCGGTCGCGCCGCGTACGTTGAGGGGCGTCCGAGCGGTATCAGTGCGTCGGCGCCCTCGCGCGGCGAGACAGGGGCGGCCGTCCGCACTAGGATGAGACGGGCGGCACTACAGCGATTCGGTCGTGGAGCCTGGGCTCCGCGGCGAAAGGTGTGCTCGTGCCTACCCCCACGCGCCGGCATGGCTGTGCCCGACCGTCGGTCGGGTGCGTCCTGCGGTCCTGGCGCCCCGTCCCCACGTCCCCCGTGCACGCTACCGGCCTCGTCCACGCCACCGGCGCTACCGCCCCCCGGAGGCGGCAATGACGCTCCTCGACCTGTCGGTCGTGACGCAATCGCTGGTGCGCTACCTCGACGCCAGCGTGCGCAGTTCTCCCGGTTGGTCTGCGGGCCTCTCGCTGACGGTCACGCCGGAGCCGCCGGACCGCCTCGCGGGGGACCGGGTGCTGGGGCTCTACCTCTACCACGTCTCGGAGGATCCCTCGCTCCGGAACGAGGGCATGCGCTCGTCCGAGTACCCGCCCGTCCGCTACCAGCCGATGCCGCTGCGACTCCACTACCAGTTGGTCGCCCATAGTGACCTGGACGGGGACGAGGCGACTTATACAGAGCAGCGTATGTTCGGCATCGCCATGAAGGCGCTGCACGACACGCCGGTGATCACGGACGCCACCGTCGTGGACGGCACGCCCGCCTTCCCGCCGGGATCCGAGATCGTGGAGAGCGACAACCGCCTTCGTATCGAGTTGCAGCAGGTCAGCCGCGAGGAGGCTCGGGCGGCCTGGCAAGCGGATCAGACGCCGACCCGGCTCGCCGCGTATTACCTCGTGTCCGTGGTGCTGCTCGAAGCGGAGGAGCCGCGCAGGCGTCCGGGCCGAGTGCTCACGCCGGGCGTCCAGGTCTTCACGCTGGGCGCACCGCGGCTTGCCAGCAGCGTGACGAGCCTGAGGATCACCCGCCCGGGCGGCGAGGAGGGCACGGTTCAGGTGCGCCCCGCGCAGGCGCCGCCAGGCGCCACCGTGACGTTCGAGGGCGGCTCGCTGGGCGGCGGGACGCTCTCCTTCCTCCTGCGGGCGCCCCACTGGGACGCGCCTATCGCGGTAGACACGCTCGCATGGCAACTCCGGCACAGCGACTCGCAGGTCAGCGTCCAGGTGCGGGAGACGGCTGGCGGCGAGGACGTGCTGCCGGGCGCCCACGGCGCGATCGTGGAGCGCACGGCGACACGTGCGATGCCGGACGGCACACCTCGTGACTTCGTGCACCGCTCGAACGAAGCGCCGTTCATGATCCTGCCGCGCATCGACGCGGTGAGCACACCCAGCGCGTCCGGCGTGTTTTCTGTGACCGGCCACCGCTTCCAGCACCCGGCCCTGGCGACGGACGCCGTCTCCGTCCTCGTGGCGGACGGGCTGCTCGAGGCGGGGAGCGCGGGTTCACTGGCGTCCGGCGAGTTCGCGGTCACCGGCCCCAACACGATCGAGGTGCGCCTGCCCTCGGGCCTGGCGTCTGGACGTGAGGCGCCGGTGCGGGTCTTCGTGAACGGTGCGGAGTCGCTACCTCGCTGGGTCGTCGTGCCGTGACGGCTACGCGCGCGCGACGGGAGGTCCCAGCACCACCCTCCGCTATCACCATCGGCGAAGACCCAGATCGCTCCGGCGGGGAGGTAGACCGCGCGGCGCTCGACCTGGCGCTGCGGCGCGTGCGTGCGTATGCACGCCGACGCGTGGCCTGGCTGCGCCACGTGTGGGACGAGGAGCAGGCGGCGCCCGTCCTTGGCCTGGTCACCCACGTCGAGATCGACTCGGTGCTCCTCGACCGCGATGCCCCCGCGCGGGAGGCTGCCTGGCGCGACGCTGACCCCGAGGCGCGGCGGCTCGAGGCGGAGATCGCGGTGCTGGACGACGCACGCGAGGCGGACGCCACCTCCAGGCTGGCGCGCCTGCGCAGCACCTTCCAACTTGACCAGCGCGAGGCCGACCTCCTGGACCTGCTGCTCACCGTGGAACTCGAACCGGCCATGGCCCGCGTATGCGCGTACCTCCAGGACGACGCGACGCTGCGGTACCCCAGCGCGTCCCTTGCCTGGCGGCTGTTCGGCCATGGGCGGACGCTGCGAGGGCCGGGCGAGGCGCTCCTGCGCTGGGGGCTGGTGACCGAGCACCCACAACGCGCCGGCGAACCGCCCGCGCTGACCCTCGATCCGGAGATCGTCTCGTGGCTTGCGGGTGTCGAGGACGCCGCCGAGGGTGGGGAGGATCCGCCCGCGCCGCTCCCGTCGTGGCCTGTCGCCGAGACCGTGGAGTGGGTGCGCGCCGCGACGTCACGAGGCGCGCCCGTACGTGTGGCCGTCGCTGGCATGCCCGGCGTGGGGCGGCGGACGTTCCTCCGGGAGTGCGCGGCGCACCTCGGACGCCCGATCCTCGTGGCGGACAGCACCGGCGTACCGGAGGCAGAGTGGCCCACGGTCGCGCGTCGGATCGCGCGTCGTGCGCTGCTGCGGGGCGCCTCCGTGGCGTGGGCGGGACCGCTGGCGACGTCTCCGCCGCACCTGCCGCCCGCCGGCGGGGACGATGCAGCACCGAGCGTGGAGTGGGCGATCATGGAGTCAGGCGCTCCGGCCCCCGGACGGTCCGAGGGCGACCGTGGCGTGGTCGAGCACCACGTCTCCCTCGCGCTCCCGTCACTGGCCGAGCGTGAGGCCCTCTGGCGTGACCTGGTACCACGGGCGGCCGGCTGGCCGGCGGAGGCGCTGTCCTCGCTCGCCGCCCGTTTCCGTGTCACCCCGGGAGAGATCGCGACCGTGGCGCGACAGGCGCCCTCGACGCCGGCGGAGGCGGAGCGCCTGGTGAGGGCGGGAGCGCGCGACCAGATCGGCGGCCTCGCGGAGGTCGTCGCGTGTCCGTTCACCTGGGACGACCTCGTGGTGCCGGACCTCGCGCGGACGCAACTCGGCGAGTTGCAGTTCGCGGCGGAGGCGCGGCCCCGGCTCTGGGAGCGACCGGAGGCGCGACGGCTGTTCCCGGGCGGTCGGGGCCTCCTCGCGCTGTTCAGCGGGCCGCCCGGTACCGGCAAGACCATGGCGTCGCAGGTACTGGCCGCCAGCCTGGGCGTGGACCTGGTGCGCATCGACCTGTCACAGATCGTCTCGAAGTACGTCGGCGAGACCTCGCAGAACCTGGACCGTGTGTTGCAGCGCGCCGAGCGCCTGGACGTGGTGCTCCTCTTTGACGAGGGGGACGCCATCTTCGGGCGCCGTACCGAGGTGAAGGACGCGCACGACCGCTACGCGAATACGGACACGGCCTACCTCCTGCAGGCGATCGAGCAATACCCCGGCCTTGCCGTGCTCGCGACCAACCGCAAGGCCGACATCGACCCGGCCTTCCTGCGGCGCTTCCGGTTCATCGTGGAGTTCGAAAAGCCGGGTGCGGCGGAACGGGCGCGCATCTGGGAGCGTGTCCTGCGCGAACTGGCCGGCGAAGGGGCCTGGGGACGCCTTGCGGATGGCGTCGCTGCCGTCGCCGCAAGCGTGGAGGCGACGGGTGCGCAGATCAAGTTCGCGGTGCTGAGCGCGCTGCTGCTGGCCGAGCAAGACGGGGAGGACCTGGCCTTCCGGCACCTGATCGCGGGACTCGCACGCGAATTGCAGAAGGACGGCCGCCCGTTCGGTGAGCGAGAACAGGCGCGCCTCCTGCGCGCGGCAGGGCCGTGACCTCCGCATCGCGCGGGCCTCGGTCCACCTCGGCTGGAGGGCCCGCGCAGATGGGGCAGCAGGTTGCGCAGCACGCGGCGGGCAGGGCCGCGCCACGTCCGGCCACCGCCGGTCGCCGCCTGGCCCCCGCGCCTCGAGGGGCGCCCGCGCTCCAGGGTGTGCTGGGCAACCATGGCGCCTTGCGGCGACCGGACGCCGCGGAGCACGAGGCGCGCCACACCGCGCGACGCGTAGCCGCGGGCCTGTCCGCCCCCGCCTCCGTCCGCGAGCGCGGCGCATCGAGCCCCCTCGGCGCGTGGACGTCGCCGCTGGGCGCCGGTGCGCCACTGCCGGCGCTGATCCTCGCGGCCATGGAGGCGGCACTGGGCGCGGACTTCGGCAGCGTGCGCATCCACGCCGGCGCACGCGCTGCGGAACATGCCCGCGCGTCACGAGCGCGCGCGGTCACCACCGGGGAGCACATCGCGTTCGCGCATGGCATGTACCGTCCGGAGACCTCGGACGGGCGCATGCTGATTGCGCACGAGTTGACGCACGTCATGCAGCAGCGGGCGCGCGGCGTGGTCCGTCCCCAGTTCGACGATGACGACGACCTCGTGGCCCCGAGCACGCCTGATGCGACGACCGCGACCGGCGCGCACGCGGACCCGCCGATCCACCTCCGCGTGGACATGCGTGGCGTCACGGTCAGCAGCCCGGGGCGCCGCTATGACCGAGGCAAGCAGAAGCCCCCGCAGTTGATGGCCCTGCTCCTCCGTCGCCTGGTCACGGACTACGAGCCGGGACTGGAGGACGAACTGCTGGCGCGGCTCCCGGACGATGATCGCGTGCGGCGCTTCGGGGACCTGGCGAGCGAGCGGGAGGCCGGCGAGGACGACCGCATGCCGGACGTCTTTGTCGAGTTGGGCCCGCTGGGGATCATGCTGCGCACGCTGGAGGAACTGGGGCACCCGCACTTCACCCTGACGGACGAGCAGTGGCGCATCCTGGGCCTGGGCAGCACGAGCGCCGAGTGGTGGAACCGCAACCCGTGGCTACACGAGGACTATCCCTGGTACACAGGCCGGTTGTTTATGAGCCACGTGGCCCAGCATGGGCAACTGGTGGCGGACATGGAAACGGCGGAGACGCCGCTGGCGTACCTGGACGCCGAACTCGTCTTCACGAACCACCTGATGGAGGCCATTGGCCTGATGGAGGAGGTGCGCCTTGACCCGGCGCTCGCAGAGCATCCGGTGGCGGGTGGGGTCTGGAGGGCCATCTGGGGTGAGCCGGGAGAGTCGCCTTCCGCAGAGGTGAAGCGGCCGGACCTCGCGGTCCAACTGATGTCCTACTACTGGATGCAGCGCGCCCTGGGACGCCAGGCGACCGTCAATGCGGAGCGGCGCGCCGAGTTCATGCAGCGTTTCACGAGGTGGCTGCTCCGCGTCGCGCCCTCGGTGACCGCCGGCGACGTGACGAGGCGTCTCCTCGAACAGCCGGCCCAGATCACGGATCCGCCGCACCCGGCGACGCTGCGGGCGTTCCCACCACCCCACGGCCCCGCCCGGGTGGTGCCGGCCGCGAAGGACCGTCGCTTCGAGTTCAACGTGGAGTTCCCAGACGCCCAGGCGGCCTTCGCCCATTACCAGTACGCATGGGACGTCATCCGCTGGGAGTCGAGCCCGGGCCAGGAGCAGGCGGCGGTGGAGGAGGTGGCCGCCCGCGAGACCGACGCGGCGACGCGCACCGAGGGCGCAGAGCGGGCCAGGATCAGCGATGTGGTCGGCGCACGCCTCGGACGTGACCTCCGCGACGCGCGCACCGACATCGAACGTATCGAGGGCATGTTTGGACCGGCGGGGATCGTGGTGGCCACGCCGCTGTACCTGAACGCGCTGGTGCTGCGGCCGTTCGGCACGCTCATCGGGTCGATCGTGGACCTCGTGACGCTCTCGACGGGGCCGGGGCGGCGGGAACGTCCGATCCAGTTCCCGGAGCCCGGCGTGTTCGTGGTGCGCGTCTCCGCGGTCCCGGTGGTGGACGACCTGACGGAGGTCCGCCGTCCCCCCAGCGTGGCCTACGTGGCCGTCTTCGCGCAGGACGAGGCGGACTTCGCACGGGCGCAACTGGGCGAGGCCATCGACACCGCAGAGGCGCAGGACGAGGCCCGCGCGCAGTACACGCAGACCCTGCGCGAACTGCTGGTAGACGAGAGCGACCCGGAATTGCAAGCCACGCTGATGCGGCTGCTGCGTGAGGCCGAGCGCGACGAGTCTTACTGGCCACGCCTCAGGGCCATGAAGGAGCGGCTGGACACTCGTATCACGGAGATCGACGCCGAACTCACGAGGTTGCGCGAGGAGCGTCCCTCCGTGGGAAGCGCTCGTGTAGAGGGTGACGCCGCGATCGCCGTGCTGCGCGCGGAACGCGAACGGATGAACGCGCAGCGGGACCAGTTGCAGCAGTTGCTGGCCATGCGCGCCGGCCGTGCGCGGGACTACCCGCAGTTGGGCTCCGCCCGGCCGCTCTACGTGGGCTTCGTCAGTGACGAGGGTGAGGCGCGGCAACTCACCATTGAGTGGGCCGCCCTCCACCCCCGGGAAGCCTCGATCAGCACGCGGCTGGCGGCGCCGAGTGGCTCGCACTTCGTCGTGCTGTCCGACCACACCACCCAGAACGGCGGCATCGTTGAGGGCTATGGCGCCACGGAGGACGCGGCGATCGTGCACGCCGTCCGCTCCGTGCTGGAGAGCCGGTTCGGCTACGGCCGCGGCGAGGCCTCCATCCGCCTGCCGGGCGGAAGCACGCGCGACCTCCGCATTGAGCGCGACCTGCGTGCCTTGACGTCGGAGGCAATCGAGAACGTGTCGCTCGTGATCACGGTCGCAGCCGTCGCCGCCGCTCCGTTCACCACCGGCGCATCGCTCTTGATCCTCGTGCCGGTCGGCATCGTCGGGGGCGGACACGCGGCGTACCGCATGTACACGCGCTACGAGGCGAGCACCTTGCGATGGGATCTCCAGACGGCCATGGACATCGTGGACATCGTGGGGGCCGCGGTGCAGGCCGGCGCCGCCATTCGCAGCGTGCGCGCCGGGATGCAGGCCGCCCGGTTCGGCCGCGTGCTGGCCGTCACCTACGAGTTCGCCGAGGACGGCGCGGGCTACATCCTGCTGGGCCTGCAGTTGGAGAAGCAACTCAAGGACATCGCGGACAGCCAGACGATGTCGGAGGGCGAGAAGCGCGCTCGCCGCGTGATGGCGCTGGGTTCCGCCATGCTGGAGGCCGGCCTCATGGTGGGCCAGCGCGTGTTCAAGCAGGGCGCGGACGACCTCCGCGCAGCCCGCGAAGAACTCGGCGCCCTCACCGTCGAGTCCACGGCCGACGCCAGCACCGACAGCGCCACGGCCCCGACGGACTCGGCGACACCCGCGCCCGTCGACACCGCCTCGCCCGCGCCTGAGACCACGCCCCCCGAGGCACGCCCGTCCGAGGCCAGGGCCGTGGAAGCACCGGCACCGGAGACGCGCCCGTCCGAGGCCAGGCCGACGGAAGCGCCGGCGCCCGAGGTCGCTACACCAGAGACGGCAACGCCCGCGCCGGCGACAGCCGAGGCCGCCCGCCCCGAGGCCGCCCCTTCCGAGGCCGCCTCGGTTGAGTCGCCCGCGCCGGAAGTTGCGGTGGCTGACGCAACACCCACTCCGGATGCAGCCGCTCCGGACACAGGCGCTCCGGACACAGCAGGGCAGCACGCGGTAGACATAACACCACCGGCCGAGGCATCGCCAACACCGGAGGCCACGCCCGCACCTCAGGCCGAGGCGTCGACGGCGCGGGAGGGCACTCCCACGCCACAGGCCGAGGTGCCTGCGCCGGTGCAGGTCACTGCGGATGCCCGGTCATCTCCGTCGCGTGTGACGCCGGCGGAGGGGCCTCGGAGTCGTGCGCAATTAGAACAGGCGGTGGCCGGGCTGATCGCGGACGGTCGCTTCACGGACCCGGCGCTGGAGGTGGCGTACGGACGCTACCAGGGCGACGCCACCCGGGCCGAATGGGTGTGGCGCACCGGGGGGCGGCCGCTGGCTCGGCTGCGGGAACTCCTCGGGCCGGACTTCAGGCCGCCTCGGACGGCCGCACCGGTGGTCGCGGAGGCCACGCCGCAGGCCCGCACACCCGAGGCGGCGGCGGAGGTCGGTACACGCGAGGCAGCGACGCCGGAGCCAGCGACGCCAGAACCAGCGACGCCAGAACCAGTGGCACCAGAGCCAGCGACGCCAGAACCCACGGCCTCGGAGGTCACGCCGGAGGCTGAGCCTCGCGACTCCGGGGGCCTCGATGTGCCCGTATCGGAGGTCCATCCCTCCGAGGTGCGTGCGCCCGAGGTCGCCAGCCCGGAAGCGGCGCCGGCGGAGGTCGGCACTCCCGGGGTGACGACACCCGCGGCGGTGACTCCGTCACCGGACGTCGTGACGCCTCGTGTCGAGGCGGAGCCGGCAAACCCCCTCGCGGAGGTGAGCGAGGCGACCCTGCGGCGACGGGCGGGCGACCCGATGGCGCCGCGTGACCGTGAGGCGGACGCGGAGTTGGAGCGCCGGTACCGGGACCTGCCCATCGTGCGGCTGGTTGAGATGGCGCAGCGGGGTTCGCGCTGGCACGGCGCGTATGCGCGCCAGGTGCTGGACACCGGTGGCGGACGGCGAGGCACCCTGGCCGAGTACCTGGCCGAGGGGGGCACCCTGGATCAGGTGCGCCAGGCGGCCCTCTACGACCCCGCGGCCGCAGAGGCGCTGGTGGAGCGCTACTACCGGGACTTCACGCCGCAACAACTGGAGAACCTGGCCAGCGCTGGAGACCAGAGTGCGCGTTACGTCCTGGAGAACCCACGGCGATGGCCGCAGATGGAGACGGCCGCGGAGGCGCGCCTGGTGGAGGCCGTCTGGGAGCAGCGTCGCACCGCCTCGGAAGCCGAGGAGGCGCGAGCGCTGCGGAGCAGGGATCCCGCAGTGCGCGCGCAGGCCCGCGCACGTGCTCGCACCGCGCTGGAGGCGGGCACCGTCGGCGCGATGGAGACGGACATCCCCGGCATCGACGGCCAGGTGGTACGAGGTTCCCCGAACGCTCCCACCACCATCGACGCGGACCAGCCTCGGCACGTGCGGCCCTCCACGGACATCGCGCTGGCGCAGTTCCATGCGGAGGAGCAGTTGCTGAACCGGCTCATCTCTCGCATCGGAGAGGCTGGCCTGGGCCAGGAGCAACTCAACGGGCGCAGGGTACGCATCGTGGTGGATCAGCGCGTGTGTTCGTACTGCCTCTCAGGACTCGCCAGCGGCGAGCACGGTGGGACGCTGCGTCAGTTCACCGAGCGCTACCCGGGCCTGCGCGTGGAGATCACGGACCTGCGGACGGGCGACTTCCTCGTGCTGTCCGGCGGCCGTCGCGAGGTCCACCATCGCCGCGCGGGCACGGTGGAAGACCAGTAACCGGAAGCGTCGGCCGCCTGCTAGCCGAAGCGCCCCTGCAGGGCCTCGAGGTCGGCGGCGGCCCGCGTCACCAGCGAGTCCAGGCGAGCCTCGCGCTCTCGTGCGTCGCGGGCGTCCTCGGTCAGTTGTTCGCGGACGCGCTCCACGTGCTCGGCTATCGTCGGGTCGGCGTCGGTTGCGGCCTTCACGCCACGGCTGCGGAAATCCCGTCGCAGGATCTCGCGCTCCTCCGCCTCGCGTGCGATCGACTCCTGGAGGCGGACCCGCAGCGGAGCGATGCGCTCGTGGAGCGTCTCGGGCGAGGCGTGGCGGAGCCGTTCGACCGCGTCCTCCTCCACCTCGACTTCGTCGGGCACGCGCACGCTGTCCGGCACCACGATCATGCTGTCCGGCTCCAGGCGGTCCAGGTCCAGGTGCGGGTTCGCCACCCGCAACTCCTGCTCGACCACGCGGCGCTGGGACTCGCTCAGGGTGTCCGGGATCAGCCGCGCCTTCAGGCTGCGGGCGTCACGCTGGGTCCGAGGTCGGATGATGCGCATGGGGGTTCTCCTCTGTCTGCGGTGTCGGGTCTGCCTGCTGCGTGGGGGACGGGTTAGCCGACAACGTTCAGGACGTCCCAGGGCGAGAACAGCGGGCCGTCCATGTCGATAGGGCCGCTGGTGATGTTGCCCACCACGGTGCTCCGCTTCACGTCCACGTGGAGCACCATTGCGAGGTCGCTCGACCGGACGCGGTTGGCGTGCACCGCCGCCAGGCTGGCGGTCACGAAGACGGCCGGCGCCTGGCGGGATTCGAACGTGCACTGATTGTCGCCGATCTGGCACTCGCCCTGGACGCCCACCAGGATGCCGGGCAGGCTGCCCTCGCCGTCCACGGTGTTGTGGTGCACCAGCGCGTCTTCTGACTGGAGGTCGAAGGCGGCGGCGTAGTTCTCCGTGAGCAGCATCGCGCGGTCGCCGGTGGAGCGGATCGCCGTCAGGTCGTTGGCGATGGGCTGGAAGACGCCCAGTTCACTCGCACCCACCAGGATGCCGCACCAGCGCATGCCCGCGTTGGGCTGCTCCGCGTCCGCGACCACGGTGTTGTCCGTGACCGAGGCCTGCCCGAAGGGCAGCGCCGCAAAGATGCCCGCGCAGATCGTGGCGTCGTTGCGGGAGGACACGCGGGAGACGTGGTTGTGGTCTACGGCCACCTCCAGGCAGCCCGCGGTGAGGATACCGGCCACCAGGCCCTGCGCCTCGGGGTCCCCGACGTCGCGCACGGTGTTGCGGGTGATGGTCACGCCGCGGACGCGCTGCACGCGGATCCCGGCGGCAATGCCAGAGCGCTGCCGGTCGGGACGGATGCCCAGCAGTTCGTTCCCCGCGATGGTGACGGTGTCTCCTCCGCCTGCGCCCGCAAACAGGATGCCGCCACCCGTCTCCCGGATCACGTTGTCCTGGATGTCGATGGAGGTGAGCATGGCGCCCACGCCGATGGCTGGGCCACTGAGGCCGCGGATGCGGTTGCCCGTGATCGAGGTGGGGCCGATGGGCGCACGGTCGAAGCCGGGCTGCAGGATGATCCCGGCGAGCCCGCCTCGCTCCCGTTCGCCATCTGCGGGTTCGGGCGCCCAGACCTCGTTGCGGTCGATGCGGAGGCCGTTCACGCCGGCGACAATGCCGGCGCCCCGGCCGTTGATGATGTTGTCGCTGATCTCCACTCGCGCCGTGGGAGCGCTGGCGCCCACGAGCGTGACCGCGGCCATGCTGGCGCCGGCGAAGCGGTTGCGGGCCACGCGCACATCAGCACCAAAGAGCACACTGCCCTCCAGCCGGATGCCATAGTCGCCTGTAGAGAAGATGTTGTCGTCGACCTGCAGGCCCTCCAGCAGGACGTACTCCTGATCCTTGCCGCCGGCCCACGCACCAATGCCCACCGGTGCGGTGACGATGTTCTCCTTGAAGTCCACATACCAGATGATGCGGTTCAGGCCGATGGCGGGCGCGCTCTCCAGCCGGGTCGCCCCGGAAGCGCGCGACAGCGCGAGGCGCTGATAGCGGCCGTACATCACCTGGTCCAGCATGATGATCGGCTGGTCCGTCTCCTGGAGTTGGGTGACCTGCATGTCCTCCAGGGCCACGAGGAACGAGGTGTTCACCTCGAACTTCGTCCCCCAGCCCACCACGTGGGTGGCGGTGCCCTGCCCCCGGATGGTGATCGAACGGGCGCCCTCGATCACCACGCGGCGCTCGCCGAGCATGAACACGCCCCGGCCCAGGCAGATCGTGCCGCCCATCTCCCTCAGGGTGTCCACGGCCTCCTGGATGATGTTCGGGTTCGCCGCGAAGTCCTCGGCAGAGATGCAGATCGTGCAGGAGCCGCCGCAGCCTCCGCCGCCGCCCGTGGGGATCGCGGGCGGCCATGGCTTGCGGCAGTCCATGACGGCGTCCGGGAAGGTCAGCACACCGAGGCGGGCGTAGTGGTGATGCGTGCCTCGAGGTGGCGCCGCGTCCAGTTCCTCCACGCTGGCGTCCGTGGTGCGTGCAGCGAAGGTCCAGTAGTCCCCGGTGTGAAGTTCACCGCCGGCCTCCGCCAGCGAGAACGTCACCTCGATCCCGGACTCCAGGGCGAGGGTGGTGCCTGCGGGCGGCACCGGGATGACGCCGCTGCTCCCAGGGACGTCCAGGTCGAAGTGCTCCACGCCGTCCGAGGTGTAGACGCTGCCTGCCTGGTCCCAGCGCCGCACAATCAGGTGGCGGGCGTCCGCGGTGTCGTCTCCGGTGCCGCTAGGGATCAGGCCGGCCGGCAGGTCCGGACTGAACGTGATCGTCCGAGTCGCCTCGTTCGTCACGATCTGGCGCATCTCGCCATGCCGTCGGCGCGGGTCGCCGTCGATGCCGGCCAGTTCGCGTCGGTCGTCGATGATCTCGACCCAGTCGCCGGTGTTGAAGCGCAACACCGCGTCACGGCCGAGACTTTCGAGGCGCAACTCGCGCGGTGAGAGCACCTCGACCACGCCGCTGGCGACGGAGGCGTTCTCGCGCGACCACTTGAAGGTGGCCGTGCCCAACGGCCCGCCGTCGTGGATGCGCACCTGGTAGAGGTGGTTCTCCACGCCGCGGAACCCGCCGGACGGCGGCATCTCGCACGGTTCCTCATCCTCCGAGACGCCCACGGCGGCCGTGCTGAGGCGACCTGCTGAGGGCCGCGTGACGGCCGCCCAGCCCTGGACCTCGGCGTCAGGCGTGGAGCACGTGACGTTCGGGCCCACGTCCGGGAGCACGCGCACCTGCCACACGGTCTGCAGGCGGGTGGTCGTGTCCACGCCGACGGCACTCTCCACCAGGCCGGGGTCCTGCAGGTGGGTGACCTCGCGCTGCCATACGTCGAGATAGGCGAGGGCGCGGCCGGACTCCGGCAGGGCCGGGGGGTCGGTGAAGTACGGCTGGGCGTCGTACGCTACGGCCTCCACGCCGCGGGTCTCCTCCAGGATCGGGTCGAACTCCAGCGGCCCGGCGCCGTGGTTTTCCGCCAGCAGACCGTCCACATACATGCGCCCCCGGCCAATGCTGAGGACGCCTGCGGTCAGGCCGATCTCGAACGCGTCCGGGGTGTGGCGCGGGTAGACGGCCACGCCCTGGAAGTCCGGGTCGGACTCGCGGCCCACGAGGTCCACCGTCTCCGCGCGGAAGTGACGGTCGACCACCGCCACCCACTCGTTCCAGTCGGAGTCCAGTTGGACGCGGCCCTGCTGCATGCGCACGCCCGAGACGTTGGCGCGCGGACGGAACCGCTCTCGGCTGTAGTCACCACTCATGATCGGTTCTCCCGCATGTCAGGTCGCGTAGTAGATGCCGGCCTCAAGGCCGAAGCGCAGGTATTCGGCAAGCCGGATGCGCAGGTTGGTCTCTCGGTGGGGCTGGTAGAGCAGGTGGAAGGCGCCCATCTCGCCCTCGTCGTCAGCGCCGCGCCGCAGGACGTCGTCCGTCTGGATACTCACCTGGCCGTAGCCCGGGTCGCCGTAGCGCAGTGACGTGAAGTGCGGCCACAGCGCCGGCGGGTCCCCCTCGTCCGGATGGCACTGGAAGCGTCGAGGGGTACGCGATCCGTCCGGCACGAACGAGAAGCGGATGCACCCCACCTGGCGCCGGTCCGCCCACACGGGGCCAGTCCACGCGTCCGCCGCTTTGAGGCGGGCGACGAAGAGCGTGTTCGTCGCTTCCTCGATCTGGCGGGCGTGCACTTTGCCGACCACCGTGACGCCCAGCAACGTGACGCTTCCGCCCGGCGCGAGGTCGGCCTCCGGGCCTCGGTAGGCGACGAGGTCCTCGCCGGTGGCGTCGATGATGCTGTCGCGCACCACCACGCGCGCCGCCTCCACCACATGCAGGGGCGCGAGGATGCTCGCCTCGGCTTCGACGTGCGCGAAGGCGTGCTCCACCACCAGGCCGGGCGCGTCCGCCTCGGACCCCACCGCGCCCGGGACCACGGTGCAGTGCCGCAGCACGAGGGTCCGCGGCTCGTCGTCGCCAGCGTCCGGCAGGCGCAGCGGAGCGCCGGTCAGCAGCAGGCCGTCCAGGACCAGGGTGGCGCCGGGGCCGAGGGCCAGGTCCACTTCGCTGTCGGCGGTCAGCAGCGGGCGCGCGCCGTTCGTTGCCCTCAGGACGAGTGTCTGGCCGGCGGCCACCGCGATCGTGGGTGGCGCCTCGTAACGTCCGCTCCCGGAGAGTTCGATGGTGCCCGAGGTTTCGGTGGCCACCGCGGCCGCCAGCGCCGCGCTGTCCGTGACGGTGCGCACGTCGCCGAAGAGCGGAGACGCCTCGCCGCGTTCGTACTCGCCGCCGCCGATGGGGGCTGAGAAGCCGTAGTGGAACGTCGCGAGCACAGGCCGCGGCGGCGGGTTCCCGAAGGCGATGCGCCCGCGCGACGGGTCGATGGCAACGCGGCCACTCCCGGCGTCCGGCACATGCGCCCAGCCGACGACGTTGCCGCCGGCGTCCAGCACGTCGCCCAGGTCGCACACGCTCACGTCGCTGCTGGGGACGGCGTCGGGCGGATCGTCCGCGGTGGCACCCTCGATTTCGAGGTGCACGCTGAGCGCGGGGCCGTAGTACTGGTCGCGGCGGGATGCCATCCAGCGCAGAGGGATCGGCAGCGGCAGGTGCAGCGGGCCCGCCAGTTCCGTCATGCGGTCCTCTGTGCGTGGCCGCGTGAAGAGCGGCTGGTCCATCCCCAGCGGATGCACGCGCGCCAGCCGCCCGGACGGGTCGAGGCCGTCCGCGACCACGGGCGTCCTCGTAAGGCTGTGGGCGCCCAGGCGCCACAGGAAGAGGCCCACGTTGGGCAGGTTGTACGGCAGCCCGCCCTGTTCCACGCGGCGCACGTTCACGGTGTACAGCGTGGTGTCGAAGGCGGTACCGCTCCAGAGCAACCGTTCCGAGGCGCGCAGGTCCGGGGCGTATGCGGCGTCCGGACGCACGTGGTTCATGTGCTGGGTCCAGCCCACGCGGGAGAAGTACTCCACCACCCGTGCCGGCCAGCCGGTCACGTCCCGCGCCAATTGCTCCAGCATGGCGGGCGTGCCCTTGCGGCTCACGTAGGCCACCTGGTTCGCCACCTCCGCGCGCGAGGAGGTCAGGCGGGGCACCACGCCGTGCAGCGGGCGGTAGCCCACCAGGTCGCCGATGTACGGCGCCACCCATTCGGCGCACGTCTCGATGAACTGGTCGTCGTAGAGGCGGTCCAGGTCCTCCCCCAGGATCGCGATCTGCTCCGCGATCACCGCCAGCAGGGACCCCAGCGGCCCTCGGTCCGCGCGCTCGCGGAGTTCACGCAGGCGCGCCTGCTCCGCCGAGGTGTGACCGGCCCCCGCCTGCAGGAGCGCGAGTTCGCCCAGTTCAGCGCCGGTCAGCAGGCCCTGCTCATGGGCGACTTCCGTGTCGCGCAGCCGGTAGATCGCGGGCAGGAGGTCCAGCAGTGTCTCGGCGGTGATAGGGCCGGTTGAGGTAGTCACGGCATCTCTCCCAGCCAGGCCAGAGGCCCCTCGGCCAGCGTCAGCATCTCCGCGGCCACCCCGCGCCCGGCGGCGTCCGCACGCGGGCCAGCGGCCGTCAGCCGACGGGTCAGTGACGGCGAGGCGCCCCGGTACAGGTGCTCCACGTCCACCGCCTGGACGCCCGCGATGCCATCCGCAACGGCGATGACCTCGGACAGTGCGACGCCCTGTGCGAACGACCGTTCGCGGAACCCGAAGGCACGATGCAGTTCTGCCTCCACCCGCTCGAAGACCTCGGAGCGCGTGGTGCCGGGCGTGCGTTTCACGCGCAGGCGCACCTGGAAGGCTGCCGGGACGTAGGAGGCCACCTCGAAGCGGACGTGGGGGTCGCCGCTCGCTCGTAGCGAGGCGACGAGCCGGGTTAGGACCGGGTCGTCGGACGGGATGACGCTGCCGTCCTCGCCGGCGACGGTGATGAAGATTGTGCGGCCGGCGCGCAGGTTGAGGACGGCGGCGTGCGCCTTGGCGATGCCGGCGAACGCGCGCGCGAAGTCCTCGTAGTCGCGGAGTGAGACCGTCCGGCCCAGGGTGCGCACGTCCAGCGGGATGCGTCCGCGCGCCTCCTCCAGGCTGGCGGGGTCCACACCGCCTCGCGAGGGCTCCGGGTTCGTCACGCCTGCCACGCCCAGCGGGCGGCTCAGGAGTTGCGAGATCTGCCCCGCGTCCAGGTTGCCGCTGCCGCCGATGCCTCGGCGATAGGTGGCCAGCACGTTCTCGCGGCCGTTGGGCAGCCGGGCGCCGTGCACACCGTCGCCGAACTGGACCACGGCGCTCGCCTCGCCGTCCGTGCGCAGCGTGTAGACGTGGTCGTCCGCCTCGGCGTCCACAAGCGTGGTGCGCTCCTGCCACGTGGCCTCGTTCACGCGGATGTGCACGGTGGAGGCGACGCCCGTGGCTGTGTCGTCGCCGACGAAGGTGAGGGGGAGGCGCAGGAGGGAGTAGCGCTGGTGCTGCTTGCTCGCGTCGCCACTGCCGAGCACCTGCACCACCGTCTCGCCGTGCGTGGCGCGCACCACGTTTGCGTTCACCACGAGTTGGCCCGGGTCGTAGCAGTGCGCGGTCGCCGCATCCAGGTCAATGGCCGTCCGTCCGTCGCCCGCGGCGACCGAGCCCTCCACGGGACTGACCGTCACCACCTCGCTCACGACCTCCGCGTCTGGAGAAGGCGTGGCGAGCACCACCTCGCCGAGGCGTGCGAGCACCGTGCCGGTGCGTCCCTGGTCGTCGCGCACGCGCCACTGCACGCGCCCGGCCTCGGCCTGTCCGGGCGTCGCAGGGACGCTCGCGCCGCCTACGAGGCGAGACGGTGGCGCCAGCACTTCCAGCACTTCGTCACGCCTCAGCCGTCGAGTGCCGGCCGCAGTGCTGAGTTCGCAGGCCTGGCCGCTGGCGGCGACGCGCAGGTTCGCGCGCCGTCCCATCAGCGCGAGGTGCTGCCCCGGCTCCAGGCCCGGCACTTCGCCGGCCAGCGCGACCGCGTCGCCAAATACGGGCGCCACCACGGGCCGGCGCACGAAGCGCAGTTGTTCACTGGCAGCGAAGACGGTGGTGCCCCGGACGTCGTTCCGGAATAGGTGCTCGTTTTCGCCCTGCAGGAAGGCGCGCGTGACTTTGCCCGAGAGAGCAAACTGCGCCCGGGAAGCCTCGGTCACGCGGGCCACTCGGTACAACTCGGTGTAGGAGGGCTTCACGAGGGCCAGCCAGGAGCCGGGCATAATGCCCTGCTGGACGGAGTCCAGGTCCACGGCGCCGTTCTCCGGGCTGATGCGGAAGTCTGGCCACTCGGAGCCGTTCGGCGAGCCGTAGTCGGAGCGGTAGGCAGAGGGCATGGCGCGCCAGAGAGGCGCGTTGTGGCCGAAGACGCCTGAGCGCATGCGGAAGACGTGCACCTCCGGGAACTCGGCGGGCTGCATCCACGGCGCCACGGAGCCCAGCGGCGTCTGCCACGAGACGTGCGTCAGGTCGCGCTCGGTGTCCGTCTCCACCTCGGAGATGAAGCGCAGGTCCCAGTTCTCGCGGTGCAGGTCGCCCTGCACCTCCTCCCCCACGAACAGCAGCGCGTCCCCGGGCTTGAGGTTGAGGCCCACGCCCTGCAAGTAGCAGTCCGTGCGGATCGGTAGGTGAGGCGTGGAGGCCTCGGCGCGCAGATCCGTCCACTCGCGGCGCGCCTCGAAGTCCCCGGTGGTCTCGAAGGTCTGCGGCTCCTGGCCGGGGCCGGGGATGCTCTGCACCTTCAGCCCGTGCTCCAGGAAGACCTGCTCCGGTGTGCCGGGGCCGTCCTGCAGCGAGAACGCGAGGTACGTCTCCGCCGCCACCCCGGGGTTCGGCTGGTAGCCGAGCAACCGTCCGAGGTGGACGAGCGAGCGTCGTTCCGTGGCCGTGCGCAGGTACGACTCCGCGACGATGCGCTCCTGGTAGAACGTGAGCACGTCCGCGCAGGCGGCGAACGCGTCCAGCAGCGCGATCGAGAAGTCTCGCGGGTCGCGCGTGCGGAGCCCCTTGAGCGCGGGGTAGCGGTCAGAGGACAGCCGTGCGTGCATGGAGGCGACGAAGTCCGGGTGCCGGCCGCTGCGGTAGCGGATGCGCGACAGCCCCGGCGTGTTCGCGATGGTCTGAGGCGTGCGCTGGGAGACGCCGGTGCAGCACGTGCAGTTGCTGGGACAACTCATTTGCCGCCCTCCACGTTCAGCCGGAGGAGGCCACGCTCCGGGAAGTTCGGGTCGTTTGCCAGCCGCGCGATCTCCAGGCGGCCCATCTCCAGGACGCCCTCGTCCAGCGGACGGGGATCCGGGGCGTGGAGGCGCTGGAATGTGTGCACCACCACGGACTCCACGCCGGGCACGGCCTGTGCGGCGGCGTAGATGTCGCTGAGGTAGGCCGGCTGACCAAAGGTGAATCGGTCCGGATGGAACAGGGCGGGCTGTCCATCCGGGCCCCAGCCGCCGCCCAGCACACGCAACAGCGACTCCTTCACGTGCGCGCGGAAGTAGTCCGGCAGGACGCACACGTCCAAGCCCACGTCCAGCGCCACGTGGCGCGGGTCGTCCACCTCCACGTCGTGGCCGGCCATGCGGTACTCGTCCAGGTGAGCGCGCAGATCCGCCTCGTAGCCGGCGTCCACCGCGCGCGCGCCCAGGCGGTCAACGGTGAGGAAGACCGTGTGCCAGGAGCCGGTCCAGCGGAACGTGGCGCTCGCACGCTGGGCGTCCGTGAAGCGCCCCGCGACCGAGGCGTAGTCTGCCTCCGTGACCGCACGACGCTGCACCCGGAAGGCCTCCGGCGCGTTGCGGCGGATGTCCTCGGCCCCCTCAGGGTCACGCCCTCCGGCAGCGGGCAGCGGGTTCGTGACGGCCACCAGGCGCGCGTCGTCCGTGACCAGGTGGGCGATGGCCTCGCGGCCCACGTTGCCCGCGGCGCCGTTGCCCACGCGATAGCGCGCCACGAACGCGGTGCCGGGCTCTGGCCGTTTGCCGTAGATGTCGTCACCGAAGCGCAGCGTGGCGCGTTCGTCGTGTTCCACCTCCGCCACGAATTCGCGTGCGTCTCCGCTGCTGGCGAGCAGGTCGAGGCGTGGCGTCCACGCCTCGGTGCGGTCGTCGCGCGTGGAGGTGAGCGCAATGGCCGGGCGGATGCCCTCCGCGTCCGCGAGCGCGACGCGGGTGACCGGCGTGTCGTGCGCCCTCACCTGGAGGTTGCCGTCCGCCTCCAGCAGCCGGAACGCGACCGCGCCATCCGAGACGGACCAGTCGCCGTCGCCTCCCTGCACGGAGACGGGGCCCGCGGTGAGCAGGATACCCGCGGACTGGAGCAGGCCCTGCACCGCCGTGCTGAACGTGCCGGCATCCAGGTCGTCGCGGATCGCGTCCGTCATCGTGATTGCCGCGAGCGGCGCAGGGCCGCCCGGTCGCACGTGGGTCAAGGGCGCCTCGGACAGTCGAGGGGTGTAGCGCGGTGGGATGGCGAGGCTCGGGGCGTCGCAGTCGTCTCCGAGGTCGGGAGACGGCGCCCAGCGCAGGTGGGAGTCCGGCACGGCGCCCAGCGGCTCTGCGTCCAGGGTGCGGCCGTGGTCCGCGAGCACGATGTTGCCCAGCGCCACGCTGACCGCGCGCAGATCCTCGTCATCCTCCGCCGGCGCCACGGCCGACAGGCAGAGGTCGAACGGCAGCGCGTCCTCCGGCTCCCAGGTGATCTCGGTGACGGGGACGGCGCCGGCCGAGGGCGGCTCCAGGAACAGCCCGCCGGACGGGTCCTCGCCGGGACGCACGTCCAGCAGACGCACGGCCCAGCGGTGCAGTGGGTCTGCGTCCTCGGCACGGCCCGTCTGCGGGCCGACCGCCTCGACGAAGACGAGGACGTCGCCGGCCTTCAGCCGGGGCCAGTCACCGGCCAGGGTCGCGCTGGTCGCGCCCGCGGGCAGGCAGCAGTCACGCGCGCCCCAGGTGTAGAACTCTAGGCGTTCATGCCCGGCGTACAGGCGCACCTCCTCCGTGGTCTCGAAGACCTCGGCCCCCCGTTCGAGGGCGTCTCGGAAGTCCGGTGAGCCGTGGGCGATGCGCGGCGGGACGCCGGGCGCCGCGGTCAGCAACTGCAGGCCCCGAGGCGCGACCGTGCCGTCCTCGGACGCGGCGATCTGCACCCACGCGAGCGCGTTCACGCCATCGTCGATGCGGTAGTCCACCAGCCGGGCGTGCCGGCGCAGAGACGTGCGGCGTCGCGCAGTATCCAGGTAGGCCTCGGTGGCTATGGCGTCCTGTCGGTAGGAGAGTTGGTCCGCGACGTACGCGAGGGTCTCCACCACGGCGACCCCCACGTCCGCGGCGTTGCGTTCGCGCCAGTCGGGGGAGATGAGGTTGAGACGGTCCAGCATCAACCGCCGGAAGCCGCGGTAGTCCTTCGCGAGGTAGTCCAGTTCCGGCGCGGGGACAGGCGCGACGCCGGCCGGCCGGCAGGTCGCGCAGTCCAGATCGGACGGGCATTCCACCTTGAACGAGAAGTCCACCGAGACCAGCCGTGGGTCGAACCCGTGCGGCGCCGCGGTGTCCGAGGCGCCCGCGACCAGCCCCAGGGTGTAGGTGGAGTGGTCGCCGTACCGTTCCGTGCGGATCAGCCAGAACTCGTCCGGCCGGGTCAGTCCGTCCACCAATGAGGAGTCTTCCCCGGCCGGCAGGTCGTCCGCCCTTGCGACCCACTCCACCGCGATAGTGGGGATGCGGTCGCCGCCGCTGATCTGCACCTGGTCCGCCGTGAGCGCGGGGGCGGGCCGCAGCAGGCGGAGCACCAGGGTGCGCTGCCGCAGGTCGTCCGTGGGTGCGTCGTGGTCGATGACCTCGAGGTAGTCGATGCCGTTGAGGGTTCCGAGCGCGCGCACCACCTCGCGGCGGCGCTCGTCCCCGCATGCGTACTTCATGCGTCCACCACCGGCGCCGGTACGGCAAGCACCTCGCGGTTGCGGCTGCGGCGGTTCACGTAGCGCACCACCACCGTGAGCGTGGCGTCTTCCGAGACGACCTCTACGCCCTCGACGGCGATGAGGTCGCCCAGGGCGGACTGCAGGGAGGACTGCACGATGAACTGCGTGGAGGCGGCGAGTTCCGGGCTGTTGCCAGCGAAGACCAGTTGCAGCACGCCGCCGCCCCAGTCCGGCCGCATCACGCGCTCCCCGGGGCTGGTCAGCAGCACCTGGCGGATCAGGTCGCGCACATGGTCGTCCCAGGACGTGTCCGCGGTGAGCCCTCGGCCGTCGAAGCGGAAGGGGAAGTCGAGCCAGCGGTCCGGGGGCGTCACGTGGCTGACACTCGAGGCTGCACGACGACCGGCATCAGGCCGGTGCCCGTGGGGACGCAGACCGCCTGTCCGGACTGGATCAGGACGGGCACGCCGCCCGCGAGCACGCGCACGGCGCCGCTCACCCACTGCGCCGTCGCGCAGGGGGGCGCGCCGGACCCGGTCAGGGCGCATCCCGTCACCGCATACGGCGACATCTGCGTCACCACCGGTTGCCCGCTCACCGTCACGCGCGGGAATGGCGAGGTGGGCTGCGCGGGGCCGGCGTGCTGGCAGAGGACGGTAGCGCCGAGGTGCAGGACGGGGGCGGGCATCGGTACGTACTCCTCTAGATGACCGTCAACGCGCCGAGGTTGACGTCCGTGGTGGGCCCGGTGAGGTTCACCACCGCGCCCTTGCCGTTGGAGATGACGATGCCCACGTCCGAGACGGAGATCATGGCGCCGGTGGCGGTCTGGATGAGGATGCCGCCGGCAGGACCGGGCGCGTCGCTGACGACGATCCCGTTCTTCAGCGAGGTCTGGAGCGTGATCCCCGCCAGGCCCGGCGGCACCAGGCGCGCCATCACCGGCACCTCCGCGGCCGTGCCCCAGAAGCCGCCCACCCAGATCGGGTAGTCCGGGTCGCCCTGCTCGAACTCCACCCATACGCCGGCGCCAATCGGCGGCACGGTGAAGAGCCCCATGTTGATCCCGGCTACCGGCGTGCAGGGCATGGCCCAACTGCTGGGCAGCACGCTGGAGACGTCCGGGACCACCACCTGGATGCGCCCGATCTGCATCGGGTCCACGTTGTTCACCACCGTGCCGCGGTACTTGCCGAAGTAGCGAGGTGGGCTGGTCATGCGGGCACCGCCGGGACGGTGGAGACCAGGCCGTTTCGCACCAGCGTGAAGTCCTGCTGGTAGTCGCCTCGCTCGATCGTGTGGGTCACGCTCTTCACGAAGTACAGGCCGTCGAACGCCATCCCCGCGCCGCGCACGCCCACCAGGCCGCGCGACTTCAGGACGCGGCCGTAGCGCAGGACGTCCAGGGAGCCGGAGGCGGTCACGGAGTCCTGGTGCTGCGCCGCGTACGCCAGGCCGGTCATGATCGCCTGCGCCGGGTTTTGCTTCGCGGTTTGCTTCAGTGTTTTGAACTTCGGCGGCAGGGGCGGGATGGCGCCCAGGGGCGGGTTGAGCGGCGAGATATCCGGTATCGGTATCGGTATCGGCATCTTGGTCGCGGGGTTCTGGATCATGACGATGGGCGTCTCCTTCGCCTCCTGGTCGAAGCGGAACGAGAGCGATTCCACGTTCGTGTGCGCATCCATGTCCAGGTTGAGCGCGGGCTGAGGCTGCCCCACGCGCAACTCCGGCCCCCAGTAGGCGCGGCTCATCCCGGCACGGGGGCCGGGATCGATGTAGAAGACGTAGCCCGCCTGCTCCGCCAGGTACCGGAAGTACTGGTAGTCAGTCCCTTGCTGACGCGGGATCCGCTCGATGGGGATGGGGATGTCCTCCACCACCGCCGGGATCACCGTGGGCGTCACCCCGAAGGCGGCGTACTTCGCCAGGCTAGACAGCACCCGCAGTGACGAGGGCATGGCCGGGTAGGGGAAGCCGTCTAGTTCCACCAGGTCCATCACCTGCGAGAGGTCCTTCCCCTTCACCACGAGCGAGCCCTGGCTCCCGGAGGCGCCCCGCCGCACCTCGTGGTGGGTCATGACGCCGTCCATCAGCACGCTGGTCTCGCCGCCCACGGTGACTGCGATCACCACGCGCACCAGCGGGATGCTCGTCCCGCCCGCCACCAGGAACAGCGTCTCGAGGGGTGACCGCCGCGGCAGCGAGAAGGTCAGTTCGAACCCCGCCTGCGTCGCCCCGGAAGGCGACTCGATCTGCACGCGCTCCAGGCTGTCCAGCACCTCGGGCGGCACCGGGACGGGCACGGCGGGTCCGATCATGAGCGTCAGGTGGATGCCCTTAGCCATCCGCGCCCCCGATACCGTCCGGCAGCGTGATCGAGATCTCGTCGCCGGGAGTGGCGGTCAGGGCCGCTGGGTCCAGCGCGGCGTTCGCGTCCGCGATCTGCCAGTAGCGCTCGGCATCCCCCAGGTAGTGCGCCGCCAGCCGGTCGATGCGGTCGCCCTGCTGCACGATGTGCCGTTCCACTTCGGTGTAGCGCTCGGCGGGCGGGATAAAGCGCCGGCGCACGTACGGGATGGGGGCCGCGCCGGGCTGCTCGTAGCGCGCGATGGGGAGGCCGTAGTAGCGACTGTTCTGCTCGTACGGCGAGGTGTTGAGGGCGCCCGCCTGGCGCAACTGCTCGAGCGGATCGTTCATGGCAGGCGCTCCAGCCCGAGCGTGCTCAGCGTGCCGGACGGACTGCGGGCGGCGAGGCCTTCCTTGTTTGCGAGATACGACATAAAGAGGCTGCCGCCGCGGTGCTTGAAGCCCAGGTCGTCCACGGACAGCACGCGCAGCGTCAGCGAGACGGTGGCGCGCACCGGGTTCAGGTTCGCGTCGAACGCCTCCTCCGCGACCGAGAATGACGTCACACGCACCGGCATCACGCGGTTCTTGCTCCACACGAACAGCGCGAGGGGGGCCTCCATCGGCACGATCTCCAGCATCCCCATGGACGCCAGCGCCAGGTTCGACTGCAACGCCTGGGAGGCGGGGTAGACCATCACCTCCAGCGCCGCCAGTTGGGGGTGGATGCCCAGTTCGAGCGCGGTCCCGTTGGACGTCTCCAACTGGTCGGTCGCGTCGATCTCCGCCTCGAGCGTGATCGTCTCCACCGGCGGGCCCTTCAGCCGCATCGCCTCGGAGCGCTCGCCGCCGTCACCGTGCGAGGCGATGGCGTACTCCCGTTGGAGCGAGTCCGGGTTGTACTGCAGCGAGATCACGCGCTGCACCTGCCCGCTGTCCGGATCGATCAGCACGATCCCAGCCTTCAGCACCCGCGGCGACATGGGTCCGCTCATCGCCGCGCCGCCGTCCCGCCGCCTTCGGCAGCATCGAGGAGCGCCATGAGCGATCGCGCCAGTTCACGCCCCAGGGCGGGCGAGTCCGCAGCCTCCACGCTGCGCAGTGGAGCGCCGCGCGCCAGCCCCAGCCGCCGCGACGCACCGAGGTCCAACCCGGCCAGGTGGCGCTCGAGTTCCACGGTCAGCGCGCGCTCCAGCGCAGGCCGGTCCACCGCGTCGAAGCCGTGCAGCACCACCTCGTCGATGTGGAGGCTGATCGTGGTCATGGTCGCCCACCGTCCTGCTGGCCTGTCCCGGCGGCCAGGTAGTCCTGCAGCGACTGGCGCGAGCGAGGTGCGGATGCACGTCGTCTCGGCTCTGGCCGCGTCGCGGGCTTCGAGGTCGCCCGTACGTCGATGCGGCCGATGCTGATCTCCACGGTCGACGGTGGCGCCGGGGCCTCTGGGCGCGAGGCGATGGGCCGCAGCACTTCGCTGCGCTCCACCATGCGAGGCGCGAGGGGGAGCAGCGGCGGCACGCTCTGCGGACTCGGCGAGGGCGATTCCGTGGGCACGAGGCGGGGCGTCGTCGCTGGTGTCGCGGCGCTCGTGCGCACCTCGATACGTTCGGTGTGTTCGATGCGCTCTCGGATGGCCGGTGTGTCGCGGCCGGTCGGGGCCGGCGGCGGCGTCTCGAGGCGGGCGGGAGGGGGCGCGGCGCTCTCGCGGTCGGGCGAGGACCTGACCGACCGCGTCGGGACGCCGGACGGCGGGATGATGGCCTCGGCGGGGGCGATGTGCGCCCTCCGGGCTGCGGGCGTCGACGTCTCCGGCAGCGCGACCGGCGTCGGTACGGAGCGCGCCGCCTCGACCCCGTCGAGCGAGGTGGCGGTCGGCGCGACGGCCGGTGCGGGGCCGTCCAGGATCAGGTCATCCAGGACGAGGTCATCCGTCGCGGTGGGGGTGTCCCAGAGCGAGGGCAGCAGCGGCTCGACCGCGTGGGCACGGCCCAGCGCTCGTTCCGCCAGGCGTGTGAGGAAGTCGCTCATCCGACGGCCAGTTCCAGATAGGTCGCTCGCCGCGCCGGGCTGAGCGCGAGGATCTCTGCCTCCCGCCACCCGTACACGCGGGCGATCGCGTCCACCTCCAGCAGCAGCCGCCGCGCCTGGCCAGAGATGCGCGCCCAGAGGAACAAGGTCACGTCGAGCGGCGCCTGCCACGAGGTGTCGCAGGCAGGGCACTCCAGGTCCAGGAGCAACTCGGCGTGGGGATCGGCCTCGGCCATGCGCGCGGCCACGGCGAGCACGACGGCCTCCGGCGGCGCGCCCGGGTCGGCGTCGCCTGGCCGCGCCACCTCGGTCACGCAGCGTTGGAGGAGCAGCGCGCGCGCCTCGCTCACCTCCGCCAGCGTCGCGATCGCGGCCAGGTCGCGGCTGTCCGGGAGCCGGAACGTCACGCGGTAGCCGGCCTCGACCACTACGAGGTGGGCGGTGTCTCGGTCGTCCTCGGATGTGTCGCCGGCGGCGAGTAGTGTGCTGCACGTCAGCGACACCTCCAGCGACTCGGCGCAGGCCGGGCAGGAGGCCCGCCCGTCCAGGCGATCACCAAAGGTCGAGCGGTGTACCTCGAGCAGGCGGGCGTCACGCGCACCGACCGACAGCCGCTGAAGCGCATCCACCGATGGCAGCCCCGGGGCATGCGTCGACGGGGAGGACGCGGAGAGCACCTGGACGGCGCGGTCGAGGGGGTGCCGGTTGCGGCCGGCCTCCCAGAGTTGCAGCATCTCCTGTGCGTCGAGTGCGCGTTCCATGACGGTCATCGTGGGTATCAGGCGGGTTCGGTGAAGCGCGGCTCAGAGGGCTCGGTCACGTCGTAGTCACGCTCCCAGCCTTCGTTCTCGATCTTGATCGTCTGGATGGCCACGGCGTTCGCGTTCGCATCCAGTTCCGGCAGCGCCTGGAACTCGGAGACCCAGCAGCGGTAGACGCGGTAGGCGATAGCCAATTGGCCCGCCTCGTTATAGACCTCCACGATCAGGTCCTTGCGGAAGTCGGCCAGCGATGACTCCGAGCCCAGCCCGGATCCGAAGTTCCAGACCTTGTTCGCCCACTTCTCGAACTCCGTGTCGTGGGTGACGCCGCGTTCGAGGGTGATCGCCTCGTACTTGCGCCGTCCGGGGGCCTTGCGAGACGTGGAGGGATCGCCGCCTTCGCGGTGCTCAACCACCTCCGTCACGTGCTTCAGGGCGCCGACCTTGGAGACACCGGCGACATAACGCCCGTCCCACTTCACGCGGAACTTGAAGTTCTTGTACGGGTCGAACCGTTGTGCGTTGACGCTGAACTGAGCCACGGGGCGCTCCTCTGTGCTCGGTTGCCGCTGGCCGCCGGCGGGGTGGAGGGCTAGGCCTGGACCTGCCCGGTGATCTGCTGGATCTGGATGACGACGAACTCCGCCGGCTTCAGCGGCGCGAAGCCCACGTGGACGTTGACGATTCCGAGGTCAACGTCGTTCTGGGTGGTGGTCTCGCTGTCGCACTTCACGAAGTAGGCATCGCGCGGGGAACTGCCCTGGAACGCGCCCTGGCGGAAGAGGTTCTGCATGAACGCGCCCACGTTCAGGCGGATCTGCGACCACAGCGGCTCGTCGTTCGGCTCGAAGACCACCCACTGCGTCCCGCGGTAAAGGCTCTCCTCGATGAATAGCGCCAGCCGCCGGACGGGCAGGTACTTCCACTCCGAGGCCAGTTGGTCAGCGCCTCGCAGCGTGCGGGCGCCCCAGACCACGTGCCCGGCCGTGGGGAACGTGCGCAGCGCGTTCACGCCCTGCGGGTTGATGTTGCCGTTCTCGCCGTCGGTCAGGCGCACGGTCAGCCCGGACACACCTCGCAGCGCCGCATCGAGGCCGGCGGGGGCCTTCCAGATGCCGCGCTCGCTGTCCGTACGGGCGATGACGCCGGCCACCGCGCCGGACGGCGCGTACTCGGCCAGGCGGTTCTCCTGCAAGGGGTCCGGCGCCAGCAGGCGCGGGAAGTAGATCGCCGCGTTCTGGTCCCGCGTTACCACCGTGTTGATGGCGCTGGCCGTCACGTCCGCCGCGTCGTCCCACGATGCCGGCGGGTCCACCAGGAGGATCGCCCGGCGGCTGCCGCAGTACGCCGCCGCGGCGTCCCACGTGGACTTCGGCACGTCCGTCTCCGCACCGAAGGGCGGGATGCAGAGCAGGTTGAAGATGTCCGCCTTCTCCAGCGCCCAGATGCCGGTCTTGGCGGTCTCGCTGCCTTCGACGTCCGTGAAGGTGATGGGCGAACCGTCTGAGCCGTCGGTGTCTGGCTTCGCGGGTGTGTCGGCGGCGATCGGGGTGGGCCGCACGGTTGGTGCGTCGCCCGTGAGCCGCAGGAGGTTCGACTCCTGCTCCAGGATCGTGCCCACGTAACGAGTCGCCCCGGGGGCGACAGAGACGTTGCGCAGCACCTCGGTGTTGCGCACGGAGGCGGTGGCGGGGTCTACCTCCAGGATGGTGAGGTTGAAGACCTGGTCGGCCTCGTCCGTGTCGAGCGGGCGCGTGTCGTGGTCCACGAGCACGCGCAGGTTGTTGCCCCACAGGCCGGGGCTGGACGCCTCCAGCACCAGGTCGTCCCCGTTGGTCTCGATGTCGAACGACGCCTTCTTGCCGGCGTTGTCGACGCGCACGATGAGGGCGTCGCCGCCGCCGTTGAGGAAGAACTGCCGCACGGCGTACCCCAGCGCGCTGTCTCGCCAGAGGCCGCCGAAGTGGCGTTCAAACTCCCCAAAGTTCTGTACACGCCGGGGTTCGTCCAACGGGCCACGCAGGGCGCGCCCGACGAATGCGGTGACCGACGTGGCGACCCCCGTGATCGTCCGAGCGCCACTGGCGACTTCCTGGATGTAGACGCCCGGGTAAGTGACAGGGATTGGCACGCTTGCCTCCTCGGCCGGCTACTGGCCACGTTGGGTGCCCCAGGGGCGGGAGCGCGGACACGCCCATCTCGCACCATGGAGGATGTGTGTCACCATGCGGTCACCACCTGTCACCGACTGGTCACCGGCAGGCTCGACGTGACGAGGGCGCCACCGCTCGGGTGGACAGCGGCTACGCCTCGGGCCGGTGGGCACGAGGGATACGAGGAGCCCAGGGGCAGGAGGACGCTACGAGGCCCGGCCCGGGAACGGGCGCACGGTCTGGTGCTGGGGCCAGTCGCTCACGCCGGCGCGCGCGCCCTGGCGGCTGAGTTCGTCGATCACCACCTGCAGGGCCCGCTGCGCGTCCAGCGCCGTGCGTAGCATCGCCGAGAGGTCGGAGAACGAGGGCGCGTCCAGCGCCAGAGGCTCCTCGTCGATGCCGCCCATCACCCAGTCGAGAAGGCGACGGGTCTCCCCCATCGGCGCGACGCCGAGTTCGACCGCCAGGGTCTCCCGGCAGATCTCGTACTGACGGATCGCCAGCGCCCGGCGGCCGGAGCGTGCGTAGAGGCGGATCATCTCGCGGTGGATGTCCTCGCGGAGGCCGTCCTGCTCCAGGAGCAGCACGCCGTAGCCGAGGGCCTCGTCGTATGCGCCGCTCACCGCGTAGTGACGCAGCAGGTAGGCCAGGCAGTCCTGCAGCAGCAACTGATAGCGCTCGCGTTCCCGCACCGCCCACTCGTCCGTCAGGCTCTCCAGCAGGTCGCCCCGATACAGCGCGACGGCTTCCTGGAGCCCTCGGATCGACTGCGTCGAGGCCTGTTCTGCCGGCACCGGGAGCATGGAGCGCGCGGTCCGCTCGAAGTGTGTGACGTCCACCCAGCAGTCGCGGTCCACGCGGATAGTGGTGTCGGTGACACGCAGCGGCGAGGTGGCCTCGTGCCCGCCTCGGTCACAGTCGTCGCCGCGCGCCTCCAGGCCGCGCCGCAGGCGCCAGAGCGCTGTCGCCAGGCTGCGGCGGGCGCGCTGCTCCGGCTGGTCGTTCCAGAACGTCTCTATCACCGCTCGCCGGGATACGCGTCGCTCCCGGCTCATCAGCAGGTATGCGAGGAGGGACTCCGAGAGCGGCGAGAGCCGCAGCGGGGCGTCCACTGGAGAGCGGAGCACGCGCACGCGCCCGAACAGGTGGAACTGCCAGCAGTCACCCACCGTTATACCAGCCGGCAGCGAGGGCACGAGAGAGTTGGTGTGTGGGCCTGCGGAAGGGCAGCGCGCAAGAGGCACCTCCACCCGTCGCATCGCTGGCGCGTCGCGACGGAGTACTAGGTCGGGTGCCGCCCTGGACCCTGCTTCGCGGCGCAGATGGCCGCTGCCTGAAGGATAGAGACTTTTCCATTGCCCGTGTGTGCGCCCGCATCGCGTTCGCATATAAGACGTCGCCGTCCTCGTCATGTTCGAGGCGTGCCTTCGGCCGATCGCACCGGCTGGGCGGCCCGGAGCGGGAGGTCTGTGCGCAGGCCGAGCATGCCGAGGTGCAGCGCGGTGGCTGGGAGGAGCATGAGGAGACCGCCGAGTTGTTGGTGCTCGCGCGCCGTCATCCCCCACGGGGGGCGCTGGTGCTCCGTCTGGTTCCACGCCGCAGGCGAATGACCGGCCGCCATACGAGTTCGCAAGGCCTGCTGCCCGCCGGTTACAGATCTGACCGGGGGCCCTCCCTACGTTCGGTGCGTTCCGGGGCGGTGAGGAGGATGCATGGCCGCCGCGCACCGCCCCGATCCCGAACGTTACGCACCCCCACACATCGAGGCCGCACGCACCGGATCGGACCTCCGACGCGGGCTCTCACGCCGTGGGTTCCTTGCCAGCGCCGCGGCTGCGGGCGGCGCGTACTTCCTCGGACGGCTCGCGCCTGCCTCGGCCCAGACGCCCACGCTCTCGGACGCCGACATCGTCGTGCCCGACGACCCGACGAGCATCCTCGGAATGAGCCTTTCGCAGCGTGGGCTGCGCTCGCCGTTCGTCCACGCACAGCGTCTGATCAACGACCCGGATGCGCCGCTGGGGGTGGCGGGCTGGACGTTCAGCCCATTGCAGGACCTGGAGGGCATCGTCACGCCCTCCGACCTGCACTTCGAACGCCACCACGCCGGCGTCGCCATGATCGACCCCACCGAGCATCGCCTGGTGGTGCACGGCATGGTGGACCAGGCGAAGCAGTACACGCTGTGGGACCTGGAACGGATGCCGCAGGAGAGTCACATCTACTTCGTGGAGTGCTCCGGCAACAGCCTTGCCGGGTATCCGGGCGGGGCCGCAGACGACACGGCCCAGAGCATCCACGGCCTGGTCAGCACCAGCGAGTGGGTGGGCGTTCCCATGCGCGAAATCATCGAGGACGTGGGCCTCGACCCATCCTCCACATGGGCGCTCTTCGAGGGCGCGGATGCCGCGGTCATGACACGCAGCGTCCCGGTGGAGAAGTTGATAGACGACGCCTTCATCGCCCTCTACCAGAACGGCGAGCCGATCCGCCCCGCACAGGGGTACCCGATGCGCCTCGTCCTTCCCGGGTGGGAGGGCAACATGCAGATCAAGTGGCTGCGCCGTATCGAGTTCGGTGACGCGCCGTTCCAGACGAAGGAGGAGACCCGCCACTACACCGACCGCCTGCCGGACGGCCGCGCGCGCCAGTTCACCTACGCCATGGAGGCCAAGAGCGTGATCACGCGCCCCTCGCCGGGGCGTGGCCTGGCGGGCGCGGGGCAGTGGACCATCAGCGGTATTGCCTGGTCTGGCCGAGGCCGCATCGAACGGGTCGAGGTCAGCACAGACGACGGGAACACCTGGGAGGACGCCACGCTGCTGGGCGAGAACCTCCCGCGATCCACGGTGCGCTTCCACTATCCGTGGGAGTGGGACGGGGAGGAGGCAGTACTGATGAGCCGCGCCACCGACGAGACGGGCTACGTCCAGCCCACCCGCGAGGCGCTGCTGGACGTGCGAGGCGAGGGCTACACCTATCACTACAACGGCATCCAGACGTGGCGGCTGCACTCGGACGGCACGCTGAGCAACGGGTACGTGGACGCATGACCCCGCCCACACCCGCCCCATCCCGCACCCACCCCGCCACCCTGCGCTGGGTCCTGCTTGGCGCACTCGCCGTATTCGCCCTGTTCCTCGTGGCCTGCGACGACGACGATGACCCCGGCGGCACGGCGACGGCCACCCAGGGCACCGCCAGCCCCACCCCCACCGAGGGCGACGAGGATCCGGACGGCACCCCCACAGGCCCCTCCGGCGCTGACGCCTTCACGACTCCCGAACCCGGCGAGGGCCCTCGCAGCGGCGGTGAGATCGGTCAGCCGGCGTCCGAGGACGACATCGCCGCCATCGACATCGACGTCGTCCCCGGCGGTGCCGGCCTCCCCGAGGGAAGCGGAACCGTCGCGGAGGGGGCCGACGTCTACGCCACGAACTGCGCCCGTTGCCACGGCCCGTCCGGCACGGAGGGCGGCATCGGCCCTCAGATCGTGGGCGAGGAAGGGCCGTGGGAGCCGGGCAAGACGATCACCATCGGTAGTTACTGGCCGTACGCCGAGACGGTCTACGACTACATCCGCCGCGCCATGCCCTTCGACAGCCCCGGTTCGCTCACCGACGACGAAGTCTACGCCGTGGTCGCCTGGCTCCTCGCCGAAGAAGGCATCATCGAGGAGGACGCCGAACTCAACGCGGAGACACTCCCGGCGGTCGAGATGCCCAACCGCAACAACTTCCTCCCCTGCTGGCCGGACGAGTGTCGCCCGGACGTGCCGTAGGTCAGGATTCCTGCCGGCAACGCAGTGAGGCCCGCCATCGGCGAGCCTCACTGTCGGTGGCCAATTCCCTGTCGTTGCGCGCGCCCGCCGCCTACCGCACGACCACCACCGGCGTCCCCGCCGCCAGGCCGAGGGGATATCGCGCGCGGAAGGCGGCGTTCACGAAGTCCGGCGACCCGGCGACGTAGCCGTAGGGCTTGCCGCCCACGAAGAGCCAGACGGAGTCGCCCCGCTCCAGGACGGCGTCCAGCAGGGCGTAACCGCCGCCCTGCCACTCGGCCAGCGTGAGGCCGGCGCCCGGGGTGGGGCTGAACGTGCCCCGGCCCGGCTGGTGCAGGACAGAGAAGATCGTGAAGTGGTCGACCTCCGCGTGCAGCGCGAAGGAGCCGTCTTCGTTCATCGTCACCGTGGCTTCGACTTCCACCCACTCGGCGCCGTTCCAGAACGCGAGCACCAGTTCGCGGTTGCTAGCGTCCGGCGGCAGCATTCCGGCGGCGACAGTGAACCTGAGGCTGATCGGCTCGAAGCCATCCTCGATGTCGTTCCCGTCCGCGTCGCTCGCCTCGATGACGAACGCGAGCACGAGGTCCGCGCTGGCGGGCGGCGGAGCCTGCGCCGTCAGTCCCTCCAGGTTGGCGACGGCCGCAGCGGAGACCTTCGCCCCCTCGGGCAGGGCGTTCGCGGGTACGACAACCTCAACGGCCGCACCGTCGTCGGTCTGCGTGAGCACCTCCACCACCTCGTCCGGCGTGACGGCCGCTTCCACCTCGTTGACCCGGATCACCTCTGGCTCCACCGGCCCATCGCTGGGAGTGGGTGTCGGCGTCGGATCGACGGGCTGTGGCGCGTCCACGGTGATCGACGCGTCCGCGCGTCCGAGGTTGTCTCCGCCCGAGGCCCAGGTCGCGCTGACCGTGACGACACCGGGTGTGGCGTCCTGGTACGTGAACGTGGCACTCGACTCGTCCTCCAGTACGGTGACCGAAGCCCCACCCTCGAACGTCCCACCCGCAGACGTCGATGCGAGGTGGAAGGTGGTAGCCACAGCGACCGGACTGGCGTTCCCCTCCGCGTCCACGACCGCGAGCGTGAAGACCTCACTCTCCGCGCCGAGGTTCACGCGCCGGGGACCGGTGAGCGTGACGTGGTGCGGTGGGCCGGCCACGAATGTGATCGTGACCGTGCCGAGGGTGACCCCGCCGCTGGTCGCCGTGTACGTCACCGCCTCGGCGTCAGTGCTGCTCACCTCGAACGTGGCGATACCACCGGCGGTGGTCGTTGCATTCGCAGGGCCGGGGCCGCCAGCCAGCGTCACGGTGACGCTCGGCATCGGCTCGTTCGCCTGGTCGCGGACGGTCACCGTGACGGTCGCCGTGCGGTCGCCGTCCGCGATGACGTCTCCCCCGCTGGCGACGACCGAGGAGTTCCCGTGCGTTGCCTTGGGTTCCGTGAAGACGATGATCGCCGTGGCCGTGACGAGTACGTCGGCATCGGCCACTTCCGCCTCGAACGTCACCGACCCAACCGCCGAGTCTGAGGAGACACTGAAGACCACCTGTCCGGCCTCGTCAGAAGTCGCTGTGTCGGTGTCCGTGGTGACGGAAGGGCTGGAGGACAGTCTGACCACCTGTCCAGGCACCGGGTTATCGTGCGCGTCGAGCAGCGTCACCTCGATGGTCGCGCTGCTCACGCCGTTCGCGACAACGGAGCCGTCGCTCGCGTTGACCTTCGACCTGCCGGCATCCACGGGGCCGGGAGAGACGGCGATGTCCGTCGCCCCGATCAAGGTGCCGGTGGCGTCAGTGCCGAGGTAGGCCTTGACGGGATGAGTGCCGGCCGCGGAGGCGTTGTACTCCACCTCGACCGTGCTCGTGCCGTCGGTGGTGTAGGCGTCCGTGGCGGCTCCTGCGGTAACGCCCACCGGTTCCCCGCCGCCCACGGGGTTTTCAAACGAGTCGCGGACGACCACGGTGATCGAGGTCGTCTCGCCGGCGGTCAATGTGGTCTCAGCGACCACCAGGCTAGAGGTCGAGGCGTCGGCCGAAGCCGGGACCACGGTCAGCGGGATGTCCTTCTGGAGGCGCACTTCGGCGCCGCCCGACGCCTCCGGTTCACCCTCGATCTCTACCTCGCTCGTCTCGGCGAGGTAGGCCGTGAGGGTGCCGCCGTTGGCGACTCCCTGGTCGAATGGAACCCGCACGGTCAGGATGCCGCCGGATTCAGCGGTGTACCCGACGACGGTGAAGCCGGTACCCGTCATCGTGGGTTGGGCGCCGTTAGGCGCCTCGCCGAAGTCGGTGATGATCAGTTCCCGTTCGCCGTGGTAGTTCGTCGCCCGGTTGCCGTCCGCGTCGTACGCGGTGAGCGTGAAGGGCAGGCCCTCGCCCGCGACCAGCGAGGCGGTCGTCGGATCGAAGGCGCCGAGGTCAACCTCGAAGTACGCGGCTGGGCCGGGGCTCAGGTTGCCGGAGGCAACGCCGACCTCCGTCACGAGCGAGCCCACCCGCAACTGAATGTCGAACTCGTACTCGTTCGGCGTCGCGGCCGTCGTCGCCGCTTTGGTGATGGTCAGCACGATATCGCCCGGCGGGAGCATGCCGTCCAGGACGATCGCGACGTTCCCCGGACCGTCGTGGTCGATCGAGATGACCGCGGGCGCGGCGCCGCCAGTGCTGGTGATGGTCACATCATCGACATCCAGGCTCTCGCTTACCGCGAACCCGTCCGGGAACGAGAGGTCGATGCCATCCGCCACCTCGACGGTCGTGAAGGCGAACGTCAGATCGCTCACGGTCCCCGGCTCGTCCGGGTCGAACGTGACCGTGCTCGCGCCACCGAGGGCGTAGACCGCGATCTCGAACGAGCCACTGGCGAAGTCGTCGTCTCGAACGATGCCCAGGTCAAGAATGTCGGCGCCAACCTGGTAGGCGCCCTCAGTGCTGATCTGGAGGCCGCTGATCCTGGTGATGCCCGCGGCGTCCACCTCGGCCGAGGCGCTCCCGGTGTCACTCCAGTCGCCGCCGGCGCCGTAGGAGAGGCGGACCTGCTTCCCGAGCAGGCTGCCGTCGTCGATGGCGTTGCCGGCCGCATCCTGGACCTGCACGTCTATCTCCAAGAGCGAGAACCCTCCCGGCGTGTACGTCTTGCCCTCAAGGTCGGTGAGGATCACCAGAGCCGCCGGGGCGCCCGCCGTGACATTGAACAGATCGGAGGTGCCCGTGACGCCAGGTTTGCCGGCCTCGGACACCGTGATCGCCTCACCGGTACGGGCTTCCGCCAGGGTCACTTGGTGCAGGGCGGAGCCGCCGGGGCCGGAGGTGAAGTCCAGCACCTGCGCGCCGAGGCCGCTCGTGGCGTCCGTGTTGCCCTGGATCAGGATCTCCGCGTTGTACGTAGCGCCCGGGGCGTTGGGGCCGATGGACACGGTGTTGCCGTTCGCGTCCAGCGGGAGCACGGAGACCTCGAAGGTGACTCCGGCGATCCGGTCGTCAGTGCCGAGGGGCGCGATGTTGAAGGAGGCCACCGGGCCGGGGTTCACCGTGAACCAGTTCGAGGCGCCACTGGCGCTGCCTCCGGGCTGGGTTGCGCTGACATTCGTCTCGTCGGCGCTCGTGTCCGCGCCCGTAAACGTCAGGAAGTGCGAGGTGAGCACGCCTGCGGCGAACGCGGCACTCTCCGCGAAGCCTGCTCCGCCGGTCGCACCGCCTGATGTGAACTCCACCGTGTCGGTGAATGGGGTGGCGCCGTGAGCCCCGTCCAGCACGTTGCCCACGGAGTCCACCGCGGTCACGCGCACCCCGAAGGACTCGCCAGCCTCCTGGTCGGCGATGTCGCCACCACCCGCCGCTTCGATCACGAAGCGATCGAGGGCGCCATGCAGGACGTCAAAGGGGTCACTCTGGACGGGAGCGAACGGACCTTCGCCGTCGTCGAAGACGAGGATGGCGCCGGCCTGCGGCGTGTCCAGGGCGATGGGCGGGAAGTTCGAGACGCCTCCCGCAAGGGTGCTCGTCTGACCGCTGACAAGGGGCATGGCCCCGCCCTCGCCCTGCAGCGCCCATGCCACGGTGATATCGCCGGGCGTGATGCCTTCGACCGATGGGTTGCCGTAGGCATCGGTCACACGCAGGACCGGTCCGGAAGTGAGGTACTGGCCGGCGACGGCGCCCGCGGGCTGGGTCTCCACGACCAGGTACTCAGCATCCGCCTCGCTCACGGTGATGGCGAGAGGGGCGACGGTGATCGATCCGTCGTACTGCGCGGTCACCTGGGCGTCTGACACTGCATCGAACGCCCGCAGGGTGGCCGTGGCGACGCCGCCCTCCCATACCAGAGCGATGCCCTCCGTGAAAGCAGCCTCCGAACCATCGACAGTCGGCGCGTACTCACCGGGCGAAGCGTCCAGGCCACTGAAGACGATGGGGCCCGCGTTGAACGCGGCGCCGCCGAACCCGCCATCCAGCGTGCCGCCGTACTCGTCTTTCGCGGTGATCGTCAGTGCGACGGCGTCACCGGCGGTGACAGAGGTGGAGTCGGTGGTCGTCACCTCGAGGTGGTTCAGCGCTCCAGCGTGGATGGCGAAGTTGCCGGTCTGGACAGGGTCGAGCCCATTCGATTCGAATGTGAGATTGCGCGTGCCCGGGGTGCCGCCGGGGACGATGTTCGCGAACGTGGCCACCCCCGCCTCTGCGTCTTCCTCGGCGTCGCTGACCTCGGCGAGCCATTGCGCCTCAGGGTTCGCGGTGATGGTTGCGTTGGCGCTGGCGCCGGTGGTCACGCGGTTCCCGTACGCATCGACGACCTCAATGCTGATCGAGGGCAACGCCGCGCCGTTCGGGTACTGGCCGCCGCCAATGGTGTCATCGGCATCGAGGATGGCGAGGCGGCTCGCCTCGTTCGGAATCACGGTGATCGCAGGGCTTTCGCCGGTGAAACCACGGATCGCGGTGTCCGGGTTGTCTGCGACGGTCAGGGTGACCTTGACGTCGGTGTCGCTCGCGTCGTAGAGGACGAACCCACTGATGGTGACGGTTCCCTCGCTGAACCTCCTCTGGTTGTTGTGGCCGTCGCCAACCTTCGCCGTCTCTGAGCCACCGTTCGGTGGTCCTCCCGGCTCACCGGCAAAGGCGAAGTCCAGATTCGTCAGGCTTCCGTAACCGGTGGCCGGTTCGCCCTTGGCATTGAGGACGGTCACGGCAACCGCGAACGCCTTCCCCGCAGTGACGGGGTCACCGCCGTTGACCTCGATGTCGAGGGCATCCGGGAGGTTGGGGTCGAAGATCTCCAGGCGGGCGGTGGTGCTGCCATAGTACGGAGTGAACTCGCCGCCGCCAGCGACGCCGGTAAAGGCGTTGAGGCTGATAAGGAAATTCTGAGCCTCGCCGTCCGTACCCGTGGCCGGGAGCGAGAGACCGCGTGTGATCTTGATGTCCTGTAGTTCTTGCCGCCCCGCCGGGACCTCGTCGTTGATCGTGATGATCAGCGTGTTGCCAGTGGCGGAAGGAGTCTGCTGGACGGTCCGCTCTTTTGCGCCGCCTGGATCCCTCGTGTACGTGACCCGGAGGTCGTCCGGGTGCATTTGGAAGGACGCCGGGAACGTTACTTCAACGCGGTCCATCGGATCCTGGACGGTCTTGAACTGGAAGATGAACGGCGTTTCCGCACTCGCCTCCTGGTTGGTCTCTCCATACGCCCCGCCACCGATGGTGAACGAGATGCTGGTCGAGACGTTGTCGCTGCCCAGGGCAACCTGCACCGCGAACAAGACGAGCACCGCCGTCAGGCCCAGGGCCACGAGGGCCTGCCATGCGCGGATCCGGTCGAGGAGGGGGATTGTGGTCAGGGGCATGCGGTAGGGCCTCTCATCCGTCTTTCGACGAGGCGAGTGACCCACGCGGACGACCAGAAGCCGCCAACAATTGGCATCAAACAGCCTCGCCGCACGAAGCAGAGCCACCGCCGCGAGGAGGGAACTGCAACGCCAACAAGTTGCTCACCGCAACTTGCGGCGAAAGATGACACTGGGTGTAGCCCGTTGTCGAGCGCGGAGTCAACCCGGGCGCCATGGCCGGTAGACGCTGCCGTCGCACCGCCGAGGTGGCGTCGAGGTCGGCGCGCGGGGCGATCCTCGGTGCTGCGGCTGTGCTACCGCATGACCACCATCGGCGTCCCCGCCGCCAGGCCGAAGGGGTATTGCGCCAGGAAGGCGGCGTTCACGAACGTGGGCCCGCTGACGAGGTAGCCCCGCCATTCGCCGTGCACGAGCACCCAGGCGGCGCCACTGCCGAGGGACTCCTCCATCCGTGCGATGGCGCCGCCACTCCAGCGCGTGAGCGTGAGACCAGCGGGCGCCGGCGTGGTGGAGAGCACACCCCACGACGGCGCGTGCAGCACGACGTACACGCCCGGGCGGGGTAGGGGCGCCGTGAAGGTGAGCGTGCCGTCCTCCGCCACCGCGAGTTCGTGCGGCGCCTCCAGCCAGCCCTCGGGCGTCCAGCGGGCGAGCACGAGTTCCTCGTGAGGCAGGTCGCCGACGCTGTCCGGGGTGAGCGTGACCGTGATCGCCCCCGGCGGGTGAAGGGCGACCGGCAGCGGCTGGCCCTCTGCGTCCAGCAGGCGGACGACGAAGCCGGCGAGCGGCTCCGCTCCGACAAGCGGCGCCTGGCCCTGCAGCGCCTCGAGGCTGCCGATGGCGCCGAGGAGCACCGTCACCGGGTGCGCGTCCGCGGGGAGCACGCCCGGCGGGAGCAGGATGCCCGCCGTGTCGCCCTCCAGCGTCCGGGTCTGGAGGGTCGTCTCGTCCTCCGGGTTCACGGTGGTCTCGACCTCGTTCACCACGGGCAGTTCCAGGCCGTCGAACTTGACGGTCGGGGTGGGCGCCGGCAGTTCCTCCGCGACAGCACCGAACGTGGCCTGGCAGGCGGTGTCGGCCGCGATCGTGATCGGACCGCCACAGGACGCCGGGGCCCAGCCGGCGAACGGCATGCCGGCGCCCCCCGCTGTGTCGAGGCCGACCACGAGCCCGCGCGGCAGCACCCATGTGGCGTCGCCGGTGATGGTCGGCGCCGGGTTCGGCCCACCGTAAAGGGTGAGGAACTCCTCGAACGTTTGGCCGCGCACGGTCATGACCGTCGTGTAGACCGCGTCGCCACCGTCCGTCAGGGTCACCGCCCCATCGCCGGCGAGCGTGAGGTCCAGGTTGGCCGCGCACCCCTCGGCTGTGCAGTCTGTGGCGATCGCGTCGTCGCGTTCGCCGCCGAGAGACTCGATGGCGTCGGGCTCTCCCGCGGTGGGGGTCTCCCACTCGTTCCACCTCAGGTCGGCCGCCGTCGAGGTGTAGACGTGGACGCCGGACCCGGACACACTCGGGTGCGTCAGCACGTTGCCCTCGAAGCGCGTGTTCCGCAGGGTGAGCGCGTTGCTGTCGTGGTACACGCCACCCCCGTGCGCACCTCCGGTGCCGGCTGTGGTGGCTCGTGCCTCGTTCTGGACGATGGTGCTTCCGAACACCAGCAGGCTACTGCCCGCTGGGGAGTTGGAAATACCGCCTCCGAAGGCCAGCGCGGAAGTCCCACCGTCGGCCTCGGCGACGTTGAAGTGGATACCGGAGTCCACCACCGTCGCGTCGCCGCGGTTGCTGATGCCACCCCCACGTGCAGCCAGGGTCTCGACACCGCCGGGCTCGGTGGCGACCACCCGGTTGGCGAAGACCGAGGTCGAGCGCAGGTTCAGCGTGCCGGTGTTGAGGATGCCGCCACCCTCGAGTAGGGCGGCTCCGGTCTGCTCGACCGCGTTGTCCTCGATCATGGAGGACGCCATCGTGAGGGCGCCGAAGTTCGCGATGCCTCCACCGGCTGCGCTGGCGCCGCTCGCCGCGTTGTCCGCGATCCGAGCCTCCAGGATGGTCAGCGTGCCGGCATTGAGGAGGCCCCCGCCGGCTTCGTCGACCACCGAGCCGTTGACCACCTGCAGGCACTCGAGGTGCACGGTGCTCCCTGCTGCAATGCTCAGCACGCGCCCGGTCCCCGCCGCGTCCAGGATCGAGAGAGACCACCCGGCGCCCACCGGGCATTGGCCCAGGACCTGGATGTCCATCCCACTCGGGATCACGGCGCGCGCCGCCGCACCGGTCAGCGTCTCGTCCGGCAGGCGGATGGTGCCCGAGCCACCAAGGTCGGCCTGCACGTGGTCCACGGCGTCCTGGAGCGTCGGGAACGGTGTCGCGGCGCCGTCGACCGCAACGCCCACGATCGTTCCTGTTCCCGGGGTGCCGGCCGCTCCAGCATCCCCGTCGGGGCCGGCGACGCCGGGGTTCCCCATCTCTCCCGGCCGTCCGTCTGCCTCCCCGATCCCGCCGTTGCCACCGCTGCCGCCGGCGCCTCCACTTCCGCCCCAGCCTGACGCACCGCCGGGGCCCACAGCGCCGCCACCGATGCCAGCGCCAGAGGCGTTCACGGTCGCATCCGGGGAGACGACGATGAGACCAGCATTCCCACCGTTACCTCCACGGCCAGCGTGGCCACCGTGGCCGCCGTTCCCGCCGTCGCCCCCGTCGCCGCCGTCCCCGCCTGCGCCGACCACGACATCACCCCCGTGTCCGCCATGGCCGCCGTTCCCGGCGTTGCCACCGTGACCGGCATCTCCGCCTGCGCCACCCTGGCCGCCGCCAATGCCGCCGTAGGCAGTGACGATGGCATTGCCCTCGATCTGGATGGTGCCGCCGTTGCCGCCGGGACCTCCATGAGCGCCAGATGCACCGTTGCCCCCGTTGCCGCCATCGCCTCCGCTGCCGCCGCTGGCGCCAGCAGCGCCGTCGGCGCCGTTGCCCCCGTTCCCGCCGTTCCCCCCGTTGGTCCCGGGCGCCCCCGTAGCGCCGCCGCCCCCACCGATACCGGCCGCGTCGCCAGAACCGAGGTCGCCGGTGCCCCCGGTGGCGGTCACCTCAGAGCCGGCCCTGATGATCACTGTCCCACCGCTGCCGCCATTGCCCCCGGCGCCGCCCGGGTTGCCGTTCCCCCCGTCGCCCCCGTCCGCCCCCGGGGCAGCGGCGGCCCCGTCCGAGCCGCCAGGGGCGATGCCGCCAGCGCCGCCGCCGTTGCCGCCGATCCCGGCGCCCGCGCCACCGGTCGCTCCACCGCCGCCACCGGTCACGAACACGCTGACGCCGTCGATAATCAGCGTCCCCTCGCTGGTCCGGATGCCGGGACGCCCGGGGAGGTCGGACGCGTTCACCGTCAGCCTTCCCCCGCCGACCGTGTCTCGCACCGTGAGCGTCGCCCCGACGCGGAGGTCGATGTGCTGGACCGCCAGTTCCCACCCCGCCAGGTCCAGCGTGGCATTACAGGACTCGGACACCGTCACCGTCCCGACCGGGTCCATGATGTGAGTCTGCAGCGTGCCGGCCCATGTCCCGTTGATGCAGCCGTCCAGCCCCCCCTGCAACTCGCCGATGGTGCTCGCAGCGCTGGCCGTCCGCACGGGCAGGGTAGAGATCGCGAGCACGGCCACGAGCAGCACCCACGCAATCGAGAACAGCCGACGAGGGCGCGCGGGGGCGAGGGGAGTGACTGGGTGATCCATGCGTGGCTCTTTCTCGTTCGAGCGGGCGCTGCGACGCTCAGCGGGGGCTCCGCGTGTCAGTGTCAATGTCAGTGTCGATGTCAGTGGAGACAACAAGGATCCCGGCACGAGGGCAGTCCTTGCGCAGTGTGCCGGCCCGCGAGGCAGGTGCGGCGACAATAACACGGCCTGTCGATCCTCTCTGGAGGGCTCTTGCATGCAACGCGAGGCGGCTGCGTGGCTGCCCCGAGCCGCGTCCGCCCGGCGCGCTCAACCCGACGGCCCCGCGCCACGCCTCCATGCCCCGATCCTGTGGTTCTACGGACATCCGAGTTACCCATCATGGGTGCTCCGTGCATCGGTGTTTCGTGCTGGCGCAACCGGGCAGTGCGGGGATACCGTTGCGGGCCGGCTGCCCGCCGGAGTGTGTCGAGGAGTCTCAGATGCTCACGTGTGCTGCTGCGTCCCGTCGAGTGTGGACGCCATGGCTCTTTGTTGCGTGTCTGCTGGTCGGGCTGGCGGTGCTCGCCTCGGCCAGGGTGACGCCCGGCCACGCGGCCGGCGCGACGGTCACCGTCGAAAGCGAGTCCTTCGACTCGCTGCAGGCGGCTGTGGACCATGTGGGCGCGGCAACGGGGACCATCCACCTCGGTGAAGGCACGCTGACCGGCGCCGACGCCCGCGCGAGCATCGCGGCCGGCGCGAACCTCACGATCATTGGCGTGTGTGCAGCCGACCTCGGGACGGCGCCGCTGGCAGTGCTCGATGGGAACGGCGGCGGGCGCGTCCTCGACGTTGCTGCGGGTGCGACGGTGCGGGTGGAATGCGTCACCGTCACCGGGGGCGTCTCGGACAACGGCGCGGGGATCCGCAACGCCGGGACGCTGACACTCGTCAATGCGAGCATCGTCGCGAACAGCGCAACAGGTGACTCCTCACCGAGGGGTGGTGGGTTACAAAACGAGGGCTTCGCCACCGTCCTCGGATCCCGTATCGCCGGAAACACCGCGGCACTTTCGGCGTCAGGCTCGCCGCCCAGCGGCGGCGGTGTCTACAACGGACCCCCTGGGCAACTGATTGTCATCAGTTCGGAGATCGCCGGGAACGTCGTGACTGCCGAACTCGACGGGCACGGTGGAGGGCTGCACAACCGGGGCGTTGCGACCATTGTCGACACTCAGATCACCGGGAATGCCTCTTATGACGCCGCAGGTATCCGACACAGCGAATCGCAGCCGCTGTACCTTCTTGGCTCGACCGTTACCGGCAATACCGCGACGGACCGGGGAGGAGCGTTTTACCAGCAAGGCTTCGCAGTGATCTCGAGCGTCGCGTGGAACACCGTGTTCGCAGGCAACACCGGCGCAGGCCAACACCATACGGACAGCGGCGAAGCAGTCATTGACTGGAACTCGTGGAACGGAGGCATGGCGCCCACCGACGCTGACGTCACCGGGCATACTCGGCCCGCTCCTGCCGGCCTGAAGTTCTGCCCGCCCGCAGGCTGCACGGACGTCGTGACGGTCGCGGGGGACGGGGCCGTCACCGTGGCGGTGAAGGGCACACCAAACCTCCCTGGGTCGGTACTGGACGCGTACCTGTTCGGCGACTACGCCGAGTTATTGGGCTACACACCGGCGGTCGGCGTGTGGGAGGGCTTGCTCCCCTCCAGTGAGTTCGACTGCCTCGGCTCGTGCGCGCTGCCGCTGGGGCTGCAGGTCACCCTCACCCCCGTCGGGCGCGGGTTCGCCGGTTGGAGTGGCGGGGAGGCCTGTACCGGCACGGCCCCGCTCACCGTCACTGTCAACGGCGAGACCTCGTGTACCGCCACCTTCGAGCAGCCGGCCCTGAGCGGCACGATCACCACCAGCGGCGGCGATCCGGTCCTGGGCGTCACGGTCACTGCCTCCGGCGGACACAGCGGGGCTACCAGTACCAACGCGGACGGCAAGTACGCGATCACCGGCGTGCCCTTTGACGCCACCAATGTGGTCATCACGCCAACGCTCGCGGGCTACACGTTCACGCCGGTCGCCGCCACCATCGACGGCCCCATCACGGCAGACGTCACCCACGACTTCGCGGCAACGCTGAACACGTACACGATCAGCGGCACGGTCACCGTCGGTAGTGACGGCCTCCAGGGCGTCACTGTGACTGCCTTGGACGGCCATAACGGCTCGGCCACCACGGACGGGGACGGCGAGTACACGATCACCGGCGTGCCTCATGGCGCCGAGGGCATCACGCTCACCCCAGCGCTCGCGGGCTACACGTTCACGCCGGTCGCCGCCACCATCGACGGCCCCATCGCAGGAGACGTCACCGAGGACTTCGCGGCGACGCTGGAGCCGCTGCCACCGCTGGGGCCAACGGCGCCGCAGGTGGTGGCGACGACCGGGGAGATCGCGGTGCCCGTGACCGCGCGTAAGTCGGTCGGCCTCGATCCCGGGGAAGGCACGGTCCTGGGCACGACGGCGCCGGATGGCGCCAGTGTGCAGGTGTCGGTCCCTGTGGATGCGGTCGGGGACGACCTCCCGAGTGGCGTCCGCCTGGAGGTGGCCGCAGTGCCGGACATCCGCGCTGTGTCGCCTGAGCCGCCCGCGATCCCGGAGGGGACGTTCCTGGCGCACTTCGTGGTGCGGCTGGTGGACGAGCAGGGGAACACGGTGCCGTTCACCTTCAACGCACCCGTGACGCTGGAATTCACGGTCCCTGCCTCGACACTGCCGGAAGGCGCGGACCAGGAGGCGCTGGTCATCGTCTACTGGAACGGCTCCATGTGGCAGGAAGTCGAAGCGAGAGTGAGCGAAGGCCCGGACGGGACGCTCACGCTGACTGCTGAGGTGCTCCACTTCACGCTCTTCGCGATCCCGTACGCCCCCGGCTGGGGCACGTTCGATCCCGCGCCTGCGGCCGCGGGCGTGACGCTGGCGCGCTGGCTCGGCGGCGACTTTGAGCGGATGGAGGCGGCCCTGGCCGAAGGCGGCGCCTTCTGGGTCTTCCAGCACGGCGTCGGCCGCAGGCACATCGCCGGCGCCCCAGACTTTGTGAACGCCTCGTTCGAGGAGTGGTTCCCGGACGGCGTTCCAGCCGGGACGGCAGGCGTGGTCGGGCGGCCTCGCACCCCCTGACACGCACACGACATAACCGAGGGCGACATAACCGAGGCCGGCGTGGCCGTCCCCTCGGCGCTACGCCGACGTGGCCGACGTGGCCCGCTGGTACCGTGGCGGTACTGGCGCGATGTGCCGGCAGGCGTGGTGGTCGGAGGGTGTGAATGGCCGGTGGTGGACTGCAGTTCCGGGGCGACGTCCGCGAGGCGTATGCGGACGTGTTCACCCCGCAGGCGGTCGCGGCGCTGGAGGCCCTCGCGCCCCTCGAGGTGGAGCGACGCGAGGCCATGGCGGCGCGTATCGCGCGGCGGCTGGCGCGCACGAGCGGCCAGGAGGGCATCGACTTCCTCGACCCGCACGCGGTCATCCCTCGGACGTCCATCCGCGTAGAGGACGCGCGGGCGGGGCGGTTCAGCGGCGGCGAGGTTCCGCACGACCTGCGGCGACAGTGGATCCAGGGGACAGGCCCGGCGGCCCGGCCGGGTTCGCCGCTCGAGACGAGCCTTCGCAGCGTTGCCTATGCGCTGCTGTCGGGCGCCGACGGATGGATGTTCGACGGTGAAGATGCGCTGGGGCAGGTCTCCACGATGTCGCTGGACAGCCAGCGCAGCCTCCGCATCGCGTTCCAGCGCGAAGCAGTGTTCCTGCACGTCGCCGAGCAGGTCGCGGCTGAGATGAACGCCTGGTCGGAGGGCTTCCTCGGACGGCCAATCGTGGAGGACTGGGAAGCGCAACTCGGGGTCACGACCAGGTTGTTCCGCCCGCGCGGCCTGCACCTGGACGACCGCCACGTCCGGCACGCGAGCGGCAAGGGCTTCTCCGCCTCCCTCGTGGACGCCGTCCTCTATGTGGGGGCGAACCACGAGCGCCTGCGTGCGGACGGGGCCTCCGTGGTGCTGTACCTCCCGAAGATCCAGACCGCCGAGGAGGCCGCCGTGTGGGCGCGCATCCTCGGGACACTGGAGGCGCACCTTGGACTACAGGAGGGCACGGTCAAGGTCTACGTGCTCGTGGAGCAGGTGGAGGCGGCGTTCCAGTTGATGGAGATCCGGGCCGCGCTCGGCACGCGCTTCGTCGGGTTCAACACCGGCCGCTGGGACTACATCAACAGCGTCTCGGACGCCCTGGCGTGGGACGCGGACTTCGTCCACCCCAACATCGACGCCATCACCATGACCTTCGGCTACATGCGCCACTACGAGGACCGCGTGCGCCGTGCGGTGAACACACCGGACCAGGACGGCCGCTTTGCGCTGTGGCAGGGTGGGATGGAGCCCAACATCCCCGTCGGCTCGCCGGAGGGTGTCGAGGCGGGGATGCGGCGGGCCCTCGCGGCTGCGGAGCGCGAACAGCAGGCAGGGGCGAGCGGCAAGTGGGTGGCGCACTGGAAGATGGTGCACATCATCCGCCCCGCCTGGGAGGGCGCCGGCGAGGACAACCAGATGGGCCGCGCCTTCCCGCCGCTGACCTACACCGAGGCCGACCAGGCCGCGCTCCGCGAACTGGAGCCCGCGCCTCGCACCGTCCGAGGCGCGCGCGACCTGCTGAGCGTGGCGCTGCAGTACGGAAACGCCTTCGGGCAGGGCATGCAGGCGGCCGCGCTGAAGCCGGCGGACTTCTTCGGCGACGACGACGTCCTCTACCTGATGGAGGACATGGCCACCGGCGAGATCCGCCTGAGCATCCTCTGGGAGTGGCTGCACAAGGGCGCCGCGCTGACCGAGGACGACCCGGAGACCGGGACGAGCGCCGGCGACCCGTTCACCGAAGCCCTGTTCCGCCGCCTCCTGGAGGAGGAGATGGCGAAGTTGCTGGCCGCTTCCGACCGCGATGTGCACGAGGACTCCAAGACCACCACGCTGCCAGTCGCGCGGGAGGTGGTGGAGACGTACGTGACGGCGGCGGTGAAACTCCCGTGGTACGTGGACCTGCTCAACCTCAACCTGGGCAACCACGACGTGGAGGAGGCCCGCGCCCGCATCCGGCGCTTCGTGGACGCCTTCCACGCGGACGGGACGCGCATCACGGAGAACCTCGACTTCGCCGCCGCCGGCTGACCCACCCGCACGCGAGCCGAGGAGACACGGGCGGGCACACCGAGTGGCGTCATTCGAGGGGCCTCCCGATTTTATCAGGGTGATATTACGGTCGGTATGATCCTTCGTGTCTTCCGCGCATAAAACTCCTCGATAACGCGGTGGACATACCGGATTACTTTCGGTAGTTTGCTGTCGGGTCTGTTTTCCTAACCCTTTCCGACTGCGACCGCCAGCCTTGCGGCTCGTCGCTCATCAGCGCGAGCGGTCTCCGACCGTTCTAGCCGGAGGCTTACCGCATGCCTATCTCTACTGAGCGCGCACGTTCGGATCAGGGGAAGGCGTGGCCGTTGATCGCCCTCGTGCTGGCGGCAGCCGTGGTATTCGCGCTGGTGGCGTGGACGAGCCCGGCGAGTGCGGACGAGGGCGTCTTCTACGTCTCGGCTACCGGCGACGACGCCACCCCCTGCACCGAGGTCGAACCGTGCGCCACCATCGGCCACGCCATCGACCTGGCCAGCGGGGGCGACACGATCGAGGTCGCCGACGGCACGTACAACGAGCAGATCACGATCTCGAAGGACCTCACGCTGGTGGGTGCGGGCCAGTCCTCGACCTTCATCCAGGCGGCCGCCTCCCCGGAGGAGGCCACTGGCCGGGTGATCGACGTGCCTGCCGGCGTCATCGTCACCATCAAGAGCGTCACGATCCGCAACGGACACCTGCCGCAGGTCACGATGACGGATGGCGATGACGGCGGCGCCGGTATTCGGAACGCGGGCGTGCTGATGCTGCAAAGCGTCACAGTGACTCATAACCACGCGCTGGGCCTGAACGACGGCGACGCTGACTGGGCCCTCGGCGGCGGCATCTTCAGCACCGGCGCCCTGACGATCCGGCAGTCCAACATCAACGACAACCTGGCGAGAAGTGCTCCTGCAGGATCCGAGACGCGCCACGCGTTCGGCGGAGGCATCTATAGCACCGGGACGCTCACATTGGAGCATTCGGCCATCCTGGAGAACGAAGTGACGGGGAACCCTCATTCCCCACCGGTGCAACTCGGCATGTATGGAGCGGGCGTCTACAGCACCGGTGACCTCACCATCAACGGCTCATACTTCCGCGCGAACGTTGCATCCGGGCCCGCCTCCGGAAGTGGAGCCCGTACCGGCTACGGGGCGGCCATCTACAGCAGCGATGGTTCACTGTCTGTGACGAATACGCGCTTCGAAAAGAACCGCGCGCACAACTGGGGTGGTGCGATCTATGTGACCGACGCCGATGAGCCGGTGGCGGTCACCGACTCGGTGTTCATTGAGAACCAGGGTTCCTCTGGGGGAGCCATCTACGCCATCCAGAGCGATCTCCAGGTGCTCAGGAGCACACTGTCGAAGAACACGACCACCAGTCTGGGCGGCGCGATCAATGCAGATGGGGGCTCGCTTGAGGCGCGGTCGTCCACCTTTGATCAGAACGAGGGAAGTTCAGGCGGCGCCATCTACTACCGGCCCCATCCGGACGCAGAGGGGGTCTCGTTGCTGGTGGATCAATCGATGTTCACCGAGAACAAGGCCACCGGTACAGGGAGCGGTGAGGGCGGAGCCATCTCTGCCCTCCGTACTTCGCTTCGTGTCACGGCCTCGGCCTTCACGGGCAATGAGGGTCGGGTCGGCGGGGCAGTCCACCTCAGGGGCGGCCCGCTCGAGGTGGAAGGTTCGAGGTTCACCGGCAACTCCGCCAGGGAGGCAGGGGGCGCCATCCGCATCGATCACGCCGTGGACCCTCCCATGCCTGGGGAACTCATCGTCTCGGGCTCCAGTCTCTCCGGCAACACTGCGGGTACGGAGGGCACCGAGGGCACCGCGATCTGGTTTGAAGCCGGCGGCAGCGCCGAGGCCACCCACAACTGGTGGGGCGAGGACGTGATCCCCGAGGGCACGATCGTGGGCGATGTGAACTCGGCGCCCTGGTGCCTGGCGCCGGACTGCGGAGCGCGTATCGACGTCACCCTGGCAGGGCCGGGCGAGGGCACGGTGACCGCCCCCACTGCCGCCACCGCCTCCTGCCTCGAGGACGCCTGCACGTTCACGTACGCCCTCGACGACCTGGGCGCGACGACCAGCGCGGCGCTCGTCGCCACGCCCACAGAGGGTGACGCGGTGGGGTGGTCTGGCGTCTGTGCACCGGACGGGGAGGTCGCGGGCATCGGCGTTGCCCTGTCAGACGCCGGCCCGGTGCAGTGCACCGCCATCCTCGGTGCGTACAACCTGACGGTGGCCCTGGCGGGGACCGGGACGGGCGCCGTCACCAGCGACCCGGCGGCCATCGACTGCGGCGCAACCTGTAGCGCGGCATTCGAGCCAGACACCGAGGTCACCCTCACAGCCACGCCCGCCGTCGGTTCCACCTTTGCCGGCTGGTCCGGTGCTGGCTGCGCGACGGCCACGCTCTCGATCACCTCGAACATGACGTGCACCGCTACGTTCACCCTGGACCAGCACGACCTCACCGTTACGGTCACCGGCCCGGGGAGCGTCACCAGCGCGCCCGCGGGCATCGACTGCCCCGAGACGTGCGCGGCAACCTTCGACTACGGCACAGACGTCGCTCTGACGCCTGCCCCGGACACTGGCTCGGTCTTCCTCGGCTGGTCGGGCAATGCTGCCTGTGACGGCACGGTGACAGTGACTGAGCCCACGGCGTGCACGGCCGCCTTCGCGCTACCGCCGATTGTCGAGGCGCCAGCCCCGGATGTCATCGAGGAGACGGGTGAGGTGCGGGTGCCCGTCACCGGCCGCCAGTCCACGGCCCTCCCCACCGATGCCCCCGCCGTGGTGGGGACCCGCGCGCCGGACGGCGCCCGCATCCAGGTCACCGTGCCCCCGGCAGCCCTCGATGGCGGCGGGGCAGAGGGCCTCCGCCTGGAGGTCGCGGTGGCAACAGACCTGGAGCAGGTGGCCAACCAGGCGCCGTCACCCGCAGACGCGGACGTGGTCAGCCAGTTCGTGGTGCGCCTCGTGGATGCGCAGGGCAACACGCACCCCGCTACCTTCACGGAACCGGTCATTATCGAGTTCACCCTGCCTGCGGACCAGGTGCCGGACGACGCCGACCTCGAGGCGCTCATCCTCGTCTTCTGGAACGGCGAGGCATGGATCGAGGTCGAGGCGACGGCCACCACGCACGAGGACGGCTCGGTCACCCTGACCGCCGAGGTCCAGCACTTCACGCTCTTCAGCGTCCTCTGGGCGCCGCCGCACTGGGGCGCCTTCGACCCGGCGCCGGCCGCCAGTGGCGTCACCCTGGTGCGCTGGCTCGGCGGCGGCTGGACACGCCTCGACGCCGCGTTGGGTGCCGCGCTGGGTGAAGGCGGCACGGCCTGGCGGTTCGTGGAAGGCCGCGCCCTCGGCTACATCCCCGGCGCTCCGTCGTTCGTGAACCGCGCCTTCGTCGAGGCGTACCCGGACGGCGTCCCACCCGGCACGTTTGCCCTCGTGACTCGCTAGCCCTCGCAATGAGGCCCTGCGGGGCTGCCACCAGGCGGCCTTGCGGGGCGGGTGGGCGGGACGCCCGTGGCCTCGCCGGACATCGCCGGAACCAAAGAGGCTGTCGGTGGCGTACTTGCAGGACGTAAACGTGCGAGTGCGGAGGGGGATCATGCGCGACCGGGGTGTCCCCGCTTCCGATTCAGTTTCACGCGAGGTAACCCGACGCCGTGCGCGCGTACGGTCAGCAGAGCCGACGGCGGAGGGCTCACCTGTCCGGGACCTCCTCGCCTTGCAGCGGGCTGCCGGGAACCGCGCTGTTCGCAGGATCATCGACCTGGAAGGCAGCGCGGCCTCCGAGGCATCACCCGCGCTCCACAGGGTCACGGGCGGGGAACAACTCATCCAGCCCGCGAGATACCCAACAAGCGGGCGGGGGCGCATGCAGCGCCCGCCTTTCAGCACGGCTGTCACCGGACTTCGCTACTTCGCTGGACCCGAGTACCAGGCCATGGAGAATCAGGCCGCAGGCGGAGCGCACTCCCGAGCGACCCTCGGCCCTGACGCGCTGCTGGGGATGGGATCTGACGCCAACGCCTCGCTTCCGGCGGCGATCCGGGATGCGCGGGCGAAGTACCCCGAGATGAACTTCAAGGCCGGACACCTGCTCAATGCTGACTTCGGTGGCAATGGCGATGAGGCCGCGAACCTCACGATCTTGACCGCCCAGGCGAACGCAGCACACAAGGGCTTCGACAACCCGGTGAAGCGGGCGGTGGACGCGCTGCGCAAGGCGTACGAGGCGATGTGGGATGACGGGATCGACATCAGCGGAGAGCAGATTGGTATCGCTGTCTCGATCCAGGTGGGAGGTGGCGCCTGGGGAGACGACTATCCCGACAATTGCATCTTCAACGAACTGAGGTGCACCGCGACACTCGTCGGGGCGCCGAGCGAAGAGTTCCACGATGAGCGCTTTAAGGCCGCCTTCGATGAGGCCATAGCAACTGCGATTACCGAGTGTGGCCTGGCAACGGCGAGCGGAACGGTCGCCAACAGCAAGGCTCCGGTCGAGGCGAACGACGAGATGGAGATGGATCTTGTCCAGCCCTGACGCGCACGGTGTGTGGAAGCGTCGAAAGAAGCCTGCTTTCGTTACATAACCTGGTGACGGGGGCTGACGTAGCCCACCATGGCTCGCGTTTGAGCGCGCCCGAGGTGTCCCGGATTTCGCGACGCGAGTCGCTTACGGCCTGGCAAGATGCCGCGGGCGTCGCAATCGATGTGCCGCCCGCGCTGCCCCGCGTCGCGATTGGTACGGGGCCGGTAGGTGCGAGGTAAGGCGGCGACGAAGAAGATCCCGACCGCGCCCCCGCCATCGAGCACGATGGACAGGATTGCTCTGGTTAGCCGGATGCAGTGCCGAGTGTCGCTGTTCGTACAGCGCGATCGATGCCTTTGGCGGCTTTGAGGATGGCTGGTGCACGCGGCCGGACGGTTCTTCCTGTTGCCAATCACGTAGCGTCCCGGGGCCTCCGTCAGACGCTATACGCCGCTGTCGGCGGGTAGGAACTTCATCGAGATCGAGTTCACGCAGTGCCGCGTGTTCTTCGACGTCAGGGACTCGCCGATGAAGATGTGGCCCAGGTGGCCGCCGCAGCGGGCGCACTCGATCTCCGTGCGGAAGCCATCCGGATCGGGCTTCCGGACAACCGCGCCGGGGATCTCGTCGTCGAAGGCGGGCCAGCCGCAATGCGCGTCGAACTTGTCCTTCGAGCGATAGAGGGGCGAGTCGCAGCGCCGGCAAATGTAGGTGCCGGCCTGGAAGAAGTTGTCGTACTCGCCGCTGAAGGGGGGCTCGGTCCCCTTGTCCTCGATCACCCAGCGCTCTTCTGGGCTGAGGCTGTTGTAGTGCGTGGTCATGACTGCTCCTGCTTCTCGATCACCATGTCGGACGGGCCAGCGCTGTGTCCGGCGGGACTGACGAGAGCACCGAGGTGTACCGCCGCCACGCGGCGAACGTATGAGTCCCGTCGATCCACCGTACCGCTTCCGTCGGACACCATGGGCGAGCGCGCTCGGACGCGTCCGAGTCAGCGCGTCGCGCTAGATCGACGCCAGGCGTCGGCGAGCCTGATCCCGGGATCAGAAATAGTTGACTGAGTTGGTCGGGTATCGCATGATTCCGCAATGGCAACGAACGTCCAAACCCTCGCAGTCCCATCGACGTCTCCCTCCCCCCTCCGCACGTGGGGCCCGACTCTCGCCGTCGTCGGCGTGCTCGTGGTCGTCTACTTGGCCGCGCAGGCGTCCAGCGCCTCGCAGGCGGTGTTCTGGGCCGTGGGCCTCGGCGTGGGCCTGGTGCTCCAGCGCAGCCGCCTCTGCTTCACCTCGGCGTTCCGGGACCTCTTCCTGCTGGGGCAGGGGCGGACGGCGCGCGGCATCATCGTCGGACTCATCGTGGCCACGCTGGGTTTCGGCATGGTGATGGCCACGGTCATCCCGAACCCCGGGAGTGGCGTCCTCCCCGCGGATGCGCACATCTTGCCGCTGGGTCCAGCCACGGTCCTGGGGGGGCTGCTCTTCGGCTTCGGCATGGTCATCGCCGGGGGCTGTGTCTCCGGTGCGCTTTACCGGATGGGCGAGGGCTACCTCGGCTCATGGGTCGCCATCGGTGGCGTGATGCTGGGCCTCTACCTGCTGAACCGTACGTGGAACTGGTGGTGGGACAACTCCATCAGCATGGACCCATTCGTGTGGCTGCCACAGGAGTTCGGGTACGCGGTCGCCATCGTCCTGACCGTTGTCCTCCTGGCGGGCGCCTACGTGGGCGTGCTCTCGTGGGAGCGGCGCGTCGCCGGCAACATGCCCGTCATCCCGATCAAGCGCCGCGAGCCGCCTCCACCCGCCAGCGTGAGCGACGACGTCCGCGCGGTTGGCCGGCGCATCTTCAAGCAGGAGTGGACGCCGGTCGTCGGCGCCACCTCCCTGGCCCTGTTGAACATCCTGCTCTTCATCCGCTACCGCCCGCTGGGCGTGGTGGGCGAGGTCTCCCGCTGGGCGAACGACGTTGGCGATGCCCTTGGCGCCGGAGTGGGTCCCCTCCGTGGCCTGGCGGACCTGGCGGGCTGCGCACCCGTGCTGGCTGACGGCGCCTCGTGGTTCACAGATGCCTTCATGCTGAACGCGGGCATCGTGGCGGGCGCATTCGCCTCCGCGGTGTTCGCGCGGGAGTTCCGCATTCGCGCCCCACGCTCGCCGAGGCGTTACATCCAGTCCCTCGGAGGTGGCGTGATCATGGGGTACGGCGCCGGCCTCGGACTGGGCTGCACGCTGGGCGCCTTCTTCTCCGCCGTCCCCTCACTCGCTCTCAATGGATGGGTCTACGCCATCGCCCTCGCGGGCGGCGCCTTCCTGGGCGTGCAGGTGATCAAGAGATTCCCATGACCCACGACACCACCCCGGACGCCACTCCCGAGGCCACCCCGCACGAGGCTGCCCCGCACGAGGCCACCCCGCGCGAGATCGACCTGCGCGGCATCGAGATGGCCACGCTCGTCGAGCACGCACGAGTCGCCATCGAGGCGGCGCGCTCCGGCGAGTCCGTCCGAGTGCTGGCCGACAACGAGGTGGTCGTGAAGTACCTGACGCCGACCGCAGCCACCAGCGGCGTCCGCTGCCGGTTCGGCCCGGCTCAGGACGGTATCTGGAGCATCGACCTCTCGCCTCGCACCTGACGCGAGGGAGGAACTGGAGGAAGTGATGAGTGACGAAGCGGTTCCGATCCTGGACGTGCGCGGCGAGATCTGTCCCTACCCAATGCTTCGCACGAACCGCGAGTTAGACGAGGTCCGGCCGGGGGTTCCGGTGCTGGATGTGGTCACTGACCATCCGCCCGCACTCTCCACGATTCCGCCGGAGGCGATGAAGCGCGGCTATGGCTGTGAGATCGAGGAGACCGCAGACGGCGAGTGGCGGATCCGAATCTTCAAGGCTGAGTAAACCCGGGCGCGGATGCGTCCACGGAAGAGGGAACACGTGAACGGTTCGAAGTACCTGCGCCGGCTGGGCCGGCTAGGTCTCCTGGGTGGCGTCGCCGCCGTTGTCGCGGTGGTGGGCGTTGCCTGCGGCTCGGACGATGACGGTGGCAATGGTGGTTCCGAGGGCGGTGGCTCTGCGGCGGCCGCAACGCTGGACGACCGCGGCTACGCAGAGGGCCACCGCCTGGTGACCACCGCCTGGCTCGAAGACCGCCTGGATGACGACAGCATCGTCGTGATCGACCTCCGCCGGGAGGAGGATTACCTCGCCGGGCACATCCCCGGCGCCGTGCGCCTGGCCTCGCTCTCGCGGACTGACGAGAACGGCGTGAGCGGGCAGATCGGTACGCGCGAGCAGGTAGCCCAGGCGTTGAGCGACGCCGGCGTCACACCAGAATCCACCGTGGTCCTGTACGACGCCAACACCAGCCTTTCGCCCGCCCGCACCCTGTGGGTGTTGGATGTCTACGGTCACGCGGAGACGCGCATCCTGGACGGCGCCTTCACCACCTGGGAGGCGGAGGGGCGCGCGACGTCGACCGAAGGCGCCGAGGTCACGCCCACCGAGTACGTCTTCTCGGGCGTGCCGAACGAGGCGATCATCGCCGGTTACGACGAACTGATCGCCGCCATCGACGACCCCGAAGCGCTTGTCTGCGACGTCCGCTCCGCAGAGGAGTACGCCGGTCGTGACGTGCGCTCCGACCAGGGCGGCCACGTCCCCGGTGCGGTCAACGAGGACTGGCGTCAGGCCGTGAACGAGAGCGGCCACTTCAAGACCGCCGATGAACTGCGCGGCATCTACGACGACACGCTGCTGGTGAGCGACGACACGTCCACCGTCTACGTCTACTGCCAGACGGGCGTGCGCGCCGCACACACGTGGTTCGTGCTGAGCGAGTTGCTGGGCCTGGAGAACGTCAAGAACTACGACGGCTCCTGGGAGGAGTGGGGCAACCGGCCGGACGCTCCAATCGACCGGTCGTAACGCGTCTGATCAGCGCGGTTTCGGTCTGACGGCAAGCATGATCGGGGGAGGAGGAGCGATCCTCCTCTCCCCACATACGCCCCCGCGCCGTCAGCCGGTACCCGGAGATTGAGTATGGCCCAACCGCACACGCGCCCTGGACGCTCGGCCCGCACCCGCGGAGGCCTCGCCCACCTGGGGCTCGCGGTTCTCGGGCTGGGTAGCCTCGCGCTCATGCTGGCGGCCTGCGGCGGAGGGGATGCCGCAGACGGCGCCGCCTCTGGGATCGATGGCGCCGGGAGCGCGCTCCCCGTGGAGATGCACGTGCGCTGGGTGCTGGACTCGGACTTCCCGGCGACCATGACCATCCACGAACCTCCGGAAGGGCAGCATGTCTACGAGGTCCACTCCTACGAGGCGGGCGAGCAGCCAGTGGTGGGCGCCGAGATCCCGGACGGCATCCTGCACGAGCGCTGGGGGCAGGCCCGAAGGTTCATCGCCCTGCTCACGAACGAGTCGAATGAAGCGGTCCGCTTCTGGGTCGCCCCTCATCTGCCCACTCCGTATGTCGCCCAACAGGGCTTGATGATGTTCTGTCTCTGCACCGGCGAGGTGTACGAGGTGCCACCGGGCGGCTCCTGGACTCGGGTCATGGAGTTCGGCGTGACCCGCCGTGCCAACCTCGAAGGCCCCATCGCCCTCACTCACGTCGTCGTCCGGGGCGAGATGACGGCGCCCACGCCTGTCGCCGCAGACGACACTGGAGTCGCCACGGACGACGCTGGAATGGCGCACCACCAGTGAGTCAGTACGGCCCTGGCCAGGAGCCCCGCTGGCGCCGCCTCACGCGCTACGGCATCGTCGCCGGGATCGTCCTCGTGGTGGGCGGTCTTGCACTTGCACGCGAACTGCGCTCGGACGGCGCGCCTGTCCAGACGGCGCAACGCGTGGCGGTCGGTGAGCCCGCGCCCGACTTCTGGCTGGAGTCGCCGGACGGTCCGTTCCGCCTCTCCGAAACCCGGGGCGACGTGGTCATCGTGAACTTCTGGGCGACCTGGTGCGGTCCGTGCCGCTTCGAGATGCCCGAGTTCCAGGGGGTGCACCACACCCGCGGAGAGCCCGAGGGTATCCGCATCGTCGCGGTCAATCTGACGTCCTCGGACTCACGGGAGGGCGCGATGAACTTCGTGGAGGAGTACGGCCTGACCTTCACCATCGCCTTCGACGAAACCGGCGGCGTGGCGGGCCACTACGGCGTCCGCGGCCTCCCGGCGACCTTCTTCATCGACCGCGAAGGCATCCTCCGTAGCCGTGTCAACGGCCCCGTCCTGGGCGACCGCCTCGAGGAGAACATCCGCCTCGCCGGCGGCTGATCGAGAGATCCCGCGGGATTACCTCGGAGTGCGAGATGGTGGAGACGGGGGAGGTTCGTTCTCCAGGCTGGCCAGGGCTACGGCGCGCCCTTCGAGAGCGAGGAACGGAGGTCGTGGGCCTGTTCGCGCAGTTCGCGGAAGTAGTCCGTGCTGGTGATCTCCGCCACGCGCGACTGTTGTTCGTCGCGGTCGATCTGGATCGTCAGGGCGCGCACCTGCTCCTGCAGGCGACGCTCCCGGCGCTTGACCTCCTCCGCGACGTCCACCAGGACGCGCGCCAGGTGGCCCAGGGGATCCTCGCGCTGCGCGATCTCCTCCAACTCCGTGCTCTGAAAGTCACCCGATTCAAGGGCGACCGCCGCATCTGTTAGGGCGCGCACGCGGTCCAGGTACTCCATCTCCCGGTCGCGCAGGCGCTTGTCCGCCAGCGTGGCATTGAGGCGGGCGCGCAGGACGGCGCGGTTGAACGGCTTCTGGAGGTAGTCCGCAGCGCCGCCTTCGATGCATTGGATGACGGTGGTGATGTCTTCCAGCGAGGAGATCATGATCACCGGGAGGTGGCGCAGGGCGTCGTCGCCCTTGATCTGACGGAGCACCTCCTGGCCGTCGATGCCCGGCATCAGGATGTCCAGCAGCACCACGTCCACCGGGTCTTCCCCCCTGCGAAGCATGGCGAGCGCCTCCTCGCCGTCCGTGGCGAGGACTGCGATGTGCCCGTCCTGCTCCAGCAGGCGGCCCAGCAGCCGGCGGTTGATCTCGCCGTCGTCGACGACGAGGACGCGCGCGGGGCCGTGCGGAGCGGCATCGGCGCCGGTCGCCGCCGCCTCGTGAGTGGTGAGTCCGGTCACGTCGCCCCTGCTTCCACGCGTCACTTCCATACGTCGAGCGCCTCGATGGAGGCGACGGCCGAGGTCAGCGCGGCGGCGACCACGTCCAGCGCCGCCGCGGACGGCGCGACACCGTCCCTGGCCTGGTGCTCCACTGCACGGGCGAGCCGGGAGAGTTCCAGGGCGCCGAGGGTGCTGGCGTTGGACGCGAGCGAGTGCGCGGCGCGGCGCTGCGCCTCCAGATCCGCGCCGGCGGGCGCCCTCAGTTCTTCCAGGAGCGCGGGCGCGTCCGCGATGAAGGTGTCCACCAGTTCGCGCACGAACTCCACGTCGTCGCCGGTGTCGACGAGCAACTGGGTGATCGTCGTCTCGTCGAACGTTGCCGGATGGGTCATGGGGTCACGTCACTCATGCGGGGCTTCCCGGCCTGCGTGTACCACGTCCGCGCCCTTGCGCAGCGCGGCTTCCAGTTCCTTCGGCCGGATGGGCTTGGCGAGGTAGTCGTTCATGCCCGCTGCCAGGCAGTCGTCGCGGTCGCCTTCCATGGCGTTCGCGGTCATGGCGATGATCCACGGTCGCGCGGGGGAGACGCCAGCGCCCCCCTCGCCCGCGCGGATGCGCCGTGTGGCGTCCAGGCCGTCCAACTCCGGCATCTGCACGTCCATCAACACCAGGTCGTAGGCTTGGCGGCCGAGCGCATCGAGGCATTCCAGGCCGTTGCCGGCGACATCCGCGCGCAGCCCCAACTGCTCCAGCAGGCGCAGCGCCAGTTTCTGGTTGACGGCGTTGTCCTCCACCAGCAGCAGCCGCAGCGTGGGGTCGATGGGTTCCTCGCTGGGCTGCGCCTCGGCCGCGTCGCCCCTGGTGGCGCCCGCCTCGTCCGGGGCGAGGTCGCCGAAGAGGGTGGCGAAGGCGTCAAACAGTTGGGACATCTTCAGCGGCTTGCTGACGTGAGCCGCGAACGTGGCGCCGTGCGCCTGCCGCGTCCCGACTGGCGCGCACAGCACCAGCGGCAGGTTGGCGCCGGCCGCCTCCGCGCGGATCTCCTCGGCCAGGTCGCCGCCGTCGGCGTCCGGCATGCGTGCATCCAGGAACGCGCAGTCAAAGGGGCCGCCCGTGCGGATCGCCTCGAGCGCTTCGGCGGCGCTGCCCACGCAGGTGGGGCGCACGCCCCAGCGGCGCACCTGCTCGCTGAAGATGTCGCGGCTGGTGTGGTGGTCGTCCACGAAGAGCACGCGCCGCCCCTCCAGGAACGAGCGGCCGCGAGGCGGCCCGGCGGCCAGCACCTCGAACGCGGTGGTGAAGGAGAACGTGCTGCCCACGCCGGGCTCGCTCTCTACCCACATCTCGCCGCCCATGATCTCAACCAGGTGCTTACTGATGGCGAGACCCAGACCGGTGCCCCCAAAGCGGCGCGTGGTGGAGGCGTCCACCTGGCTGAAGGACTGGAAGAGCGCGCCGATGCGCTCCGCCGGGATGCCGATGCCGGTGTCTCGCACGTCGAACTGGATGCCGGCGCGACCCTCTGCGGCGGGGTGGACGTGCAGCACCACCTCGCCCTGCGTGGTGAACTTCACGGCGTTGCTCACCAGGTTCAGGATCACCTGGCGCAGGCGCGTCACGTCGCCTCGGACCCTCGTGGGCACGTCCGGGTCCACGAGGCAGGCGAACTCGATCTCCTTCTTCGCCGCCTGCCCCGCCGCGAGGTCGAGCACGGAGTCGATGGCTGACTGGAGGTCGAAGGGGGTGGACTCCAGGTCCATCCGGCCGGCCTCGATCTTGGAGAAGTCCAGGATGTCGTTGATGATGGACAGCAGCGCCTCGCTGCTGGTGCGGACGATCTCCGCGTACTCACGCTGTTCGGCGTCCAGCCGCGTGTCCAGCAGGAGGCCCCCCATGCCGATGATGGCGTTCATGGGCGTGCGGATCTCGTGGCTCATGGTCGCGAGGAACGAGGACTTCGCCTGGTTCGCAGCCTCCGCGGCCCGCCTCGCTTGCTCGGCTACCGCCGTGGCTTCCGCCAGTTCCAGGGTGCGCTGCTGGACGCGCTCCTCCAGCGTGCGGGCGTAGTCCTCCACCTCGTTGAACAGCCGCGCGCTCTCGATGGCGGCGGCGATCTGCGTGCCCACGGTGAACAAGAGGTCCGTGTCGCTCTCGCGCAGCGGGCGTTGCGTGGTGCCGTTGTCCACCATGAGCAGGCCGATGCGCCGTCCCTTGGAGATCAGCGGTGTGGCGAGGAAGGACTTGCTGCCCGCCGCCTCCGCGTACCGGCGGCTGCGCTCGTCCTGGAGCATGCTGGCGTCCGGCACGTACACGGCGTGGTCGGACAGGAAGACCTGGACGAACTGCGACTCGCCTCGTGCGACAGGGCCCACCTCGCGACGGAAGACCGGGTCATGCTCCGGCGCGACGCCGATGGAGCGGCCGAAGCGGAGCATGCCGGAGTCCTCGTCCAGCAGCAGGGCTAGCGCGCGTTCATAGCCAAGGTTCTTGGTGACGGAGGTCAGGCTCTGGTCCAGCAGGTCGTCCAGGGGCAGCGTGGCGCTGAGCGACTGTCCCACCTCGTGCAGGGCGCTCAACTCTCCGAGGCGGTACTCCAAATTGGTGTTGATGCGCTCCAGTTCCGCCCGCGCGTCCACGTTGCGGCGGTATTCCTCCTCCGCCAGCGCGCTCTGCGCTGACAGTCCCTTCTGCAGCCGCTCTACCCGACGCATGAGCCGGCCCCGCTGGCGGATGCGCATGATGACGCCGAGCGGGACGAACGAGCCGAGGAGCGCCAGCGGGACGGCGATCGGCAGGCCCGCCTCCATCGCCCAGAGCGCGACGCCGGCGGTGACGAGGCCCCCCGCCAGCGGGAGCACCATGCCGCCGCGGCGCTCCGCGTCCGGGTCCCACGTGAAGACCCACTCGCAGACCTCGTGGCCGTCCGCCTGGCAGCGACGCTCCTGGACGCCGGCCATCAGATCCAGTTCGCCCGTGTGGATGGTGGTGGCGGCCATGGCGCCCTGGTGCACCGGGCAGGCGAAGCGGAGGTAGCGCTCGCGGAGGTGCTCCGGCACCAGGGCGATGAGGGCGTCCGCGTTCCACTGCACCACGGCGGAGCCGCGGTTGCTCTCCACCAGCCGCATCTCCGTCTCCACCGTGCGGGCGGAGGACGAGATCTTGACTCGCGCGATCAGGCCGCCCGCCACCCGGAACGCGTGGCGGACGGGCAACTGGCGGGTGAAGGACCGCATCCGGGTGGGCCAGGAGTTGACGCCCACGTTGAAGAAGAAGCGGTCGTCGCCCGCGAGGTAGCGCGCGTACTCCACGGCGTAGAGGCGGAACTCCAGGGAGTACTCGTTCTTGTTGCCCAGCAGCATTTCCGCGGTCACGCGGTCGCGCGGGTCCGGTGCGAGGCGATTGAGGATGCTCGTCAGCGAGTCCATCGCGCGCGTCCGCGCGGCCCGTTCCGTCTGCCGCCGCACGACATCACTGCTGCCCTCCGGCAGCGCCGCGAGGGCACGGATGGCCACCTGGCGCTGCATCCAGTCCGCACCGGCCGCCACCGCGACCGCGCGACCGTGCCCCACCTCCGTGCCGTCCCGCCCCACGCCGGACGGCGGCATCTCCATGGGGCCGAGGCCCACCTCCTCGATCACCTGGTCGATCTCGGCATCTGTCAGCGGGCGCGACATGTTCGCGATGTCGATGGTCATGCGTGCTGCCTCCCGCCTGCCGGCGCGGCCTGCGCTGCGTGATCGCGGAGCCAGGCGGGCGCCTCCGTGGCCAGCCAGTCGTCCAGCGGCTCGCGAGCCGCCTCGTACCCCATCTCCACGAGCGCAGCGCAGTGCGCGAAGTCCGTGAGGCCAATGCCGTCCAAAGGCGGGGTAATCAGCAGGTCCGACTGCTCCTGGTAGAACTGCACGTTGCGCGCGGAGGCCGTGTTCACCTCCGTGGTGCGGATGAGCGTCTCCATGATCGAGGGCGGCCTCAGCCGGGCGGCCTTGCCTCGGACGTGGTCGAGCGCCGCCCGCCACCCCGAGACGATGGGCGGGAACTGGTAGGCGTCCATGGACTCTCGAGGCGGCGTGACGTTCACAGCGATCACGGTGCCCACGTCCGGCCGAGCCCGCATCACATCCGCCGGCAGGCCGTTCATCACACCGCCGTCCACCAGCATGTCGCCTCGGCGATCGAGTACCGGCGGGAACAGGCCGGGGATGGAGATGCTGGCGCGCACGGCTTCCCATAGCAGGCCGCGGTCGATCGCCTGCGACTCCGCGCGGCTGAGGTTGGTGGCCATGCAGAAGTACGGGCGCCAGAGATCTTCGATCAGCCGGTCGCCGCACTCGCGTTGCAGCAGGCGCGTGACCTTGCCGCCGGCGGCCGCCGCCGCGAAGGGGAACGTGAGGTCGATCAGTTGACGGCGGCTGGAGGCGATCGTCAGCGCGCTCTGGGTCAGGTGCACGCTGTCGCGGTCCTGCGCGATGCCGGCGCCAAGGAGTGCGCCCATGCTGGTGCCGCCGACCACGTCTACCGGCACGCCCTGTAACTCCAGCGCGCGCAGCACCCCGAGGTGCGCGTACCCTCGCGACCCGCCCCCGCCCAGCGCCAGGCCCACACCATTGCCGGTAACGCGACGTGCGAGGCGCCCCAGGTGTTCGGCGTCGCCTCGGCGGACGAGGGCGTGGATCTGGGCGTCGCGTCCGCGCAGCCAGGCCTCCGTGCCCTGCGGGTGCTCGGTGGCTTCGTCGTACAGGAGCACCAGGTTCTGCGCGGGCGGCACCGCGCGGTCGGCGATCCAGTCCTCGATCGGTGTGCGCCCCGGGGAACTGGCGCCGTCCGCGACCAGGACCACGCGATCCGCCTGGCGGATGCAGCGTTCTGTCCACTCCGGCTGGAGGGGGTCGCCCTGGTAGACGACATAACGATGACCGGCCTCAAACTCGTGCAGCCAGCCGAGCAACTCCGGGCCGTCGATGTCCAGTTCCCGCCCATCAGTCGCAATCTGGCGACGGATGCGCTCGAACGAGACCAGCGACGTGGGGCCGATGCTCTGGAGTTCCGCCTCCAGGTCCCGCGCCAGCGGCACGATGTCCACACCATCCAGGGGGACGAGGGCGATCGTGGCCAGGGACGGGCGGGACGGCCGGGTGGCGCCGGACTGGGCGCGCAGGCGGGTGACCAGGTCGTGGTTGATGCGCAGCATCACCTCCGGCGTGTGCTGGGCCATAGCCAGCAGCACGTGCTGCGGGATCACCAGCAGTTCCGTGTCGCGCACGGCGAACGCACGCAGCGTGCGAGGGGCGCCCGTGAGCACGTCCGTCTCGCCCAGCACCTCGCCCCGGCCCACCTCGGCAACCACGTGAGGGCCGTCCTCGTCGTCCCGAGCGAGACGGACGCGGCCGTTGATCACGATGAACAGCGCGTCGCCCGGGTCGCCCGGCTCGAAGAGCAGGTCGCCCCCGCCAAGCGTGGCCCAGGACACGTCTTCCTCGGCGATAGGCACGGCGTCTTCCGTCGTGGGGACGGCTGCGGCTTCGTCCGTGGGATGGGGCGCCGCCTCGGTGTGCGCGCCATGTGTCAAGGGCAGCGCGGGCGCGGGTGCGCCCAGGGCGCGCAGGGTCTCGGGGCACGCGCCTTCGTTCAGAGAGAACTGTGCGGTGGCGATGCGGAGGGTGGCCTCGCGGAGGTCGTCGTCCTCCGGCACCAGTGCGCGCCACTGGGGGACGAAGCGCTCGAAGTCGGCGGCGGTGGGCCGCCAGTCCGTGAGGGCGCGCGTGCGCAGCGCACTGAAATAGTCGCCGTCGATGCCGCGCGTGTAGGCCGCGAAGTCGCCCGTGAGGTAGGCCGTGAGCGCGTGCCGCGTCTCGCCGCGCATGTAGAGCACCCGTGCCTCGATGGCGCCGATGGCACGACGCGCCTGGCGGTCCAGGTCCCACTGTCCGCCCAGGAGGGCGGCGCGTGAGAACAGCGCCTCGCCGCCTGGCGAGCGGTCGACGGGGGCGCTCATCGTGTCCGCGTCCGAACGCGCAGGACGCCGTAGATGATCGCGAAGACGCCCGCGATGATCCCCAGCAGCGCCCCCCAGCGCAGCAGCACGTTCACCTCGTAGATCGGGCCGTAGTGCTGGAAGTCCGCCTCCAGGCGCCCCTCCGCCAGCAGTGTGCCGCTCGTGATGAGCGAGGCGTCCGCGGGGGCGTACTCGCCCAGGCCGGGGAACGCGCATTGCGCGAACATGCCCTCCCCCAGGCAGGCGCACTGCGCCTTCTCCTCCGGCGACAGTGCGGCGCGTTCCTCGCGACTGAGGTCCGTCCAGCAGGCGTCGTTGGCCAGATCCTTGCCGTGCCCGCCGATCGAGGTGAGGGCCTCGAACGCCCAGCGGGAGGGCATGATGTCCATCTGGGAGCGGACCACCGGGTTCAACTCGTGCGCGGGGAGGTGCGCGCCGCTGAACAGCACCTGCGGCACGACGATGAGCGCCACGATCAGCGCGACCGCGTCCTCGGTGGGTGATGCGGCGGAGGCGAGCAACCCCAGCACCATGCCGGCCAGCGTCACGAGGGCCATGGTGACGTGGTACTGCAGGGCGATGTCCCAGCCGCCGGGCATGTCCACCGCCAGCCAGCGGATGCCCACCCACCACACCGCCTGGTACGCGGCGAAGGCAGCGGCGAGCCACACCTTCGAGAGCAGGTAGGGGAACGCCTGCAAACCGACCAGGCTCTCGCGCCGGTAGATCTCGCGGTCCTTGATCACCTCGCGCATCTGTGACAGCGCGCCCACGAGCATGGCGTTCACGATGATGGTGTTGGTGTTCGTGATGATGCGGCCGGCGTTACCGCTCGCCGTGGAGAACATGTCCCGCTCGGTAATCAGGAAGTCCAGCGAGGCCAGGAGCGGCGCCGCAGCGAGGATCAGGAGCAGCGCGAAGCGGTCGCGTGTCACCAGCCGCACGTTGCGCGCCGAGACCGTGAGCAACTGCCCCAGCGCGCGCGCGCCCCGGACTGCGGCAATCCTCGAACCGTCGCGCGGGCGCATGCTGGCGACCGAGCGTTCCAGGGGTTCCTGCACGTACTGGTGGTGCGCCGGGTTGGCTCGGTAGCGCTGCGCCCAGTCCTCCGCCGAGCCGTAGTCGCCGTCCTGGAGCAGCGCGTAGATCTCGTCGAACTCCATGCGCCCGCGCTCGCGGTGATGCTCGCCACCATGCGCGGCGAAGTACCCGAGCGCCTCGGCGGGCGGGCCGTACCAGGCCAGGCGGCCACCGGGCACCATGAAGATCACGCGGTCGGCCAGCATCACGTTCTTCGTCGCATGGGTGATGACCACCACCGTTCGGCCCTGGTCAGAGAGGCGGCGCAGCAACTGCATCAGTTCCGTCTCGGTCACCGGGTCCAGGCCAGACGTCGGCTCGTCCAGGAAGAGCAACTGCGGCTGCGAGATCAACTCCACGCCGATGCTCACGCGCTTGATCTGCCCGCCGCTCAACTGGGAGATGCGCACGTCCCGCCGCGCGCTCATGCCGAGGTCGGCCAGGACGCCCTCCACGCGCTCGTGGCGCTCGGACGCAGACGTGCCGGCGGGGAGGCGCAGGCGGGCGGCGTAGTCCAGCGCCTCGAACGGGGTGAGGTCCATGTGGACGATGTCGCGCTGGGGGACGTAGCCGATGGCGCTGCGGAAGCGCTCCCGCTGCTCGTAGAGCGGGACGCCGTCCACGAGCACTTCGCCCGCGCCGGCCGGCTGCGTCCCCGCCAGGGCATTCAGGAGTGTGGACTTGCCGGCGCCACTCAGCCCCACCAGCACCACGAACTGACGAGGCAGGATGTGCAGCGACACATCATCCAGGATCGTCTGGCCGTCCCCGACCGTGCGCTGGAGGTTGCGCGCCTCTAGCCCCACGCCGCCTCGACCGTCGATGGCTGCGATGATCTCGTCCGGCAGAGAGCGAGCACGGCGGGCGCCCATCACCAGGCCGTCGCCCACCTCGCGCACAAGCAGCGCGCCGTTGTCGCGCCGGATCCGCACGTTGCCCAGGGATGCAGTGGCGCCCTGCGGGAAGGGGACGTCGCCCGCGACGGTCTGGCCGTCCAGCAGCGTGATGCCGCCGCTCAGGTCGCGCAACGTGACGTCACCATTCGGGCCGTCCCCGAACACGACCTCGGCGTGCGCGTCCGCGAGCACCGGGTTGCCCTCGCCCACGTCGCTCCCGGCGGCGCTCCCCACGGTGAGGACGCCCTGCTTCGGCGCGACGATCACGCGCTCGGCGGGCCCACCCGCGGCGTCCGGCGTCGCGGGCTCATAGACGCAGGTCACCACCTCGCCAGACGCCACACCCTCGATGCGGAAGTAGTCCGGGGCGCCCAGTTCGGTGGGGGTGCTGAGTGGGCGGCCCTGCACCGTGACCACCGCGGCGAGGCCCGCGGGGACGGGCTCCAGGACGGCGCGTCCGTCCTCGAGGAGGAGGAAGAGGTGATGCCGGGAGACGAAGGGGACATCGATCACGACGTCCTGGTCGCCGCCGCTGCCGATGGTGACGCGGTCCGTCTTCAGTTCGTGGACGCGCGGCGCTTCGCCGGGAACGTAGACCGTGAGCGTTGGCCTCATGAGTCGGCTCCCCGGGTTAGCCCGTCAGTCCGCCGCGCGGCGGCAATTGGTCGATAAGGACGCCCAGGCTCAGTCCGCGAGCAGTTGGCGGACGGCGGAGCGCAGGGACTCGGTCATCGGATCGTCCGGGTGGACCAGGGCGAACACGCCCCGGCTGCCGAGTTCCAGCATCGCGTCACTGTGCGGCTGCACCGCCAGCACGGGGCAGTTGAAGGTGCTGGACACCGTCTCCGCGAGGGCGACCGGATCCAGGCTGGCGGGCGCCTTGTTCACCAGCAGCGCCATGCTCGGCACTTCCAGCGAGCGAGCCACCTCCACGGTGACGCCCGTGCCCTCGTAGTCCTGCTGGTCTGGGCGCATGACGATGACGACGGCGCTGGAGATGGCGAGCGAGAAGAGCGTCTCCTCGTTCAGACCGGGGTGCGTGTCGATGAGGAGGACGTCGAGTTCGAGTTCTTCCGTCAGTTCACGGAAGGCGGAGGTGAGCATCCGCATGTCGTAGCCCTGGCGCAGGATCTGGACGATGTCGTCCGCTCGCACGCTGGAGGGCACCAGGAAGACCGCGCCGGAGACCTGGCCTTCGAGAACGGGGATGGCCGCCTCGCGGATGGCGATCTTGCCCCAGATGTGATCGTTCAGGGAGTGGGTAATGTCCTCGCCACGGAGGCCGAAGAGGACGTGCAGTCCGGGCGACTGAATGTCGGTGTCCACCACCGCGACCCGCAGTCCCTGGGACGCCATCAACGCGGCGAGGTTCGCGGTGGTGTTCGACTTTCCGGTGCCCCCACGGAAGGAGTGCACAGAGATGATCTTTGCCACGCGGTACCGCCCTTCCGCCCTGGAACACGGCAAACCGCACAAAACGCGAGCCGCCCACCAAATGACTATGTTTCTACCTGAATTTGCGCCCGCACGCCACATTTCGTAACGGATGTCTCCGCAGATCTGTGGCGCGATGCTGCGCAACGAAGCATTTGCTGCTTCAGGCGGCTGCTCGCAGTGCGTGGTATCCCAGGAACCAGGGGGCTGAGCCGTGCAATCCCCGTGCAGCGTCGGACCCGTGGGCGCCTCGTCGGGCCACAGGTCCGACGCGCGTCATCGAACCGGAGGCGGGCAGGGCGGTGCGGTTCGCGTTCGGGTGCCGTGCCGCCGGCGAGTCATACGGCGCGATCGCGCGCACGCTGAACGCCGAGGGCCTCACGCCACGCGGCAAGAACGCGATCTTCACGCCATTCGCGGTCAAGGACATGCTGGTCAATCGGTTCTACCTCAGCTACGTGCGCTACCAGGGCGTAGAACTGGTCGGGCAGCATGAGCCGCTTGTCGAGGAAGAGATGTACGAGCGCGTCCAGGCTCGACGTGGCAAAGGCCGCACCTCTCGCCAGCCATACGGGCTGAGTGGACTGTTGCGAGGACGGATCTACTGCGGACACTGCGGAAGCTAACTGCACTCGGAACGGAACCACCGGCAGAACCTCGCTACCGCGAGCGCCATGGGAAGCCGTGTGGGACGAACGGCCGCAGTCTGTTGGCGCAGCGGGTCGACGAGCAGATCGCGGAGGTCTGGGTGCGATCGAGTTCCCGAAGGACTGGCGCGACCGTGTGGCGGAGTTCGCATCGCGGCGCTACGAGGGACCGAGCCTCCGCTCGCTCAACGAACGGCGGCGGCGGTTGGCGCGCGCGTACGCCGATGGCGCATACAGCGACGCCGAGTACCGTGACCTCCGAACCGCGGTCGACGAACAGTTCTGAGCGGCAACCCGGGCAGTCGGTAAGCGCGTTCCGCGACCTGATCGACCATGCGCTGCGCCAACTGACACCGCGCGTGTGGTGCTGCTGACGAGCAAGGAAACCCGACGCGTTATGTCGGAGTGGGAGATGGTGGAGACGGGGGAGAGTTGAACTCCCCGTCCAGAGCACGCGAAGCACGAACGTCTACGGGTGTAGCCACGACGGAGTGTTCTTACCGGTGCCCACCCGATGGCGGTTGAGGGCTAGACCGGCCAGTCTCAGGTGGTCTTTCGCGTGGCGACTCTGAGACGCAGGTCCACGCGGCACCTCGACTTAACGTCGCGGCCGCAGGTCCGTCGAGGGGGGAGCCTGTGACCACGTCACTGCGTTACTTACGCAGCGAGGGCAAAGTTACGGTTGCCAATTATCCGTTTGCCGCCTGATTTATGAGGGTGACGGCACCTCAACCCGCGATCCGTACCCAAACGTACCTGTCGAATCCTGTCGTCCCCATGGGTACCTGGTTGGTACAAGCAATCACGAATGCGTCTGCTACCTACATAACGCAGCAGGCGCCTCATTGGTTCCCAGTATAGGGCAGCGACCCGCAGGGCAGGAGATCGGCGCTTGGCGCTCGATCCTGGCACCGTGGCCCGAGAGGCTGATCCCGCCGCGGCGCTCCGAGGTGGAAGCGCGCGTGTTGAGGGCTATCGCTGGGCGTGGCGCAGGGCGCGCTGCATCGAGCGGTCGGCGTCGCGCTTGGCGATGGCGGCGCGCTTGTCGTATGTGCGCTTGCCTCGGACGAGCGCGATCTGGACTTTGGCCTTGCCGCGGGTGAGATAGAGCCGCACCGGGATGATGGTGGTGCGTGGCTGAGTCTCCAGCAGGTGCTCCCACTGCGCGATCTGGCGCTTGCGCACGAGCAGTTTGCGCGGGCGGCGGGGCTCGTGATTTTCGCGGGCGGGGCCGTAGGGGCCGATATGGACGTTGTAGAGCCACAGTTCGCTGTCACGGAAGCGCGCGTAGCCCTCCGCGATGGAGCCGCTGCCTTCGCGCAGCGCCTTGATCTCCGTGCCGGTAAGGACGATGCCCGCCTCGAGCGACTCGAGGATCTCGTAGTCGTAGCGGGCGCGGCGATTCACCGCCAGGGTGGCGCCCTGGTCGGCGGTCTCGGTCTTCTTCGGGCTCGCCTTCTTCGCCACGATCCTCACATCTAGACATAATTATCAGCGCTGCGACTGCGGATGGCGCGCGACGCCCACGATTGTGCAGGATAAGGGGAGAGAGGGGCCTCGCGCCCCTCGGTGCTCTGAGGGCGCCCGCCAGGAGGCCTACCGGGTGGCGGTCGCCGTCGGTTCCGCCGTGGCAGCCTCCGGAGTGGCGCTCGCAGCGGGCGCCGGCGGCAGCGGCTCGCCGCGAAGCAGGTTGATCGCGCGGTAGACCGCCACGTCTCGTTGCGCCTCGATATCCGCGAGGGTGATGGCGACCTGGACGTCCGGGATCACGCCGCGACCCTCGATCTGGTGGCCATCCGGCGTGAGCCAGCGCGCGATGGAGACGTACACGGCTCCGCCGTTCGACAATTCCACCGCGTGGTTCACGGTGCCCTTGCCAAAGGAGCGGGTGCCGACCACCTGGCCTCGGCCGTTCTCCTGTAGCGCCGCGGCGAACAGTTCCGCGCCTGAGGCGGAGAACTCGTCCTGCAGGACCACGACGGGCAGGTCCGTCAGCGTGCCGGGACTCGCCGAGGCGGTGCGCTCCGCGCCGCTGCGGTCCACCTGGCTGAAGATGACGCCGCCGTCCAGGAACATGTCCGCGATCTCCACGGTCTCGTTCAGCAGGCCGCCGGGATTGCTGCGCACGTCCAGGATCAGGCCCACCATGCCCGCCGCCTCCGCGGCGCGGATGTGCTCCTCCAGTTCCTCCGGGCTGGTGCGCTGGAACTGGCTGATGCGGATGTAGGCGATGTCTTCCACCGGCTGGCCGTCCTGGTCCACCAGGGCGCCGCCGGGCGGCACGTCGTCCACGGAGGTCACCGGGATATCGTCACGCTCAATGGTCAGCGTCTCTTCGGTGCCGTCCGGGTGGCGCACGGTGAGGTCCACCGTGGTGCCGCGCGGTCCGCGGATCTTCAGCACCGCCTCCGCCGTGCTCCAGTTCTCAGCGCTCTCGCCGTTGACAGCCAGGATGATGTCGCCGGCCTGGATGCCGGCACGTTCGGCCGGGGTATCTGGGTGAGGGCGCACGATCACGACATAATTATCCTGCTGCGAGACCGTGGCGCCGATGCCCTGGAAGGCACCCTCGAAGTCGTTGCGGGAGAGGGCGAACGTCTGCGGGTCGATGTAGGTCGAGTGCGGGTCGTTGAGGGCGTCGAAGAGGCCTCGGATGGCGCCTTCACGGAGCAGTTCGGGCGAGACGCGGGACGGATCGACGAAGTCCTCCTGGAGGACGCGCGAGATCTCCGCCAGCAGGTCGAACTCCTCCGGGTCGATGCCGGCCACACCGCCGTTGAGGTCGCCGTCTTGTACCGCCGCCGGCGTGCTACTGGCGGGCTCCGTGACGACGCGCACCAGGAAGCCCGTGGCGATCAGAAGTACGGCGATGAGAGCGGCGGTCAGGCCAATGACAGCGTTGCGTGCGGCTGAACTCACGAGGACCACTTTCGAGCGGCCGCGCCGCCGCCGTGACTGGGAGTGGATAGCGTTCCCAGTCTACAACCGCACTCCATGGAGTGGATAAGCCCCCGTCGGATCCAGGATCGGCGCCAAGTACCGTCTCAGGTTCGCATTCGGACATAACGGAGATAGTGCGAAGTTCGGAGGGGGGACGGTGGGTACACGGCTCCACTGACACAGTGGAGACGACTCATGTCGAAGCGGCCGCAGATGTTCGCCCGTGTGGACCAGCGCCCCGTCAACCTGGGCAACACGGTTGTCCTGGACATCCCGAACTCACACATCCTGGGCGCGATTGAAATTGCGCTGCACCTCACGCTCACCACGTCCTCCGGCACCGTGACGGTGGCGGACTCCGCGCTGGGCGCGATCCCGGTGATCAAGCGGATCCAGTTGCGCCTGGATGGCTCCACCATCCCGCTGTCGGTCTCCGGCGAGTTCCTGGACTACTGGTCCCACGTGGACCGGCCCGGCTCCGAGCGCCTGGCCACCTCCGGCACGGCCTCCGGCTCCGTCTGGGATGCGGTGCTGCGCTGGGAGGTCGCTCAATCCGAGTCCAACCTGACGGGCGCGATCCTGCTCCGTAACTACGGCTCCGTCCAACTGGAGATCGAGTTCAACGGCCTGGCCTCGCTGGGTTCCGGGACCGGACTCGCGGTGGCGGGCAATGTGGAGGTTTGGGCCGAACTCTACGACGAGACGGTACCGATCGCGTTCGATAACTCGCTCATGCACACGCTCACGGAGCACTTCGTGGCGGTGGAGCAGACCGGGGACAAGATCATCGACATCCCGCGCGGGCGCGGCCTGGAGCGGATGCTGGTCATCCCCGAGAACGACGGCGCGTACGTGGACGGCCTGGTCACGGCCTGGACCTGGCGCAACGGCCAGGGCTTCGAGCCGTACTTCTACACGGACTATCTGCTGCGCGCTCGGGCGCGTCGCCTGTACGGCGGCGATGACACGCCGGTGACTGGCCTGCGCGTGTTCGACTTCAGGCGCGCGGGCAACCGGGACGTGATCCCGCTGGGCGACCCGGCGGCGGCCCCGTACCCGCAGATGGTGGCCACCATCGCCTCGGGTGCGTCGCTCAGTAACGCCCGCCTCCACATCGTCCGAGAAGAGTTGGAGAACGTGACGACGCCGGCCGCGTAAGCGGCCCGGCGTCTCCCCTCCATCCCTGGAGAGAGAGGCGAGTGCAATGGCATCTCCTGGCATCTACGCCATCCGTCAGCCGGCCGCCGCGCCTGGGAGTTCCGCCCGTCAGCGGTCCCTGGGATTTGACGGCCGCGCGGAATTGAACCGCGAGCGCGCCCGCCTGGGCGGCGAGGTCCGGCTGAACGGCATGGTGGGCGTCCTGGCGGCGATTGCCGCCGTCTGGGCGGTGGACCGCTACGTCCTGGACGTGCCGTTCATCCGCGCCACGGGAGCGAAGGGCTAGGTGTCCTTCCTGTTGACGGGCGGAACGCGCGTGGGCGCGCGGCTACTGCCGAAGGCCGGGAGCGTCATTGCCGGCCTCTGGCGCGGCGGCGGCGCGGCCACGCGCACGGTGGTGGGCGTGGGCGCCGGCGCGGTGGTGGCGGACGCCCTGCTGGTCCCTGCGGTGGAGCGTGTGACCGGTCAGGACATCCAGGTGGGCGGTGTGGACCTGGGCACGCTCACCCAGGACGCGCTGGCGGGCATCGCCCGCCAGACCTCGCAGACGCTCGGGCAGGCGCAAGCGGAGGCCTCGCGAGGCTTCGCGGAGGGCTCCCTGACCGGCCTGTTGGGCCTGGGCGAGGGCCAGTCAACGCAGATCGTCACCCTGGCCATCCTCGGCATCGGCGCGGTGATGCTCTTCAAGTTGGTTACGGACTAGGGGGCGACGTGCGCGACTTCTCTACCCAGTCCGCCACGATCCAGGCGAGTAACAGCGCCGGCCAAAAGGCCAAGAATTCCAACCCGTCCGAGGTGATTTGTCGCGCTGCGGCGACGGCGACCACAGTAAACACCATCAGCAGCGCAGTGAACGTGAGTAAGCGTCGCGCACTAAAGCGCCCTGTCCTGTGTCCTGTGTCTCGCCGTTCCATCGCATACCTCCCCGCATTCGCGGCGCAGGGTAGCACCCGATGAGGGGACTAGACATGGAACTTTCCCTCCTGCTGATGGCGTTGGGCGTCCTGGTGGCCGTGATGGTCGCCGCTGAGGCGTTCGGCTTCATGCGCTCCTTCGACATCCTGGCGCCGCTGGTAACGCTCCTGGCGGGCGTCCTGGCGCGTGCCCTGGGCAAGGTGTTCCCCTCCCGCGACGCCCCCCGCGACCCGCCGGACGGCACGCCTCCCACGACTCCGACGGGAGGCGCGCACCGTGGCTAACGAAGGCGTAGCACTCCTGGCACTCGGAGCCGTGGGCGTGGCCGGCTGGGCGTTGCTGCGCTCCGCCCAGACCTCCCAGGCGGTGTCCTCGGGCGCAGAACAGGCGGCGGCCGGCGCCGGGCGCGGTAACGCGCACCTCATTGACCAGCAGACCCAGCCGATCCTCACGGCAACCTCGGACGCGGCGGCGTCCAAGACGACCTCCTGGAGCGACCTCTGGCAGCGCGACGTCCGGCCTCCCAATTCGGCGGTAGCCGTGGGCGGCTCGCTGGTGGCGGCCGACTCCCAGGGGCGGACAGTGAAACTCACCCTGACCGGCTACGAGCCCGGCACGTATTCCACCATCTGGCAGAGCCCGAGTGGCACGCACCGCATCCCGTGGGACACCGCCCCTCAGGACTACTTCTGGGATCGCGGCGTCCCCCACGGTGGCGACGCGGGCGCGGCCGTAAAGCCCTCGGCTCTGCAGGTCCGCCAGTCCGTCTCCTACGCAACGGGGGCGGACGCGGCGCGTCCGAATGAAATCGCGATCTCTGAGATCGGCAAAGTCGCCCTGGATTGGGGATGGGACTTCCTGAGCACGGCCGGAGGCACCAAGCCTCTCGCGGACGGGGCGCGCCAGTGGCTGGCAGATCGGATCAAGTGGTGAGTAGCAGCCTCAATACAGCCCTGCTGCTGGGCGGCCTGGCAACGGGAGGATTCCTCCTGTACCGCCACGCCCGCACGGGCCAGCAGCAGGAGAACGTCTGGGCCAGCCTGGAGCAGGCCATCGGCGCGCTCCTGGCAAGCGAGCAGCAGTCCACCACGGTCCCCAAGTCCAACACGCCCGGCCCCACCCAGACCGCAGGCGTCACCACCAAGACCTACCAGGTCGGCGACGTGGCCGGCCCTGGCGAGTCCTACCAGTTGCCGGAGGACTCGCTGTTCAAGGGCGGACCGGAGCCGTTGCGCGTGGTCCGCGTATTCGACGGCGTGCCCCACTGGAGCACTCTCCCTGACGACGTGTTGGACGCGTTTTACGCGCAGTTCGAAAAGTAATCGAGTAAGGAGCGGTCACATGGCGCGATTTGAACCCGGCAAGGGTGGCGTGAAGGTGTACAGCGAGACGGGCGTCTACCTGGGCACGGTGGAGCCCCACGGTAAGCGCCTCTCCAGCGCGCAGGCGCTGGCCCAGTTGAGCCTCCGCGAAGACGGGGACGGCGAGTTGAAGTCGTTGACCGGCGCGGCTCGCACCGCCGTGCTTGAGGGGCGGGCGTAGTGGCGCGCCGCAAGCGTCGCGCGTCTCGCCGCCGCAGTCCGGCTACGGGCGTCAAGCGCCTGGAACGGGACATCCAGCGCGTGTTGCGGACCGTCACGCGGCCCGTACGCCGCGCCCTGAAGTAGGAGGCCGCGCGTGGCTGAGCAGTCGGTGGACGTGGACCAGGCGGACGTGGCGTCCACGCCCGCATCGCCCATGGCGGCGGGCGTCTCCAACGTCACCAGCGGAGCCCTGGACTTCTTCGGCGGCACGTTCCGGCTGGCCGGCGCCGCTCAGGACAGCCTGACCTCCGTCCTGGCCACCGGCGCCGGCCCGGCGGTGGCGTTGCTGGTGGCCGGCGCGGTGCTGGCCATTGTGGCAAGGAGTAAGCGCTAACGGTCCCTCCTGGACTGGAGGAGGCGACGGCGAGCCCTGCGGCCGTCGCCCCCTCTGGAGGTCTGCCGGGTGTGGCCCACCCATCCCCGGCAGGCCTCCAGAGGGCACTGGAGCCCTGCGGGATGTTGGCTCGGGCGCGCCCCCATCGCGCGCCAGGGCTTGGGAGGAGGAGATGGGGAGATGCACAACCTGACGACGGAGGCGGCTCCGCGCCTGGAGGGCGCGGCCGGAGACCTGGCGCTGCGGCTACTGCTGCTGGTGGACCTCCAGCAACAGCGGACGGCGGTCCTGGGCGAGGTCTGCCGGGAGATGGCGGCTCTGCTGCGCGAGTGTGGCGAGGGGGACGCGCTGGATGCACTGGACCTCTACGGGTACGGCCTGGACTACCTCTCGCTACACGGCGACCGCGTGAGCAAGGGCCTGCGCGCGCTCCTGGGCAAGGCGTCCTGATGCCGCGCGTCTACATCCGCATTGAGTCCGCGCCTCGCCACGGCGAGGCGCCCACACCGGCAGACGAGGCCGCCACGCTGCGCGCCGCGAACGCCATTGCGGAGGCGCTCCAGGTGTCCCTCCCTGACAAGCAATCCAGCACGACGATCCGGGGCGTCACGCTCCGGCTGGACGTGGACTAAGGAGGCCCAGATGGCCAGGCGTACACCAGCACGGAGCAAGGTTACCGGACGGTTTCTGAAGCGCTCCAGCGGCACCAAGGCGACCAGGAAGCGCACCTCGAAGCGCCGGAAGCGCTAGCCCCCCTAGCCGACCCCGGCCCTCTGACCGGAGGGCCGCGCCACTAGTTATGTCAATCGTTCACCCTCTGGGTGAGTGGAGGGCGGAGCCATGCCCCATTACCTCTTAGTAGGCCCGTGCGGCCGTTGCGGCGGGACCGTGGTGCGAGACCGCGCGCGCATCTATTGCCTGTCGTGCGCCAGGGAGCGCACCCACACCACACCGGACACCCCAGCCACCGTGGACCACCAGGTGGACGGCCGCCGTCGCCGCGCCGGCCAGCACTACCGACGCCGTAAGGCGGCCTCCTGATGGCCGGCGTGGGCTACCGGCCGGACGTGGGCCTGGACACACGCGCGGCGGGCGCGTGGATGCGGCGTCAGCGCCGGCTGGCGGACTGGCGAGACGCGGACCTGGCCGCCGAAGCCGGTATCAGCACCTGGACGCTCGGCGCGTGGGAGATGGGCCACAACCTGCCCTCCCTCACCGGCTGGATCGCCTGGTCGGAGGCCATGGGCCTGGACCCCGGCCAGGCGCTGGGCGACCTCTTGACGGCGCAGTCATGAGGTGCGCCGCGCCCCGAGCGGACGGCGGCTACTGCACGCGCCAGGCACGAGAGGCCTGCACGGCCGTTGCGTTCCCCGCCGGCGGCGGCCGCCTGGACTGCGGCGCCCCCCTCTGCGGGCGCGCGCAGTGCCGGCGCGCGCACGCCACCACCAGCCACGGCCAGGCCTCCGAAGAGCGCGTAGAGGACTGGCGGCGCTACCAGCGGCACCGACAGGAGATAGGCCACTGAGAGACGCCCTCTGAGAGATGGGACCACCGGTACGGCCAAGCGGCAGGGAGTTCAGGATGGGTGCCTTGGGGCAGCAGATCGTTACTTACGGAGGCCGTGAGTACGGCTTTATCACCAACGGGCGAGGCGTAATCAACGCCGTCCCCTTCTTCGACACGGCGGAGTTCGCGGACCCCGCCACCAACTGGGCCATCCCCAGTAAGAGCCTGGAGGTCCGCGCGGTCCTCTTGCACCACTGGGCCGGCTGGTACGGCCCGCGCCTCACGGAGACGGCCACCGCCTCCCAGGAGTTCGATCAATTGGTGGCGTGCGCCAGGGACCACCGCACCCGCTTTGGTATCGGCCCTGGGTACAACCTGATCGCGTTTCCCTCCGGCCGCGTGTGGGCGGTGGGCCGTCACGGCACGCACCGAGCCCACACCAAGGGGCGCGAGGTCAAGTCCATGCGGCCCTGGAACGAGGTGGGGCGCGGCGCGTGCGTGGCCGGCAACCTCTCGGAAGAGCCCATGACGCAGCGCCTGGCGCAGGCGGTGCGCACCATGGTTGCGGAGGTGATGTCATGGCCCGGTGTCATCCCGGACGTCGCGGTGCATGAGCATGGGCTCACGCCCACCGTCAACAGCGCCGGCACCAAGTACAGCCAGGCCACGGAGTGCCCAGGGCGAGCCCTGTCCGCCTGGCGCGCCCAGGGCGGCCTGACGATGCCGAACACGCAGGCCACACCGGACGATCCGGCCTGGAAGCAGTATCAGCCCGGCCCCGTCTCCTACGAGCCAGAGCCGCTGCAGGAGGTCTGGCGACAGGGCTACCGCGTGGGCCGCGCCCACCAGGCGCGAGACGACCACGACGCCCTGATGGGCCTGGTCCCTGGCCTGCTGGAGGCCGTGCGGTCACCCCGCGACGCAGAGGCCACGCCGCCCATCGGCATCCTGCGACAGATGGGGATGGCGTCATGACGACGTTCGAGGTAAACGCCCTGGTCCAGTCGCTCTCTGACCAGGACCTCAACCGGCTGTTACTCGCCGCGAGCGCCGAACAGGACCGCCGTGACGCCCTGGTGAGCGCCACGCCGAAAGGCTGGCCCGTCCGGCGTTGAGGCCTCGCCCACGGAGGCCTGAGTCCTTCCCGTGAAGGACTCGGACCTCCTGGGCGCTGTCTCAGCGCACGTCCGCCGTGAGCGCGAACCGTCCGCAGACCCGGAGAGAGACCGGGCAGGGGCGCGAGGATACGCGCGTGGGTTTAGATCCCCACTGGAGCCCTGGCGAGGCTTGAAACATCCGAGATAACCGCGCGTGCCTGCTCAACAGGAGGGCGCTGGACTCGGCGCGTCAGACTGGCCGATGGCACACCCGGAGCGCGCCCCAGCCCCCCTCGGAGGCCTCTAGAGGCCTCCGAGGGAACCCCTCGACTGCGAGCCCTCGAACCTATACCGGCTCCGGCCATACTGGCTGCCGTTTTCAGGTTGGGGGAGGTGAACAGAAGCCTCCCCCTGCCCTCTCCTAACCTCCAGGCCACAGGGGCGCCAGCGGCTACACGAGGGCACTGGAGGCCTCCAGAGACGCGCAGGCCTCACCCACCGCAGGCCAGACAGAGGCGGCGGAGGCGGACACCAGGGGCCGCTGGGCAGGCGGAGGGCAGCGGCCCCTGGGAGCGGGACTCGGAACGTCAGAGGGGCCTGGGGGCCGCAGGGCTTGAATGCATCTCCGCACCCGTGCACAACGGAGGAGAGAGAGAGGAGGTGGCCATGGCATCTGACGTCGCCACACTGCTGGACGTGCTGCGCCTGCGCGGCGTGCTGCGCTCCGCCAGCCACCAGGAGGTCCTGGCGGCCGCTGACATCACCGCCGGCACGGACACCGCGCGCCGCATTGTGCTGCGCCCGCTGGTGGGGCGAGGCAACGCGGAGTATGTGGTGGTCACCCGGCTCCAGGCCCAGGGCATCCGTCCCACCAACCTGCAAATTACGGCGCGCGACCTCAACCGCAACGACTTTGCCGTCCCCCTGCCGCCAGACCTGATCGTGGATGACCTCCCCCTGTTCGGGGACGCCATGGAGGGCGTGGTGCTGGACGTGCGCAACAACGCCGCCAAGCCGGTGACCCTCACCATCCACGCCGCCCCCGTCACGCGCGAGCAACTGGAGGACATGCTGTCCACGGCCCGGTCCACGGCCCGGAAGGGAGCGGCCTGATGGCGCTATCTGAAGCCGGCGGCATCATCCAGGTGGAGACGTTCAACCTGCCCTCGCAGGCCATCAGCAGCGGCGGCACCGGTAACTCGCTCTATGACGCCACACCCGGCGACCGCACATGGGCGGCTGCGCCGGCGGCCGGCGCCCCGGACACCTACTCTCCGCCCTTCACGCTGTCGTCATTCGCGATCCTGGTGCAGACGGCGGCCGTGAGCGTGCGCGTCAGCAGCGACGGCGGCGGCAACTACGGCCCCTGGGTGGTCCTGCAGCCCGGCACCCACTCGTTCGAGTTGGACGCCACCGACATCCAGATCGAGCAACACACCGCCGGCGCCGAGTACCAGATCGCCGCGTTCGCGTAAGAGGAGAGACACCATGCCAGGACTCAGCGGCAACCTCGCCGCCCCCGCGCCCAGCCCGATCCCGTTCGTCGCGCTCCCCAACGACACGGACACGGAGCGGCGCTTCGCACCGCTCTACGCCTGGGCAGACCCCGCATGGATCGGTGACCCGGACACCGGTGGCGGCAACAGCAGGGGGTGCGCATGGTCGCCTGATGGCCGCTTCCTCGCCGTGATCCAGGTCACGGCGCCGCCCCTCATGGTCTATGAGCGCAACGGGACCACGCTGACCAAGTTAGACGACCCCCTACCGCTTCCGCCCGGCAGCAACGGCTGCGCCTGGTCGCCGGACGGGCGCTTCCTCGCCATCGCGCACGTCAATGAGCCTCACCTCTCGGTCTACGAGCGCGATGGGACCACGCTGACCAAGTTGGACGACCCCGCTACTCCCGTCGGTGCCGCCCCGGCGGCGTATGGCTGCGCATGGTCACCGGACGGACGCTTCCTCGCCGTCGTCTACGACGCCTCGCCTTACCTCTCGGTCTACAAGCGCGACGGGACCACGCTGGTGGCGAAGTTGGACGACCCCGCGACACCCCCGGTCGGCATCGGCCGCGGCTGCGCCTGGTCGCCGGACGGACGCTTCCTCGCCGTCGCCCACAGCACATCGCCCTACCTCTCGGTCTATGAGCGGAACCGGGAGACCCTGACGAAGTTGGACGATCCTGAAACGCTCCCGACCGGCACTGGCCATGGTTGCGCCTGGTCGCCGGACGGACGCTTCCTCGCCGTTGCCCACGGCGGATCGCCCTACCTCTCGGTCTATGAGCGGGACCGGGAGACCCTGACCAAGTTGGACGATCCTGAAACGATCCCTCCCGGCACCGGCTCCGGCTGCGCCTGGTCGCCGGACGAGCGCTTCCTCGCTGTCGTCTTTAGTTCTTCCCCAGGCGTGATGGTCTACGAGACACAGGCGGTCCCGCGCGTCCAGGGCATGACCTACCCGACCTAGTACAGCCCCAGCGTCCCCAGCCTGATCGCGAGAGGGCCGCACGTTTCGAGGCGGCCCTCGCCGCGCTCCAGCGCATCCAGGCACGCCGCGAACGAGGCGATGAAGTCATCCAGGAACGGGACGCCGGTGTAGGAGACTGCGGCGGAGGCCTGCGCCAGGCGCGAGGCGTCCTCTTGCAGCGCCAGGTCCACCTCCAGCGCCACCATGCGCGTGACCACATGGTCCACCGAGAGACACGCGCCGTTGAGTTTGTAGACGCACGAGAGGTCCGGTGCCGCCTCCTCTGCGGCCCTGGCGGAGGCCTCCAGCGTCCGCACCTCTGAGGCCAGCGCGTCGCGCTCTCGCCTGACCTCGCGGAGGTCCGCCTGGAGGCTGGCCACGTGCGCCCGCGCCACCTCGATGTCATCGCTCGCATCCTCGGCTCCGCTGACCGCGACGGCTGACCATATTTGCAGCACGGCCACAACGCACAGCCCGGCGACGAGCGCGATCGAGGTAGCCCGCGCCCGGCTCACAACACCACCTGCACGAGCGTGACGAGCGCCACGCCCCAGAACGCCAGGGCGAAGCCCCGGCGGAAGCCCCAGGCCCCCTGCCGGGGAGTCTCGTTATGTTCCAGCGGCTCTGTAACGCCGCTGACGTGATCGGAGGGCGTCAGACCCTGGCTCTCCAGCGCCGCCCTCACGGGGGCCGGGAGGTCCCCTTCGTCTCGCACCCGGTAAGCCATCATCGTCCCCCGTCCTGCGGCAGGAAGTCCCTGCACTCCGCGCAGTACCAGCCCACAGCCACCCACCGCAGCGCCCCACGTCCGCCTCTACGGATGTAGGTCCGGATCATATTGACCCGGCACTGGTGGCACGTGGGCGGCTGGAGTCTCACGCGCGCACGGTAGCCTACAACAATCACGCCCGCAACACGTAGCCTACAACCCCCTTGAATGCATCTCCGCGCCTCTGTAGCCATGCAGTATGAGCCGCGCGCACTCCACCCCCAAACGCCCCCTGACGCCAGCCCAGGCCGAAGCCCTGCAGAGGGCGCGCGCCGCTGCCCTGCACAAGATGCGCACAGAGGGCACGGAAGCCCAGCGGCGCGGTGGACTCATCCGCCAGCAACAACGCCGCGAGGCCAAACTACAGGCCGCGCTCCCCCTCCCCTCCCCGGAGGCCTGGACGCCGCCACCGCCGCCCCAGCCGGCGCGCGCGTCCAGGCCTGGGCGCGCCCGCGCGCGCATTGTGGTCCCGCCCCCCGTCCAGCCGGCTCCCGCCCCCGCGTCTCGCATCGCGCGGGAGGATGGGGCCGCCCCCCCGGCGCCGTCGCCGTCCGCTCCGCCGCAGTCGCCCAACCTCCCGGGCGAGGCGGACGGACGGCGGCGGCCCACCCCCTTCAGCGACCTAGCCGGCCTTGGTGGCCGGCTGTTCGGACGTAGAGCACAGGCACAGGAGGCCTAGACCATGGGCACCATCAACTGGATCGGCTACCAGGTAGACGAGGTGATCGCGCGCAAGGTAGACGCCGCCGCAGACAGCGCCGGCATACCTCGCAACGTCCTACGCGCCGTGGTCCTCTCGGAGTCGGGGGGGAACCCCCTGGCCATTGGTGACCACGACATCGGCGGGAGCGTGGGCCTGCTGCAACTCTATCGAGGGCCCAACGGCGGCGGCGGCCAGGGAGCCGGCTACACCGTGGCCTACCTCCAGGACCCGGACAACAACCTCGCCATCGGCGTCCCGTACATCGCGCGCGCCTGGCGGGAGACAGCCGGCATCAGCCCCATGCGCGAGCGCGTGGCGCGCACCTACGCCCTCTCCGGCCACCCCAACGACCTACCCGCCGGTAAGCCCTACGTAGAGATCATCACGAAGAAGTGGGAGGAGTTGGAGGGCATCGATCCGACGCCCGAACGCACCGTCACCGTGGCCGGCGTGAGCCTGGATCCAGGGCGCATGGAGGAGCAAGCGCGGCGCGGAATCGCCTACGTGCGGGAGCATCCAGGCACCGCCGCGGCCATCGCCGGCGGCGCGTTGCTGGTACTCATCCTGTAGGCCTCAGTCAAGCGGATAAACCTCACCAATTGTCCACCGCCTCGAAATAGGCAGAGGCTGCGCGGTTGACCGGATGCCGGAAACACCGCGCGCCACGGCCATCCTGGAGCGTCTGAGAGCACCCCATGAGTCATCACCCCACCACCGACCAGGTCGGCCCTCCTGACGAGGTAGAAATCCGGGTAGTCAACCTGGGTGACGCGCCCGTCCCGGAGGTCGAACTGGCCCCGCCAGGCGGCCCGGAGTGGAGCGCCCCCGCAGCCACCCCGGAGCCGTCTGGCGGCGTCCAGCCGGGCGTCCAGATCGTCACGCCGGAGCGCGTGGCCCAGACCATCGTGGCCGGCTCCAAGCAGATCGCGGACCGTCGCGGGCGGCCCTACTGGGCCTATAGCCGAGAGGAGGCGGACCTGCTGGCGGACCCCCTCGCCGGCGAACTCAACGACCTGTTTCGCGCGCTACCCGGTGTCGGGCGCGCTGCTGATGCTCTGGGCGGACGCCGTGCTCAACTCGTCGCCGCCGTCGCCATCACCGCCGGCCCCCGCCTGGTCATGGACGTGCTCACCCCCAGCGAGCGCGAGCGCGAGGCCGCCGCCGAAGACCTCGCCCGACGCGAGCAACGGCGCGAGCGTGCACCCCTCGCGGCTGACGCTGGCCGCCCCACACCCACCCAGCCAACCACCCCCGCCGGCGGCGTTGAGTCCTGGGGCGACACGCTCCGAGACCTCCCCGCGCCCGGCAGTTAGCCCGCCAGTTAGGATCGACATGGACACGCCCCGAATCGACTACACCCCCACCACCACTGCCGGCTGGGGCGCGCTGGAGGCCGCTAACAAGGTCCTGCATGACCTCACCCAGGGCGACCTCCTGGCGCGCGTGCCGCTGCCACCCGCCCTGGGCTTCGCACGGAGCATGCTGGAGCCCTTCGCGGTCCAGGTCATCGCCAATAAGTCGCGGGACCTGGTGGCGGCCGTAGACGCGGACCCGGACGCCGCGCGCGCGGCGGTCCTCCCCGCCCTCCGTCGCGTGGTGTCCGCCCTGGGCATCCAGGCCGCAGACCTCTACGACGCGCCGGCGTCCCTCACGTCGGCGCTCAAAGTGGCCGGAGACGACGCGTGACAAGTATCGAGTGGCGCCCGTCCGGCGCGAACGCCCAGCGCACCCTGGTGGTAGGCCGGTCCGGCACCGGCAAGACCACGCGCGCGCGAGGCCTGGCCGCCCTCGCGCCGCGCGCGGTCTGGCTGGACCCCAAAGGCCTCAATGAGGCCGGCTGGCCGCACATCGTCCAGGCCGATCTATTCGCGGACATCGGCACTGCCGGCGGCCGCGCCGCCGCGCTCCGTGACCTACTGGACCAGCACGGGCGCATCGTTGTGCAACTGGCGGACCGGCCAGACCTCGGCAAGACGCCCAAGGCCTCGGACGCCGCGCAGGTGGACGCCGTGGCGCATGCCGCCTACACGCTCGGTAACGTCCTGGTGGCGATAGACGACCTCCAGGGCGTGATGGAGAGCGCGCCCACGTACTACGTCATGCGCGTCCTCACCATGGGCCGCAGCCGTGGCGTCGGGAGCCTGGGCATGGTGACCAGCGTCTACCGGCTCCCGCTGGACTTCGTGCGCCAGACAAACCACATCCTGGCGTTCGCGCAGCATATGGCGGAGGACGTGGACCGTCTGCGAGCGATCCATCCTGACCTCGCGCAGGCCTCGGACTTGGAGCCGTACGAGTACGCCTGGGCAGACCTGGACACCGGCACCGTGCGGGTGTTCGGCCCCCTGGCGGCTAATTGATAAAGCGCATGAGGGGGTTGACTTCACCCCCATAACGTGGATAACTCCACTGAGAGGAGGCGATTATGGCAAGCAAACTAGATCTGACCTCGCCGACCGACTACGTGAAGGTTGGCGTGATGGCCATCGTGGCGTTCATGCTCTTTCGGTTCATCGCCCAGGTGACGAACTCGCAGGCGCTGGCGTCCCGCATCCCGTCCTAGACAGACGGACCGAAAACGCGGTACAACCCATCCATCTGCGGGGGCGCAGACCAGCAAGTTATCGGAGCCGCTAACCCACCCCTCCACCCCACACCTCGCACGCCCGTCAACATTTTTGTTGACCAAATCGGAGATAGTGCGAAGTTCGGAGGGGGTCTTGAGGGCCTCTCCCCCGTGGCTGCTCGGCCCCTTGTCGCCGGGTGGCGCTGGCATCGGGCGTCGGGATCCAGGATCGCCTCGGCTGGTCGGTGGCGCACTTCCCGGTGGCGGCAGGTGTCGAGGTGCCGCTGCACGTGCCGCCCGGGCTCTCTCGATCGCGTGGCGAGTCCCTCAGGACCTGCATTCCACCCTGAACGCGGCACCGCCCCGAGCCGTTGACTGAGTGGAGCCCCCTCCGTGGGCCAAGGCACCTTCTGACGCCTACCGCAAGGCTTGCACAATATACCCCTGGTGGGTATATTCAGCCGGTACCCGGTTAGGGTATGAGACAGAGAGGGACAGACCATGACGATGGCTCTCACCTACCGTGGCGAACTGCGCTGCTTCTCCTGTGGCCGCTACCTGGGCGAGTTCGAGTCGCACCCGGAGGCGCACGGTCGAGATGACCTGCACCTGATCACTCCGGAGGGTGGCCAGACGCTCCCGGTGCCGCTCGTGACGAAGCGCGGGCTGCGCTGCCCGGCATGCCAGGGGCGCGTCGTCGCCACCGAAGTGGACCGCATCGCTGCATAACCACAGGCCGTATGATAAATGGCTAAGTGACACGCGTGCCAGGTTCAGTGAGCGGTGGTTATGTCCGCAACGCTAGCAGCGATTCAACCCCGGCAGCGGCCTATCTGACACGTGCGCCGGGGCTGGGCGCGGACTCCGGCGCTACTTGCGAGTGCCCTCCAGGACGCCCAGCACGGCCTCACCGTGGCCCTCAGCGCGGGCGCGCTTCCAGACCTTGGTCAGGCGGCCGTCCGGGCCGATGACGAATGTGGACCGGGTCATGCCGATCACGGTCTTCCCGTACAGCACTTTCTCGCCCCAGGCCCCATATTCCGTCGCCACCTTGGCTCCCTCGTCCACCAGGAGCGGGAACGGCAGGTCGTATTTCTCGGCGAAATTGCGGTGGGAGTCCGCGCTGTCCACGGAGACACCGAGGACCACCGCACCGGCCTCGTTGATGGCCTCGTGGTTGTCTCGGAAGGAGCAGGCCTGCTTGGTGCAGCCGGGCGTGTCGTCCTTGGGGTAGAAGTAGAGGACCACGGTCTGGCCGCCGTAGTCGGAGAGGCGGTGCACCTTCCCGTCCTGATCCTCCAGCGCGAAGTCCGGCGCGCGGTCGCCTGCCTCGAGTGTGATCGCCATTCCCCTACTCCTCACCTATGTCGAACCTACGTCTGTCGAAACCTAGGTCGAACTCTCGGGTCGCCGCTCGACACGCCGAGGATAGCCTGCGCGCCTCCGTCCACTCGCCGCGCCTGGAGCGCGGCTGCTATCTTCCGGCGCGGCGATCGAATCGACGGTCGTCCTGACGTGACCACCGGAAAGGCACGTACCTGATGCCCGCCACCGATGCCTCTACTGCCGCCGCTGTCGAACCGAAGCACGAGACCGTGACGATCAACGGCCTGAATTTGCATTATGTCGACTACAGGGAGCCCTCTCCCGGGGCGACGGTGATGGTGCTGCTCCACGGGCTGACCTCGGCGTGGGGGGCGTGGCGGCGGGTGGCGGAGCACTTCGCGCCGCGCTACCGCGTGGTGGCGCTAGACCAGCGCGGCCACGGCGACTCCCAGTGGGCGCCCGCCGACGAGTACGACACGGACTCCTACCTCTCCGACCTGGAGCAGTTCGTGGACGGCCTGGGGCTGGAGCGGGTCGTGCTGGTGGGGCAGTCCATGGGCGGCCACCACACCATCGCCTACACCGCCCGACACGCGGAGCGGGTGATCGCGGCGATCGCCAACGACATCCCACCGAGCCTGGACATGGGCGCCCGGGCCGAACGTGCGAAGGCGTACCCCGGCGGCAAGCACCGTCTGTGGGCCTCCGTAGAGGAATGGCTGGCGCCGCGTCGCGAGCAGAGCCCGCTGACGCCGGAGTGGGCGCACGCCCTGGCGGCTCGGGAACTCCTGCGCGAGGTGGACGGCGGCTACGAGCCGAAGCACGACCCGAACGCCCCCATCCACTGGCAGCCGGCCGACCTCTGGGACGAGGCGCGTACGATTACACGCCCTATCTTCTTCATCCGCGGCGGCCGCTCCACCGTGCTGGACGCGCAGACGCTGCAAGACATGGTGATGGCGATTGCCCCCGCCCGATCCGTCACCCTGGAGAAGGCGGGCCACCAGACCTATTGGGACATGGAGCACGAGTGGCTCACCATCGCGGACGCGTTCCTACAGGCACACACCCGCTGACCCGAGGGCCGGTCCGGCCCCGCACTGACCGAGGGCGCCCATGAGCGCTTCCTCCCCGGGCACGGTCACGCCCGGTCCGCGCTGGGGGGCGCTCTCCTACCCGCAGTTCCAGCGCTACTGGATCGCGCAACTGTGTCGCGTGCTGGGCCTCCAGTTCCGCATCATCGCGCTCCCCTGGCTGGTGTCTGTGGAACTGGACCGGTCGCCGATCTGGCTGGGTATCGTCGCGCTGGCTGGCTCACTTCCCACGATCGTGTTCAGCGTGCCGGCCGGTGTGCTGGCGGACCGCTTCAACGACCAGAAGGTGGTGGTCTACTCGCAGGGCGCCTACGCGCTGACAGCGCTGGCGCTGCCGGTGCTGATCTTCGCTGGACTGGCCAACATCTGGGTGGTGATCGCCTGGTCGATCGTGACCGGCATTCTGGCTGCCCTCGGGAACCCCGCGCAGCAGTCGTTGATGCCGCGTCTGATCGAGATGCGCGTGATGCCGAGCGCGGTTGCCCTGTCCTCCATGGTGTGGTCGTCCATGCGCATCATTGGGCCGGCGGCGGCGGGCGTCCTGCTGGCGGTGATCGGGACGGCGGAGGCGTTCTTCGTCACGGCGGTGGGCGTGGGGGTGGGGACGCTCCTCATGGCCTCGCTCAAACCGCGCCCTCGCGGGCTGTCGCAGCGCGCGGAGGGCGAGCGGGACGACATGTGGACGGGCCTGCGTTACATCTTCGGTCACCGCCTCTTCCTGGCGACCATCGGCCTCTCCTTCTTCACTTCGGTCTTTGGGATGTCCTACCAGTTCTTGATGCCGGTCTTCGCCAACGACATCCTGGACGTGGGCGAGGTGGGCTTCGGGATGCTGGAGGCGGCGACGGGCCTGGGCTCCGTGCTCGGCACCGTGGCCATCATCAAGGTGGGCGCGGGGCGGCACGCCGGGGTGGTCATGATCGCGTGCGCGGCGCTCTTCGGCCTGTTCATCGCGGGCTTCGCCGCCAGCCGCGCCATGCCACTGTCCATGGGCCTGCTATTCCTCGCCGGGTTCTTCTCGGCGATGTACCTGAACATCGGTATGACCGCGCTCCAGATGGCGGTGCCAGACGACCTGCGCGGGCGCGTGATGGGCGTCTGGTCCATGACCTGGTTCCTGGCGTCGGTGGGGGCGCTGCCGGCGGGCGCCGTGGCGGAGGTGCTGGGTGCGCCGCTGTCCGTGGCGCTGGGCGGGCTGTCCGTGAGCGCGTTCGCGCTGTTCGTGTTCTTTACCTCGCCCGAACTGCGGCACGTGGACCTGGAGGCTGCCGCCGAGGGCCGGCCGGCCACCGCAGGGACGTAACCCGCACGGGAGCGGAGGCGCCCTCGGCGGTCGCTCGTGGTGCCGCTGCCGGTGCCGGCGGGCGGGCTCAGGCCGGGAACGCCACCAGCGAGGTGGTGGACTGGATGCCGTCCATGTTGCGGATCTGTTCCTGCAGCAGCCCGGGGACGTCCTGCAGGCTCGCCATCTCGATCTCCGCGACGATGTCGTAGGGGCCCATGACTTCGTGGACCTCCACCACCTGGTCGATCTTGCGGAGGGCTTCCACCAGGCGGCGCGTGGCCCCGGGGTGGGTCACGATGAGGACGTAGGCCTTGACCACGGGAGTCTCCTCGAGGGGTGGGATCGGGCCTGCGGGCGCATGGGCCGGCAGGGCGATCGGGAGGATGGGGTGCGCGGATTCTAGGGCGCGTGGGAGGTGCGTGCTGCGTGAATTGACGCCGACCTCGGACGCGCGGGGGCGTCCGATCCGGTGATCTCGGATGGCTGGTATCATCGATGCACCGCGTGATGTTTGAGCCTACCGGGTGTCGCAGCCGATAATGCAGGCACAAGCGCGCAGACGCGTGAGAACGACGACGTCGCGTCGCGACCGTGAAGGGTGAGCCCTCGCTCGGTTCGGGGAAACCGAAACGAGGGTATCCAGGGGTAGCCGGTCCAGGGATCGGACCATAGCCCGCTCCCGTTCCCGGCATCGCTGGCTTCCTTTGCGTCCGTGAGCGGCGGGTAGGGGAACAAGGCGGTTCATGAGTAAGAACTTGGTTGTCCGCTTCGCAGGCGAAGGCGGACAGGGTGTCGTAGGCGGCGCCGAGTTGATGGCGTCCGCTGCGGCCGCGGGCGGCTATCACGTCCTGACGTTCTCCACGTTCCCCTCCCAGATCAAGGGCGGGCCGGCGTGGGGTCAGGCACGAATCTCCTCGGAGGAGATTCTGACGCCGGGCGACTACCTGGACGTCCTGGTCTGCCAGAACCGGTACGCGTATGACGCGAACCTCCCGGACCTTCGGGAGGGCGGCCTGGTGATCTACAACTCGGAGGAGTTCGAACTTCCGGACAACTCCCGCGCGCTGGGCCTGCCGGCCGACCGCATGGCGCGCGAGGCAGGCAACCCGCTGGCCTCCACGATCATCCTCATCGGCGCGGTGGCCAAGATGGCCGGCGTCAGCGTGGAGGCGCTGGAGGCGTTCATCACCAAGCGCTGGAGCCGAGGCCGCCCCGGGGACGAGAAGATCGTGTCCGGCAACATCACCGCCCTGCAGATGGGCGTGGAGGAGGCCGCCAAGACCGGCCTGCAACTGGAAGACCTGGATCCGGCGCCCACGCACGACCGCCCGCGCATCATGATCCGCGGCTACGAGGCCGCCGCTATCGGCGCCATTGCCGGCGGTGTGGAGGCCTTCATCGGCTACCCCATCTCGCCCGCCACCACCATGCTCACCTACATGGAGGCGAACCTGGTGGGCAAGGATCGGTTCGTCGGCCAGGCCTCGTCAGAGATCGAGTCCATCACCGCCCTGATCGGCTCCGGCTACGCCGGCAAGGTCACCATGACGTCCACCTCTGGCCCGGGTCTGTCACTGATGGGCGAGGGCCTGGGGCTGGCGTGGATGGCGGAGATCCCGCTGGTGGTGGCGAACGTGCAGCGTGGAGGGCCGGCCACCGGCCTGCCCACCAAGACCGAGCAGTCAGACCTCATCGTTGCCATGAACCCCGGCCACGGCGATATGAGCGTGCCCGTGATCGCCCCCGGCTCCCTGGAAGAGGCGTTCTGGGGCGCCATCGCCGCGATCAACTGGTCAGAGCGCTACCAGGGCCCGGTGCTGCTCCTGTCGGAGGCGGCTATCGCGGAGCGCGCGCAGGACGTGCCCATGCCAGACCTCTCGCAGGTGCGGGTGGAGCGTCGCCAGGTCTCGCAGGGTGAGCAGGGCAACCGTCGCTACGCCGGCGACGGTGTCACGCCGTTCCCCGTGCCCGGCGGCGCGGGCGCCTACGTGGCCAATGGCTCCGAGCACGACGAGCAGGGCGATACCACGCACCTGCCGGACATCCACGTCACCATGACGAATCGGCGCTTCAAGAAACTGGAAGTGCTGAACGACGGCACCTTCGAGGCCGAGCGCACCGAGGCGGAGACGATCGTCCTGCCGTGGGGTGGCAGCAAGGGCTCGGCGCGTGCTGCCTGGAATGAACTGACGGCGGAGGGGGTGGACATCGGCTGGTGCTACACGATGTTCATTAACCCGCTGCCTGCTGACCTGCTGACCGCCCTGCAGGGCAAGCGCGTGCTGGTCCCGGAGTTGAACTACCTGGGCCAGTTCGCGGCGCACTTGCGCTCGAAGGGGGTAAACGCGGAGGCGATCACGCAGTACACCGGACTCCCGTTCAAGGTGGCAGACCTGAAGGCGGAAATCCGCCAACGGCTGGCCTGAGTCCGCGCCGACTAGAGAGGTCAGGAACCAAACATGGCCAAGCGAAACCCGCTGTATGACTTCAAATGGTGCCCCGGCTGTGGCGACTTCGGTGTGAAGGTCGCGCTGGAGCAGGCGCTCGTGGGCCGCATGGCGGAGCGCAACGAGTCCATCGAGAACACCGTGATCGTGGCCGGCATTGGCTGTTCCGGGAACATGGTGCACATGATGGAGGGCCCGCAGCCCTTCGGCATCCACGGCATCCACGGCCGTGCGCTGCCCATTGCCTACGGCATCAAGTCCGCCCGCCCGGACCTGAACGTGGTGGTGGTCGCCGGCGACGGAGACTTCCTCTCCATCGGTGCGGAGCACATTGGCCCGCAGGCGCGCCGCAACCTGGACATCACCGCCGTGATCATGGACAACGGCATCTACGGCCTGACCAAGGGGCAGGCCTCGCCCACCACGGAGATGAACGTGGTCACGTCCACCACTCGCTTCGGCAAGTTGGACGACAAACTCAACCCGTTCCTCTTCTACCTCGGCGCGGGCGTGCCGTACCTGCGCTCCCAGTTGTCGTCGCGCGTGAAGGACCTGGCCAGCGACATCAAGGAGGCCATGGAGTACCCGGGCTTCTCGATCGTCCACGTCCAGTCGCCCTGCACCACGTACAACGACACCTACTCGCTCCTGAAGGGCGACGCGAAGAAGGGCATTGAGCCCCTGGCGTACCCGCTTGGTGACGACCACAACGCCGAGGACATCACCGCTGCGGCTAACCTCGTCCGTGACCGTCGCATTCCCATCGGCATGATCTACCGCCACGAGGGCGAGCCGGTGGCGGCGCACCAGCGGCTGGCGGACGCCAAGGAGCGCGCGAACATTGAGCAGGCCAGCGTGGAGCAACTGCTCACGGCCATGACCATCGCCTAGCGTTGGGCGATACTGGCGACAACCGCGAGGGCGGCCACCCGGCCGCCCTCGTTGCTGTCCGGTTGATGTCTGGGGGAGAACGCGATGGCCATCCAACGCCACGTCACGGTGGAGCGCGTCCGGCTCAAATTCGCAGCGGCCCACATGGCGACGCTGGGCGAAGAACTGGAGCCGCTGCACGGCCACAACTACCTGGTGCGCGCCCGCGTGGAGGGCGACCTGACGTCTGACCGCTGGGTCATCGACTTCTCCCAGTTGAAGGCCTACGTGCGCGACGTGTGCGACCACCTGGACCATCACTTCCTCCTGCAGCGGACCTCCCCCCTGCTCGACATCACCGAGCACGAGGCTTCCTGGGCGGTGCGTTTCGGCGACCGCGAGTACGTGTTCCCGAAGGAGGACGTGGTGGCGCTGCCCATTGAGAACACCACGGCGGAACTGCTGGCGGAGTACATCGCCGAGACCGTCCTTGAGCGCCTGCGCGAACACGGCCACGCGAACATCCGCCGCATCGCCGTGGACGTGCAGGAGATGCCCGGCCAGGCCGGGGGCTACGCGAGGGACGTCGAGTCGTGAGGCTGTTCGGCGCGGGCAGTCGTTCCGGCCTCGAGGCCACGGTCGCCGCGATCCTGGTCGGCCTCGCGTGGGGCATCTTCTGCTGGTGGGGGGACGACTCGCGCTGGACGCTGATCAGAGGCGCCGCGAACGTGGCCGGCCCCTGGCTCGTCATCGCGTTCTGGGCCGGCACGCAGTCCCCGCGCTGGCAACGCAGCGCGCTGCTGGGGGTGCTGGCGATGGTGGCGGCGCTCGTCGGCTACTACGCCAGCATCGAACTGCTGGACGCGGCGCAGGCGTCCAACCGTATCTCGCTGGAGGCCGCGCTCTCGTGGGCGGTGGTGGCCGTCCCGGTGGGCCTCGTGTGCGGCGCCGGCGGCGCCTTCTGGCGACACGGGCGCTGGCAGGGCACGCTGGCGGTGGGACTGCTGGCCGGCGCGCTCTTCGGCGAGGGCCTGCTGCTGCTCCGCGAGACGAACTGGAATGCCCTGGAGTACATGGCCGTCCCCATCGCGGAGGTGACCGTCGCGTTCGCCCTCGTGGTGGCGCTCCTGGACCGACGCGAGGCCCTCCGAGCGGTGCTGGTGGCGGGCGCCAGCGGAGCGTTGGCGCTGGTGATGATGGAGGCGGCGATGGTGGAAGTCCGGACACGACTGGGCGATGTCATCCTGTAGCACCACGCCTGTGAGTCGCCGTTGGCGCTTCGTTTGACAGCCAGATCGCCCGGACTACGATCGGATGTGAAGAGGAGGTCTCTGCCGTGCAGATCGACTGGGAAGAGACCATCAACAAGATCTTTGGGGATGTGGTCTCCTGCCCGCGATGCGGGCAGGACCGGGAGATGCTCGTCATCGGTTACTCCCGCAAGCCCTCCCTCAATGGGTACGCCCCCCGCCACCGCAACTGCCCGCGCGGCGAGGAGTGCGACGCGCGCAAGTTGATCACGCTCTGCGAGGAATGCGCCCGCACGGAGGGACTGCACGGGACGCCCGGCGACGCCATCCAGGCGCTCGAAACCTACATGCTCGACTGCCGCCGCGACCTGGAGGAGTCCCTGGACTACCTGGCCGAGTACTGGCGGGACGACTACGAACTCTCCCCGGACGAGGTGGACTCCAACCTGGAGGATGTGGACCCGGACGTCTTCCGCGAGGAGACGCAGTGGCGCCAGCGGCTGGAGGAGGAATACCTCCGCTACCACCGCGAGTTCCGCGACCGCAAACGCCGCATCCCCACTCCCGGTTGGCGTGCCGAATACGCCGAGGAGATCCGCGCCCTGGGGTACGACACCCTCCTGGGCGACTGAGGCGCCCCGGCACGGTGAGCGCCCTTCCAGCATCACGCCCCCGGCTCGGTGGCCCACTTCTGTACGCACTCCTGGCGCTGGCCGTCTTCCTGCTGGCGGGACTCGGCGGTTATGTCTACCTGCATGAGCCCCCGCGCGACACGCTGACCGTCGACATCCAGGCCACTCCCGCCCCGCCTTCCACCACCGTCGCCGGCTCTGTGGTCGCCGTGGACGGTACGTCCGTGACACTTGCCATGCCCGATGGCCGCCAGGTCACACTGACGCTCCCGGCAGACCTGCCCGTGGAGGATCTCGCGAGGCTGGGGGCCGCCCTGCCGGAGGGGGCCACGGTCAACGTGGGCGTGGACCACACCCGCTTCGGCCAGGTGCTCACCGGCATCGTCTGGATCGAGGCGTCCTGATGGGCGCGATGAGCAGCCGCCTCCTCACGCTGGGCGCGATCGCGGGCCTCGTGCTGGCGGGCGTCGGCGGAGCGTTCGCGGGGATGCAACTGGCGGAGCGCGCCAACACGCCCGGCACCCAGACCGTTGCCATGGAGGCGCCCGCGAGCGCGCCCGTGCACGACATCGCGTTGCGCTCCGCCGCCGGCTTCACCGGCTTCGAACAGGACGCGCTGGGCGGCCAGGTGACGCGCACGGGCTCCGCAGCGCCCGCCTCCGACGGGACGTTCGAGGTGCGCTCCGGCGGCGCGACCATGACCGTCGCCACCACCTCCACCGTGCGTCTCTACCGCATCGATGCGAGCGGGCGGCCGCTGACCGAGGGCGACGTGGTGGTGATCCGCGTGGACGAGGCCGGCGCCCCCGTGGCCGCGCTCCGCATCCCGCCCGACCTCCGCGAGGGCGACGCCCGCTAGGCCTGGGGCCGAGACCCACCGGTAGCCCCCGCTTCGTGGCGATCCGGGCGAGCGGTGTGGGAAGGCATGGCGGGGCAGCAGCCCTTACTGCGTGACGCGCAACTCGATCGTCGGGGAGCGGCGCATGGAGGTGGCCCAGGCGAGCAACAGGCTCGCCAGCACGACGCCCACGAGGATGCCGAGGCCGGCGCCGAGGATGCCCCAGTCCGTTGCCAGCACGAAGGGCGGCACCACGGGGTCGCCGTCCTCCGTGACGTTGAGGAACCCCAGCATGATGCGGGCCACCCGGCGGCCCACCAGCGCACCCACGACCGCCCCGGCAATGAGCACCGTGCCCCACTCCAGCAGGAGCGCGCGCAGGATCTCGCCTCGCGAGGCGCCCACGGCCCGGAGCACGGCGAACTCACGGGCACGGCTTCGCGCTCCCACCACCATGGTCACCACGAACCCCACGGCGCACAGGCCCAACACCGCCACGAACGCCACCCCGAGGATGCCCGAACCCGAGGCCTGCAGCGTGGGGTCAGCCGCCGCCGTCCCCACCGTGCGAGCCTGCAGCACCCAGCCGAAGTCCACCTGCGGCTGCGCTCGCCCGGCGCGGAGATCCTCCGCCAGCGCGACTTGCGCCCCCAGCGGCGTGCCGGGCTGGAAGTCGACCCACACCTCGTTCGGGTAGTCGTAGATGTCCAGGTCCACCAGGCCAGCGGCGTCCTGCAGGTGTTCCAGGTTGACGATCACCAGAGCGTGGTCAGGGTTCAGGGTGGGGAAGTAGTCCACCAGCGCACGCACGTTCAGCGGCACCTGCACCTGGCTGAACTGCGCCACGCCCTGCCCCGCGCCGTCCACGCGGAACTCGCCCAGGGCGCGCGTGTTCATCAGCACGGAGAGAGGGATGGCCGGATCCCCCGGCGCCAGCACCCGTTTCCGAGGCGTGATGAGGGGCGACCACGTCCAGCGCAGGGCCTGCGTGCCCTCGAATGCGGCGTCCGTCGTCACCTCGAACGTCTCCTCGGCGTCGGTGGCGCGGTGCATCGTCCAGCGGAGCGGGCCCTCGAAGTCGTCGAGGAGTTCGCGCTCACCCCCGGCCCGCACCACGGTGAGCGCGTCCAGGGTGAGGGAGCCCGCGATGCGCAGGTTCTGACCGGTGCGGTCGGTGATGATGAAGCCGGCGAAGGTCACGGGGCGTGCGCCGAAGCCGATCTCCGCGCGCCCGGTCATCCACCCGTCCCCGTCCGGCAGGAACTCCAGCGGGCGGCTGGTGTAGGCGCCGTTGGCGTTGCGGTAGCGCGCCTGGACGAAGAGGCGTTCCGGCGTCTCCGTCTGTACGAGCACCTCCAGCGCCTCGGCGTCCTCGGGCAGGACGTACCCACCGCCGGGCGGCACGTCGCTCTGCAGCAGGCGCATGAGCGCGTCCAGGGGCTGCTCCGCGAAGTCCTCCCGCCACCACAGCGTCTCCTGCGCCATGGCCGGGGCGATGGCCAGCAGCGGGACCTCCCGGCCCGTGGGGGCGCGCAGGGTGCCTCGGATCACGCCCTCGACGGCCGCCACGGCCTCGTGGCCGCGCAACTCCTCGACCTTGGCGGCCGCGGCTCGGTCCCGCGGGTCGTAGAGGCTGGCGCGCAGGTCCACGCCGGCGTCGTAGCGGGCCCGCTGCGTCAGCGAGAGGTCCACCGTGGGCCCGTAGGACGCGGCGAACGTGCCCACTGCCACGGCCATGATCACCAGCAGCGCCACCCGCGCGTACGAGGCAGGAGCGCGCCCCGCCCTCCGGAGCCCGATCGCGGCGGCCATGCTGCGGAAGAGCAAGAGGATGCGCACGGCCAGGCGCACCAGCGGCGGGTAGAAGCGGAGCACCATCAACGAGACCGCCGCGGTGATGGCGAGGGGCGCCGCGAGCAGTAGCGGATCGCTCGACCAGCCGCCAACTGCGTCCGGGTCGAAGACCGAGCCGCGCTGGTTCAACTGCCAGAGGAGCAGGCCGGCCAGCAACACGAAGCCGAAGTCCAGGAAGTAGCGCTGGACCAGGTTGCGCTCGGCAGGCCGCGACTCCTCCCGCTTCACGTCCACGATCCCGCGGCGCACCACGATGAACGAGGGCAGCAGCACGGCCAGCAGCGACAGCGCCGCCCCACCGACCGCCAGCAGGTACGCCTCCGGGCTCACGGTGGCCGGCAGCAGTTCGCCCCCCGTGATCGCCTCGAACGTGGGGGTTACGCCCAGCAACGAGACCACGGCCGAGGCGAGCCACGGGGCGATGAGGAGCGCCGGCAGGGCGAACGCCAGCCCCTCCACGAACGAAAGTCCCACGAGTTGGGTGGTGGTGGCGCCCCGGCTGCGGTACACGCCGATCTCGGACTGCTGCCGCTCCAGCAACATCGCCATCACCATCATCACGTAGTAGACGACGATGCCCACCACCTGCAGCAGCACCACCAGCAGCGGCACGGCGGAGAAGGACTGCGCGTTGCGGAAGCCTCGAAGCGTGTCCAGCACCTCGGTGCGCGCGGGGGCCACATGGCCCAGGCCGCCGCGTACGTCGTCCAGCCACGCTTCCATGTCCTCCACCGCGTAGGCCACCTCGCCCAGGCCGATGCGGGAGGTCTCCACATACACGCCAGACCGATGGGAGGAGCCTGTCTCCGGCAGCAGCGCCCGGAAGGCGTCATCGAACTGATCCTGGGTGGTGAGCATGAGCATCTGGCCGATGCCCTGGAAGACCATGCCGCGCGTGGGGTCGCCCTCGTCCACCTCCTCCAGGCGCGGGTGCAGCGGCTCGTCGGCCACCTCGAACGTGCCGTTGAAAATGGTCCAGCGTGCGTCGTCCGCGTCCTCCGGGCGCACGAAGCCCACCACGGACGCCTCGACCGAGGTGGAGACGCGCGTGGTGGGCCGGCACCGGACTTCCTCCATGGCCTGCTGCGGGTCGTCGGACGGCGGGATGTTCGGACAGTCGGTGAACCGCACGGACTGGAGGCGTACCGTGTCGCCGAGGGCGGCGTGGCGCTGGAAGCCGTCCAGCAGCACCACCTCCGGCCGGTCTGCGGCCCCCACGGCGCCAGGCAGGCGCCCCTCCACCACCTCGACATGCTCCTCCCAGCCGCCGAGGTAGTAGACGAAGCCGCCCCACGGCTGGCGCAGGGGATCGTCGGTGCGCTCGGTGACGGTCACGGGCGCGGCCACGGCGTGGTGGTCGGGGAAGGTGACGTCGAAGCGGTGGGTGCGGTCCTCCGTCAGCACCGAGTCGCCCAGCCAGCCCAGCCGCGCCTCCGTGATCTCGTCAATGGCGTGCGCGCTCGCATGGTCCCGGGCGTCACCCAGCAGGAACGGGTTCACCTCCACGTAGGTGAGGGCGTCTCGGGGCTGCGAGAGTTCGCCGTCCAGCCGGAAGCGCAGGCCCAGGTCCGACATGGAGGTGGCGTAGATCGGCGTAACGGCCAGCAACGTCGCCGCCACCAGCACACCGAGGGCTGCGACGAGCATGAAGCGCCAGCCGGCTCGGAGCCGCCGGATCGCGAATCGCCAGCCAGCAAACAGTTCCGTCATGGGCGCGGCGAGTGTAGCCGGAACCCCGGCTGTGTTGGCACGGGCGCCGCGCTAGCAGGCAACACCCCTCGCTGTTACGTTGAGGCGCGTCCTGACGCACCTGACGGCGCCCGAGTGGGGCGCCGTGACCATGATTGATGGGAGCCAGAATGCCTGCACCGTGGAGCGCCTACGCGGAGGTCGTGGACCACATCTTCCGGGTCGCGCCGGAGGCCACACCGACTCGCTCCGACTTCCTGGACATCTGCTACGCCAACGACATCGAAGACGACGTGATTGATGGCTTTGACGCCCTGCGTGAGGGTGTGATGTTCAACAACGCGGACGAGGTGAAGGCCGCCCTCCAGCAGGCCGGTCAGATCGCCGAATAGATGACGGACGGTCCCGTGGACGCCCTGCGGGAGCAGGCGCGCGAGTGGGGCCGCGCCCTCCTCGCCGCGCCGCCGTGGGCTGGCGTGTCTGACCGGGTGACGCTGCTCCTTGTGGATCCGCCCGCCGGCCTGGACGACGCCCCGGCGACGGGCGGGCTGACGTTCTGGCTCACCCTGGACGCCGAGGCCGCCCGTTCCCTCTCGCCCGAGTACCGCACGCCGCTGACCTCCGACCGAGGCGTCTACGAACGCCCTCGAGTCCCCGCCGGCGCCCCACGCGTGGCGCTGGCGGTGATGACGGACGAGGCGCTCCACCGGCTCCTGCAGGGCACCTCGCGGCCGTCCATGGAAGCCCGGTGGCAGGCGCGCCACTCCGAGGCGGTCTCTGACCGTCTGCGCCGGGCCGAGCAGTACGCCCTCCGCGCCGGCCTGCTCCCGGACGAGGCGCCGGAGCGGGTCAGTCGCACCCTGTGGCTGGAGGCCGTCACGGCCGCCCGAGGGCTGGACGGCATCGAGACCTCGCCCGCGGGCATCCTTGCCGGCGCCGGTGAGGTGACGGCCGCCCTCTGCCGCCTCGCCTGCTTCGAGGATGGCGGCGCCTATCCTCCCGCGGCCCACCTCCGCGCCGCCGCCCGCCAGACCCGCCTGGGACGGCGCATCGCCACCTGGCTGGACGACCTGCCTCGCGCCGTCGGTGGCGACGAGGCGGCCTCGCGCCGCGTGGTCAGCGCGCGTGACCAGGTGCTGGAGGAAGCCCGCACGGTCCTGGGCGAGCGCTACCGCGACCGTCACTGGCTGCGCGAGCCCGAGGCCTTCACGCTCCGACCACCCCGCTGACGCCATGCCCCTCCGTGCGGACGACGTGGCCTTCCTGCTGACGCCGGAGGGCGCGCGCGTGGCGACCGAGGCCGCGCGTGGGCTCGCCGAGGACACGGCGCCGCTCGCGCTCCTCGAGCGCTTGCGGCGGGAGGTCGGCACGGAAGGGGCTCGAGCCGCGCTCTGGCTGGCGGAGGGCCGCCGGTCTGCCGCGCCGAAGTTCCCGGACGCCCACCGCCTGTACTTCGACCGTGAGTCCGCCGAGCAGGCGACCAGCGAGGTCGTCGCCCGGCACACGGCCCGCCGCTTCGAGGGCGCTCGGCGCGTGGCCGACCTCGGCTGCGGCGCCGGTGCGGACACCCTGGCGCTGGCCGGGGCCGCGCCCGTGCTCGCGGTGGACCGCGATGCCGGCCGCGTGGCGCTGACCGCCGCCAACGCCGCCGCACGAGGTCTCCAGGGCCGCGTAGAGGCCGTGGAGGGCGACGTGGGCGCCCTCGCCCTGCCCGCGGAGGTGGATGCCGTCTGGCTCGACCCCGCGCGCCGAGATGCGTCCGGCCGCGTGCTCGACCCGGAACGATGGAGCCCGTCACTGTCCGAGACGCTGCGCATCGCCTCCGGCGTCACGCGCGCGGGGATCAAAGTCGCGCCCGGCATCGACCTGGCGGCGGCGCCAGCGGGCGCGGAGGTGGAGTTCATCTCACTCGACGGTCGCCTCGTAGAGGCAGTTCTCTGGCTTGGCGAGGCCGTGACCGCGCCTCGACGCGCGACCGTGCTCCCGCCCGGCGACTCGCTGGAGGGCGAGGCGGACGCCGGGCGCACCCCCGTGGGAGAGCCGGGCCGCTACCTGTACGACCTGGACCCGTCCGTGGGGCGCGCGAGCCTCGTCGACGTGCTGGCGGAGCGCCTCGGTGCGTGGCTGCTGTCGCCGGACGTGGCCTACCTGTCTGCGGACCAGCCCCAGGACTCCCCGTTCGCGCGCCGCTTCCGCATCGAGGCGTGGCTACCGTTCTCGGAGCGCCGCCTGCTGGAGCGGCTGCGCGAGTGCGGGGCCGCGCGCGTCGAGGTGATGCGCCGGGCATCGCCGGTGGAGACGAACCCGCTGGAGGTGCGCCTGAACCGCGCCCTCAAGGCTCATAAGGCCCAGAGAGCCGAGAAGCCGCAACAGGCCCGGAGCGCCGGGGGAACGCAGAAGGGCGACCGCGTGCTCACGGTCGCCCTCACACGAGCCGCCGGGCAGCACGTGGCCATCATCGCGGAGCGCGAGCGGTAGTCAGTCTCGTTCCTGTGACGCCTGGCGGGACTCGTCACGGGCGGCGGAACTGGCGGACTGGCGTCGACGGTCGGTGAAGCCCTCGAACACGTCGCGCGCCATGTCCTCCATGTATGGCCGCAGCGGCGACATCATGGTCGCGCCCAGACCGGAGAGCATGCCGCCCGCAGCGCCCAGCGGTGACCGGCCGTTGGCGCGCCCGGAGCCGCCCTCGCGGCGTCCGCGGCTGCCCTCACTGTCGCCGCCCGTGACCATGCCGAGCACCACGCCGAGGCCCACCGAACTGGCGATGGCGGCCAGGGGGTGCTCCTGCGCCTCCTCCATTACGCGCGATCCTCCCGGCACCATGTCCGGCAGGTGCGCCACGTGGTGGGCCACGCGCTCGCGGGCGATGGTCAGGTCGTCGCCCACGCGGCGCTCCAGGTCAGTGACCTTGCGCTCGATCAGGGCCCGCTGTTCGCGGACCCGGCGTTCCGCCTCGTCAGTCTGCGAAGCCATGCGGCATCCTCCTTCAGTGAGGCCATGGTGCGTTTCGGAGTGGGTGAGAAGTCCTTGAAGCGCGAGCGTGCTACGAAGGCGGCGACCGCTGCCAGCAGGAGCCACGCCCCCGCAGTGGCGAGGGCGGCCGCCCACTCCGGCCACACCTCCATCAGGCCGAACATCATCGCCAGGCCCAGGAAGCCGAGCAGCCAGAATGCGAAGACGCCCGCGGCGACACCGGCCGTGGAGCCGGTCATCAGCCGCTGGCGGTTGTCCGCCATCTCCGCCTGGGCCAACGCCATCTCGCGCCGGGCGAGTTCGCGGAGGTCTTCCGTGATCTCCGCCGTCCGGGCACCCAGCGACCGCACCTCCTCGCGGCCGCGGTTGACGTCGTCGCGGACTGCGTCCGGGCTGCTGCCGTCCGTCGGTGACCGGTCCGTGGTGATCGCCATGGCGCCCCCTACTTCAGGATCCGGCCGACGACGAAGCCGGCCGCGACGGCGCCTGCGATGCCCTGCACCGGGTGTTGACGCACGTAGTCCTCGATCTCGCCCAGCAGGTCGCTCGTGTCGTGCTCGCGCAGGTAGCGTGCTGTCTTCTCCATGCCCTCTGCCGCGCGGTCCGTGGCGGCGCCCACGGCGCCTCCATCCGAGCGCTCCCGCAGCATCGAGGCCGCACGTTCCGCCCCCTCCGCGGCCTTCTCGCGGCCGGTGGCCTCCATCTCCTGCGCCTTGCTGCTGGCCTCGTCGACCGCCTCGGACACGCGGTGCTGGGCGTCCTGCGCCGCCTCCCCCGCACGGTCTGCCATCGTCGACGCCTGCTGCTGGGCCTCGTCGCCCATGCCGCGCACGCTCTCGGACGATGCGCCGGCCTGGCCGGGTTGCGCCGACTGATCCGTGTGGCCGGTCGTGTGGCGCTGGTCCGGCGGGTCAGCGGGAACCTGCTCGGCGCCCGGCGGCGTCTCTGTGCTGGGGTAGTCGCCCCGCTCCATCCTCGATCGTTCTTCCACGATTCACCTCACTGGCTGGTCGGTCTGTGGACTGGTTCTGTGTCTGGGTGGACGTGGGGCATCACCTCCACAACCGCACGAGCACCACGCCGGCGACGAGCGCGCCGAGCGCCGAGGACAGCGCTCCGGACACCCCCTGCCGTGCGGCTGGCCTCGGCATGCGGCGTTCCACCTGGACCTCCTCTGGCGACGACCGTCGCGAGGCCCGAGCGCTGTCCTGCACCCCCTCGGGTACGGCGGCGCCCAGGACGCGACGTTCCAGGGCCACGTTCACCTCGGCCCCCAGGATCAGCACGAGCGCGGTGATGTAGAGCCAGGTCATCAGGATGATGATCCCGCCCAGGCTGCCGTACGTGCCCTGGTAGTTGGCGAAGTTCGCCACGTAGAAGGCAAAGCCGATGGTCGCGACGAGCCAGGAGACCACGAAGATCGCCGCGCCCCAACTGAACCAGCGCCACGTCAGGTCGGCCGCGGGCGCGGACCAGTAGACGAAGGCGGTGGCTACCAGGATCAGCAGCAGCACCACCGGAATGCGGAGCCACGTGGCCACCTGCGAGAACGTCTCGCCCAGGCCCACTGCACTCGCGATGTCGTGGCCCGCCGCCTGCCCCACCACCAGCACGACCGCGCCCACGAGGAACGCGACGCCCCCGACGAGCGTGAGCAACAGGCCCACCGCCTGCTTGCGGAGGAACGGCCGCTCCTCCTCCACGTCGTACGCGCGGTTCAGGGCTTTCATCACCGTCTTGGTGCCGGAGGAGGCGCTCCACAGCGCCAGGACGGCAGTGACGGTCAGCAGGCCTGGCCGCTGGGTGTCAAAGATGGTGAGCAACTGGGACTCGAGGATGCTGGCGGCGTCCTCCGGCAGGGCGGCGCCCACCTCTGCCAGGATCTCCTGCGTGGGGTTCTCAATCCCGAGCCAGCCCGCCACGTAACTGCTGAGCGCGGCCAGGAAGATCAGGAAGGGAAACAGCGCGAACATGAAGCGGAACGCCAGTTCCGCCGCTACGCCCGGGACGTCGTCGTCCTGGACTCGTGCGATCAGATCCTTCAGGAACTCCACGCCCGGAGGCTATGCACCCACTGCTCGCAGGAGCGTTACAGGCGCTCGAGCGCGTCCGTGCTGTCTGTTGCAGAGGCCCGGGGCCCGGAGGCGTCTCGGGCGGACAAGGACTACGGCGCGGGCTGTGCGGCGTACTTCGCGCTGTACTCCGCGGTATGCGGCGCCTCCGTGCCGAAGAACTCGTACATCAGGCGCTGCCGTAGTCGCGCGATGCCGAGGCCAGCCGTGGCGGAGGTGAACATCACCTCGCCCTCCAGGCCCTCCACGTCCGCCAGCGCGGCCACATCGGCCTGCGCGAGGACCTCCAGGTCGACCTCGGTCTCCACGGGCGAGCCATCGGGGAGGAGCAGTCCGTCCGCCTTGTTCAGGACGGTGAGGACGGGCATGTCGGCCAGGCCCAACTCGCTCAGCGTCTCCAGCACGGTCTTCACCTGCGCGTCCCGCGTGGGCGCCGTGGCGTCCACCACGTGCAGGAGCAGGTCGGCCTGGCCCAACTCTTCGAGCGTGGCTCGGAACGCGGAGACCAATTGGGTGGGCAACTTCTGCATGAAGCCCACCGTGTCCGTGAGCAGGAACGCCTCGTCCGCCCCCGCGCCGATGCGACGCGTGACCGGGTCCAGGGTGGCGAACACGGCGTCCGCCACCAGCACCTCCGCGCCGGCCAGGGCCCGCATCAGCGAGGACTTCCCGGCGTTCGTGTAGCCCACCAGGGCCACCGTGGGCAGGCCCTGCCGCTGGCGACGGCTGCGCTGCAGGTCTCGTTGCTTGCGGACCTGCTCGATCTGGCGCTTCAGGCGCGTGATGCGCGCGCCGATCAAGCGGCGGTCCGTCTCCAACTGCGTCTCGCCGGGGCCGCGCGTACCGATGGCGCCCTCGGTCCGTTCGAGGTGCTGCCACTGGCCGCGCAGGCGGGGGAGCAGGTACTCGTGCTGCGCCAGTTCCACCTGCAGCGACGCCTCGCGGGTGCGGGCGCGGCTGGCAAAGATGTCCAGGATCAGCGCGGAGCGATCCAGCACCTTCACGCCCAGCGCGCGCTCCAGGTTGAGTTGCTGCGAGGGCGACAGCGCGTCGTCAAAGACCACCACCGTGTAGTCCAGCGCCTCGCGCTCGTCCACGATCTCCTGCACCTTGCCACTGCCGATGTAGTGCGCGGGGTCCGGGTGGGGGCGGCGCTGCACCGTGCTCCCGGTGATCCATCCGCCTGCGGTCCGCACCAGGCGCCCCAGTTCACGCAGCGACTCCGCCGTCGACATCTCGCCCGAGCGGGTGCCGGAGTCGACCGCGACGAGGTACGCGCGTTCCTGCCTGGGCTTCGTGCTGCGGGACTGGTTCTGGCTCTTCCCCTGGGGAGTGCGCTTGGCGCCATCGACCTCAGCGCCGTTGGCTGCGTCGTGATTGGGCGGCTGGAAGCGGGGTCGCTTGCGTGGAATAGGCGTTGATCCTCTTCGATCCTCTTGCGGCGTGCCTGGATCCAGTGTAGACGCTGCTCCTAGAGCACTTGCTCCCCGCGCGCGAACCGTCCGAGGCGGTCCAGCGCCTCGTCCAGGCGGTCGTCCGGGGTGGTGAGCGAGATGCGGATGTAGCCCTCGCCCGCGTCGCCGTAGGACGCGCCGGGGGTGACCACCACGCCGGTCGCGTCGATCAGGCGCGCGGCGTAGTCTGCGGACGACCGTTCGCCCTCCGGCAGGCGTGCCCACACATAGAGCGACGCCTTCGGTGGGTGGACGCGCAGCCCCAGCGCGCGCAGCACCTCCACCGTGCGGTCGCGTCGACGCTGGTAGATGGCGTTGTGGGACTCGACGGCGTCGCGAGGGTCCGCGAGGGCCGTCATGGCCATCTGCTGGATGGCCTGCGGGATGCCGCTGTCCAGGTTCGTCTTGACGCGCATGAGCGCGTTCACCAGCGTGGCGTTGCCCACCGCCATGCCCACGCGCCAGCCGGTCATGTTGAAGGACTTGGAGAGCGAGTTGAACTCGATCGCCACGTCCCGCGCGCCCTCCACCTCCAGGATGGAGGGCGGCACGTAGCCGTCGAAGGCCACGTCGGCGTAGGCCAGGTCATGCGCGATCACCACGTCGTGCTCCTTCGCCCAGGCGATCGCCTGTTCGAAGAAGGCCACGTCCGCAATAGCGCCGGTGGGGTTGTTGGGGTAGTTCAGCCAGAGCACCTGCGCGCGGCGAGCCACGTCCGCAGGCACCTCGTCCAGCCGAGGCAGCCAGCCGTCCTCCTCGCGCAGGGGGAGGCGCACCGTCTCGCCGCCGGCGAACATCGTGCCGATCTCGTAGACGGGGTAGCCGGGGTCCGTGACCAGCGCGACGTCGCCCGGGTCGATGAGGCAGAGCGCGAAGTGGCCGATGCCTTCCTTGGAGCCGATGAGCGGGAGCACCTCGGTGTCCGGGTCCAGTTCCACACCGTGGCGGTCGCTGTACCACTGCGCGATCGCGCGGCGGAACTCCGGGAGGCCGTCCGACTCCGGGTAGCGGTGGTTGGCCGGGTCATCGGCTGCCTGCTTGAGCGAGTCCAGGATGTGCGGCGGCGTGGGCAGGTCAGGGTCGCCAATGCCGAGCGAGATCACGTCCACGCCCTGGGCGCGCTTCTCCGCGATCAACTGCGAGATGCGAGCGAAGAGATACGGCGGCAATTGCTGCACACGCTGAGCCAGCCTCACGGGCACGGTCCTTCCTCAAAGAAGCCAGGGGGTCTCGGAACGGTCAGGGCGTCAGCGCCACTTGCCGAAGCGGGCCTTCACGCCGGCCACGCGGCGCTCCTCCCACTTCTGCGCGATCGCCTCTTCATCCACGGGCCGGCGGTATTCGAGGCCGGCACGGGCGTACTTGAAGCCCAGGTCGGCGCACGTGCGCAGCGCGGGCTTGATGTCCGGGCGCACTCGGATCGTGGCGCGCACCGCGTCGCTAGCCGCGAGTTGGTAGACCGCGGCCGCGAGGATCAGACGGCCATAGCCGTTGCCCCACGCTTCCGGCGCCACCGCCGCCGCCAGCACGCGGCCCTCCGCGCGCTCCACCGGGGAGTTGAACGCGAATGCGATCAGTTCGCCGTCTTCGTCCTCAAGCGCTCCGGCCCAGCCGGCCTGCTCGGTCAGCCAGTCGAAGGAGGCGGGGCCGTCGCCGTAGTCGCCGTACGCCGCCGACCAGATCTCGTACATGCGCTCCAGGTCGTCCTCGGTGGCCTTGCGCATGGTGAGGCTGTCCGGGAACTCCGGGACGGCGTCTGCGTCCAGGTCCGGGTTGGACATCTCCATCCACTCGGCGAAGAACTCGAAGTCGGCGTCTCGCAGCAGCGGTTCCAGCCACTCGCGGGTGGGAAGGCCGGAGACGTCCGTGGTGACGTGGTCCACCTCGTCGCGGCGGATGTGCTCACGCGCCTCCTGCCACATGTCCGGGAACTGCTGGCGCATGGACTCCACGTCACGGAAGGACCAGAACAGCGCCTGCTGTCCTTCCACGTCCGCCAGGAAGACCTCGCCGTCGTCGCTGCCCACGTGGAACGTGCCCGGCGCCTCCAGCAAGGCGCGACGCTCCCGAGGGCGTAGCGGGGTGTTCTTCAGCGCAAAGGCGGTGTCTTCCGCCTCCAACTGACGGCGTTCGTTCATCCAGACCACTCCGACTCGAATACCTTCGCGGCCGGGCCGGTCAGGTTCACGCGGCCCTGCCCCGGCCACTCGATGTGCAATGTGCCGCCCGGCAGGCGGACGTCCACCGCGTCCTCCACCAGTCCCTGGACGTGGGCCGCGACCATCACGGCGCAGGCGCCGGAGCCGCAGGCCATGGTCTCGCCCACCCCGCGCTCCCACACGCGCATCTCCATGTGCGTGCGGTCCAGGACGCGGGTGACCTCAAAATTCGTGCGCTGCTGGAAGAGCGGGTGGTGCTCCATGAGCGGCCCGATGCGATGTAGCGGGTACTCCTCCGGCGCGATGTCGATGAACTGGATGGCGTGCGGGTTCCCCATGGAGACGATCGAGACGCGCTGTTCGGACTCGCCCAGCGCGTCGCTGACGGTCACGGGGAGGTCATGCACCGGCGGCGCCTGCTCCACGTGCACGCCGGAGGCGCGAGGATCGAGGTTGGGCTCGGCCGCGGTCACGCGCACGCGCTCCACGCGGCCGTCCTCGCCGAAGAAGGCCTGGCACGGCATGGGGCCGGGGCCGGTCTCCACCACCATGGCGCCGTCCACGCTGGCCACCAGGCCGCGGTCGAAGCAGAACTTCACGAAGCAGCGGATGCCGTTCACGCACATCTCGCCGTCCGAGCCGTCCGCGTTGAAGATGCGCATCTTGCGGTCCGCGCTCTCCGAGGGCTGCACGAGGATCAGTCCGTCCGCGCCCACCCCGAAGTGCCGGTCGCAGACCCGCACCGCCAGTTCGCCCCACTCCTCGTCCGTCACCCCGCCCGCGTCGACCTGGGCCACGACGAAGTCGTTGCCGGCGCCGTGCATCTTCCAGAAGGGCAGAGGATTCGGGATGGAGGACATGGTCACGCGATCCTACTACGAGCCAGCGGTGGCGGTCACAACGGCGTCCACGGCCGCCGCCACGTCCGTGCCGGACACCCACTGGATACGGGGATCGCCCTCCCTGAACCACGTCGCCTGCATGCGGATCAGGCGATGCGTCTCGATCTGCGTGCGTTCCACCGCCTGGGCCAGCGTGAGCGTGCCATCGAGCACGCCGAGGGCTTCCCGATAGCCGATGGAGCGCAGGGCCTCGAAGTCTCGTCCGTGGCGGTCCACCAGCGCGCGCGTCTCCTCCAGCAGGCCGCCCCCCGGCCCGTCGCTGAACATGGCCTCCACCCGCCGGTCCGCGCGTTCGTGCAGCGCCTCACGCGGCCAGTGGAGGCCCACCACGCGCCAGTCGAAGCCGGGGTCCCGTGGCTCCAGAGGCGGCACCGGCCGTCCGGTGACCTCCACGATCTCGAGGGCCCGCACCACCCGCCGCACGTTGCGGGCGTCGATGCGGTCCGCCGACGCCGGATCGACGGCCGCGAGGCGTGCGTGCAGCGCCTCGCGCCCCTCGGCAGCGGCGAAGGCCTCGTGGCGCGCCCGCAGGGCAAAGTCGGGCGGGACCGCCGGCACGTCCCACGCCTCCAGGAGCGCCCAGACGTACTGCCCCGTCCCGCCGACGACCAGTGGCAGGCCGCCGCCCTTGGTGATGTCTTCAATGGCCGCTCGTGCCCCCGCCAGCCAGTCCGTGATTGCCCACGGTGCATCCGGCGCCACCACGCCCACCAGGTGGTGCGGGGCGGCGGCCTGTTCTTCCTCAGTCGGCGCGGCCGTGCCGATGACCATGTCGCGCCGCACCTGGCGCGAGTCCGCCGAGATCACCTCGACCCGTCGCCCCGCCGTCGCGAGGCGTCGCGCGGCGGCCACGGCCACGCCGGTCTTGCCGGAGGCCGTGGGCCCGACGATGGCGACGACGCGCGGACGAGGGGGGCGGTGCGGCTGGGTCATGCGTGGCGGGGCTAGCGCGCGGCGCGGCAGATAGCGGCGAACGCCTCGGCGTCCAGGGACGCGCCACCCACCAGCGCGCCGTCGATGTCCGGCTGGTCGATGAAGGAGGCCACGTTCTGCGCGTTCACGGAGCCGCCGTACTGGATGCGCACCGCCTCCGCGGCCTCGTCCCCGTAGCGGTCGGCGATCACGGAGCGGATGAACGCGCACCGTTCCTGCGCCGCCGCCGGTGTAGCCGGCTCGCCGGTGCCAATCGCCCACACCGGCTCGTACGCCACGATCAGCCCCGGCGGCATGGCCGCGATGCCTCGAGTGCCCTCCACCAGTTGGCGGCGCAGGGTGTCGTTGGTGCGGCCGGCGCGCAGGTCAGCCATCGGCTCGCCCACCGCCAGGAGCGGGGTCAGGCCGGCGTCGCACACCGCGCGCATCTTGTCCGCCGTCTCCCATACGCTCTCGCCGAAGACGATGCGACGCTCCGAGTGCCCCACCAGGACGTGATCCACGGTGCCACGCAACATCGGCGCGGCGACCTCGCCGGTGAAGGCTCCCTGCGGCTCCCAGTAGACGTTCTGCGCGCCCACCTGGATCGTGCTGCCCTCCAGCGCATCGTGGACGTCAGCGAGCCACGGCGAAGGCGGGAAGAGGATCACCTCCACCCCCACAAGGTCCACCAGCGCCGCGCGGATGGCAGCCGTCAGTTGCCGCGCCTCTTGCCGCGTCAGGTGCATCTTCCAGTTGCCGCCCACGACCGGGATGCGCTGCATACGGCTGGCCTCAGGCCCCGTACTTCGCGAGGCGTCCCGCATGCGCGAAGGCAAGGGGGAGCACCTCCTTGGCCGGGATAGTGCCGATCTCGCCGACGGCGCAGTTGGGTTCCGAGAACTGGTGCAGGTGGTCGCGTCGCACGTTGTCACCCCAGACCAGCAGCGGGACTGGGTGCCACGAGTGCACCGCCATGGTGGCGGGCGTGGAGTGGTCGCCTGTGACCACCACCACGTTCGGCTCCAGGTCCAGCAGGCCCGGGAGCATCGCGTCGAACTCGGAGATCGCGTCCACCTTGCTGCGGAAGTCGCCGTCCTCGCCGGCGCTGTCGGTGTACTTGTAGTGCAGGAAGAAGAAGTCGTAGTCGTCCCAGTGCTTGCGGACCAGGTCGATCTGCTGCTGGAAGTCCTGGGCCCCTTCGATCGAGTCCATGCCGCACAACTTGGCCACGCCTCGATACATCGGGTAGACGGTGACGGCGGCGGCCCGCAGTTTCCACAGGTCCGGGAACGGCGGCATGTCCGGGCGCTTCGACCACCCGCGCAAGAGCGTCCCGTTCCCGCGCTCACGCGTCCCCAGGATCTTGTGCGCCCTGGTCACCCACTGCCGTACGAGGTCAGCCGTGCGTTCGCCCTCCGGCGAGGTGGCGGCCACCTCGTGCGGGGGGACGCCCTCGCGCTGGGGGTCGCTGTCGGAGATCGCCGCGCTCAGGCCCTCGCCGCGCAGGATCAGGACGAAGCGCTGGTCCTGCACCGGCTCCACGAAGACCTCGACGCCCGGGAGTGCGATCTGACGGAGGGCCTCGCAGACCTTCGTGGTCTCCTCGGTGGGCAGGCGGCCAGCGCGGCGGTCGGTGATGCAGCCGTCCGCGTCCAGGTCGCACAGGTTGCCGCGCGCCGCCAGGTCGTTCGGGCCGAGTTCGAAGCCGATGCCCGTGGTCTCCAGCGCCCCACGGCCGATTTCATACTCCAGCGGGTCGTATGAGAAGAGGGCGATGTGGCCCGGGCCGGAGCCCGGCGTAATGCCGTGGCCCACCGGCAGCGTGCGGCCCAGGCTGCCGGCTTCCGCCATGCGGTCCAGGTGCACCGTGTTGGCTTCTTCGAGTTCGGTGCGGCCTCGTGGCCCCTGGACGCCTCCCAGGCCGTCCAGGACGCAGAGGATCACCTTCGTGTCAGCGGGTTGCGAGAGGCGTCGGATGAGGTCAAGGTCCATGGCGCCATCCTACCCGCGCGGACGCGCACGGTCGTCCCGAGGGCTCTCGGGGGCGGGCTACCTGTCGCGCAGGATCTCCACGCCGGGGAGCGATGCCCCCTGCAGCATTTCGAGCGACGCGCCGCCGCCCGTCGAGACGTGCGACAGGCGGTCGCTGACGCCCGCCTTCGCCACGGCCGCCGCCGTCTCACCGCCGCCGACCACGGTCATCGCGCCCACCAGGTCCGCGAGCATCTTCGCGATCTCGATCGAACCTCGGTCGAACGGTTCGCGCTCGAAGAAGCCGACGGGGCCGTTCCAGACCACGGTCTTCATAGGGGCCAGCGCCTCGCGCATGTCCTCCAGCGTCTGGCGGCCCAGGTCCAGGATGCGGAAGCCGGGCGGGATGCGGTTCACGGAGACGTTGTTGATGCGCGTGCCGGAGGCGTCCGAGATCACCACGTCCGTCGGCATCATCAGCCGCAGGTCGTCCCGCGAAGCCGCGAGGCGCATGATCTCGTGCGCGTCGTCAATGCGGTCCACCTCCACCAGCGAGGCGCCCACATCGATGCCCTGCGCGCGCAGGAAGGTGTTGGCCATGCCGCCACCCACGCAGATGAGGGAGGTGCGGTCCACCATGTTCTTGAGGATGCCGATCTTATCGGCCACCTTCGCGCCGCCCAGGATCACCGCCATCGGCGGCTCGCCGTTCGTGGCCACGCTGCCCACGTACGTGAGTTCGCGCTCCATCAGCAATCCCGCCACGGCCGGCAGGTAGTACCCCACCCCCACCACCGAGGCGTGCGCACGGTGCGCCGTCCCGAAGGCGTCCGAGACGAAGACGTCAGCGAGCGCGGCCAGTTGCTTCGCGAATTGCGGGTCGTTCGCCTCCTCCTGCGGGTAGAAGCGCACGTTCTCCAGTAGCAGCAGGTCGCCCGGCTGCATCTCCGCCACCGCCGCCTCTACCGAGGGCCCCACGCACTCCTTCAGCGAGCGCACCTCGCACTCCATCAGCGACGAGAGGTGCGCCGCCACGGGAGCGTTACGCAGTTCCTCCACCACCCGACCACCCGGGCGGCCTCGGTGCGCACAGAGGATGACGCGGGCGCCGCGCTCCACCAGGTAGCGGATGGTGGGCAGCGACTCGCGCAGGCGGAAGTCGTCCAGGATCTGGCCGTCATCGTCGAACTGGACGTTGTAGTCGACACGCAGGAAGACACGCTTCCCACTGACATCAATGTCCCGGACGGTCAACTTCTCCACAGGGCTTCCTCCGCGCGAACCCGCGAACGGTCAGGGCCGCCCGTCCGGGCGGCGCAGGACGTCAGTACAAGGCACGCCGGGGGAAGTGGCGACCATTCCGATGATACGAAGCGCCGGGTTGATGCGGCAATGAGCCCTGGTAGAGGTACCGCCTCGTCCGTTACCAGCGCCCTCGTGAAGGGGTATGACGAAATTCAGCGGGTTCGCGTCCTAGCATCCCCCCATGCACTGGATTCGCCGCCACCGCAGAGGCCGCCCGCCACACCCCGACGTGCTCACTCCCGCCGAGTGGCGCGTGGTGGATCTCGCCCGCGCCGGGCACACCAACCCCGAGATCGCGGAGCAACTCGGCATCACGGTGCCCACGGTGAAGACCCACATGTCGAGGATCCTCGACAAACTCGCTCTGCCCGATCGACGGGCGCTCGCCGCGTGGGACGGGCAGCCCGCGGTTCCGGCCGTCGAGGCGCCTCGACGTGCGGTGCTGGCTGCGCCGCTGGGGTGGCTCACGTCCAGGACGGCCGGCGGAGTCGCCGTGGCCGCTGGGCTGGCTGTGCTGATGGGCGGACTCGTGATCGCCATGGACTTCGGGAGGCCCAGCGGCGGTGACGTCTCGACACCCGCGCCGACCGCCTCCGAGACCGAGACGCCAGATCCCGAGGCGACACCGGGCCCGTCGTCTCCGTCCTTCGCCCCCACCGGCCGGACGAGTGACCCCGCGCTGGACGCCCTCATCGACGGACTCGTCACCGGCGACGCCGAGACGCTGATCCGCCTGGCCGCCGGCGCGGGCGCGCGTGGACGGCTCCCGGACGCCAACGAGGACCAGATGTACACCGCCTCGGAGTGGGCGGAACGCCTCGCGAGCGCCGACCGGTCGCTGTACGCCGTCGCGACGGGAGACCCGCAGGCCGGTCCGCCCCGGGAGTTCGAGGTCGTCCTCGCGGTGAGCGAGGCGGGAGCAGCCCCGGTGGGCTGGCGGTTCGCGTTGCAGGACCACCGCTTCGTCGACATCACCGTCGGATCACGGCCCCCGACTTCGTATGCGCCCGGGGTAGCCCGCCAATACGACCGCTTCTTGGTGCTGCCCCCGCAGGACATCCTGCCTGTACCGCCGCCCGGAAGGAGCCTCGACAACCGTTCGGGCCACCCCGGCGTCGACAGCCTGTTCTCGATGCTCGAAGCCCGCGACGTGACGGCGCTCGCCTCGTCCGTCGAGTACGAGCGACGAGCCTGCGAACCGGGCAGCCAGCCGGCGTGCCCCTCGGGCGTGGAGCGGGGCGAAGTGGACGCCCTGCCGCTCCGTGCCTGTGGCGGGAATGACTCCTGGATCAGCACCCAGAACACCGCGACCCGCCTGGAGCGCATCGCCTCCATTGCGTCGAATGTGCACGCCGTCGTCGAGATCCCCGAGGGCTACCGGCCGGATGCGGAGCACCTCCTGATCCTCGTGACGCAGGTCGCGCCGTACCGCTGGGAGTCCGCCGGCATCTTCGAGCAGGATGGCCAGATCGTCGGGCTCTTCACCCAGTGTGGTGAGTACCCCCAGGAGATGTACCCACCCTCCGCCTTCCTGCTGCCACCTCCGAGCGAGTCACCGCTCGATGCCGGACGCGCATCGGGCGTCGCCCAGGTCGATGCTGCCTTCGCCGCATTGCGCGCGGGTGACATCGCGACGCTGGACGGCCTCATCGCGTGGGAGCAGATCGGGTGCGTGACCCAGCAGGACGGCATCGGAGCGCCTCCACTCTGCGAGGCCGACGAGCCGCCCGGGACCGTGCTGGACGTGCTCTCGGTCGTGTCGTGCGAGGGCGGACCGAGTCGCCGGGCCAACGCCCTCGAGATGTTCGGGCGCCTCGCGTCTCCCGACCTGGCGCTGCACTCGGTCGCGGACATCGGCATCCCGGTGGTCGACTGGGGATTCCCTCCCGGGGCGCTGGAGGTGGTGCTGATGCCCACCAACGCGGAGAACGGCGCGTTCGCGCTCTCCTTCACCGAGGACGGCATCGCGGCTGTGCGGTTCCCATGCGGCCCTGGTGGGGCGGAGAGGGTGATGTCACCCGGCCGCGCGCCCTCGTTCCTGCTGGCGCCGCCTCCCTGACCGGCCCTCAGGATACGCGGCCGACGGCAGCCTCCGCGTACTCCGCGAGCAGCGCCAGCCGTGCTTCGTCCAGGCCGGCGGTGCGTGCGGCGTCGAGGGCGAGCGTGAGTTCTTCGCGCGCCATCGCCTCCGTGGCCTGGCGGGCGCCGGTCGCCTCGATCCAGCGGGCCATGGCGTCGATGCGGTCGCCCGTGCCCGAGGGGGTGGCGTAGGCGTCGCGCAGGGACTGGCCCGCCGCGTCCGGTGACGCGAGCGCCGCGATCACGGGGTAGGTCATCTTGCGCGAGAGTAGGTCGTCACCCACGGGCTTCCCGGTCACGGCGGGGTCGCCCCAGATGCCGAGGATGTCGTCCACCATCTGGAATGCGAGGCCCACGTGCCGCCCGTACTCGCGGAGCGCGTCCACCACCTCCAGGGACGCCCCCGCGATGGCGGCGCCCACGGCGAACGGTGCCGCGAACATCGCGGCCGTCTTGCCGCCGGCCATCTCCAGGTACTCCGGCAGCGTCACGTCCGGGCGTGTCTCGAACGACATGTCCAGGTACTGGCCGTGCACCAGGCGGATGCACGCCTCGTCGATCTCGCGCATGACGGCCAGCGTGCGTCCGGCGGGAACCCCGGCAGCCTCGAGGCGGTGCTGGGCGAGGCGCGCGACCACGAACATGCCGTCGCCGGTGTTGATGGCCTGCGGGGCGCCGGCGAACGTCCAGAGGTTCTTACGGCCGCGCCGGAACTCGCTCGCATCCTCCACGTCGTCGTGCAGGAGCGAGAAGTTGTGCACAAGTTCGACCGAGGCCGCGGCCGCGACAGCGGTCTCTGGACGGCCACCGAGGATCTCCGTGGCGAGGAGCACCGCCACCGGGCGCATCATCTTGCCGGGGGACGCCTCGACAGGGACTCCCTGCTGATCCTCCCAGCCCAGGTGGTAGCGCATCCACGCGTAGAGGGCCTCCGGGCGGTCGCCGACGACGGCGCGCATCTCCGCCTGCACCAGCGGGCGGTACCGCGCCGCACGCGCCTCCAGGTCGGTCATGGCACTCCCTCGCCGTCTGCGTCTCCCGCGTCTCCCGTGTCTCCCGTGTCACTCGCGCCACTCGTGTCCGGCGCGTCCGCCCGTTCGAGGACGAGCCAGGACTCTGCTGCTGACTCTACGGCCTCGCGCGAGAACAGGAGCGGGCGATAGAAGCCCCCCACGAACTCCTCGATACAGTCGTCATAGCGGGGGTGGCCGGGAATGCCGCTGTTGCCGGCGGGGATCATGAAGACGGAGCGGTCCCAGTCCGCCAGGTCCAGTACCTGGCGGTACCCGGGGGCGATGCGCACCACGTTCGTCTCCGTCCACGTCACGCCCTGCGCCTGCACCACCGTGTTCACGTCCCCTCCGAAGGGCCAGTCCCCGCGGGAGTAGAGGTGTCCGAAGCCAGGCACGGCGTCCAGGAGATGCGGCAGGCGGAGGCGCTGGACGTCGCCCAGCCGCCAGCGCAGCGGATCCTCGTTCGAGTGCTGACGGAGGAGCGCCGCCGCCCGTCCCACAGCGCCGCGTAGGCGCCGGTCGCGGTCCTCGGCGCTGCGGTACCACGGCGACAGCACGCGCTCGGTGGCCGTGACGATGGCGCCCTGATTGCGGTACGCGAACGCGGAGTTCACCGGGATGCCGCCCACCGCACTGCCGAGGACCACGTGTGCGAGGGCCCCCGCCACTCGTTCTGCGAGGTCCGTCGCGAGCGCTCGATAGGTGGCGTGCACCAGGGCGCCGCCGGCGCTCTGCGCGTCCAGGACGCCGTCCCAGCCTTCCAGCAGCACGCGCTCCACGCCGTCCACCGCGTCGCGCTGCAGGATGGCGTCGCGGAGTCGTACCAGGAGCGCGGAGTAGCGGTCGCCCTGGACCGCGCTGAACGAGGCCACGGAGTGACGCTCGACGGCGTCGAGGCGTTCGCGGATGCGCTCGGCACGCGCGGGGTCAGCCCACTCCTCCCCGAGTTCCAGGTCCGTGCCGACCGCGTTGTTCGCTGACACGAGGACGCCCGAGGCGGGGTCGACGATGCGCGGGAGCGCGGAGGCTCCCAGGACGGGGGGCGTACCTTCGGACGTTGCGCCGTCCTGCGGGAGGAGGCCCTGTCCCGGCCGGCGACGCGGCACACCGCCGGCGAGGCGGTAGGCGATGCGGTCCTCGCGGCTGGCGAGGATGAAGTTGAACGTGGTGCCCGACCAGTGTCCGAGCGCCTGCTCGGCCTCGTCCAGGCCGGTCGCCGTCCACAGCGAGGTGAACGGCGTGGCCAGGTCGATGCCCTCGGTGACGGTGGTGCGTAGGGCGATGGCGCGCTGCTCACCCGGGAACGCCGGGCTGACCACCGGGCCGTGGCGCGTGACCAGCACGCGCTCCTCCACCGCCGGCGCGCCCTGCACCTCGATGCGTTCCAGGATCACCTCGGCCTGTGCCCAGCCCGCCGGCGTGCGGTAGCGGGTGGAGCCGTTGGCCTCGAACTCCTCGATGTAGCAGTCGGCCACGTCCGTCATGCCAGCGGTGACGCCCCACGCCACGTGTTGGTTGTGGCCGATGAGGGCGCCCGGGACCCCGGCGATGCCCGCGCCGGCCAGGTCGTAGTCTCCGCCCGAGATGTGCGCGACGTGGAACACGCCCGGCAGCGACATTTCCACGTGTGGGTCGTTCGCCAGCAGCGGCGCCCCGGTCTCGCTCCGGGCGGAGGCGACGGCCCACGCGTTGGAGGCCAGGCCGCGTGGCAGCCCCGCCGCAATAGTCTCCTCGTACGCACGGAGCAGGCGCGCCTCGGCGCCGGAGTAGCGCTGGCCGGTGACGGTGGAGGTGGGCGGGTGCACGGGGTCCAGGGCGCTCGCGAGTTCCGCGCCGAGCCCGGCGGCCAGGCGCTCCCGCACCAGTTCGGTGTTCCAGTTCCCCGCGAAGCCGAACATCACATAGCGCGCCAGCAGCATGACGTCCTCCACGCGCCATGGCGCGAAGTCATCCCCGAGCAGCGCGAACTCCGGGGGAAGCACCTTCAGGCGCCGTACGCCCTGGTTCACGCCTCGCGCATACGCCTCGAGCAGGTCGCCGACGTCGGCGCGTACGTTCGCGGCGTCCCGCGCCGCGGCGCGGTGCAGGCCGACCCGGCGCATCAACCGGTCGCTGCCGAGCGATCCGGCGCCCGCCACCTCCGCCAGACGGCCGCTGGCGAGGCGTCGCGCGCCTTCCATCTGGAAGAGCCGGTCTTGCGCGTGGACGAAGCCGTGGCCAAAGAAGGCGTCTGCTTCCGTCGCGGCGAAGACGTGGGGGACGCCGTGGCGGTCGCGGATCACCTCCACCACGTGGTCCGCGCCTCGTACCGCCAGGACGCCGTCCACCGTGGGGAAGGAGGAGTGCGTGGTGGTGCGGGTCAGCGCGCGGCCCGCGCCCGCGGCACGCGCGGCTGTGGCGGCCACCGCCTCCCGAGCAGACCCCGCGAGGCTCACGAGGTGCGCCTCATCGCGTCAGGAGCCGCTCTCGGAAGCGGCGGCCTGCCGGGCGCGCATGGCGTCGTCCACGGCCTTCACCTTGTTCAGCCGGCGTTCGTGGCGGCCGCCCTCGAAGGAGGCGGCGCGGAAGGCGCGCATGACCTCGGACGCCACGCCGCGGCCGATGGCCCAGGCGCCCAGGCAGAGGACGTTCACGTCCGTGTGCTCGCGGGCGCGCTTTGCGGAGAAGGTGTCGTGGCAGACCGCCGCGCGCACGCCGTGGATCTTGTTCGAGACGACGGAGGGCCCCACGCCGTTGGAGCAGATCAGGATGCCGAAGTCGTGCTGCCCGCCGGCCACCGCCTCCGCGAGGGGTACCGCGATGTCCGGGTAGTCGCAGGACTCCAGCGAATCCGTGCCGTAGTCCGCGACCTCGTCCCCGAGTGCGGCGAGTTCTGCCCGCAGGATCTCCTTCAGTTCGAAGCCGGCGTGGTCGGAACCAATGGCGACGCGCATCAGCAATACTCCCCTGCGTGCGTCACTTCATGCTACCGCAGGCGGCCGTTGCGGACTCACATCTGCCGCTGCCGGAGCAGCGCCAGCGCCCCCCGTTCCTCCGCGCTGAGCCACTTCGAGGCCGGCGAGCCGTTGATGACCTCGCCGTCCAGGTACGCCTCCACGACCGCGGGGTGGACGTAGGACTTGCGGGCCACGGCCACGGTGTTGCCGAGCACGCCAGCCACGTGCTCGATGGCCCCGGTCACGCGGCGCTTCGCCTCCGCGTCCGAGGCGGGGGCGCCGTGCTCCCGGAACGCCTCGCGGAGGGCGGCGGCGGCCAGGACGGTGCCCCACCAGGTGCGGAAGTCCTTCGCCGTGAACTCGCGATTTGCCGCCTGCCGGATGAACTCGTTGACGTCCGCCGAGTCCACGGTGCGCCGCGCGCCGTCATCGTCCACGTACTGGAACAACTCGTAGCCGGGCAGTTCGCGGCACTTCTGGACGATGCGAGCGACACGAGGGTCGCGGACGTCCACCCGGTGCTCCCTGCCGCTCTTTGCGCGGAACGTGAGGACGAAGTGCTCCGCGTGCGTCTCCACGTGCTTGTTGCGCAGCGTGGTCAGTCCGTAGGAGCCGTTGTCCCGCGCATACTCAGCGTTGCCCACGCGCACGCCGGTCGTGTCCAGCAACCGCACGACCGTCGCCACCACGCGCTCACGAGGCAGCCCGCGCATCCGCATCGCCTCGTCCACGCGGCGGCGGATGCGAGGGAGCGCCTCGCCGAACGCGACCATGCGGCCGAACTTGCTCTCGTCGCGCATTGCACGCCAGCCGCGGTGGTATCGGTACTGTTTGCGGCCTCGGGCGTCGCGACCGGTGGCCTGGAGGTGGCCGTGCGGCAGGGCGCAGATCCACACGTCCTCCCACGCCGGGGGGACCGCGAGCGCACGGATGCGGGCCAGCGTTGCCTCGTCCTCCACCACGCGACCGTCAGCGTCGAGATACTCGAAGCCCGCGCGGGTGCGCTTCCGGCGCAGGCCAGGCTCGGTATCGCTGACGTAGCACAGCGCACCCGAAGCCCCGTCGCTCGCCCCGGTCGAGGAGTCCCTCGATCTGTTCGAGGACCCGTTCGAGTGCGTGCGAGCGCCGGTAGCCGGAACTCGGGCTGTCGTCTGAACCACGGTGGGCCGATCCGCTGGTCGGTGGGTGCGGACAGCATCCGGCGTCATCGCTTGCGCCGGCGTCCGAGGCGACGCGTGCACGCTTGCGAATGAGCAACGAGGCGCGGGGGGCATTACGGCTGGTGTAGCCGCCCAGTCCGGGGATGCGGATCCCTCAGCGCCCCTCGCTCACCCTTCGATCCCCAGGTTCGCGGCGGTGATGGGGCCCGCACGGACGATGCGAGGGCGCTCGCCGGTCACGTCCACCACCGTGGAGGCGAGGCCGCCGGTGCGCCCGCCGCCATCCAGGACCATCATCGCCTCGCCGAACTCGGCGAGGACTTCCTCGGCGCTGGTGCACGGGGGGGCGCCGTGGTGGTTGGCGCTGGTGACGGCGAGGATGCCGCCGCAGGAACGGATGACGTGACGCGCGAAGCGGTCGTCTGGCTTGCGAATGCCCACGGTGCCCTCCTCGGTCACCACGGGCGGCAGCAGGCCTCCACCCGCGACGTTCGCCCGCGCCCGCACGATCACAGTCAGCGCACCCGGCCAGAAGCGCACGAACGCATCGAGTGAGGTCGTGGCGTCCAGGTACGGGATGGCGTCCGCCACGGAGTCGATGAGCGCGGCCACCGGCTGGTCGCGGTCGCGACCCTTCAGGTCGGCCAGCGCGTTCAGGGCCGCCTCGTGCATGGGGAGGCAGGCGAGGCCGTACACGGTGTCGGTGGGGATCGCGACGATCCCTCCGCCGAGCACCCGTTCGACGACTTCCTCGATGCGGTCGGGACCCAGGATCGGCAGGGGCGGCTCCACTGTGGCGCGTTACCGGGGCGCGTTCGTTGACCCGCAATCTACCCACCGATACGATCCCTGCCTAGCGGCCTCTCCCCCGAGCAGGACCCCACTTGAGCACCGTTGAGCCTTCGTCTCCCACCGCGACCACGGGTCGCGTCCGCACTTCCGGCGACGCGGAAGTTGCCACCTACCTTGAAATCGCGGAGGCGCGAGAGCCGGGCCAGGTGCTGACGCCCGCCCCCAACGCGCCGGAGGCCGTGGTCATCCTGGACTACGGCTCGCAGTTCTCCATGCTCATCACCCGCCGCATTCGCGAGGCGAATGTCTACTGCGAGATGGTGCCGTGGAACACGCGCCCGGAGGCGCTGAGCCACCTCACCGTGAAGGCCTTCGTGCTGTCGGGCGGCCCCTCCTCCGTCTATGCGGAGGGCGCGCCGACCCTCCCGGCTTATGTCGTCAATGCAGGCGTGCCCATCCTCGGCATCTGCTACGGCATGCAGTTGCTGGTGCACACCCTGGGCGGCGTGGTGGAGCCTGCGGGCGAGCGCGAGTACGGCCACGCCATCCTCAACGTGAGCGAGGGCGAGCACCCGCTCTTCAAGGGGCTGCCGGCGTCGCTCTCCGTGTGGGCGTCGCACGGCGACAAGGTCTCGCAGTTGCCGGTGGGCTTCCGCTCGCTGGCGCAGTCGGAGAACGCGCCCTTCGCCGTGGCTGCGGACGACCGAGGCCGCATCGGCATCCTCTTCCACCCGGAGGTGGTGCATACCCCGCAGGGCGACCAGTTGATCCGCAACTTCCTGTTCGACGTGGCCGGTTGCACGGGGGACTGGACTGCGGGCAACTTCATCGAGGAGTCCGTGGCGGCGATCAAGCAGTCCGTGGGGGACGGCCAGGTGATCTGCGCGCTCTCCGGCGGCGTGGACTCCGCGGTGGCGGCGGCCCTGGTGCATGCCGCCGTGGGCGACCAACTGACGTGCATCTTCGTGGACAACGGACTGCTCCGCATGGGCGAGGCCCAGCGGGTGGTGGAAACCTTCACGAAGCACATGGCGATCAACTTCCGCCACGTGGACGCCACGGATCGCTTCCTGCGCGACCTGGCAGAGGTGACGGATCCGGAGACCAAGCGCAAGCGCATCGGCGAGACCTTCATCCGCCTCTTCGAGGACGAGACGAAGTCCCTGGGAGGGGTGGACTTCCTGGTGCAGGGCACCACCTACCCGGACGTGATCGAGTCCGCCTCCACCGGCAACGACGCCGCTGTGAAGATCAAGAGCCACCACAATGTGGGCGGCCTGCCGAAGGACATGAAACTCACGCTGATCGAGCCGCTGCGCAACCTGTTCAAAGACGAGGTGCGCCGCGTGGGCACCGCGCTGGGCCTGCCGGACGAGATGGTCTTCCGTCAGCCCTTCCCCGGCCCCGGCCTGGGCATCCGCGTGATCGGCGAGGTCACCCGCGACCGCCTCGAGGTCCTGCGCCAGGCGGACTTCATCGTCATGGACGAGATCCGGAAGGCGAACGTCTACTACGAACTCTGGCAGGCCTTCGCGGTGCTGACGAACACGAAGTCCGTGGGCGTCCAGGGCGACTTCCGCACCTACGGCCACACGCTGGCCATCCGCTGCGTGACCGCGGAGGACGCGATGACCGCGGACTGGGCGCGCCTCCCCTATGACCTGCTGGCCAAGATGTCGAACCGCATCACAAACGAGGTCCCGGAGATCAACCGCGTGGTCTACGACATCACCTCCAAGCCGCCCGGGACGATCGAGTGGGAGTAGGCGTGGGGACGGCGAGCCCGTGGGCATGAACGTCCTGCTGCTGGGTTCCGGCGGGCGCGAGCACGCCATCGCCTGGCGCATCTCGCAGAGTCCGAGGCTGGCCAAACTCTGGATCGCGCCCGGCAACGCCGGCACGGCAGCCCTCGGCGAGAACGTGAGTGACGTGGCCCCCACGGACCCCGAGGCGGTGCGAGCGCTCGCGGAGCGCGTCCGCGCCGACCTCGTGGTGGTGTCCTCGGACGACCCGCTGGCGGCTGGAGTCGTGGATGCGGTGACCGCAGCGGGCATCCCCGCCTTCGGGTCGACGCGGGCCGCCGCCGAGATCGAGTGGTCCAAGGCCTTCGCGAACGACCTCATGGCACGCGCCGGCATCCCGACCTCCTCCGGCCGAGTGTTCGAGGACGCCGACGAGGCCACGGAGTACGTGCGCCAGGTGGACGGGCCAGTGGTGGTGAAGGCGGACGGCCTGGCGCTGGGCAAGGGCGTCACCGTCTGCGACGACGCCACCCAGGCCGTGGCCGCCATCGACGCCGCCATGCGGGACGGCGCCTTCGGAGCGTCCGGCTCCCGCGTGGTGATCGAGGAGCGCATGTACGGCCGGGAGACCGGCGGCCACGCGTTCAGCGACGGCGTGACCGTGCGACACATGCCCTTCTCCTGCGACCACAAGCGCATCTTCGATGGCGACCGTGGGCCCAACACCGGCGGGATGGGCGTCTACTCCCCCCCCGCCTGGCTCACCCCCCACCACGCCGAGGCCATCCGCACCTCCATCAGCGAGCGCGCCATCCAGGCCATGGCGGAGATGGGGCGCCCGTTCGCGGGTGTCCTCTATCCCGGCGTCATGGTCACAGAGTCCGGCCCCCGGGTGTTCGAGATCAACGCGCGCTTCGGTGACCCGGAGGCGCAGGTGCTGCTACCAAAGTTGCGCACGGACCTCCTGGAGATCCTGGACGCTTGCGCCCACCAGCGCCTGGCGGACGTCCCCGTGGAGTGGGACGACCGCGCCACCGTCGGCGTCGTCCTAGCGTCCGAGGGCTACCCGGGCCCCGTGCAGACCGGCCGCCTGATCGAGGGCATCGGCGACGTGGACGACGACGTGCAGGTCTTCATCGCCGGCGCGAAGCGCGTGGACGGACGGCTGCTCACCTCGGGCGGCCGCGTGCTCTGCGTCGTCGCCCAGGGCGAGACGATGGAGGACGCGCAGGCACAGGCCTACGACAACGTCGCGCGCATCAGGTTCGAGGGCGCCCAGTACCGTCGGGACATCGGCGATACCTACGCCCGACCGCTGGACTTCACCCGCTAGGGTGCGCTTGCCGCCGCACATTCCCGCTCGTCTTCATCGCGACAGTCCGAGGTACGCCTCGACCGCGGGGTGCCCTCGTACCGTCTGGCCGGAGGGGCCGCCGGGCTCCACGTCTCCGGCCCAGCGCGAGAACGCCAGGACCGTGTTGGCGTTCCAGTAGACGAAGCCGCTCGGGAGGTCGCAGCCGGTCCGCGGCTGGAGGCCGTCGCTGCCCGGGTCCCAGTCCTCCGCCATCGCCTCGGTGTCCGGGTAGACCCAGAGGACGAACACCGGCCCGAAGTCGGCGCCGTCTGTGTCCGCGGCGTAGAACGGGTACTCCGGCACGTTGGTCTGCGGGCACAGCGGCTCGGCGTCGCCCGCCAGCGTCGCGAAGCCCACCCCCGCGGCAGCCATCGCCCTCCCCACGTCCGAGGTGGAGTGCGGCATGCCGGGCAGGTCGTCCGCGGGGTGATCGCCGGCGGCCGCCGTGGGCGTCGCGGTCCCCGTGGCCGAGGGCGTCCCGGTGGGTGTCCCGGGTGGCGCAGGAGTAGAGGTGCCCTCGGAGGTCGCCGCCGGGGAAGGCGTGACCGAACCGGTGGGTGACGACGTGCCCTCGGACGTCGGGGTGGCGGTAGCCGTGAACTCGCCGCCGCCGTCCATCACCACGCGCGGGGAGCCCTCGGACGTGCAGGCGACGGCGATGGCCACCATGAGGAAGGTGGTCGCGAGGGTGGCGACCCTGGTGGCGTGCAGCATCGGCTGTCCTCCCTCCATCCACACCGAGCCCCGTTGCCACCCTATGCCAGCGCGTCCAGCGGCTGGCCCACGCCGCCGTCCTGGCCGGCCGCGTCCGGTAAGATCGAGGCATGACCACCCTCCGCTGTCCCATGCCCGAATGCCGCCGGCGTGTTGACCTCGACGACTTCGAGGCCATCCCCGCACCTCCGGCGCAGCCGGCCCGCCCGCCGTGCCTGCACTTCGTGGCGGCGTGGGGCGGCGAGCGCGGCGGGATGGCGGAGGCGGTGATGTGGGGCCTGGCCACCAACCGCGAGTTCCTGGTCCGCAACCTGCGCCCCAGGGACGTGCGCGCCCAACGCATCGAGCAGGAGCGCCCGCGCCTGGAGTGGCTGGCACACCAGCACGCGCACGTGGTCCTCGCATCGGACGGTGCCGCCTCGGGCAGCGCTCCGGACGGCGAGGGCGGCCCGGGCGCCCTCTTCGCCGACCGGCACGAGGCGAACCAGGTGGCGCGGGAGTATGCCCGCCACCTCATCGGCGACGACACGATGCTTGGAGGAGGATCGCTCTGATGGCCGAGACGCGCTTCCGAGGCTTCGACGAGACGAACGCGGTGGAGATGTTCCCCGGCGTGGTGCGTCGCACGCTGGTCTCCGGCGACCGTCAGACGCTCGTGCGGATCGACCTCGATCATGACGCGCAGGTGCCGGAGCACACGCACCTGCACGAGCAGGCCGGCACGGTGATCACGGGCCGCATCCTGTTGCGCGTGGGCGGCGAGTCCCAGGAACTGGGCGAGGGCGCGTCCTACCTCATCCCGGGCGACGCGCCGCACTTCGTCCAGGCCCTCGCCCCCACCACGCTGGTCGAGGTCTTCGCGCCGGTGCGCGAGGAGTTCTCCTCGGACTGAGGACCCAGGCCCTCGTCGCCTCCCGCGCCGAGCCCGCCTCGATGCGCACGGGCGTCAGGACGCTCCTCCGCGCGTCCCCCCTCGCCCCGCACGCCCGCCGCTTGCGCCGGCGCGCGTGCGGAGCGTGGTGGGGTGAGGGGGACGCACTGGCGATAGCCGCTCTTAACCCCTAAGGAGCGCAGCCGCATCAAAATGGGCAATCAATCCGTGGTTGTCGCCGATCGCTGCACTGCCCGGCGGAAACCGGCAAGGTCGCCAGCAGGGACATCCTCGAACGCGACTGCGGACTCGTCGTGGACGGCGTACCGAAGCGCGCCTCCTCGCCCAATCAAGAGGAGGCTCCAGTGACTCGTCGGTCCGAATGACCCGTCTGGGTTCTCCTCGATAATCGCGAGGTACGGCTCCTCGTCTGACGGCACCAGCATGTGCGTCGTCATCAGCCTGTCGGAGAACTTGTGGCCCGGTACCCGCAGACGCAGTGTCGCCGTGTCAGGCAGCCGCTCCTGGCCATAGATGACCTCCGAGATACGGAAGTCGAAGTACGTCACATCCACGGTCGGTAGGCTGCGGTTCGGCTCGCCGAGGTCCCGCCTGATCTCGTCCGCATCATAGGGTCCCTCCGAGGCCATCACTCCCTCGCTCTCGAACGAGCCGACGACGATCGCCGCACGGGGCGATCGCAGGTAGCCGGAGGCCTCCTCAACCTTCGGTCCGATCCAGTCGAGGGAGGGAGGCAGTCGCTCCGCCGGGTCACCGGAGCCCCGGAACGCCGACACCGACACCAGCGCGGCCACCAGTGCGAGCACCAAGACGGCGAAGGGAGCCGCAAGAGATCTCAATGAAGTCATTTGTGCACCCTCATGTCAGACCTAGGGATATCGGTTGTTGATAAACTGAATGTCCCACCATGTGATCGATGTGTAGTACGTACCGCATCCGCCGGCCGCGTTGCGCATGACTGTGGGCGTTGTGCAGGCGGAATAGTCAATCTTGTGGCCGACGAAGTGGCCGATCTCGTGCGGAATGACGTACGGTGCCCAAACGGACAGCGGGTGCATTGAGTTCCCAGTGTTGAGGCGGATGTACCCATTATCCGCTCTATTGTTGTTTGTATCGCAGCCACCAGTAAGGCAACGAATCGCCCCGCTATATGGCTCCGCGTGTCCTGGGGCGACCCCTGCCCCATAATTTCCCTGGATGAAGTCAACGTTCCCGCACAGGCTAGGGAACCCACAGTAGTACGAAACAAAGTTGGAATTGTTCAGGTAATCGTTGGACGAATACTGGATCGTCGTGGTCCAAGTGGTGTTGATGTCGACCGGTTCAAACGCTATGTCGTCGTCCCACAACCACTCGACTTCAGGAAAGACGGCGACAGCCGCGTCCCAGTGCCCCACGAACAGAGCGACCGATGCGACCATCGCCAAAGGTAGCAATAGGGCTCGTCTGTTCCTCACCATGTGCGCGGTCCTCCCATCCGAACGTGTTGCCGGATAGGGAAGCATGCGCGGCTAGGGTCTACATCATCGAAACAATGATTCGGACTCATTGTTTCGATGAGACGCTGTCACTCGCACAGCAGCCGATGAACCTGACGTGCTCGACCGCCAGCACGGTCAGCGCCTCGATGCTGCTGACGTGCAACTTCGCCTGGAGATGCTGGCGATGCGAGCGTATGGTGACGACCTTCACGTCGAGGGCGAGTGCGCTCTCCTTGCAGGAGAGGCCGTCGGCCATGTGCCGGAGCACCAGCAGTTCCGAGGGTGTCAGGTTCGGATGGTCCATGACGCACTCCAATACGACTCAGCCCACCCCGCTGGGTTGGTGGGTCGTTGGATGGGTGCCGCCCGAGAGCGCCGCCAGGCGCGGCGCCAACCTAGCACAATAGTGATAGCGATTGTCACTATCGAGTAATGAGCGAGCGCTCTCCCCCCTCGGTGACATTGCCCGCCACACGCGCGATCTCTAGACTTCACCCGTGAACCCACGGTCCTGCCCACGCACCGGCTACCGAGGGCGCTCCGGCGCTCTGCTCCGCGTATCGACCTCGCGCATGACGCGCAGGTGCCGGAGCACAGGCACCCGCACGAGCAGGCCGGGACGGTGATCACGGGCCGCATCCTGTTGCGCGTGGGTGGCGAGTCCCAGGAACCGGGCGAGGGCGCGTCCTACCTCATCCCGGGCGATGCGCCGCACTTCGTCCAGGCCCTCGCCCCCACCCCGCTGGTCGAGGTCTTTGCGCCGGTGCGCGAGGAGTTCTCCTCGGACTGAGGACCCAGGCCCTCGTCGCCTCCCGCGCCGAGCCCGCCTCGATGCGCGCGGGCGTCAGGACGATCCTCCGCGCGTCCCCCCTTGCCCCGCCCGCCCGCCGCTTGCGCCGGCGCGTGCTGAGCGTGGTGGGCTGAGGGGGAGGGGCAACTGAACGGGAACGGACGCGAGAGCACGCGCGTACGTTTCTAACGGTCAGGAAGCGCACAGCCTGGGCTCGACGAGGGAGCGGAGCGTGGTGCGGAACGCGTCCTTGTCGTCTTCCAGGAGCTGCAGGTAATTCGCCTCGGTGAGTCCGAATCCGAATCCACCCCATCGAGATAATACTACAACTTGAAAAGATTTGAAGGTATTGGGTGACGCTAAACGATACCTCAAATCTAATACGGACAAACGTTTACTTATCGTCTCATCGTGAAGGGCGAGTCCGAATCCATCGCCTTGCCCCCGGAGTTGTCGTTCCGCATCCGTGAGCGCGTCATCGAGCTCGACGAGGTAGCGTGCGACATCACGCTCCTCGAGCGCCAACGGTAGAGTCTCCGCGGCGGCCGCAATATGAGTCTGTAGATCATCGCAAACTCCCACCACGCTCTGGGACGCACCAAGGCTGACCAATGCTTCCTCATCGATAGGTGACGCGGGCGCACTGCACCCCATGAGCACCAAGACTGCCGCCAGGCTGGTGGAGACCTGCGCTCCAGCGCGACGTGAGGGGATCGGCGGCGTGAGCCGAACGGCTTGAAGCTGCACTCCAACCTCCTTAGTCGGTTCGCGACAACGCCGCTATTGAGGTGAGGGAGGTGCGAACGTCACCGAGGTCGCCGTCCATCAGGTCCTCAAGTCGAACTTCGGTTCGCGACTGATCCATGAACCGGAGCTGACCCGATCTCTCGATCGACATCATCCCCCAGAAGCTGGTGATACCGTACGAGTCGTCCGGATTCTGAACCACGAAGAAGAGATATTCCTCTCCACGGGCTGGCTCGCGGAAACCTGCATCCAGGTATCCATCGGACGGGTGGCCAAAGAGGCGGAGCGAGACGACATCACCCAAACCTCGTGGGGCGCGATTCAAGAGGATCTCGTCGACCTGAACATCGTAGTAGGTCACGTCGATCGTCGGAACCCGACGATCTGGAGCCGCCCAAACCGTGGCCGCTTGGAAAGTGCGAACATCTCGCTTACCTCCTTCGTCCCGGGGTCATCGAACAACGACGACCGAGCGAACACGCTAGTCACCCGCGCCGCCCTCCGCCTCATCAGAATGATGATCTTGTCTAGTCATTTTGATCAGATGCATCCTCCGCCGGAGGTGAGCAGCAGCCCTGCACCTCAACGTGGAGGATCGCCGCGCGAGTGAGTTCCGCTGGGCCGGAGACATCGAACTTGCGTTGGATGTTCCCGCGATGCGAGCGAACGGTGTCCACGGGGACGCCCAGCCGCTGAGCGATCTGGCCCGATGGGAGCGCCTGCGCAAGCAGCGGGATGATCCGCCGCTCGGATGGCGTGAAGCGTGGATGATCCATGACGCACTCCAATACGACTCAGCCCACCCCGCTGGGTTGGTGGATCGCTGGATGGTGCCGCCCGAAATGCGCCCCGCCAGACGCGCGGGCAATCTAGCACAGTAGCGATGCGGATTGTCATCACAAATACTGAGCGAGCGCTCTCATGCCTTCGGTGACATTGCCCACCGCACGCGCGATCTCTAGACTTCACCCGTGAACCCACGGTCCTACCCACGCACCGGCTACCGAGGGCGCTCCGGCGCTCTGCTCCGCGTGCGCACTGGCGCCTCGTGCATGTCGAGGCCTGCTCGGAGCCCGCGATGATCCCGCGCTATGCGTTGCCGGAGATGACCGCTGTCTGGTCGGACGAGCGGAAGTTCGAACTGTGGCTCAAGGTCGAGGTCGCGGTGGTCCAGGCCTGGGGCGACCAGGGCGTGATCCCGGCGGAGGACGTGCGCCTGGTGGTGGACAACGCCCGCGTTCACGTGCCAGACGTGATGCGCTACATCGAGGAGACCCACCACGACGTGACGGCGTTCCTGCGCTCCGTGGCGGACTCGCTGGGGCCGGAGTCGCGCTGGATCCACTACGGCCTGACCAGCAACGACGTCTGGGACACGGCCACCTGCCTGCAGATGCTGGAAGCCCTCGACATCCTGGAGGCGAAGACGAAGCGCCTGCGCGAGGTCATCGCGCGGCGGGCGGTGGAGCACAAGGACACGCTCTGCATCGGCCGCACGCACGGCGTGCACGCGGAGCCCACCACCTTCGGCATGAAACTCGCCGTGTGGGTGGAGGAACTCCGCCGCCACGAGGAGCGCATCGACCTGGCGCGCAAGCAGATCGCCGTCGGCCAGATGTCCGGCCCGGTAGGCACGCACGCCTCCGTGCCGCCCTCGGTAGAGGAGGACGCGTGCCGCCGCCTGGGGCTGGAGGTGGCGAAGATCACCACGCAGGTGATCCAGCGCGACCGCCACGCCTTCTACCTGAACGTGATCGCCGGCATCGGCGCATCCCTGGAGAAGTTCGCCACGGAGATCCGGGGACTCCAGCGGACGGACATCCTGGAAGCCGAGGAGCCGTTCGACGAGGGCGGCCAGACCGGTTCGTCCTCCATGCCACACAAGCGCAACCCGGAGTTGTGCGAGCGCGTCTGCGGCATCGCCCGCACGCTGCGCGGCTATGCGATCACGGGTATGGAGAACGTGGCCCTGTGGCACGAGCGCGACATCAGCCACTCCAGCGCGGAACGCATCATCCTCCCGGACGCGACGGGCCTCCTGGACTACGCGCTGCACATCTTTACTGGCGTCATGGATGGCCTGGTGGTCTACCCGGAGCGCATGCAGCGCAACCTGGAACGCACGCAAGGCCTCATCTACTCCTCGAAGGTCCTCAACGCCCTCATCGAGTCCGGCCTGAAGCGAGAGGCGGCCTACGACATCGTGAAGTCCAACAGCATGCGCGCCTGGCGCGAGGAGGTCCCGTACCGCGGCCTGCTGGAGGCGGATCCGCGCGTGGAGGAACGCCTGACCAGCGAGCAACTGGACGCGATCTTCGACCCTCGGGCGTTCCTGGTGCACACGGACGAGACGTTCCGCCGCCTGGGGCTCGCCTGATGGCCCCGCCCATGCTGCGGACGGACCTGGCGCTGGAGAAGGTGCACCAGGGCAAAGTGCGCGACCTCTACGCGCTGCCCTCGGACGGCCGAGGCGAGCGCCTGCTGCTGGTCGCCACGGACCGCATCTCCGCCTTCGACGTGGTGCTGGACAGCGGCATCCCTCGCAAGGGCGAAGTGCTCACGCGCATCTCCGAGTTCTGGTACCGCAAGACGCAGGACGTGGTGCCCAACGGCTTCATCGCCGTCCTCGATGGGTCGAATGCGAAGGAGTTTGGGGTCACGGACCGCCGCTACTTCGGGCGCTCCATGGTGATGCGCCGCGCGGAGGTGCTGCAGGCGGAGTGCGTCGTCCGAGGCTACCTGGCCGGCTCCGGCTGGAAGGACTACCAGCGGGACATGGCCATTTCCGGCATCCCGCTGCCCATGGGCCTCCCGCTCGCCTCGAGGCTGGATGAGCCGCTCTTCACGCCCTCCCGGAAGGCAGAGCCGCCGGAGCACGACACGCCCATGACCTACGCGGAACTGGAGGCGCTGGTGGGGGAGGACATGGCGAACGCCCTCAAGGTGCGCTCGCTGGCCCTCTACCGCTTCGGCGCGCAGGCCTGCCGTGAGCGCGGCATCCTGATGGCGGACACCAAGTTCGAGTTCGGCCTGATCGACGGCGAACCGTGCCTGGTGGACGAGGTCATGACCCCGGACTCCTCGCGCTTCTGGCCCGCCGACGAATACCAGCCTGGTCGCGAACAGCCGTCCTTCGACAAGCAGCCCCTGCGCGACTACCTGGAGGCGCTGGACTGGGACAAGTCGCCCCCCGGACCGATGCTCCCCGCACAGATCGTCCAGCAGACCAGCGAGCGCTACCTGGAGGCCTACCGCCGCATCACCGGCGAAGACCTTCCGCCCTCCGCTATCTAGTCAGCCCGCACCGTGCCCGAGGCACGGGCCACGAAGGAGCCCCCATGGCCACCTACCTCGCCCACGTCAACGTGATGCTGCGCCCGCTGATCAACGACCCGCAGGGCCTCGTCGTCCGCGACGGCCTGCACAGCCTGGGCTTCGAGGGCGTCTCCGCTGTCCGCGTCGGCAAGCGCATCGACATCACCGTGGCCGCTGCGTCTGTGCCGGAGGCGGAGGCGGCTGTGCGCGACATGTGCGCGAAACTCCTGGCCAACCCGGTCATCGAGGACTTCGAGTTCGAGGTCACGGAGGTCGCGGCCGTCGACTAACTCATGGAGTGATGCGCCAGCGGTAGGCCCATCGGTAGGCGCGGAGGCTGCATGAGGCTGATCCCCCGCCTCGGCGCACCCTCGCTGTTTCGCGCGCGGGGCTACCTGGCGGTCTGGCTGGGCGCGGTAGGCTACTCATTCGGGATGTGGTCGCAGCGCGTGGCCGTGGGCTGGTACGTCTTCGACGCCACGGACTCCGCCTTCATCACTGCGGGCGCCACCGCCGCGGCCTCGGCGCCTGCGGTCTTCGTGGGCCCCATTGCGGGCGCGATCGCTGACCGCAGCCCGCGGCCGCTCATCCTTGCGCTCGCGGCGGTGGCGAACGGGCTGGCGCTCGCTGGCATCGCGCTGCTCGCCGTGCTGTTCAAAGCCCCCGTGGCCGGCATCCTGGTCCTGGTGACGGTGGGCGGCGTGGGAAGGACGTTCAACCTGTCCGCGCTGCACACGCTCTCGGGCGACCTCGCCGGCCCGGAGCGCCGGGCGAGCGCGATCAGCCTGGTCTCGCTGGGCCAGCGGGCGGTCGCCGCGCTGGGGGCGGTGGGCAGCGGCCTGGTGATCGCCTACGCGGGCGCGGCCACCGCCTTCGCCCTCGGTGTGGTCGCCTACGCCCTCGCGGCGCTCGCCTACCGGGCTGCACGCGAGCCCGCCGAGCGCCGAGGCCGCCCCGCCGCCTCCCTCCTGGCCGACACGCTGGAGGGCCTGAGCCTGGTCACGCGCTTCCGGATGGTGGCGCTGCTGCTGGGCCTGATGGTGGTGGCGGAGGTCCTGGGCTTCTCCTACGACTCGCTGCTGCCGGCGCTGGCGGACCGCGTGCTGGCCGTCGGCGCCAGCGGACTCGGGGGGATTGTGGGCGCCGCCGGTATCGGGTCGGTGGGCGGCACCCTCTTCCTGGTGATCACGGGCGACCGAGTGCGACACGGGCGGCTGTTCATCGGTGTGCTGGCGGCGTTTGGCGTGCTGCTGGTGCTGCTCGGCTCGTCCAGCGTCTACGCAGTCTCGCTCGCGATTGCCGCGGGTATCGGCGCCTGCGCCGCCATGGTGGACGCGTTGCAGTGGATCATGCTGCAGGCCAGCGTGCCGGACCACCTCCGCGGCCGCGCACTGGGCGCGTGGAACGTCGCGATCGGCTTCGGCTGGATCGGCCCGCTCGCACTCGGCGCGCTCGCGGACGCGACCTCGGTCGGCGTTTCCCTCAGCGCCGCGGGCTCGGTGCTGGTGGCCACGGGCGTCCTCGTGGCGTTGTCCTCGCCGCGCCTCCGCGCCGCGTAGACCGCGAGGCCGCAAGGCGTGGCGCCGGGTGAGCCCGGCGCGAGGGGCTACTCCGGGGTGGGCACGAAGTCGTGCTGGTCGTCGCAGCGCTCGCAGTAGACGAGGCGCACGGTGCGGCCGGCAAGTTCGTGGTCGCGCAGGAGGTGCGAGGACTCGGCGTGGCCGCAGGTGGCGCAGATCGCGTCCGGAGCACCGTCCAGGCGGTCGTTCTCATCGGTCGTCATCGTCCACTCCCTCCGACCCGGTCAGCGCGCCGCGGGCGTCTTCTCTGACACACCGTACCTGATAGACGCAGTCCCGTGAGGCCCCAGGGACGCAGGGGCGCACGGGCGGATGCTGCTCGCATGAAGCGACCGCGCCGGGAGCACCAGGACGGGCCCTCCTCGGCGCGGTCGGATGCCTCGCCCCCTCGCCGCCCCGGTGTCAGCGCGACCGACCGTGGAGGAGAGGTAGAGGCGGCATGCCCAATGTAGCCGCCGTAATACGCAGCCACAGAACTATTGCGGAAGTATTCCTGCACAAATCCACCAGCGGACGCCCGATCGTGGGCCTCGCGGTGTCTTCCGCATCGCGGACGCTCCGCTCGGATGACCTCGGATCGAGCATTGTGGATATCTCGTCCACCTTCAGCGCACCTGTGCCCCCGTTTGTCGCCAGGACGACGATCTCTCCACCGTCCTGTCAGTACCGGTCAACGGTCGCTCAACCACCCACGCTCAACATCTCGGGGGGCTCAGTCAATGGAGTAAGGATCGAACAGATGCTGGTTCTGGTTGCGGACGCTGAACAGGAATACGCGGAGGTAGTGGGAGAGTTGCTGCGACGCGAGTCGCACCGGGTGGTGCTGGCGGCCGGCGCCGAGTCCTCCCGGCAGTTCCTCTCGCGGTCCAACGCCGACCTGATCATCCTGAGCACCTCCGTGGTGGAGGGTTCCGCCTCCCCCCTGGTGGCTGAGTTCTACCGGCTGCAAGCCGCGCCGATCATCGTGCTCACCGGCGAGGAGGGCCCTGCCGAGATCGCCCGCTGCTTCGAGGCCGGAGCGGACGACTGTGTCCGCAAGCCGTTCCACCCGGGCGAGTTCGCCGCCCGTGTCCACGCCGTCGCCCGTCGCGCCAACTCGCGCCAGGCGGCGCGCGCGGAGGACGGGCAGGCCGCCTCGTTCCCCTCGCCCCTCGCTCAGGATCGCGAAGAGGCGGTGGGCCGGGCGGATGGCTCAGAGCGTGCGGACCGCGAGGGCCGGGTGGAGGACGACACGCCAGAGGGCGTCACTGTGCTGGCGCCGCCTCGGTCCGGGCTGACCGGCGAGGGCCTTGAGTTTGACCACGACCGGGAGCGGGCGTTCTACAACGGCGCCGATATCGGTTGTAGTAGGCTCGAATACCAGATCCTGAGCGCCATGGCGTCCATGGACGGGCAGGTGCTCACGCACGCCTTCCTGAACGAGCGCGTGTGGGGGTACCCGAACCTCTCCGACAGCACGTTGCTGAAGGGGCACGTGAGTTCCATCCGGCGCAAGTTGCGCGCGGCGGGCTTTGGCACACACCTCATCCGTACGGTGTACGGCGTGGGATACGCCCTCTCCGCCTGAACGCGCGGCCCCCGCCGGGGCCGGACATCACCCCCCCGAATGCACATGTCGGGCGGTCTTCCGGGGCAGGACGCCTCGGAGCCCCCGTGCCGAGCGTCGACCGACCGCGTCGACGGTATGGCCGGGGCCGTCCGGGAGTAAGGCTCTCTCATGCAAATTGCTGTCACTGACACGTCTGACGACCTGTTCGCATACCTCATGGTGGCCGTCGCCCGCCGGCGCGGCCACACCGCCAGGCAGGTGGAGGACCTGGCGGAGATCCGTCACGTCTTCGCCTCACCCCCGGCGGCGGTGGTGCTGGGCGTGGACCGACTGGACGAGCGCGCCGTGGAACACGTGCAGCAGGTGCGCGGGTCCTACGCGGACGCCCTGGTCTATCTGGTCGCCGAGGACGCCACCGCCCGCGCCACGATCTCCGCGCTGGAGGCCGGCGCCAACGACATCCTCCTGAAGCCCATCCTGCCTCGGGAGGTCGTGGTGCGCGCGGAACTGGCTCTGCCGGCGCGGCAACAGTCGGACAAGCCCAGTGGCGCGATCCGCGTCGGCGACATCGAGGTGGACCTGGATCAGGTGCGCGCGATAAAGGCGGATCAGGAGTTGATGCTGACGCGCATGGAACTGCGGCTGCTCTACTGCCTGCTCCAGCACCACGGCCGCGTGGCCCCCACGGAGCGGCTGATGGCCTTCGGATGGGACTCGGAGGACCTGGCCACGTCCAGCCTGAAGACGCACATCTCCCACCTCCGTCAGAAACTACGCGAGGCCGGGGGCATGCCCGTCCGCATCCGTGCCCGCCAGATGCTCGGCTACGTCCTCGAACTCGCGGACGCCGCCGCCTAGCACCGAGCGGCCGCCGCGACACCACGCACCCCGAGGCGACCGCATGGCGCGGCCCTCGGGGTGTCCGTGTGTCTGTGGTTTCGTGCGTCCGAGGGGTGCCGTGGGTCTAGCAGGGTGCTGAAGAAGCGCCGTTTGGCGGCGCGATGACGGGCGTGGGCGTCCGCGCACCGGTGCTCGTGGCCGATCTGACGCCTCCAGGCCGCCCCGCGGGCGGCCGGAGGGCGCACTGATCC